>Ga0123356_10005154_pt1 | contig 13380 bp, 8 predicted proteins | sample TergutEmb28metaG_2_FD_92546 | JGI IMG/M metagenome (GOLD analysis project Ga0123356, IMG submission 92546) | Embiratermes neotenicus P3 segment gut microbial communities from Petit-Saut dam, French Guiana - Emb289 P3 | ecosystem: Host-associated > Arthropoda: Insects > Digestive system > Gut ... | reverse complement strand
CTGTTTTGCCATTATCGTCATACTCAGCCACACCGCTTATAATGTGATAAGACTCCATTTCTCCCTCATGAATGTGGTAACCTATCGAGCAACCGGGCTCGAGTGTGATTTTCGCGTAAAGCCGCCCTTTATTGTTGAGCTCATCAGGAGTCAGCAAGCTTTCAATTTTAACAGAGCCATCCCCGCCACGCATGTTTTCATTAATTTTTGTCTCGTAGTTTAAATTTCTTTTAACCATTTTTCCTACCTTTCTGTATTTAAAAAACTTACCGTTTCAGCCAAATCATGAGAGCGGCGATGTCGGCAGGGGAAACGCCTGAGATGCGTGATGCCTGTCCGAGCGTTCGAGGTTTAACAGCTTTGAGTTTTTGCCGTGCTTCGATACGCAAAACATTTAAAGAATCGTAGTCTATATTGTCGGGAATAACATGGTTTTCCATACGTACAATCTCAGCCTGCTGTCGCTCCTGGCGTTTAATATATCCGTCATACTTTATTGCGATTTCAACTTGCTCGCGAATAGTTTTGCCAAGCTCGGGAGCTTCTTTGTCAAGGCATGAAATATCCTTATAAGATATCGAAGGTCGCCGCAAGAGCGCTGCCAAGTTTATTCCGGTACTCGCTTCCGGCATATCAAATGTCTCAAGCAGTTTATTTAGTTCATCAGACGGAGCGATAAAAGTAGTCTCCATTCTTTTAATTTCTTTCTTGACAGCTTCATATTTTGCTAAAACTTGCTCATGCCTTTCCTTTGAAACAAGCCCGACTTTGTAACCGAAATGCGACATTCTAATGTCAGCATTATCCTGACGGTGCAGCATTCTGTACTCTGTGCGTGATGTCATCATTCGGTAAGGCTCGTTTGTACCTTTTGTAACAAGGTCATCAATTAAAGTGCCAATATAACCGTCGCTTCGGGAGATTATAAGAGGTTCTTCTCCCTTCAATGCAAGAACGGCATTAACCCCGGCTATATAACCTTGCACAGCTGCTTCTTCATAACCGGACGAACCGCAAAACTGACCAGCTCCATATAATCCGGATATTTTTTTGCATTCGAGAGTCGGCAAAAGCTCCAGTGGATCAATGCAGTCATATTCAATAGCATAAGCAGGACGCATGATTTCGGCGTTTTCAAAACCCTTGATAGTATGCAGCATTTGCAGTTGAACTTCTTCCGGCATCGACGATGAAAACCCCTGCAGGTAAAGCTCCTCGGTATCAAGTCCCATAGGTTCTACAAAAAGCTGGTGGCGTTTTTTATCGGGAAAACGTACGACCTTATCTTCAAAAGAAGGGCAATACCTTGTACCCGTCCCGTCAATTGCACCTGAGTGCATAGGACTTCTGTGCAGGTTTCCCCGTACGATTTCATGAGTCTTTTCATTAGAATATGTAAGATAACATACTGCACGATTAAAAAGTGTATCTCTTTTCTTAAAATTCTCAAAGGCGAAAGGCTCGGGAGGTTCGTCTCCCGCTTGCAGCGACAGTTTGGAAAAATCTACACTTCGGGCATTGATGCGAGGCGGTGTTCCTGTTTTAAATCTTTGCATGGAAAAACCAAGTTCTCGAAGTCTATCACCGAGCGCTGTTGCCGCAAACATTCCGTCGGGACCACCATCGTGTACTGCTTCGCCGACTATAGTTCGACCTGCAAGATAAGTACCGGAGCAAATAATCGCAGCCCGGCAGTTAAAAACAGCACCGGTGTGTGTCTTAACATAAGAAACTTTTTTACCACCGGTTACTCCGGGATCTTTCTCGACTCCGATATCAACGATTTCCGCCTGCCGCAGAGTCAAGTTTTTCTGCTGCTCCATTGTATGCTTCATAAGCTCCTGATATCTGCGCCTGTCCGCCTGCGCACGAAGCGAATGAACAGCGGGTCCTTTTCCCCTGTTTAGCATTCGAAACTGAATACAGGCCTTGTCTGCACATTTAGCCATTTCTCCGCCAAGCGCATCAAGCTCACGAACGAGGTGTCCCTTGCCTGTCCCCCCGATAGCAGGGTTACAGGGCATGTTACCAACCGAGTCAAGGTTTATTGTAAAACAAATGGTCTTTATACCAAGACGAGCGCAGGCGAGAGCGGCTTCGATCCCTGCATGCCCCGCCCCAATAACAGCTATATCATATGTTCCGGCTATAAAATCCATATAGTTATTATAACATATATGTAACTTTTTTAACCACTGCGAACAACTAAATTTTCAATTGAAGTGTGCTCATTTTTTGGAACGCACACCCCCCCTTGTCATGCAGGTTGACAAACCCCCGTCCCCTTGTCATAATACCACCATGGCACAAATTGGGAATATCGATATCAGCTCGCAGCTTGCCTTAGCGCCTATGGCGGGTGTGACGGACTTAGCCTTTCGCACTGTATGCCGTGAGTTAGGAGCAGGGCTCACATATACAGAAATGGTCAGCTCCAAAGCCCTTGTCTATCAGGACGGTAAAACCCTCGAGCTTCTAAAACTCGGCGAAAACGAACACCCCGCAGCAGTGCAAATATTCGGAAGTGATCCCGACTGCATGGCAGAGGCTGCACAAAAAGCACTCGAAATCTCAAAGGCAGACTTTATAGATATCAACATGGGCTGCCCTGTCGGCAAGGTTGTAAAAAGCGGCGACGGCTGCGCGCTTATGAAAGACCCCGACAAAGCAAAAAAAATCATTGAAGCCGTAGTAAAAGCTTTGAGCCCGACAAACACCCCTGTTACCATTAAAATACGCAAAGGTTGGGACAAAGGAAACGTCAACGCAGTAGATTTTTCAAAAATGGCAGAGGATGCCGGAGTTTCAGCCATAACAATACACGGGCGGACACGCACACAAATGTATTCGGGCAAAGCCGACTGGGATATCATACGCGACGTTAAAGCAGCAGTAAAAATCCCTGTAATAGCAAACGGCGATGTGTGGAGTGCCGAGGATGCAAAAAGAATCCTTAAATACACAAATGCCGATATTGTAATGATAGCGCGCGGAGCTATGGGCGACCCTTGGATTTTTACACAGGCCGCCGCAGCTCTGCAAGGCAAAAGCATCCCAAATAAACCTCCAATTGGAGAGCGCGCAAAAACAGCAATGCGACAATTCGAAATGGCAGCACAGCACAAAGGCGAAAAAATCGCCTGCTTAGAAGCAAGAAAGCATTATGCATGGTATCTTCGCGGGGTTGCGCACAGCACATACTTTAAAGGACAGATAGCAAAAGCAGAAACACTTGATGATTTGCGCAAAATTACCGAAGGAATAATCAGAGAGTTATAACATAATGACAACACAGGAAGAAAAAGACATAATTAAAAAGGTCATAGATGGCGATAAAAATGCGTTTGAAGAGCTTGTTTTAGCAAACCAGAAAAACGTATATAATCTCGCTTATAAAATGACCAAAAACGAAGAGGACGCACTTGACCTGTCTCAGGAGGCGTTTATTAAGGCATATCGCCGGCTTCCGGGGTTTCGCGGAGAGAGTAAATTTTCTGTCTGGCTTTATAGGCTTACATATAACCTGTGTATAGACTTTTTGCGAAAGAAAAGCGGCACAAGAATTGTTTCTCTAGATTACGAAGATACCAAGGGTGATGTAAAACCCTTGGAAATTCCCGATTTGAGAAATCTTCCCGAGGATAATGCGCTGCGTAACGAAACGCGCAAAAACATCGCTGACAGCATCAGGGAGCTTCCCGATAATCATCGCGAAATCCTTGTAATGCGGGAGATTACAGGTATGAGCTATGAGGATATTTCAGAGACTCTCGGTATAAATGCAGGAACCGTAAAGTCCCGATTAGCCCGGGCACGGGAAAAATTAATAGAGATTCTTTCTATAAAGGGAACTTTTCCCGAAGGATATCGTCAGAAATTGCAAAGTATAAAAGAAGGAGGTAGAGCAACATGAAAAACTGCATAGAATATAAAGAGCAGCTAAGTGCGTATTATGACGGCGAGTTATCTGAATCTGAAGCATCACAGATTAAAGAGCATCTTTTGGTTTGCGACAGTTGCTCTGCTTTGCTCGAAATGTATAAGGAAATTTCTATAGTCACAGACCAAGAAAGTGTACCTGTTCCCGATGCTCTTCGTATCGGGGTCATGAACCGCATACAGTTTGAAGAGCTTTACGGTCCTTCAAGCAGCAAAAAGCCGCAAAGCGTGGCAACGCGAGGCAAAACGCAGCTGCGCACTATGCTGATAAGGTATATGCCTATAGCGGCATGTTTAGTTGTTGTGCTTCTTGTGTGGAGTTTTTGGGGGAATTTCTTTAACCCGCAAACGGATTGCGCTGCCCCCATGATTCTTTCCGGTGCCGACTTAGGAGATGCTGTCGTGGATTCCGATATGCCCGGCGAAACATCAGCTGCGCCCGATAGTTTTAATATTTCACATGATTTACCTGCGGGGGGAGCTCCGGGTTCAGAGACTATTTTGCCTTCTGCCGAGCCGGCTCCCGATATGGCTTTTAAGTTAGGTGATCAGAATGCTTTAATTGATTCTCAACGGCGGTTTTTGCCGGAATCACAAAAAGCAGTTGACGAATTAATCGATTACCTCAACGGAGCATCATACTTGATTGCAATTACCGGAGAGCTGCCCGAATTTTTAACCGGCTGCGTGCCTACATCATACGGTCCATGGTATAACTGGAACGTCATCTATGAAGTTTCCGAAAAAGAAGTGCAGGTAATTTTAAGTCAACTGCAGCTTCATGAGGATTATTTTGCATTAAAAAACAACGACACTACGCATGGCAACGCATATGTCGTTGTATTATACTCCGATTACAATGAACACCAATAATAACTAATTAGTTTAACACTCTTTTCAGGTATTGCCCCGTGTAGCTCGCCTCGCACTGTGAGGCAGCTTCCGGGGTTCCTTCAAATAACACCTCGCCACCTGCATCGCCGCCTTCCGGCCCTAAGTCTATTATATGGTCGGCGGTTTTTATTACATCTAAGTTGTGCTCTATAACAACGACTGTGTTTCCGGAATCTGTCAACCTGTTAAGCACATCAACCAGTCGGTGTACGTCTGCAGTGTGCAGTCCCGTCGTCGGCTCGTCGAGCACATAAAATGTATTGCCTGTCGAACGTTTACTCAGCTCCGTAGAGAGCTTAACGCGCTGCGCTTCACCGCCCGAAAGTGTCGTTGAAGGCTGCCCGAGTTTTATGTACCCAAGCCCGACATCAACCAAGGTCACAAGCTTTTGTTTAATCTTTGGCAGGTTTTCAAAAAAGTCCAATGCCTCGTCCACTGTCATATCGAGCACTTCATGGATGTTCTTGCCTTTATACCTCACTTCAAGTGTCTCTCTGTTATATCTTTTTCCTTTACATACATCACAAGGTACATATATGTCCGGTAAAAAGTGCATTTCTATTTTTATAAGACCGTCACCACTGCAAGACTCACAACGCCCGCCACGTACATTAAACGAAAAACGTCCCGGCTTATAGCCTCTCGCACGTGCATCTTGTGTTGATGCGAAAAGATCGCGGATATCCCCAAAAACACCTGTATATGTCGCGGGGTTTGAGCGCGGGGTGCGTCCTATAGGCGACTGGTCGATATCAATAACCTTGTCTAAAAATTCCATCCCCACGACAGAACCGTGTATGCCCGGGCGCGCTTTTGCACCGTTAAGTGTTGAGGCAAGTGTTTTGTAGACCACCTCGTTTATAAGTGACGACTTGCCGCTTCCCGACACTCCTGTGACAGCTGTCATTTTACCCAGCGGTATTTTAATGGTTAGGTTTTTAAGATTATTTTCAGCTGCTTCTCTTATCTCGAGAAAATTTCCGTTACCGGCTCTTCGCGACAAAGGTACCGGAATTTTTTTCTTTCGGCTGAGATATTTGCCCGTAATTGATTTCTCGCATGCCATTATCTCATCTGCACTTCCGGAGCAAACAACCTGCCCTCCGTGGACGCCTGCTCCCGGACCGATATCAACAATATGATCTGCAGCCATCATTGTTTCCTCGTCGTGCTCGACTATAAGTAAGGTGTTCCCGAGGTCGCGCAAACGTTTTAGCATATTTAACAGTTTAATATTGTCGCGCTGATGTAAGCCTATTGACGGCTCGTCAAGGATATAAAGCACACCCATAAGCGATGAGCCTATCTGAGTTGCAAGGCGGATTCTTTGGTTTTCGCCACCCGAAAGTGACCCCGCCTGACGGCTGAGAGTAAGATATTCAAGACCAACACTTCGCAAAAACCCCAGTCTCTCCCGTATCTCCTTTAAGATGCGCTTGGCAATCATTTCCTCTTTTTCATTTAGTTTTAAATCATCTAAAAATTCCATAGTGCGCAAGATTGACATTTGCGTTAATGTTGCAATGCTTATGCCACCAACTTTAACCGCAAGTACTTCTTTTTTTAGACGCCTTCCCTCACAATCGGGGCAAGGATGCTCTGCCATATAAGCCTCAAGCTCCCAGCGCATCGACAAGCTTTGAGTTTCCTTATACCGGCGTTCTATATTATTTACAATACCTTCAAACGGTTGGGTTAAGACACCTTTTCCCCGTGGCTGGTCATAATATAATTGAAGTACCTCTCCTTTTGTTCCGTAAAGTATAATCTCCATCACTTCATCAGAGAGGTCCTTTATCGGAGTGGTGAGCTTAAATCTGTACTTTTTCGCAAGCGCTTCAAAATACATCTTTGAAATACCATCGTTTTTCACGTTACCCCAGCCGGAAGCTGATATTCCTCCGTCCTCTATTGACATTGACGGATTTGGGATAATAAGCACCGGGTCTACACGAAGCTGCGTGCCAAGGCCTGTACATTTTGAGCAGGCTCCGTAAGGATTATTAAAAGAGAACAAACGTGGTGTCAGTTCCTCCATAGAAACACCACAGTCCTCGCATGCGTAATTTTGCGAGAAAACAAGCTCTCTGTCTTCTCCGACTATATCTATAATAAGCAACCCTCCGGCAAGCGCCAGCGCTGTTTCGACCGAGTCTGTAAGGCGCCGTGCGATGTCCTCTTTTATTACAAGACGGTCAACTATAATCTCAATATCATGTTTTTTATTCTTATCAAGCTTAATATCCTCGGATAAATCATATACACTTCCATCCACACGGGCGCGGACATATCCGCTGCGGCGGGCATCATCAAACACTTTATGATACTCACCCTTGCGCGCGCGGATTACAGGTGCCATGATTTGAATCCTTGTCGCTTCAGGCAGAGTTAGGACACTATCAACAATCTGGTCTACCGATTGCTGCTTAATTTCTTTTCCGCATATATGACAATGAGGTATGCCTATACGCGCCCATAAAAGACGCAGGTAATCATATATTTCCGTGACTGTGCCAACAGTAGAGCGGGGGTTGCGGCTTGTTGTTTTCTGGTCGATTGAGATAGCCGGTGACAAGCCTTCGATATAGTCAATGTCCGGCTTTTCCATTTGGCCCAAAAATTGACGTGCGTAAGCTGAGAGCGACTCGACATAACGTCTTTGACCCTCAGCATATATGGTATCAAATGCCAAAGACGATTTCCCGCTCCCCGAAATACCTGTCAGAACAACCAATTTATCACGTGGTATTTCCAAATCAATATTCTTAAGATTGTTCTCTCTAGCCCCTTTTATGTATATACTGTCTCTCATAGTAAACACACCCCATCTCTCATTATGGGGCCATCTCCCCATATGGAGTTGCAAGGAACGAACTTTCTGTTACAAAGTAGTTGTCAAAAATCATTCTCGCAATAACCATGATATCTGAACCGGAGCCGCCTTTTTCTACTACAATTGAAATAGCAATTTCAGGATTGTCTGCAGGTGCATAACAAACGAAAATGCCATTATTCATAGCACGGCCTTCAACCTGCACTGTTCCTGTTTTTGATGCAACCGGTACCGGGTAATTTCTAAAAACCGATGCTGCCGTACCTCTTTGACCCGTTGATACAGCACGCATACCCTCTTTTATAATTTCAAGATTATCTAAGTCTTCTATTTGATTGAGTATCTGCGGTGTTTGCTCAAATAATGTTTCGCTAAAATCAGCACTTACAACCCTACGCAAGAAAGAAAGCGAATATAGTGTTCCTCCGTTACCAATTGTGGCTGCATAGTTTGCAAGTTGAACAGGTGTGAATCTGTTATAACCCTGTCCAAAACCTGCCATAAGCACGTCTGCAGCATACCATCCTTGTGTTGGCTCCAGAATCTTCTTTACTTCCGGCAGAGCGAGACTACCCGCGTTTTCAGGTATCTCCAAGCCTGTTTTTATGCCTAGTCCAAACTCCACAGCTGTCTCGGCAAGCATAGCTGCACCACCTGCGGAATAACCTCCTGCAAGCCAGTCGGAAACCTGCAGGAAATAATAGTTACATGAGCATTCCAAAGCTTGCACTATATCGAGCTCCCCGTGTCCTCTGCCCGAACCGGGAAATATCCAGCAGGAAGCAACAAATCCGACATCCTCGTATTTTGTGAAACGTCCCGTGTCATCTATCGGGAAATATCTGGTGATAAACTCAATATTTCGAAGCGCAGCCATTGCCGTCACCATCTTAAATGTAGAGCCCGGTGCATATCGCCCTTGTGTTACACGGTTGAGCATCGGGTAGTTCGGGTCTGTGTTCAGCATTGCCCAGTCGCTTGACAAGGTTAGCAGATTAAAGGTCGGATACGATGCTGCTGCAAGAATTTCACCTGTGTGAACATTTGTAACAACAACTGCTCCACCGGTAATAAGCTCAAGCTCATCTTCATCGTCATCTGATTCTGCGTGTTTTTCTATTCTGTTATGATTAATTGTTTCAATCTGTGAGCGAAGTGCGTGCTCTGCAGAAATTTGCAAGCCCAGATCCAATGTTAAGTATATGTGTTGACCCGGCTTTGGTTCAGATGTTACCTCATCTCTGAAAACCGTACCTTCTTCGTTTAGTTGAATAGTTCGCACACCTTCGGTGCCATGTAATATTTCCTCAAATGCATATTCGGTTCCAATCTTCCCGACAATAGCATCCATCGGATAACCCAGTTCCTTGTATATCTCATACTCTTCGGCTGTCATTCTGCCTATATAACCTAAAAGATGCGGAGCACTGGTTGTATGGTATTCCCTGGCATATGATGTGTCTATATAAACTCCGATATACCCGCGTTCTGCCAGATATGATGCAAAGTCCGTACTGACATCGGACGAGAAAACATATGGTGTGATTGAGCCCATTATAATACGTATCTCAAGCTCATAACGAACACCGATTATAAGGCGTGCATCTAATATCCCGACAGTATAGTTAATTTTATAATGATCGCGAAACCAAGCAAGCAGGTCAGAAACCTCAATATCGGGATCAATATTATGAAATTCAAAATACGCATTTAAACGGTTGCGTTGCGACGAAGTCATGTTTGTCAGATATTCAAACGGCGCTCCCCTCGTTACAGGAAATGTGTCATTATATGATAACCCTTCATCCATGGTGGCATATATAAGCTCCAGTACAATATCATTGGTCTCCGGCAAACCCCGCCAAGACCACCAGTCAAGTTTAATATCATATGACGGTCTGCCCGAAGCAAGAAGCACTCCGTTTCTGTCATATATGTTGCCTCGCGCTGCTGCAATAGTAGATGTGCGTGTGATTATCCGTCCGTATACAGGATCATCCGCATAAAGCCTCGGCTGATAGACCTGTACGTTATAAAGCGCAGAAACATATACAGTGAGAATTAATGCCATTAAAACAAATATAGCAACCATTCTTGCAGGGGTGTACAACTTTTGCATACTAATAGTCCAGTCCTTTCTTAATTGCGTGGTTATACCATCCGCCCCGTTGGAGAGAATCGCTCGGCGCGTTTTCCGAGTGCTCTGACAAAAAACCAAATCGGAAAAGCAAGCACCAATGAATATACAGTCTGCCAGATAAGTGTTGTCATAAGAACACTTAATTGAACGTTATTCGGCATTGCAAGAATCGGCAGCATTTGAATGAATGCCGAGACAATCAATACGGCAGCGCAGCTTATATAATATGTAATAAACCCGCTCAGAAGGACCGTGTCGGAAAGTGTCCCTACTCCGAGCCCCACTACTGTTAAAAATACGGTAAAAGTTCCGACGGGTTGATTAAACGAAATGTCACAGAGAATCCCTGCAAAAAGACCCGATAAGCCTCCGACATACCGCCCTTCATATAATGCTATGCCTGTTACAACAACAGGTAATAAGAGCGGGACAAGACCTCCGATACGTACAAACGGAAATATCGCACCTTGAAATACATAGACGATTATCAAAAGCAGCGCATGGAGAAGTATTGAACTTGTTAATGCTTTTTTCTTCATTTATCAGCCGTCCCGCTTCTATTCAACGTTTTCAAAACCGGTAATAACAAATACAATATTGACACTATAAATATCGACCAGAGGTTTTACTGTCGCAAATCTATCTATTCCTCCCGGGTTTCTGGAAACAACATCAACCTCACCGACTATCAAGCCGGACGGGAAAACACCACCGCGCCCCGACGTTACAACCATATCTCCTGTTCGCACTATCAAATCGTCGTCGAATTTGTCAAGTGTCAAAAGACCGCTTCGCATATAAGTGTAGTCACCTCTGACTGTGACAGAGCTGTCACCTTCGTCGCCTGTGTCTCTACGTCCGACATTGGCAGATGCAAAAAATCTTGTGTCGAGAATGGTAATAATTGTAGATTCGGTAGCTCCGACATCATAAACCTGACCGATAAGAACGCCCTCCTCTGTTGTTACTGCCATTCCACGTTCTATACTTGAGTTTGCATGTCCTTTGTTTATTGTAAATGTTGAGGAAAAATTATCACTTCCCCAGCCCGAAAGTGCAGCCTGCTCGTGTTCGTGACGTCCGTGTTTCTCACGAAAGCCAAGAAGCGAGCGGTATAATTCATTTATTTCGGCAAGCTCGGTAGCATCACGGTAGTTTGCCTCAAGCACGGCAATTCTTGCTACCAGCTCTTCGTTTCGTCTCTCCAGCTCATCATATCTGTAGATAGCATTAAAAATGTCGCCAAATGCCTCTGCAACCCTTGTTGCAAGTGCTCTGACAGGCCTTGTTATTGTGTTGGCAAAACCTGTTACAGGTCCTGCGCTGTTAAAAACATTGACCGAAACAATCGTAATGATAGCAAGAAGCAATGATGCAGAGAATATTATAATTGTTCTTTTAGTAAGTATTGCTTTCATAAATAACCCCTTTTTATGATAACACAGTTATTCGACCGGATTTTCCTTAAAATAGACTCCTCGCGTAAAGCCTTGTGGCGAGAAATTTCCTTTTCCCATATATCTTTTTATAATCGAAGCACATTCGATAGCATTTTCTGTTGTGAAGCTCAGCCTTTGCGCCCAGAGACCAAGGGAAGAAATTATTTTGCGCTTATCTGCCATAAAGAGTTTTTTTGAGTGATATAGTGTATTTCGGCATCCAAACTCTGCTACTACAGGATAAAGCTCACCCTTGTCTCCGGTAAGTCCCGTAAAACTGTCACAAGTACAAGCTTCCGTACAGTTGCGTACAATACAGTTTTCTGTATACATCGGCGGCAGGCGTCCGTATGTTATAAGCTCCATGTCGATTGGTTTAGTTAACTCACGAATTTCGCTCAAAGGCTGTTCAAACGAAAATGTTGCTGAGATTAGTCCTAACTTTTGCAGCACAAACAATGCTTCAGAGTTGCAAATGTTAAACCCGTAATCACCACGTACATACATTCCGTAATTTCTCGCAAATTGTATATGTCCGATATTGCCAACAAGAGCTTCCCTTATACCAAGCGCTTTTGCACGTTCCAGCATTTTTGAGATTTTTTTCTTTTCGTTATCATGAATAACCCTTGGCATACTGACTGCCACGATTGTGTTCTCATTTTCAAGAATTTTTCGCAAAAGCGGTGATTCATAATCAAGCTCTGTGACCGGTATGTACAGTACTGCCGGTGACAGCTCATCCATTTCTGCCGACAGCTGATCTGCCTTTGTAACAGATACAGTTATAACGGGTGGCTCTTCGCGGTTCATGTCATAAAGGTCCGGCACAAATCCGTCGGAAGCATAAGCATTTTGTATGTACTCACCTTCCGGGCGCAGCGTTATCGGCTTTCTTTGTTCGAGTATTTCGGCAAAAAGCTGTACGCGCATCTCGGCAAATGCCGACATAGGAAGTGTGAGACCGGGCTCAACAGAGCCCTTAACACCAAGACAGATAAACGGGGTGCCGCTTGTTTTGTATAGCTCTGTTTGAAGCATTGCAGGTGTCAATTCCTTATGGAAGGACTGTTCGGGAATAGGTCCGTATGCAACTGCCGCGTTCTTATTATCGTCTGCTGCTGCGAGCTTTGCAGGCTTATCCTTTGCGACCATACCTACAAATCGTATTGGCACTCGCTGAAACTCACCGTTTAAGTATAGCTTGCGGGTCGATGCAAATAGTACTGTATCGGCACGTTTGTCTTCCTCCCGCAGGCCGAGCATATCAGAGCCTTTGCGGTCAGTATAATAACCGTCTGTGAATCCTTGTTTGGAAAACGTGTTTGTTAGTGTTCGAATACTTTCGTGTGAAGGTGCTTTTTCACTTAGCGATGCTTTTGAGTACATGCCCGAAACAAGTGCTGTGTATTCGGGGCGCTTGGAACGACCTTCGATTTTTATGGCCTTGACTCCAATTGATTCTAAGTCTGATAAACATCTTACAAGGCTTTTATCCTTTAAGCTGAGCGGGTGTTTTATCGTGTGTCCTGTAGCATTAAAGCTCTTTTGACAGGGATTGTCGCAAAGTCCGCGGTTTTTGCTGTTATCCTCTAAAAGTGTGCTCATATAGCACTGTCCGCTGTAGCTCATGCACAGATTGCCATGTACCGAAACTTCAATTTCTACAGGTGAGTATCTGCATATGTGGTGAATCTCTTTTCGTGTCAGCTCATGTGCAACTGCAACCCTCACAGCGCCCATAGCTGCTGCCATTTTTACACCTTCCAGATTATGAATACCCATATAAGCACTGATATGTATCGGTAGCTCCGGCACTGCCTGCCGCACAGCTCTCATTGCTCCGAGGTCTTGTACTATAACCGCATCAACACCATAACGGTTTGCCTCTTTTGCGTTTTGTGCGATTATCGGAAGTTCGTTGTCATATGCTATTGCATCAAGTGCCAGGTATGTTTTAACTCCGCGTACACGGCAATACTCAAGAGAACGGCCGAACTCGTCAAACATAAAGTTCTCCGCATCCATACACGCATTAAATTCTGTAAACCCGAGATAAACTGCATCTGCTCCGTTTTGCACAGCTGCAACAACACCTTCGGGAGAGTCTGCTGTAAAAACTAAGTCAAGCACCG
>Ga0123356_10005153_pt1 | contig 13381 bp, 11 predicted proteins | sample TergutEmb28metaG_2_FD_92546 | JGI IMG/M metagenome (GOLD analysis project Ga0123356, IMG submission 92546) | Embiratermes neotenicus P3 segment gut microbial communities from Petit-Saut dam, French Guiana - Emb289 P3 | ecosystem: Host-associated > Arthropoda: Insects > Digestive system > Gut ... | reverse complement strand
CGTTGCGCCAATCCCCGCGCAATAATAAAGCGATTATCAATCACCGAGATACCCGGAATCCGCTTGACCACTTCCGATGCGTCTCGATCTTGTGTTCTGGTGATTTGCTGCGATGAAACGGCGCTCAACACCAAATGTGACGTCCTTACGGCGCTAATCATCGCCACCTCTGAGTTCATTCTGCGTACAGCAACTACGACAGCAGCATCCAAGCCTGTGGCATTCTCTTCCAACGCAGCATTTGCATGGGTCACTTTACCGGTTTCTATTGTTACATCGGTTAACGCCACCGTTTGATACGAGATGCAGGAGATAAGGACGCTGTGAACGCCGGTTGTGGCTTTAAGGGTGTAGTTTCCCTGCAGGTCGGTGGTGGTGATGTTATTTGTTGCTGCAATCATTACCGTAGCGCCTATAATGGGCTCGCCGGTAGATTTTTCGATGACAGTTCCGCGAATCTCTCCCGTCTGTGCCGTCAAAGTGTACGCAATACAAAGGAGTACAATAGGAATCAATCGTTTTTTCATCATAACGTTTTCTTTTGGCGGCAAAGAAACGGAGATGATGTTTCATTTTGGTTGCGTTTTTGTAAAGAAAAAATGAAGTAAAGTACCCGTTTTTTGCATTACAGCAGATACTTGATTTCCTGAAAAGAAAACGTCTCTTCTCTATTGTTGCGCAGGAGCACTTTAAGGCAGCCATAGCGGTCGATACCCATGATGCATCCTTCAAATTCCACATTATCAGCACACCGAACATATCGTTTCCATTGGTGAAGTCGATAGAGACGGGCGCAATAGGCATTTTCTATCTCTTGCAGTTTGCCCTCTTCTGCTTGTATATACCACAACTCCAATCGATGTAACAACTCCACCAAAGCATCTTGAGGAACTTTCCTTTGACCTGTTTCCAACAAAACCGACGTGGGATTGGGGGCGTCCGACGCGAATCGCTCCTGATTCACGTTGATTCCGATTCCCACAATCGAAGCCGACAACTGCGCGCCACTTAAAAAGTGCTCAATCAGCATCCCCTGAATCTTCTTATCCCCAATATAGATATCGTTGGGCCATTTAATCTTTGCATCCAACCCCCACGTGGCAAGCAAGTCACACACGGCTAACGCACCAATCTGGGATATGATAAACTGCTTTTCCGCAGGCAAAAAGTTGGGGCGCAATAAAATCGAAAACATCAGGTTCTCCCCTACTGCACTCTCCCACTTGTTCCCCTTTTGTCCCCTGCCGGCGGTTTGAAAACGCGCCGCCCAAACGCTTCCATGCGGCGCGGTGGAGAGCTTTCTTTGCGCCTCGTTATTGGTGGAGTCGATGGTGTCAAACCATGTAATGTTGTTTGTAAACATCATGTATCATATTTTGGAATGCAAAGGTATCATATTTTCAACTTATATTGTATCTTTGTGGGATTATTCAAATCCGTTTAAATGACCCAGCCCAACCAACCAATAAGTGAAATTGAAGTCATTGCATCTGCAATGCTCGAAAAAAAGGCGCAAAGAGTGTGCGCCATGGATTTACGCAAACCGGGCGCCTCTATCTGCGACCACTTTGTGATTTGCAACGCCGACTCTACCACTCAGGTAGTTGCCATTTCCGATTATGTGGAGGAGATGATGTATCGGCAGTGCAAACGCAAGCCACGTTGCAGTCAGGGAAAAGAGAACGCTTTTTGGGTCATTATCGACTATGGAGATATTGTGGTGCACATATTTCAGACAGAGTACAGGAGTTTTTACCGATTAGAAGAGTTGTGGGCTGACGCAGAGACAAAATGTTTTAGCGAAGCTCAATAAACACAAGAGTATGAATAGAGAGAACAACATTCCCAAAAAAACGAACAATCCGCCTAAGTTCAACTATATGTGGATATATGTAGGCTTACTGGGCGCGCTTGCATACGTCTGGTTTACCTACGACGGGGGCACTCCCGTAAAGACGGAGTGGCTGACGGTCAAAGAGCGCATCATTCCCAACGGAGACATTGAAAAGTTTGTCTACGTAAGCAATACGCATCAGGTGATGGTGCACCTTAAGAGAGACCGCTTAGAGGGTTATCAATCCCTCTTTGGCGACAAAATACCCGCCATTGCGCCGCACCTCTTTTTTATCGTCTCGGATAGCTTTGACATAGAATCCAAACTATTGGAAGAGCGCGACGAACTTTTGGAAGAGCAGCGGTTTGGCATGGAGGTGGAGAAGGAGAGTAACTTTTTTGGCCGTATCCTTGAATGGATGTTGTTTCCCATTCTACTCATTGCCCTTTGGATATTTATGTTCAGGCGCATCTCAAGAGGGATGGGCGGGGGCGCTCAGGGCGCCGGTATCTTTAACGTAGGCAGGTCTCAGGCAAAGCTTTTTGACAAAGAGAATACAGGTAAAGTGAACTTTAAAGATGTGGCCGGATTAGAAGAGGCCAAAGTGGAGGTGATGGAGATTGTCGATTTCTTAAAAAACTCTCAAAAGTACACCAACTTGGGAGGTAAAATTCCCAAGGGCGCGCTGTTGGTAGGCCCTCCGGGGACTGGAAAAACGCTGTTGGCTAAGGCGGTTGCAGGAGAGGCCAATGTGCCCTTCTTCTCCATCTCAGGCTCCGACTTTGTGGAGATGTTTGTTGGGGTTGGCGCCTCAAGGGTACGCGACTTGTTTAGGCAGGCCAAAGACAAGGCTCCCTGCATTGTCTTTATTGATGAGATTGACGCTGTTGGGCGCGCCCGCAGCAAGAATGCCGGCTTTACCTCAAATGATGAGAGAGAGAATACATTGAATCAATTGCTCACAGAGATGGACGGCTTTGGCTCCAATAGCGGAGTGATTATTTTGGCCGCCACCAACCGCGCAGATATCTTAGACAAAGCGCTGATGCGTGCGGGACGATTTGACAGACAGATTCATGTTGACCTCCCCGAACTCAAGGAGCGCTTAGAGATATTTAAAGTGCACCTGCGCGGACTTAAACTGTCCGACAGCCTTGAGATTGAATTTTTATCGAAGCAAACGCCCGGCTTTTCGGGTGCAGACATTGCCAATGTGTACAACGAAGCCACCCTGATTGCCGCCAGAAAAAACAAGGTCGCCATTGAAAAACAGGACTTTTTAGACGCCATTGACCGAATTGTGGGTGGATTGGAGCGGCGCAGCAAAATCATCAGCCCCCAGGAGAAGCGCACGATTGCTTATCATGAGAGCGGACACGCCACCGTTAGCTGGATGCTTGAACACGCCAATCCGCTACTCAAAGTGACCATCATCCCACGTGGAAGAGCCCTGGGCGCAGCTTGGTATCTGCCGGAAGAGCGTCAACTAGCTACAGTTGAGCAAATGCTCGACGAGTTGGCCTCCACCTTGGGCGGGCGCGCTGCAGAAGAGTTGATGATTGGCACCATCTCATCGGGCGCCATGAACGACCTTGAGAAGGTGACCAAGCAGGCTTACGCCATGGTGGCCTATCTGGGTATGAGTAAAGATGTTGGAAACCTTAGCTTTTACGACTCATCCGAATCGGCCGGTTTTAATTTAACCAAACCGTACAGCGATAAAACGGCAGAGTTGCTTGACGCAGAAGTGAAGAGGATTATTGACGATTCTTACAATCGCGCTATGAGCGTACTAAAAGAGCATCAATCGGGATTGACGCAGTTGGCGGAGCTGCTTTTGGAGCGCGAAGTGATTTTCTCCGAAGATTTGGAGCACATTTTTGGAAAACGCAAAAAAGAGACCCTCTCTGCAAATGGTTAAGAGTCTTCTCATACGCAGCCTGAGCGGACTGGTCTTTATCGCAGTAGTGGTAAGCGGACTGCTCTTTCATCCTATACCCTACGCCTTGCTCATGTTGCTGATTATTGGGATTGTGACTTTTGAATACTTTCAAATCACCATCGGTAAAAAGTTGATGTTTGCACAGGTGGTTGTGGTGGGATTGGGCTGGCTCCTCTTTCTTCTTTTTTATGCCCTGATGCAGTACCACCTTAAAGAGACTTGGTTTCTTTTGTTGGTGTTTCCTGTCATCACTGTTTGGGTCAGCCTCTTGTATCAAAAGAACATTGAAAATTACGCACAGGCGCCCAACCTCTTTATTCCCATTCTCTACATTGCCCTCCCCTTTGCGCTGACCAACCTTTTGGTCTTTGATGAGGCGGGGAGTTTTCACGGGATGGCGCTGCTCACCCTTTTTATGGTGCTCTGGGCTTCCGATGTGGGCGCTTACGTCTTTGGGATGGCCTTTGGCCAGAAAAAGGGGCACAAGCTCTTCCCCAGCCTCTCTCCCAAAAAGTCGTGGGAGGGGTTCTTTGGGGGCGCGTTTATGGCGTTGCTCGTTGCCTTTATCCTCCATTGGATTGGGTGGTTCTCCTATCCGCTTGTTCACTGCCTTGTGATCTCTCTGCTTCTGCACATCTTTGGTGTTTGGGGAGATTTGGCGGAGTCGCAGCTCAAGCGGCATTACCAAATTAAAGATTCCGGAAAGTTGATGCCCGGGCATGGCGGTCTGTTGGACCGCTTTGACAGTTTGCTGATTGCTTTTCCGATTGTTATTGCCTATATCAAATTTTTATCACTTTAGAAACATCAACATGTCTATTCACAAAGAAGGATACCGAATCATCGCCGTCACATTTATCATACTTGGAGCTTTGGCATTTATTGTGGGTTGTTTTCTCAGCAACATCTGGTGGGTCGCCGCCATCTGCTACGCTGTGCTCGCTATTTTAGGATTTTTTGTACTCTCTTTCTTTCGCAAACCCAACCGGGCGCTCTGTATAGAAGAGGACGCAGTGATGGCCCCGGCAGATGGCAAGGTGATTATTATTCAGGAAGTTTTTGAGCATGAGTATTTAAAAGAGAAGCGTATACAAGTCTCGATTTTTATGTCTGTCTTTAATGTACATATCAATTGGTTTCCGATAGGCGGGATGGTGGAGTATTGCAAGCACCACAACGGGCATTTTCATGTTGCGAGTCATCCCAAAGCCTCCGAAAAGAATGAGCATACCACTATTGTGGTGAATCACCACGGCGTAAAGGTGCTCTTTAGGCAAATAGCCGGTCTGATTGCCAGACGTATTGTATGTTATGCCAAAGCGGGAAAAGAGGTGCTCCCATGTACACAGGCGGGGTTTATCAAGTTTGGGTCACGGGTTGACCTGCTGTTGCCTTTGGACTGCAAAATTGAGGTGGCAGTGGGGCAAAAGGTACGTGGGGGGCAGACGGTTGTGGGGCGGGTGAATACGCATTAACAATATTTTGGGCGGGTATAAAACCCGTCCCTACATTTTATCAATCTCAACATATCGATTATAATGAAACGCCCTTCTCTGTTCCTCTCCATTGTTCCTTTGTTTTTTTTGGTTGCTTTTATTGCGACACTAGTGCCTCTCTTTGGTGATTCGATTACTGAGGGACCGGCGCAGATTGCTCTTTTGAGTGCGGCGTTGGTGACATCACTTATCTCTATTTTGTTTTTGAAGGTTTCTTGGGAGAAGATTGAGGCGTCGATGCTTGACCAGCTCTCCAAAACGGGGTCGGCAATTTTTATTTTGTTGATGATTGGGGCGCTGACCGGTTCGTGGATGCAGAGCGGGGTGGTGCCAACGATGATTTATTACGGCATGAAACTGATTCATCCATCTGTGTTTTTGGTGATTACATTTATACTGACCTCTCTTGTCTCTTTAACGGCGGGCAGCTCTTGGACCACTATTGGGACGGTTGGGGTGGCCATGCTTACTGCAGGGCAATTTTTGGGGTTCTCTGCTCCGTGGTTGGCGGGGGCGATCATTTCGGGCGCCTATTTGGGGGACAAGTGCTCTCCTTTGTCCGATACGGTGAATCTTTGTGCTTCATCCACGGGGATTAGTCTCTATAAACATGTACGATATCAGTTGTATACCGCTATTCCGGCAGGAATATTATCGATTATCTTCTTTGGCATTGCAGGTTTTATGATTCCCACCGCCTCTACAATAGACATCAGCGCCCAAACCGATGCGCTCAAAACCACTTTTTATTTGTCGCCTTGGCTGTTGCTGGTCCCTGCGTTTACCATTTTTCTGATTGTAAAAAAGGTGTCTCCCTTTCTCACCCTCTTTTTATCCGCCATTCTGGGCGCGGTGGTGGCTGTCTTGTTTCAGCCGGAGCTGTGCCGCCAGATGTTGCACTTTACAAAAGATGCGGGCGGGTTGATGCAGGCGTTTGAAGCGGGATTGCGTATGATGTCGGGAAGCGTAGAGATAGAGACGGGGAACGAGATGCTCAACACCCTCACCGCCACCAGAGGGATGCACGGGATGCTCAACACGGTTTGGCTCATTCTCTGTGTGGTCACTTTTGGCGGCGCCATGGATGCCAGCGGGATGATTCAGGTGATTACAGAAAAAATGGCCCACATCATGCGAAACGCCTTTAGTTTGGTCAGTTCCACTGTTGGCACCTGCATCTTCTTTAACCTCACTTTGTCTGACCAATATATGTCGATTGTGTTGCCCGGGAAGATGTTTTCCGATACTTACAAGAAGACGGGTTTTGCACCCGAAGTGCTTAGCCGCACCTTAGGGGATGCGGGTACCGTTACGTCGGTTCTGGTGCCGTGGAATACATGCGGGATTGTGCAGGCCAGTGTACTCCACGTGGCGACCCTTAGCTACCTCCCCTACTGTTTCTTTAACTTGGTTACGCCCATCGTCACCATTTTTGTTGCGGCGATTGGGTATAAGATTAGGCGGCTTACGTCTTGACGTTGAATCCTATCGGCTTGCGGTTGCCGGCAAGTTGTTCGTTATTGCAGTGGAAAACCAAAGTGTTCAAGTTGGGCTCTTCTCCCAAAATGATGCTGTCTACTGTGGACTTGCGGGCGATGTTCTCTATTTGTCCGCCGCTAAAGTCAAAAGTGCGGGATAGTTCGGCGGCATCGTTGTCTTGTAAGGTGGGGATGATGGATTGCCATATATGCTGTTTTGCCTCTGCGTTGGGCTTTTCAAATTCGATTTTGTAGAGAAAACGACGCTCAAACGCCTTGTCGAGGTTTTGTGTGAGGTTTGTGGTGGCAATCATGATGCCGTCAAGGTTTTCCATCTCCTGTAAGATGATGTTTTGAATCGCGTTCTCGGTTTGCGCTACCGAGCCTGTTGTTACGTCTTTACGTTTGCCAATAACTGCATCTGCCTCGTTAAAGAGCAGTATGGGCGTTTTCTTTTCTGACTTAACGAACGATTTGTACTTTTCAAAAACCTCCTTGATTCTTTTTTCACTCTCTCCAAACCACATGCTTTTGGTTTCTGAGATGTCGACCATAAAGATGTTTCGTCCCGTTTGGCGGGCAATCTGGTAGACGGTTTCGGTTTTTCCCGTCCCCGGCGCTCCCCAAAACAGGCAGGCAAAACCGGTACGCATGCCTTTATCTTTTAGGCGATTTTGTACATTGACAAAGTGATCCTCACTAAGCAAGTCAGTGAGCTGCTTCACCTGTTTTTGCTCTTTGGGGTTGTAGAACATTTGCTTGACAACAAGTTTGTCGTGTTCCAAAATATCTTTTTTAAGGTTTACCTTGGGGGGTTGCAGATTGAGCTCACCAAGCAGCTCCTCTTTTGCTTTGTCGGTCAGTTTAAAAGTCTCCCTGCTTTCGAATCCGTTGTCGTTCACACACTCTACCCAGCCTTCTGCCATCAGTGTATTGGCTTTGTTTGACAACTCTCTTTTGATTCCGCGAAAAACACGGCTCTCAAAATAGTCATCCAATTGTCCAAAGTATATACTGTCGTCTAAATCTTCTACATAGATATTGCAAAAACGTAAAAGCAAGTGCAGGTCATGCGTACAAAACTGATTATTTACCTTTTTCACAAAAGTCAGATGTTCATTCTCATTTAGCAGGTGGTTTATCTCTTCTGCAAAAGATTCTTGCGTCATCTCTTTATCGCAAAGTTGACTTAAAAGTTGGTTTAAAGTATCAAAGAACACTTCTATTGACAAATTTGTTCTCTCTGCAGATTTTACATCCTCTCCCTTTCTTAGCGCATCAAGTACCTCAGTAGGTACATAATACGATTTTGAATTGCCGCTACGGTAGCAGCGTACCAATCGCCGTTTTTCGAGTTCGTCAATCTCGTCCTGATATTGTATTAACCTGACTGTTCTTATTTTAATTTTTTCAGCAATTTCGCTCATCGATGTATTGCCGTCATTGCTGCGGTCAACCAAATGAGAAAAGAATACCGTCTGAATCGTGTTTACATTTAGAACCTTACACACAGCGTCAATATGCTCGCCAGCTTTTTCATAAAATTTTTCGCTTAATTTTGATTTCTCGGACAGCTCCACAATGTGCTCTATATGCCTCAAAAGGCTCATTTTTATATTATTCTCCATACATTTACTTTTTTCAATTCCGGCCTACTCTGTTTACAGTTTTCGGCATCCCTGTTTTTGGATTGTTATGGCACTAAAAGAAGGACTTTTAGCTATGTCAAAGAACGACTGTATCCCAATCTAGGCACAAAGGTAGGGAGAGGGTGTGCCAAGATATGGCGTGGTTATTGTTGTGATTTAACTCTGTAACCAACCGACAAAACCATGTCAAGGTTATAGTGCTCGATTTCCCGTTCTACTGTCCTGTTTCCTTCTAATTGAAGTGTCGCAAATTTTGCGACAGTTGATATAGGATGATTTCGCCAATGTTTCTATTTTCTGTTGTGTCCATAACTGAATATAATTCTGCGCAAGTTAATGAACCGATTTTATTAAAGCTGGACAAAACGTAAAAATCTGTATACAAATTTTATTTTAAAATTTTTAACATTTTTTTAAAAAATATTGCAGGTTGGATTTGCTTTTTACTGATGAGGCGTAGTCGTTATTAATCTTTCTATGATTTTTTTACGCACAGTACTGTCGGGGTGCACACGGAATAGAGGAGAACATTGGCCAAAAGTAAACGGTCCAATTTTTTTAACAGAAGCAGGTATAAAAACAGATTCCAATCTAGAACATGAATAAAAAGCGCTATCCCCAATCTCTGTTACCGAATCGGGAATAATTATTGAAGATAAACCGGCACATTTGAAAAAAGCAAAATCGCAAATTTTTGTAACTGACGTTGGGATTGTAACGGAAGTTAAACTGGTGCATCCCCTAAACGCTCCTTCCCCAATTTCCTTCACCGAATCAGGAATGGCAATGGTAGTTAAGGCCACACAATTCCGAAAAGTACCCTCATCATTTTTTGTTATCGAATTGGGAAGAGTAACTGAAGTTAAGCCATAGCAATCTCGAAAAGCATTCTTTCCAATTATTTTTACCGAATCGGGAAAGGTAATTGAGTTTACATTTTCACACCCTTCAAAGGCGTGGTCTCCAATCTCTGTAACCGAATTGGGAAGAGTGATTGAAGTTAAGCCAACGCAGAGCGAGAAATCCCATTCTTCAATTATTGTTCCCGATGTATCTCTCAAATCCAATTCAAGTAGTGTTTCAGACATGTTTTCACGGATATACAACATGTCAAGAATGGTAAGCATGCCTGCGATTGTAAGGCTTGTAATTGCAGCTGGAGCTTTTACACCCAGTTCATCTAAAGCCTGCTCAAGTCGTTTTTCAAACGTCAGGCTTACTGATATTTTGTTGTTTTGTGCCATAGTAAATTATTTTATATCTTTAACCAAAATATGAATTTTTCTATCGGCAAAGATATATAGTGCCCGCGCCAAGGTACGGCATAGTTATGAGTTGTATCAATTTTTTTCACTCTTCCTTTACCCAACAACAGCGCCCGCATTTTTCCATCCACTCCTTGTGCTCATGATAATTCTCTTTATTGCTGCATATCCAAACCGTTCTGCGAATCGTATTGGGTTTCATTTTTGGTTGCGGGGCGTATCCGTCCGTGAAAAAGATCAGTCCGTCGTATGGTTTTTTGGCTGTTTCAAAATAGTTGATGGCGGGCTGGAAGTCGGTGCCGCCGCGTCCATGTACTTTGATGCTCTTTTCTGCCTTTTTTATGGTGGTGACGGGTGGTTTGATTTCAGAATCAAATTGCAGGACATCCATTGTTTCTATTCCATATTTAAAAAAGCGGTTGACCACTGAATAGAAGAGTCGTATCTCTTTGTCGGAAATGGAACCGCTGACGTCAACGGCGATTAATAGGCGGGTGGTAAATTCATTCTTTTTGCCCATGTAGTTGAATCCGTAGCGACGGCTTGGCTTGAAGCGGGTGAGCATTTTGGTGCTTGAAAGTACGGAGGCCCTAAAGGCGCTTAACACTTTGCGATAGTCTATTTCCGGACGGAGCGTTGCCATGAGCGTTTGAACAAGGTTGCCCGGAAGCGTTCCCCATTGCATGGTTGTGTGCGCCCATTCGATAATCTCTTTCATCTTTTGGTCCATAAAGTCGTCTGCTTCCCAAAGGGCAGCCGCTTCCTGAGGTATAGAAGCGCCGGCTCCCGGCTCATCCATGTCTGTTTGCTGTTTGGTTCCTCCTTGGTTGTCTTTGTCGCTCGTTTTTTGTCCTACACCATCGTTTGGCTGTTCTGCCACATTTTGTTGGTTGCCTTTGCTTTCGTGATCGCCTTCAGCGTCGGGCGGAAATGGAAATTCTAATTTGTTGAGTTCACGGTAATAAAATTCAAAGTTCTGATTTCGGTACTCCTTCTCGCGCCAATAATCGGTTGCTTTGAACATCAGTTCGGCAAAATTGTAGTTTTCGTTCAGGGTGATGTTGCTGGCTATATAGGCGTGTCCCCGGTCGTTGTAGTGGCGGTATGGATGGCACAGCAAAAGACGAATCACCTCTGCGCGCAAGCGTTCTTCAAGCTGTTGTTTGGTCAAAAACTTTGCGTATTGCGGATTATACTCTATGACGCCCTTGCCGCAACGCAAAGTACGGATCGTGCGGTTGGTCTTTACCTGATGTGACAGCAACCCCATCATTAACAAGGGTTCAAGGATAAACCATGACTCAGTAATCTCTTGTATTCTTGGGTCTTCAACATCGTTTGCCGTGTTAAAAACACCTTTGATCTTTGCAACCTGAACCAATTGATGGTAACAATCCCAAAATGGCTTTCCATGACCCACTCTGCGTTTAAGTTTTCCAAAATGAAAAGCCTCCCACATTAAATGGTGTGCGTATTCGTGGATTGCCACTTCCAAAGCCTCTTTTGCCGAAGATATGCGGTTAGAAAAAATGCGGATAATATGTGTTGCATAGCAATAATCACCAAGTTTATAACCACCGGACGCCGGCGAAACTTTCTTACCTGCACAGATTTCAATAGTAAAATCTGTTTGGCAAGGCTGCAAATCAATCAGTGTCGCTTTTAAGGCTTTGATATTTACACTTTCTACATCCATGTCAACTCATCCGGATATTCTTGATAAATTCAACCAAATTATTGAAAATAAAGGGCGAATAGCTGAGGACGGCTACTTTGGTTTTGGGATAGGTTGAACTGTCGTAAAGTGTTGTCCAGTGCGCGATCACTTCTGATTTGCTATTCTTTTGCAACCATTTGATATATAGCTCTATATTTTGAACGTACCGCTTTGCCGTTTCCGCATTGTCTTCTGTTTCAACGGTGCGAAACATACTTTCATTAAATACCGTCAATTCGTGAATGGGCAATTTGGATAGTTTAGTTTTATGCTTTTCAAAATCAGTTAACATTTGCTTTACATTCAGCCCATGGTTGGTTTTTAAAAAATTTACAAATTTCAATGCCGTAAAGATCCCAATCACACCGGCGATGCTCCTTTCGGCGGTTTTGTCCAACTCGTCGATATTTGCCATCAATTCCGAAACACGATGCCACGAGCGGCGGTCGTTCGATTTTTCCAATCCGGCATACTCTTTTGTCACGCTGTCCAACATATCTGGATTTTTCTCGATGAAATCGATCACGCGATGATCTATTTTCTGTTCCACCGCCCACAACAACCATTCGGCAACCGTAGGCGCAAACGTGTAGATATTGAAACGCGACACCAGCGCAGGGTCTAAATCGGTCAGTTGATACTCCTCCCCTTCGTTTACGGCAGTGATGATGCGGCTGCCTTGTGGCAACGATTTGCCGTTTAGGCGCTTGTTGAGCGTTAAATCCATCACGCATTGCAATATTTCGGGGCGGGCACGGTTGAGTTCGTCTAAAAACAGCACTACGGGCTTGCCGTCATCGGGAAACCACCAAGGGGGTCTAAAATCGGTTTTTGAGCCGTCTAAAACAGGCAACCCGATCAAATCGCCCGGGTCGCTCATTTGGCCCAAAAAGAGGGTGACCACTTTTTTGCCTTGTTTTACAAAGTGTTTCTCAATGATTTGCGACTTTCCAATACCATGTTTTCCTACCAACATGATGTTGTGATGGTCGGGGGTGATGGCTAAGATGCGGTGGAGTTCTGTGGAGTTGATTTTTACGGGCATGATGGTGAGTTATGAGTTATGAATGATGGTTTGTTGTCGTTTTCCCAGGGGATATAGTGCGTAAAAGAGATTGTTTTTACAAGCACTCCCTTGACTTTAAACTCTTCGTATTGCCTTATGGTTTCCAGAATGAACGGAACCGTTTTTTGAAAATTCTTCTTAAAAATCGGAATGGACAATTGAAATCGAGCGTTTACTTTTACATGCACAACACATTTATCTGAAAACTGCTCAACCATGTAGGGGTAAACGCTGTTGTTCATGATGCTTTTTATCCATTCATCAGCGCTTTTGCCCTGTAATTGCTTAATTCGATCTTGTTTAATCTCTTCGTTTTCTGCCTCTGTTTTCGCCTCTTTTTCCAGTTTTGACAACTTGGAAAACTTTTCAGAAATCTGCTCTAATAAAGCGAGATAGTGATAAACAATATTCAAATGGTATGAAAAATTTAAGCTCAAATGCTGATAAATGGAGGGGATTCCATCGCCAAAGAACACAAATTTCAATTTGTCCGATATCAATCCAACATAGTCCAGGTAAAAGCAGACATTACAACCAAACCCATATCTGTTTTTTACTTCAACTTCGATTTGGGTTTTTGATTTTTGTTCGCTCATCTGAAATCCGGGATGTGTTGTTGTAAAAATTTTTAAATCGTGATACAATTTTACAACCTGATTTTGAGTTGCGTGGTAGGCCGGCGGTATTGATTGCAAAAGCTCTATCTCTTTTTTGAACCACTGTTCAAATTCTTCTTTTTCATTTTTGTATTCGTCTAATTTGGTCATTCTATTATCCATTGTGGGTTTGTTTTTTACAGGCATGATTTTAAATTATATCATACATTTGGTTATGGCTTCTTCAAAATGTTGAATTGAACACTCCCGCAAAAACAATAATTATTTGTCCAAATGCCGTCAACAGAAATACTAATTATTTTCTTGATATAAGTAAT
>Ga0123356_10005152_pt1 | contig 13383 bp, 14 predicted proteins | sample TergutEmb28metaG_2_FD_92546 | JGI IMG/M metagenome (GOLD analysis project Ga0123356, IMG submission 92546) | Embiratermes neotenicus P3 segment gut microbial communities from Petit-Saut dam, French Guiana - Emb289 P3 | ecosystem: Host-associated > Arthropoda: Insects > Digestive system > Gut ... | reverse complement strand
GTGGTCGGGGCCATCATCACGGTGTCGATGGACGAGTATCTTGCCGGCATTGGCGTCCCCGTGCCGGTGGTGATCGGTGTGATCTTTGTCCTGATCATCCTGATCTTCCGCCGCGGCATCGTCGGCGAGTTCCTTTACTATCTGAACCGCTGGCGGCAGTCCCGCGGCTAGACGTTACTTCCCGTCGAGCGCGGCCTCGACCGCCGCGGCGTAGTCGTCGAGTTTCGGCTCCCGCCCTTTGAATGTGTCGCGCGGAATGTGGTCGGCAATCCATTGCTGGCGTTCCGCGGTCGCGGCCGTCATGACCGGCTCAAGGCCGATCTCGGCGACGGTCCTGGCCGCCTCGCGCATCTCGGCGGCACGGCGCACACCGTGTTCGACGACGCGGCCGAACATATACTCGGCCTGCCATCGCCAATCCTTGCCTTTGAAATATTCATCGAGTGACGGAATCACCTGATCGACCACGTCGTAGGCGTGGGCTGCCGTCATCGCTTCGATGACCAGCGATTCGATGCCCTTGATCATGACGCTGCGGCACATTTTCATCGCCGAGACATAGCCGATCTCGCGCTCAAACACGTCAATGCGGAATCCGAAGGGAACGAGTCGCTCGGCCACCGCCGGGCCCCATTTGCCGCCGACGGCCATCGGCACCTTGATGCCGTAAGGCGGCACCGGCGCCATCACCGCGACGTCGACGAACCTGCCGCCGGCATCGTCGATCAATCGCGCCGCTTCGCGCTTCTTGCCGGGCGACACCGAGTTGATGTCGAGATAGAACTGATCGGGTCTGATATAGCGGGCCGCGGCACGCGCGGCCTCGACCGAGGAGCTCGCGGTCACCGCGGCGATAATGATGTCCGACCCTGCGGCTGCGTCGTCCGGCGACGCTGCCGCGTGAGCGCCGACGGCCTCGGCACGCGCCATCATGAGGGCGCCTTCGGCCTCCTCGAACTTGACGTCGTAAGTGGCGACGCTCTGCGCGCCGGCCTTGACCAGCGCTGCCGAGAGGATAGAGCCGGCCTCGCCGAAACCGAGCAGCGTCGCGGACAGCGGGGTTTTTGCCTCATTCATGGAGTGCCATCACCCTGGTCGCGGCAGCCGTCACGGCCGGCCGCGATCCCGGCGTATCGCCTGCGATCTGACCGTCCTCCAATTCGCGCCCCGCGGCGAGCTCGCCGGCCGCATGCCCGACCGCAACGCCGCCTGGCGGCATCGGCCATCTATTTCGCACCGGCCAGCGCCGGCTTGAATTTCTTCAGCAGGTCGGGATCGGCCAGGGTGGTGTCCTGTCCGCGCACCGGATCCACCACCGCGTCGTAAAGGCTGTGCGCCCATTTCCATTCCTCGCCGGGCCGAACGCGGCCTTCGCTGCCAACCTGATCGAGGCCCCAGTAGATCTCGAGCCGATGGCCATCGGGGTCGCGGAACTCGACCGCGATCTGGACACCGGCGCGGCGGCGGCCCTCGAAATCGACGCGGACATTGTGCTTGCGAAGATGCTGGGCGGCACGCAGCACCTCGTCCAACGTTCCCACTTCAAAGGCGAAATGGTTGAGCTCGATGGCGTTCGATTCGTGCGGCATGCCGCCGACCAGCGCGACGCCGTGATGGTCCGAATTGAAGCGCATGAACACCATGCCGCCCGGCATCATGTCCTCCTTGTAGACGTCGGATACCTTCATGCCCAGCACCTCGGTGTAGAACTTCACCGAGCGGTCCATATCGGTGACATTGAGCACGACATGACCGATTTTCTGGATCCGGAAAGGCGTACCGTCCGGCCGTGAGTAGGATTTCAGTTTTTCCGGGTCGATCGCGGACATGGTCTGGGCTCCTGATGCATCGATACGGGGCATAAGGTAGCGACTGGAATCGCGAGAAGCAAATCCACTAGGATCGCCGTCATGACCGCTCCACTCATTGGCCTGACCCTCGATTCCGAGCCGCCGGGCAAATACTCGAAGACCCATCCCTGGTACGCGATCCGCGAGAATTATTGCGACGCGGTCGCGGCGGCGGGCGGCCTGGCCCTCCTCCTGCCGCACGAGCCGGATCGCGCCGAGGAATACCTTGCCGTCCTTGACGGGCTGATCGTCACCGGGGGAGCGTTCGACGTCGATCCGGCGCTCTTTGGTGCGGCAACCACGCATCCCGCGGTCACCACCAAAAAACGCCGCACCGCGTTCGAGCTGGCGATGACGCGCGGCGCCGTGGCCGCCGACCGGGCCGTGCTCGGCATTTGCGGGGGTATGCAGCTCTTGAACGTGGCACTCGGGGGCACGCTGTTGCAGCACATCCCCGACGAATGGCCGGGCGCGCTCCAGCATGAGCAGCCCAATCCCCGAACCGAGCCGGGCCATACGATCAAGGTCGAGCCGGGCACGCTGCTCCACCGCGTGACGCGCATGGACGAGATGCCGGTCAACAGCGCCCACCATCAGGCGGTGAAGGCGGTGGGGAGCGGCCTCGTGGTCGACGCCCGTGCGCCCGACGGCATCGTCGAAGGCGTCGAGGATCCGCGGCGACGGTTCGTTCTCGGCGTTGAATGGCATCCGGAATATTCGCTGTCGCCCGGCGACACGCGTATTTTCGAAGCGCTGGTCGCCGCCGCTGCAGGAAAATGAGCGAGCGCATTGCCAAGGTGCTCGCCCGGGCGGGTTTGTGCTCGCGTCGCGAAGCCGAACGCTGGATCGCCGGCGGGCGGGTCGCGGTTGACGGTGCGGTGCTGACCAGCCCGGCATGCAACGTCGACGAAAGCAGCGCCATTGCAGTCGACGGCAAGCCGCTGCCGATGCGCGAGCCGGCGCGCCTCTTCCGCTTTCACAAGCCCGCGGGACTGGTGACGACGCACCGGGACCCTGAGGGCCGCGCGACGGTCTTTGATACTTTGCCGGCCGGGCTGCCGCGCCTCGTCTCGGTCGGGCGGCTCGATCTCAATTCCGAAGGGCTGCTGCTGCTGACCAACGATGGCGGGCTGGCACGCGAACTGGAATTGCCGTCCCGCGGGTGGATCAGGCGCTACCGGGTGCGCGTTCACGGCGCGGTGACGCAGGAACAACTGGTTCCGCTGGATAGGGGAATGCGATTGGACGGCGTTCAATACGGACCGATCACCGCGACCTTGGATCGCGTGCAAGGCGCCAATGCCTGGCTGACGGTCAGTCTGCGGGAAGGTCGCAACCGGGAGATCCGCAAGGTTATGGCGGCGCTCGGCCTCGACGTGACGCGGCTCATCCGTGTTGCCTATGGCCCGTTCCAGCTGGGCGACCTGCCCCGCGGCGCCGTCGCCGAAGTGCCGCGCGGCGTCATGCGCGCCGAGCTCGGCCGCGAACTGGTGCCGCCCCTTGCGCATCATCGCCGGCCGGCATAAGGGCCGCCGCATCGCGGCGCCGCCGGGCCAAGGGGTGCGCCCGACGGCGTCGCGGGCGCGCGAGGCCCTCTTCGACATTCTGATGCATGGCCGCTTTGCCGAGCGCGAGCGGATCGAGGGGGCACACGTGCTCGACGCCTTTGCCGGCACCGGCGCCCTGGGTCTCGAGGCGCTTTCGCGGGGTGCCGCGCGGGCCAGCTTTATGGAACGGGACCGGGATACCCGCAAGCTGCTCGCCCTCAACGTGAAGGCGCTGGGCGAGGAAGCGCGCGCCAGCGTGCTGGCGGCGGACGCGCTGCATCCGCCGCGCGCGGGCCGCCCCTGCGATCTCGTTTTCATGGACCCGCCCTATGCCGAGGCTGTCGCGGTGACGGCGCTCGCAGCGCTCGCAGCGCAGGGTTGGATCGCGGACGACGCGATCATCGCGCTCGAAGTGGCCGGCAGAACGAATTTCGATCCGCCCGACGGCTTCGCTCTCCTCGACACCAGGCGCTACGGCAAGGCGCGGATCCTGTTCCTGGGATTCAGCGCCTAAATGGTCTTGGTCGAACCGCCTTCCATGTCGATCAGCGCGCCCTGGAACAGCGAGCCACGCCTCGAGACGATGAAGGCGACCAGCCCGGCGATGTCCTCAGGTTCGCCCATCCGCGAAATCTTCTGCGCCTTGACCATGCGCGCGATCACGTCGTCGAGCGTGATTCCCTCTCTTTTTGCCGCTGCCTCGAGCCCGACGACCTGGCGATCGGTCCTGACCGGGCCGGGGTTGACGGCGTTGACCTGAACGCCGTCGGCAATGCCGAGCTCCGCGATCGCCTTGGTGAACGAGAGACAGGCGGCGTTGACCGATCCGCCGATGGCGAAATGGGCGCCGGGCGTGCGGCCGCCGGCGCCAATGATATTGACGATCGAGCCACGCCGCGCCTTCAGCTGCGGCCACGCCGCGCGCGTCAGCCGGACGGTGCAGTAGTATTTGAGCGCAAAGCCATCGATGAACTGCTCGTCGGTCAGCGAGAGAAAGTCGCCCCGCTGTGTGGCGCCGGCGTTGTTGACGACGATATCGATACCGCCAAACTGCTTCACGGTTGCAGCGGCAAGCGCGGCCGGCGCATCGGCCTCGCGCAGATCGAGCGCGATCGACGCCGCGATGCCGCGGCCGTTTCTGATCTCACCGACCGTCTGCTCGCAGCTCCTGGCATCGCGCGACGAGATCATCACCGAGGCGCCTTCAGTGGCCAGTTCCCGCGCGATGGCGCGGCCGATGCCGCGGCTCCCGCCCGAGACGATTGCGATCTTTCCCTTGAGCTCAGGCATGGCGGGTCTCCCGCTGTTTGGGTTGAGGCATCATCCCGATGAAGCTTGGGGGAGCGATAGCAGTGCCTCCTCGAGGCATCGGGATTGTGTTCTGGCGTCGAAGCGCTGCACCACCGTGTGCCGCGCCGCCACGCCGAGGCGCCGGCGCAGCGCCGGATCACGGGTGAGCCGCCCGATCGCCCCGGCGAGCGCCTGCGGATCGCCCGGCGGCACCAACAACCCGTCCTGGTCGTCCGTGACCGCCTCGACGATGCCGGAATGCCGGGAGCCGATCACTGGCGTGCCTTGCGCCATCGCTTCGAGCACCACTGTCGGCAGGCCTTCCTCGTCGCCGGTCGCCGCCGTCGCACTGGGAACGATCAACGCCGTCGCGCCGCGCATGCGTGCCCGCACCTCGGCCGGGGCTTGCCAGCCAAGAAAGCGCACCTCCGGCAGCGATGCCGCGGCGCGCCGCAATTGGCCGTCGAGCGGACCGTCGCCGACCATGATGAGCCGCGGCGTCGTGCCGTCGCTGCGCAGGAGGCGCAGCGCGTCGAGGAGATGCGTCGCGCCCTTCTTTTCGACGAAGCGGCCGACGAACAGCAGGTAGGGCTGCCCGTCGCCCGCGGGTGGCGCCACGGCGGGGTCGGGCTCGATGCCGAGACGAATGGTGCGCAGCTTCTCGGGCGGAAAGCCGCGGGCCAGAAGCACGTCGCGAATATGGTCGGAGACGCAATGGATGAGCGCCGCCTCGCGCTGCAGGGCTTGGAGGCGGCGCTGGTAAATCGTCGGGATCGCACGCCGGCGATAGTGGGTCTCCTTGGTGGCATCGCCGCCGTGGAACGTGACCGCAAGCGGCAGGTGCAAGGCGCGGGCGAGCGGCAAGGCAAGCGCGCCGCCCCGGCCGAAATGGGCATGAATGAGCTGCGGCTTGAGCGCGCGCAAGTCGGGCCGCGACGGCACCACGCCGCATTGTTTGAAGAGCGCGCGATCGAGCGTGCCGAGCCTGCCTTTGCGGCCGATCTGCAGGGCAGGGGCACCGAGCGCTCCGGCATTCGCCTCGACGTGACAGCCGAGCCATACCGGCGACAGGCGATCGAAGCCGCAGTAGAGACGCCGCAGAAACTGCACTTCCGATCGCACGCCCAGACGGTCGCGATAGACCAGCACGTGCCCTCCGGCATCGGTCGGCAAGGTCACCCTCGCACGATTTCGCCGCGCCACCGTTCGGCGATGCCGGCGGCGGGCGCTGCCGCCGCGGCACCGGTGGCGAGGCAGCGGAGCCGGGGGGTCATCGATGCCCATCCTCTGAGGTCCGGCGCGGGCGCATCACTCCGTGATCGGCTGCCCTTCCAGTACCCAGCGCGTGCCGTCGAAGCGTTTGAGCATCGCCTGGTGCATCGGAAAATAGTCGGATCGCGAAGTATTGAGCGTGATGCCCGGGAGCAACAGCGGCAACGACATATCCTTGATGCTGGTCGCTTGCTTCATCACATTGGCGCGGGTCAGCGTGTCGCCGCAGCGCCGCAGCAGCTCGACCAGAACCTGCGCCGACAGATAACCGGCGGGTCCGGCCGCATCGGACGCTTGATCCTGCGGTGGCGCATACTTCTTGACCCAGGCGAGATAATCCTTCACGGCGGGATCCGCGGCCCAGCTCGGGTCGGTGGGGTCCTTGCTGCTGTCGACCGCCATGACCCCCTTGAGCTTGTCGCCTAGCGTCCCCGCCACGCTCTTTGCGGTCGCGACATAGGAGAGGAAGATGAGGGGGTTCCAGCCCCCCTGGTTGCGCACCGCCGCAACCGCCTGCACCACGGCCCGGCCCTGCGCCATGAGGTAAAGCGTGTCGGCGCCGGCCGCATGGAGCGCGATGATTTGCGACGCGACATTGGCATCGGTGGCGCCGTAGCTCTCCTTTGCCACCACCATCGTCGCCGCCTTGTCGCCGAGCGTCGCGAGGAACGGGTCCATATGATCGGCGCCGAAATCGTCGTCCTGGTAGAGGATGCCGATCTTGGCGTGGGGGCGATTGGCGAGAAGGTATCTTGCGAACACGCGGCTCTCGAGCGCATAGCTCACCGCGAAGCCCATGGTCCACGGATACTTCTGCGGATTGATCAGGCTGGTGGAGCCCGTGGTGACGAAAAGCTGCGGGATATGACGGGCGTTGAGGTAGGGCCGCACCGCCACGTTGGTCGGCGTGCCGAGCTGAGCATACATCAGCAGCACCTGGTCAAGTTCGACGAGACGGCGTGTCGCCTCGACGGTTTTGGCGGGAATGTAGCCGTCATCGAGAGCGATCAGATCGATCTTGCGCCCGTTGACGCCGCCCTTTTCGTTGACCATGCGCAAATAGGCCGCCATCTGCCGGTGGAGCGGGCTGGTGACGGAGCCCGGGCCGGAGAACGCCCAGGTCGTGCCGATCTTGATACTGGTGTCGGAGGCCCCGGGATCGTAGGTGCCCTTGGCAACTGCGCACAGCGGAACCAGACAGAACAGGGCAGCCAACATGCTGCGCTTCATGCGTAACCTCCCGAGCTCGAGCGTCGCCGTCCCGGCGCTTCTTCCCCGCCACTTTACGGCAGGGTCAACGCCGTTGCACGTATTCCGGCGAGCGGCAGTGGCATCGGGCCCGAACGGCGTTTGCCGCGCAATGTCAGCGGCCATGGCGACGGTGCCGGCACCCCCCGATCTCTGCCCGGCGCCGCTCTTCGCCGCCCGGGGCTGGGGCCTCCGCGTCGCTGCCCCGCGTCGCGTCTGCCTCTCCGAGCGGGTAGTCGCCGAAAATCCGCGGCGCTAGCGCCGTCCGAACAGCCGCTCGATATCGGTGAGGCGCAGTTCGACATAGGTCGGGCGGCCGTGATTGCACTGGCCCGAATGGGGCGTCGCTTCCATCTGACGCAACAGCGCGTTCATCTCTGCCTGGCTGAGGCGGCGGCCGGCGCGCACCGAGCCATGACACGCCATCGTGCCGCACACGTCGGCCAGTTTCTCTTTGAGCGCGAGCGTGTCACCGAGTTCGGCAAGCTCGTCGCCCAGGTCGCGCACCAGGCCTTTGACATCGGTCTCGCCGAGCAGCGCCGGGACCTCGCGCACCGCCACCGCGCCCCGACCAAATTTTTCCAGCACCAAGCCCAGCTCGGCGAGCTCGCCCGCGCGTGCCGCGAGGCGGTCGGCGACGGCCTCGTTGAGCTCGACGATCTCGGGCAAAAGCAGCATCTGCCGGGGAATACCGGTGGCGGCCAATGCCGCCTTCATGCGTTCATAGACCAGCCGCTCGTGGGCCGCGTGCTGATCGACGATGACAATGCCTTCAGCGGTCTGCGCCACGACATAGGTGTCGTGCAACTGGGCGCAGGCGGCACCAAGGGGAAACTGTTCCTCTTCTTGTGTCGGGGGCGGCGCCGGATTGGGGCGAAGCCCCGGCTCGTAGAGCGCCACGGCAATTTCGGCGAATCCCGGCGCGAGCGAATGCCGCGATGAGGGGTAGGATGACGAATGGCCGAAAAAGGGAGCGGGGCGCGCCGCGGCGAGCGCCTGTTCCGCGGTCTCCGATGAAGCGCGGTGCCCGGCGCCGCCGATGGCGTGGCGCAGCGCGCCGACGATGAGGCCACGTACCAAGGCGGCGTCGCGAAAGCGCACCTCGGCCTTGGCCGGATGCACGTTCACGTCGAGCTCGGTCTCGGGCAGATCGAGGAACAGCGCCACCATGGCGTGTCGGTCACGCGCCAGGAAGTCGGCGTAGGCGCCCCGCACGGCGCCGGAAAGCAGCTTGTCGCGTACCGGCCGACCGTTGACGCAGAGATACTGGTCACGCGCGGTGGCCCGATTGAAGGTCGGCAACGCGGCGAACCCGGTCAGCGTCACGCCGTGGCGCTCGGCTTCGACCGGCATGGCGTTGCCGGCAAAGTCGCGGCCGAGGACCGCCGCGAGGCGTTCGCGCCGCGCCTCGCCCAGGCTGCGCTCCGACCCAACCGCGTCGAGGCGCAACAGCTCGCGGCCGTTGTCGCCCGTGACCGTGAAGGCGATCGCAGGGTAGGCCATGGCGAGGCGCGTCACCGCGTCGAGCGCGGCGTCGCGCTCGGCCCGTGCCGATTTCAGGAATTTGAGCCGTGCGGGCGTCGCGAAAAAGAGATCGCGCACCTCGACTCGCGTGCCGGGATTGAGCGAGGCGGGCCCGGCCGCACCCTTTCTTCCGGCTTCGACCGTGAGCCGCACCGCCTCGCCGCCGCGCTCGCGTGTGGTGATGGTGAGGCGCGAGACCGCGCCGATCGAAGGCAGCGCCTCGCCGCGGAAGCCCAGGTGTCTGATGCGGAGCAGATCGTCCTCATGGAGCTTCGAGGTGCAGTGGCGCTCGACCGCCAGCGACAATTCCGCCGCCGACATGCCGGAGCCGTCGTCGCTGACGGCGAGCAGTGCCTGGCCGCCGTCGCGCATGACGATGTCGATATGAGCGGCGCCGGCATCGATGGCGTTTTCGACCAGTTCCTTGACCGCCGCTGCGGGGCGCTCGATCACCTCGCCCGCGGCGATGCGGTTGACGACGACCGGCGGCAATTGACGGATGGTCATGACCCTATTCTGCGCCTGGCGCGGCACGGCGCCAAGGCTCGGCGCGACTCGGGAGCCGCCAGGCCGGCGCGCGACCGACGCCCTCGGGTCATGACGCCGGCAAGCCATTGCGCCGTTCCGCGCCGCGGACGCGACGCGTTCCATCCGTCCCGCGCTCTGGCTCATCGCGCGGGAAACCCCGGCGTTGCTGCCCGGGAGGCGCGCGTCTAGAATACGCGCGTGTTCGTACGACAGACTTCAGGCGATAGCGCCGCTGTGGCCCGTGCAATGGTTCCGCCGTTCCGTCCCGTCGCAGAACGGTAGCCGAACGCCGAAAAGGAACCGTGGATGACGGGGTTGAGCCTATCAATCTGCGGGCCCGAACTCAGGTCTCTCGCCGGGAAGATCCACGGCCTTCGGGCCGGGAAGGACGTCAGCCCTGTTACGCGATCGGTTTGCGCGATGATCGTCGTCGGCTGGCTTCTGACCGGAGCTCCGCGATCGCGACCGCCCGTCCGGCGAGAATGACGACGACAGCCGGAACCGACACCGCGCAACAGCAGCATGGGCGAAGCGCCGTCTACGCTTACGCGCTGCTGATCTGGGCAAATTTCTTCTGGGCCACGAACTGGGTCATCGGCCGCGGCATCCATGCCGCCTTCCCTCCGGTGGCGCTCAGCTTCTACCGCTGGACGGTGGCGGGTCTGGTCCTGGCGCCGTTCGCGCTGCCGCGATTGCGCGGCAGATGGCATCTGGTGCGGACGCATTGGTGGCTGTTCCTGGTGCTCGGCGCGACCGGGGTGGCCACCTTCCAGGCCATCATTTATGTCGGGCTCAACTACACCACCGCGGTGAACGCAACCATCCTCAATGCTGCGACGCCGCTCGTTATGGTGCTGATGGTGTGGGCAATCGACGGCCAGGCGGCGACGCGACGGCAATGGCTCGGCATGGCACTGACCTTTCTCGGCGTCACCCTGATCGTGTCACGCGGCGAATGGCAGAATCTGCGGCACCTCCGGTTCAACAGCGGCGATCTCATAATTTTCGTGTCGCTGCCGATCTGGACCATCTACTCCGTGCTGGTGAATCGCCGGCCCAAGGAAATGGATGGCGTCGGCTTTGCCTTTGTGCTGACGCTGATCGGGTTGACCGCACTGTCGCCCTTTTTTGCCTACGAAGAGATCTTCGTGCGCACACCGGTCTGGAGCTGGAGCATGGTCGCGGCCGTGATCTACATCGCCGTTAGTTCCTCGGTTCTCGGTTATCTCTTCTGGAACCGGGGCGTCGAGCTCCTCGGCGCCAACCGGGCCGGCTTCACCTATCCGTTTCAGCCCGCGTTCACCGCGCTTCTGGCCGTGTTCCTGCTGGGCGAGCCGTTCCGGACCTATGATGCCATCGGTTTCGGCATCATCCTCTTTGGCTGGCTTCTGACCACCGGATCGCAGATGCGATGAACCGGCCCCGTGCCTTCGTCTCCTGGAGCTCCGGCAAAGACAGCGCGTTCGCGCTCCACACCGCCCGGCACAGTGGTCTCGCTGACATCGTCGGCGTGCTCACCACCATCAACGAGACCGTCGACCGGGTCGCGATGCATGGCGTGCGCAACGAATTGCTCGACCGTCAGGTCGCGGCGCTGGGTTTGCCCGCAATCAAGGTGCCGCTGCCTTATCCTTGCTCGAACGAGGTCTATGAGCAGCGCATGGCCGTCGCGGTCGAGGCGATCAAGGCCCAAGGCGTGCGCCATATGGTGTTTGGCGATTTATTCCTCGAGGACGTCCGCGCCTGGCGCGAGGCGAGGCTCGCGGCCGCCGGCATGGTCGGGCTCTTCCCGCTGTGGCAGCGGAACACCCGGTCGCTGGCCTACGACATGATCGGGAGCGGCGTGATCGCCCATCTGGTCTGCGTCGACCCCAGGAAACTCGACCGCGGGTTTGCCGGACGGCGCTTCGACGAGGATCTCCTCGCGGCGCTGCCCGCGGACTGCGATCCTTGCGGCGAGAACGGCGAATTCCACACCCTGGTATCGGCGGGTCCGATGCTCGCGGCGCCGATCCCGGTATCGATCGGCGCGGTCGTCGAACGCGACGGCTTTATCTACGCCGATGCCATCCCCGAGCCGAGGCAATAGCGGCTTCTCTCGGCCGGCTCTCCGGTCGTCGCTGCCGGCTTAGTTGGTCGCGGTCACCAGGACCGGATCGGACCGGTACCATTGAGGGAACGTCGTCTTCAAATTCTCGATCTTCGGCAGATCGTTGTAGACGATATAGGGCTGGTCCGGATGCAACGTCAGGTAGTCCTGGTGGTAGGCCTCGGCGGAAAAGAACTCTTTGCCGGTCTCGATGGTCGTGACAATCGGCGCGTCGAAGGCGTGCGCCTTGTCGAGTTGCGTGACATAGGCCCTGGCAATGCGAGCCTGCGTGTCGTTCACGGGGAAGATCGCCGAGCGGTATTGCGGGCCGTGATCGGGACCCTGATAGTTGAGCTCGGTCGGATCGTGCGCCACCGAGAAATAAATCTGCAGGATGCGGCCGTAGGATATCTGGCGCGGATCGAACACGATACGCACGGATTCGGCATGGCCGGTGGCGCCGGTCGCGACCACCTCATAGACGGCATGTTCCCGATCGCCGCCGGCATAGCCGGAGACGGCACTCCGCACGCCCTTGACGTGCTGGAACACGCCCTGCACGCCCCAGAAGCAGCCACCTGCCAATATGGCGGTTTCCGAGGTGACCCCGGCGGCCGGCTTTTCGTCGAGCTGCGGCGGCGCCGTCTCGTGCGCCGACGCGGCGCTGGCCGGCGTCGCCCAGGCCCCGGCGACAAGCACGGCGGCCGCGGCCGCGCACAAGATGGTGGCATGACAACGGTCAAAGCGCATCTCTCGTATCTCCTCTCCTGCCCCCCGATATTGCCGGGAATGCGTTCACCGTGGCGTCACGATCGCGTGGCTCGCGCGCGACATCGCGGACGCCCGCCTCGCGCCCGGCAAACCTCCCGGACCATCAGGCGGAGCTCTTGACCACTTTTTTCAAGCCGGCCGCCGCAGCGGCCGGCTCGCGCAGCACATAGCCGCGGCCCCAAACGGTCTCGATATAGCTATCGCCCTTGGCGGCGGTCACCAGCTTCTTCCTGAGCTTGCACACGAATACGTCGATGATCTTGGGCTCGGGCTCATCCATGCCGCCATAGAGGTGATTGAGGAACATTTCCTTGGTCAGCGTGGTGCCCTTCCGCAGGCTCAGCAGCTCGATAATGCCGTATTCTTTGCCGGTCAGATGCAAGGGTCTGCCTTCGATGTCCACGGTGTGGCTTTCGAGGTTGACTGTGAGCTTGCCGGTTCGGATCGCGGATTCGGCATGGCCCTTGGCCCGCCGGACAATGGCCTGGATGCGCGCCAGCAGCTCGCGCCGCTCGAACGGCTTCGTCAGGAAATCATCGGCGCCGAAGCCGAGACCTTTCACCTTGTCGTCAAGCCCGGTGAGCCCGGAGAGGATAAGGATCGGCGTGCGCACCTTTGCCAAACGCAGCCGGCGTAGCACCTCATAGCCGTCGAGGTCCGGGAGGACGAGATCGAGAATAATGATGTCATAGTCGTAAAGCTTGCCGATCTCGAGCCCGTCTTCGCCGAGATTGGTCGTGTCGCACACGAAACCCTCGGCCTGCAGCATCATCGATATGCTGGCGGCCGTCGCCGAATCGTCTTCCACCAGAAGGACCCGCATGACTCCTCCGCCGCGTCGCGAACGCTGCTACCCCAGATTTAAAAAACATGTATAACGGTTCTTAATCATCGTTACCAGAACCGTTAACGATCGGCGGTAAATCTATGCAAGGGATCAGAAATGGCACCCGGTATGGTTGAATTGACCGAAAGGTATTAAGCGATGGTTTCGATGCAGGGCGGCAGGGTTGCGGCGGGCTCGGTACCGGGCCTGGGCCAGGCATGAGGGACGCCGCCCACAACCATTGGTTGAGGTGGCCACGCCCCACAACGCCTGCCGTCGCGATCCGCCGCCCCGGCCACGGTGGCGGCCGACGGCGTTCCGGTCCGGCCCGCGGAACCGACCCGATCTGGTCGATTGTCCAGTTTTTTGGCCATTCCCGGCGCGTTTTTCGATGGCCCGGCAGAAACTTGTTCTGCTTGCCGCGCCTGGGACCGGTTC
>Ga0123356_10005151_pt1 | contig 13384 bp, 11 predicted proteins | sample TergutEmb28metaG_2_FD_92546 | JGI IMG/M metagenome (GOLD analysis project Ga0123356, IMG submission 92546) | Embiratermes neotenicus P3 segment gut microbial communities from Petit-Saut dam, French Guiana - Emb289 P3 | ecosystem: Host-associated > Arthropoda: Insects > Digestive system > Gut ... | reverse complement strand
GCCTTGGCACTTATCGCTTTCGCTCGCAAGCCATTCGAGACTTTGCGATGGTCCTTTCCAAAAACTTCCAAACCATCACACGCATGGTCGGGCGAACTGCGGTGAACTACTTTTACCTCAATGACGACGACCCAACGGCAAGTTTACAATGTGCGGTAGATTCGTTGCGAACTTTCTCTCGCCTTTTCACGCCATACCCATACAAACAACTGACCGTTGTGCAAACCGACTTCCTGCACGGCGGAATGGAATACGGCGAGCTGGTTTACGTAAGTACCGACCTTCTAAAACAAAACAACCGTCAATTCCACAACCAAGTAATCATTCACGAAATCGCCCACCAATGGTGGTATGGAGTCATCGGCAATAACCAAGCCCGCTCGGCGTGGATTGACGAAGGGCTTGCGGAATACAGCACTCTCCTCTTTTACGACCTTAACCCGCAATATACTCATCTGCCACGTACAGATATTGTAAGCAACGCCCGAGATAATTTCGTTGCATATTCAAGGCTTGTGTCAGGGATAGGCGGAACTGTGGACACCGAGATGCAGCGTGACTTGAACAGTTTTCGTTCAACCCACGAGTACGTTTTCATGACCTACGTGCGTGGAATGTTGTTGTTTGTCGACCTTGAAATGTTGCTTGGACAAACAAAGGTTACCAATGCCCTTCGCAATTTCGCACGTGAAACCCAGTTCTCTTTCGCAACAAAAGACAGGCTTATCTCGTCCATGGAACGCAGCACAAGCGTGCAACTAAGAACATTTTTTGACAGTTTCCTAACAGGTGTAACAGCAATTTAGCGCAACAAATTATTGTTTTGATTTTTTTGGTTTTTTAAGTCTGGTTAGAAGGATTATGCCCACAAGGCTGACAAATGCGATCCCACCAAGGATTAGTATGGTGGTCATGTCGAGTGTGTGCCGCCTCCGCCGCTACCGTCATCGTCTCCACCACCGCCGCCTGTTGGTTTGGATTCAAGTCCGTCTACTGCGTCGGTGATTCCTGCAATTGCGGCAAGCAGTTCCGCAAGATTGCGTGATTCTTCGTCGATTAGTTCTTGGGCGGCAAGGATTGCGGCTCGTAGGATGTCAAGGGTGGATTGGGTGTATATGTCGTCTTTGTCAAGTTTAAGTGCGTCGTCGATGAGTTCTTGGAGAATTATGGCAAGGGCTTCTGGGTTGGATTCGTCTATGTGCCAGACTGGGAAAAGGGTAAGTGGTGTTGTAGAGGTTATTACTTGGTCGAATTCGTATTGTACTCCGGAAGAGGTTTGCCATCTGATTTGGTCATAGTACATGCGGGTGTAGGTTGCTCCTTTAAGGGTGCCTACTCCTACTTCTAGATTTTCTGTGATGGGTAGGCCTGTTCCTGATGGTCCTGGGTTGTAGGTTACTTGGGCGGAGATTTTTGGTGCAAGGTTGTCTACGGCGGTGTTGATGTCGGAGATGGCTGTTTCAAGGGCGGTGATGTCAGATGATGGTGGGGTGAGGAGGTCAAGACCAGATGTAATGGCGTTTTGTAATATGGTAATGGTTGCGTGGGACCACATGTCGGGGTTGTTGTATTGGTTGGCGATGTCTATGGCACCTTGTAATACAAAGCGGAGGGCGGCGGGGTCAGAGTCATTGAATTGCCAGACCGGGTATAGTACTAATGGTTCTGTGGTGCCTAGGTTTTGGTTTAGGTCATACTCTACTCCGTTAGAGTCTTGCCATTTGGTTTGAGTGTAGTGAGTACGAGTATATGTGGTACCTCTTAGGACTACTCTGCCTACTTCTGGGGTGTCTACTATAGGGGCTCCTGTGCCTAGTGGTCCTGGGTTGTACATTATGGTTGTGTTTACTCGGGTTTCTAGGTTGTCAATTGCTGTGTTGATGTTGGTTATGGCTGTGCGGAGGTTAGGGAGGTTGGCTGAGGATGGTAAAAGGCTTTGACCATAGGTAATTGCAGATTGTAATGCCGAGATGGTTGCGTGGGAATATATGTTTGGGTCGTTTACAAGGTTGGCTGCGTTGATGCGGTTTTGCAGTTCATACCTAAGGGCTGCGGCGTTGTCTTGGTTAAGTGTCCAGACAGGGAAAAGGACAAGAGGTGTATCTAATGCATAGGTTGAGTTGAATTCATAGATGTTGCCGGAAGAATCTTGCCATTTGGTTTGAAGGTAGTGTAATCGGGTGAAGTTGGCGACTGTTGCGTTTCTTATTGTGTAATCAAATGTAAGTTCTTTGTTGTCGATTACTGTGTTGCCGACACCAAATGGACCTGGATTGTATTCGATGGTTACGAAATCTGCGAAACGTGCGTTGATGCCTGTGCCTGCCCAGCGTCGATATCTAGGCACTGTTGTTGGTAGTGTTGGCATTTGTGTTGGGGTCATTATAAGGGCACGGTTCAGTGCGCCGACCAGGGTTGTGAAGCCACCTAGGACGCCTGGGGACAAGCTTCCGCTTTCATTGAAGGCTGCGCTTTCGAGAGTTGTTATTGTAGTTGTACCAGCATGAGTGGTCGCTCCACGACCGGTTTGATAGTGAGCCATGCGCACTGTGTTGTTGGTTGCCCAGCCGGCGATTCCGCCGTTGATAATTGTTGTGCCAACTGCGCCTGCGCCGCCGTTTCCGCCTGTCCCACCAGGAGTACCAGCAAGTGAGTTCGTCGATACACCAGCCGAACCTCCCCCACCCGCACGTCCAGGTGTACCGGCAGTTATCTGCCCTGCACTAAACACATTCACTGCATCACCATCAACTACTGTAAGAGCCCCTGTAGTTGCATTAATAGCGGTAACAACTTGTAAAGCACCAACTACACCACCTGTATACGGTATTCCTGCAGCACCGCCGGCTCCACCTTGACCTGGAGGGTTGTCCCGATTTGTACCACCTCCACCGCCACCGCCACCGTTTCCGCCAGTACCGCCAGTAACATGTCCAGTATTATAACTGTTATATGCAGAGCCTCTTCCAATAACCCCGCCTGTCACACTTGATCCGCCGGCACCACCTGCACCACCTTGGCCACGTCCTCCAGCTCCAGAGCCACCGCCGCCGCCACCACCTATTCCACCATTGGCACCATTTCCAGCATCACCACCACCACCGTTGCCGCCGCCGCCACCGCCACCGCCGCCGTTTCCACCTGTTCCGCCAAATACTTCCCCCTTGTTATGACCATTGTATACAATTGCGTGTCCTGCGATGCCACCAGTGCTCACAGTGCTTCCTGCACCGCCTGCACCGCCATTTTCCCAGCGTGGACCAGCAGTCCCGGCTGCCCCTTGCGCCCCGACAGCCACACTTCTCACTGTGCACCCATTCCAAACATTATCCAATATACTTGCGTTGTCTGCAAATCCTACAATACCGCCTGTAAAGTTCCCGCCTTTGACAAAACCTTGGTCAATACCAACGTTGCGTATGCGGGCGCCTTCTGCACGACCGAAAAGACCCTGGAATTCAACCGAAATCGGTTGAAATGATGCATTCCTTGCGTTGACATACAAACCATATATTACATGGTTGCTACCATCAAAGTTTGCACGGAACCTGTTTGTGTTGTTTCCAATCGGCTCCCATACATTTGCCCCACCACTTGTTGCACTCCAAGTTGTCCAACCAGTTGTTGTATTCAAGTGAATGTCTGCGGTCAGTTTATAGTGAATACTTGTTGTATTGAAACCAGATTCATTTGTATTGATTCGCATCCTCATCAATGCAAGTTGAGCACCGTTTGCAATCAGATACGGGCTTGCCGCCGTTCCAGTTCCACCAGCGAAGCTGCCAGCAGGGTCCCCATCCCAAACACCCGACGCCCTGCCCTTTTGCATGCCTGTCATTATTCCAATTGAGCCAAACACTACCGAAAACACAAGGGCACAAACCGTGAACAGTTGCGCAAAAGTGATTAAATCGTATCTTCCGAATATCTTACGTTTTTCTTTAGTTACCATACAAAAATAGTATGCGTCAAAACCATATTTTTAGCAAACGAATTTACCTTGTTTTATTGTTAATTTTGTTTGTCGTCTTTTGTTTGTGTGCGCATAAAATCATCGACCATGCGCTTGACAGCTTGCTCGTTTTCTTTCCAAGTTGCGTCTGGGTCAAGGTTTTGCTGGAAACAAAAACGTGAGTTTGCGTTTTTCAAGATTTCAAGGACTCGGTCATTGGTCCATGCCGTATTTTTATCGAGGTAACTAAGCTCGGTTTCAATAAATTGTAAAGCCTCGCCCGATGTGGCTGTGCCGTCACCGGTGACGCACTCGGGAACGCCGTTCTCCCCTTCCAAGACAATGTCATTACCAAAGTCTTCGAATGCAACTTCGTCGTCTTTGATTGGGTCTTGGACGTGGTCTTTGCTTTGGGTTGGTTGTTGGACAACGCTGTTAATGATTTCTTCGATTTCCTTGTCGGTATTGTTTCCACGCACATCTTGTAAATCGGTGGCAAGGGTTGCAAGTGCTTTTTGTTGTTCGGGTTCAATTTTTGTTTGGGTTTGGTGTTTCGCAGAACCCCCCGCAGCCGCAGCCAACAACACGGCAACTGTAACAGTTCCTGTCGCCAACATAAGACCAAGCGCTTTGGCATTTCTTCGTGCCCACTCGACAACACGGCTGTCTTGGATTTTGGTCTTGCCTTTTTTTATTGATACTTTTGATTTCTTTTTCATGCTTTAATTATACACGAAATACATAAATAGGTCAAGTTAGTTTTTCTTTTCCGCCGTCATTTCGGCAATTAAATCTTTATGGGTTGCAAGGATATCTTTGATGGCATTGTTAACATCACTTCGGGCGGTTATGGCGCCGACAAGTATCGCATTCTTGAATGCACGAGCGGACGAATTGCCATGTGCTTTGATGACGGGCTTTTTGGTACCAAGCAGCGGACTTCCGCCCGTTGCGTCCTCGTGCATGGTTTCTTTTAACCTTTTGAACCCTTTGCGAAGGAACAAGGCACCGAATTTGGTCAGTGGGTTTGCTGTGCAAATCTTTTTGACTTGCTTGCCCATAACGGCAAACGAGCCCTCGATACATTTCAAGATTACGTTGCCAACAAACCCATCGCAAATCAATACGTCATAATCGCCACTTACGGCGTCACGGGTTTCCATGTTGCCGACGAAATTCAATGCGCCACGTTCGTGTAGGGCACGCATGATTTTGAAGGTTTCAAGGGTAAGTTCATTGCCTTTGCCGTCCTCGGTGCCAACACTTACAAGTGCAACACGAGGTTTTTCAACACCAAGAGCAAGGCGAGAATACGCCTCACACATAAGCGCAAAGTGCACAAGGTTAAGCGGTTTACAATCCATGTTCGCACCCGCATCGGCAAGAATCATTCGAACGCCGGGTTTGTCCGTCGGAATCCACGGGCAAAGTGTTGGCCTTGAAACGCCCTCGATACGACCGACCTTGAAAAACCCGCCGGCAAGAAGCGCCCCGGTCGAGCCCGCCGATACAACGGCGGCGTACTCGTCACTTTCCATAAGTTTCTCGAACGCCATCATCATCGATGTTCCCTTGCGGCGGATTGCTTGGGTTGGTTGTTCTTCCATCGAAATGTTTTCCGTTGTGTGAAGGAACTCTACCCTGTCTATAAGTCCCGCTTGCTCGACCACTGGTCTTGCATAGTTTTCGTCTCCCACCAAAACACAGGTAATTCCTGGGTCCTCTTTCAGTGCCATTATTGCGCCTTCGACCATGTTTTTCGGCGCCGAGTCACCACCTAGTACATCAACCAAAATTTTCATTTTGTTTTTCTCCTTGACTTGCAAACTACATTCGTATATGATATTGTCGTGTCGTATACGGTTGCACCATATACGATAACACCATCTTTATTAAGGAGCAACTTAAAAATGGCAGTCCCAAAACATAAGGTATCAAAGTCACGCAAAAACTCTCGCAGTGCTCATAATTTTAAGGCGAGTGCTGCAACGTTGACCGAGTGCACACAATGTCACACACCTGTCGCACCTCACCGAGTATGCAAGAACTGTGGAAACTATAAAGGCACAAAGCGCATAGAAACAAGAAGCGACAAAAAGAAAGAGAAAAAGAAAGATGCTTAAAAAGTTCAAGAAATTCTGGGAGCAAATGACCAAAGTTGACACCCCACTTGTAAGCAAGCAGTATGTTGAAAAGACTGTGCACTTGCTTTATTGGCTTGGTCTTGGTATTGCAATTACTGGTTTTTTCGGCGGGATAATCGCATGGATATCCGAAGGTCAGTTCGTTGACTTTGTGATGGTGTTCCTGTCGGGGCTTGGCATTTGGCTTGCTCTTATCGTTGTTTGTTGTTTTATGACACTAGGGATTTTGAAAGTCGGCGCACTTGAAAGTGGCAACAAGCCAAAGAAATCGGAAGAGAAACCGGCACTGCCAGAACCGAAACCAGCACTAGCCGAACCAAAAAAAGAAGCAAAGCCAGTCGAGATTAAAATCGAAGAGAAACCAGTCGAAATAGAAACAGAAGAAAAAAAAGACGCCTAAGCGTCTTTTTAATTACCTATTATTTCACCTTCTTTGGTTTTTTTAATCTTGTAAGAAGTACGATGATGATGAGGCTGACAAATGCAAACCCACCAAGAATTAGAATCGTAGTCTGGTCAATAATGTTGCCGGAACCACCACCGCCACCATCTCCGTCTTCACTGCTTGGTGGTCTTGCTACTAGACCTCCTACTGCATTGTTAAGTTCTTCAACCGCCGCAAGCAACTCTATAAGGTTTTTCGACTCCTCGTCGATAAGGGCTTGTGCCTCTGCTATTGCGTTGCGCAAAGCAAGAAGTGTTGCTTGGGTATATACATTGTCTTTGTCAAGTTTCATCGCCTCATCGACAAGTTCTTGTAACACTATTGAAACTGCCTCTGGGTCGGTGTCGTTAAGCTGCCAAACTGGATAAAGCACAAGTGGTGTCGTTGTGTCGATTTTTGCGCCAAATGCATATTCAACGCCAGCAAAGTCTCGCCATTTGGTTTGCGTATAGTAAAGCCGAGTATAAGTACTTCCTCGCAAAGTAACATCGCCAACTTCCAGGCTGTCGACGATAGGGACCCCTATACCATGTGGACCAGGGTTATACATAACGACCACAGACACCCTTGGTTCAAGGATGGCAATGGCGGAATTGATATTCATAATCGCAGCTTCCAAAGCAGCATGGTCGGTTGACGGTAGGCTAAGGAGGCTTTGACCATAGTCTATTGCACCTTGCAATACGACAAGTGTTGCACTCGACCAGACTTGCGGGTTGTTGTATTGGTTGGCGTTGTTTATTGCATTTGCCAACTCGAACCGAAGTGCCGTAGCGTCAGCCATGTCCAATTCCCAAACTGGGTAAAGAACAAGTGGAGCGTTTGTCGTATATGCCTCGCCGAATTCGTACTCGTTCCCCAATGAATCCTGCCATTTGATTTGTGTATAGTAAAGTCGAGTATACAAAGCACCTCGCAAGATAACTTGACCGACTTCTGGATTATCGACGATGGAACTCCCCGTGCCTTGTGGACCCGGGCTGTACATGACTATCATAGAAATCCTAAGCTCAAGACCTGTAACAGCAGAATTGATATTCGCAATTGCGGTTCGAATGTTTGCAAGGTCGTTTGATGCTGGGCTAAGAAGACTCATTCCGTAATCAATTGCGCTTCGCAGCGAAGCAAGTGTTGCCTGTGACCACAGCACTGGGTCGTCATATTGTTGTGCATCGTTAATCACATTTGTTAACTCGTATCGAAGTGCCGCTGCGTTATTATCATTCAGCGCCCAAACTGGGAATAATACAACTGCTGTGTTTGCCGTATATGTTTCAACGAATTCGTATGTCTTGCCTGTTGCATCCTGCCACTTGGTTTGGAGATAGTGTGTGCGAGTAAACGTAGAACCACGCAAAACAATGTCAACTCCGAATTCTTTGTTGTCAACAATTGTGTTACCGCTACTAAATGGACTAGGATTATATTCGATTCTTATAATGTCTGCAAAGGTTATATTTATGCCTGTGCCTGCCCAACGGCGATATCTTGTTACAGTACTTGGTAATGTCGGCATATGCGAAACCTCAATACCACGGTTCATTGCGCCGACAAGCGTTGTGTAACCCCCTAAAACACCTGGGGACAAAACACCACTTGCATTGAAAGCAGAACTCTCGATAGTTGTAATAGTAGTTGCACCAGCATGAGTGGTCGCTCCACGACCGGTTTGATAGTGACCCATTTTGATTCGGTTGTTGGCCGACCAGCCGGCAATACCGCCGGTGACTGATACAGCACCCTGTGCACCGGCACCGCCAGTACCGCCGGCGGCTCTCCCACCATTAGCACCACTTGCCCCTGCCGTTCCGTTTTGTCCACGTGCACCAGCATTTATTTGACCTGAGTTAAAAATATTTATTGCGTCACCGTCCGCACCCGTAAGTGCTCCGGTAGTTGCGTTGACGCTTGTAATAACATAAACGGCACCTGCAACACCACCGGCGTATGATACACCAGCTGTACCACCGGCACCACCGGCCAAGTTGCCAAGTAAAGCAGCCGACCCACCGCCACCACCACCATGACCTCCCCTGCCACCGGTTATACTCCCAGAATTATAGCAGTTAAAAACCGAACCATAGCCAACAATCCCACCTGTAAAGCTGTTACCACCGGTACCACCAACACCGCCTGCACCAAGCGTCCCGTTAGCTGCGCCGGCTGCACCACCATTCATCCCACTTCCTGGGCTCCCGTCGTTGCCTGGGTTAGTGCCAGCACCACCACCGGCGCCACCACCAGAGCCACCGGCTCCACCAATGACTTCACCTTTATTAAAACCGTTGTATACAATTGCGTGTCCGGCAACACCGCCAAGAGAAAAAATTCCCCCCGTACCACCGTTTCCAGCCGTAATACGAATCCAACCATAAGGCGGCGGAGTAGGATTCATTATATAGTACCCTCCTTCTCCTTGCGTGCCTGTTGTTCCCTGTGTTCCTCGTATGGTACACCCGTTCCAAATGTTATCCAATATGCTTGTGTTATTTGCAAAGCCAACAATACCGCCAGTGAAGTTCCCGCCCCTCACAAAACCTTGGTCAATACCGACGTTGCGTATGCGTGCACCTTCCGCCCAACCGAAAAGACCTTGTCTGTCAACCGAGATTGGTGTCCCTGACACATTCTTTGCGTTGACATATAGCCCATATATCACATAGTTGTCTCCATCAAAGTTTGCCCTAAACGGAGTTGACAATGCTTCTGTCCCTCGCCATACACCTATCGGTTCCCATATGTTGGTTGGACCGCTTGTCTCGGACCAGTTCGTCCAACCTGTTGTTGTATTCAAATAAATATCGGCGGTCAGCTTGTAATGAATTGCTGATGTGTTGAACCCAGCACTGCCGTCGTTTACATTTCGCCTCATAAGTGCAAGTTGCCCTGCATTGCTTATTAAATACGGACTTGCCGCCGTGCCAGTTCCCCCTGCAAAGTTGCTCGCAGGGTCACCATTCCAACTGTTTGCCCGCCCAGTCTGCATGCCTGTCATTATTCCAATTGAGCCAAACACTACTGAGAATACGAGAGCACAAACCGTGAACAGTTGCGCAAAGGTGATTAAATCATATCTTCCAAATATCTTGCGTTTTTCATTGGTCATCATTACAGGAATAGTATACCACAAATCTGTGTTCTATGCAAACAAATCAGCGTCTTTCTTTCAATACAATATCAAGTAGTTTCTTTGATTTTTCAAAGTCTTCGTCGGTTGCAAACTCGTTCCCCACTTCGATAATTATGCGCCCGTCATAGTCCTTCATGTATTTGGAAAAGAAGAGGTTGAAATCAATGTCGCCCCTTGAAAGTGGAAGGTGTTCGTGCCCCATTGCGAAACGTTTATTCGCAAGGTGCAGGCAGGTTGGTTTTTTGATTTTTATAATTTCCTCAATGTGTTCGTACGAGTCCACGTGACCTGTATCCATCAAAAGTTCCACTCCGCTTGCAAGCACGGTTTCAAGTTGTTGCTTGGTGGCGCACAGGCAATGCGGTCTTTGGTTGTTCTCGACGTACACACGTACACCAAGTTTGTCGAACCTGCTTTTTATTGCAACAAGCAAATCCCGAAGTTTTTCGTTTGCGTCCTTGATGGTCAAAGTTTCCTTGCGTGTTGCATGAATGATGACTTCTTTGTGGCCGAAGTATTTAACAAGTTCAACAAGCCTGTCGCCATATTTGGTGAAATCTTCAAGCGTCCACATCGCATGGATAATAATCGGGAAGTCGAACGATTTAATATACGCCGCTTTGTCAGGCACATCGTCGCCGATTAACATATCGCCGTTGTAAAACCAAATCTGGTTGAAATCATATCCGCACTTTTTGCTTAGTGCGACTTCGTCGGCGTAGGCGGTTGCCTCACGGATTCCTCGACCGATTAAGGGTTTATTTGGTTTGGTCATTGGTTGTTACCTTTTTATCCTCTCTAACATCAAAAGTTTTTTTGCATAGTGCGATGATTAGGAAAGTTACTACAATAATGCTTGGAACAATGAAAGGAGCCCACCCAACCAATACTGAAAATGGGTCAGTAAACAGAAACGATGATAGCACAACAACAAGTGTTGCACCAACTACACATAGAAGCGTTATCACCATCGGTTTTGTTCTTTTCGGACACAATATTGAAGCGATGACAATTTGAGCAATAGAAAGCAATAATAACGAACCATAGAATACTACCAATGTTGGCGTGCTTAGGTTCCAAGTTGGTTGTTCTCCCGCTACGGTTGTTAATATGACAACAAACAACTGGATAAGCGATAGCACGACTATGTAAAGTGGAGATATTATCCCAATAATCGCCGCCACCAATATTAGCTTTGATTTCTTCTTTTGCATTATTATTTACCCCCTGATTTTATCACCTTCTCGGTCTCCATCGCAATTTCAAGTTCCTCGTTGGTATTGATGACATAGGTTTTGACTTTGGCACCTTTGCCGGAGATGTCTTTGGTCAAGTTCTTGCCTCCTGGCATACCGTTGAGTTTGTCGTTTTCAACTTCGTTTATAGTTGCGCCGATGAAGGCGAATTGTTTCATGACTTCGCTGCGCACGTATTCGTTGTTGTTACCGATGCCACCTGTCCACACGATGATGTCGACGCCGTTCATTGCGGCGGCATATGCACCGATGTATTTTACAAGGCGGTGGTTGAAACAGTCTATCGCAGTTTTGGCGGCGGGGCTGTCGTGGCGCTTGTTCATAAGATCACGCATATCGTTGTTGATGGCGGAAAGTCCAAGCAAGCCAGACTTCTTGTTAAGGTATTTGATACAATCCCCCACGCTGAACTTATGGATATTGCAAAGGAGTTCAATAACCGCAGGGTCAATGTCGCCGGAACGTGTACCCATAATAAGACCTTCAAGCGGTGTTGCACCCATCGAGGTCTCGACGGATTTACCGCCGTCGATGGCACAGACGCTTCCGCCGTTGCCGATGTGACAAGTGATAATTTTAAGTTTGTCGATGGGCTTTCCATACATTTGGGCGGCTTTGCGAGCAACAAAGTTATGACTTGTGCCATGGAAACCGTAACGCCTAATCTTGTGTGTTTTGTAATCATCAAGCGGCAAAGCATACATAAACGCTTTCGACGGAATAGTTGAATGGAACGCCGTGTCGAAAACCATAACGTTCGGAGTATTCGGCAAAACCTTAATGCACTCGTGTATACCGACAACGTTTGCGGGATTATGAAGTGGAGCCAGGTTATTACACTTTTCGACCTCGGCAAGGTTTGCGGGAGTTGCCAATGCACTTCCCTTAAAGAACTCGCCCCCATGAACGACACGATGACCGATGGCATGCAGGTCAGCAAGCGGCATGAACTCCGAGATTAAACTCAGCATCTTTTCAACCGCTTGGCCGTGACTTTTACAGTCGTACTCTACCGTAAGCATTTCGCCGTTGCCGACCTTGTGCTCGTAAAATGGACCTGTTTCGTTAATGCGCTCGAACACGCCTTTGCATAACACGTCGCCACTTGCGGTTTCAAAAAGTTGGTATTTAAGGCTTGATGAACCGCTGTTTAATACTAATACTTTCATGCATTAAAATTACAGCCTTGGCACGTTAAAGTAAAGTATTATTTATTTACAGCTTGTATTTTCTTGCGTTTTTCATCTCGTTTGTTAATGGCAATTATTATGAATAATATACCCAAGATGGCAAGTATTCCAGCAACCGCCCAAAGGACAGGGTTTCGTAAAATGTTTGTTCGAGGTATAGGAGGAACGAAGCTACGCTCTCGTGCAAGTTGGAATTCGTCTCTGACAATTATTTCGCATTTGTATGTTACGTCATCATCTGGGTGCAATTCAATGATTACCCAAGGTTGACTTGGCGGAGTAGGTACAAGTTCCCATTCTCCATCTCCTACCCTGCGCCACCATCTGAACGTTATTCTGTGTTCGTCTATTGTGTCCTCGTCGATGTTGGTAAGGATTACTTTACCGTCTTCTTCTTTCATGCCAACGTCCGACAAGTCAGGCGGTGGCTGGACAATGGGTGGACAAATACACTCTTGCTCGCTACATTCGGGGCACAAAACAGGTGGTTCAATGACGCAGGTACATGGATAATAGCATCCAAGGAACGGAACATTCCCAGCACCCAAATGCCACACTTTACAGTTTGCAAGTGCAAACGCCATATCCCCTTCGATGTATTCAGATGCGTGGTCAAGAATGATAAGTGCAACTTGGTGGAAACCACCACCCGGGGTTGCATCATTAAGCATTCCATATAACGCTCCGCCACCGCCGTGACTGCCAAATGCCTCTTGTGTAGTTGCAAATGCGTAGTTGTGGGAGACGATGTATGCGTCTTCATAATCTAAGAGCTCCCCAAACATCGGGATACTCGTATCACCTATGTAAAGGTTATTAACCACCGAGTCCCAAGCAACTACGCCTGCGATACCGCCAATACTGATACTATTATGGTCGCAAAACCAAATGTTGCTGCATATGCAATCATCCCAGCAATAGATATGGCAATATCGGTAGCAATCGCAGTATTCCTTAAAGCAAATGCAATTGCCACTATTAAAAGGACCAGCACCGCAGTCGCAATCTTCCCAATAAACCCTCCAACCACACGTGTAATAGCAATTGTACCTGCAACCACAAGAATAATAACAATCACAATCTTCATAACAAGTGCAACAGTCAAAGCAAGAGACCATCGAGGGTGTAAAAAACTCAAAAACAGGCATTGAAAGATTATTCAGAACACATGCGCCACTTTCTGGTACATTTGTCGCTGATGTCCAACCCACGATACCACCAACACACAGCGAACCAGGAAACTCGCTTACCCACGTGCTTATCAAGG
>Ga0123356_10005150_pt1 | contig 13386 bp, 11 predicted proteins | sample TergutEmb28metaG_2_FD_92546 | JGI IMG/M metagenome (GOLD analysis project Ga0123356, IMG submission 92546) | Embiratermes neotenicus P3 segment gut microbial communities from Petit-Saut dam, French Guiana - Emb289 P3 | ecosystem: Host-associated > Arthropoda: Insects > Digestive system > Gut ... | reverse complement strand
TGAGGTACGAGCTGATCTATGTTTACCATTTCCATTTGTGCTGTATTCATCGGACACCCCTGTTGCTTTTCCATAATTATACTTCTGTAGGCATGATACAGCTACTATTTTTCAACAGGGCCAACAAGTATTAAGACACTCCGACCGGAGGGAGACGATATCATGTTTCTCAATTAGTCATTGGTTGGTTTATTGTCAAAGTTTGCGAGTTCGGCTTCAATTAAATTGATTATTTGAGGCACGGCTTGGGCGACCTTTGGTGAGAGACCAAACCGGACAGAGGTATCGACTGGCTGAATACCAATGACAACGATCTCGGCTGGGGCGGTGCCAAGGGCGGCTGCAGTGGCCAGGATGCGCGGCAAGTCGGTCTCGTGCATGCTGATTCCAATCTCACCCAAGGTGGGCAATCCACCAAGTTTCTCGCGTGGAATGCGCAGGCGGTGTATGTCACCTGGCTCATGCCCTGGCAGTTCTACGGCATCCACAAAAATGACCCGCTCGTAGTTTTCTAGATATAGGGCGCACTTAAAACCCGAAATACCGTAATCGGCCAAGTCGACACCATCGGGGGCACCCTTTTTTTCCAGCTCTTCAATTACATACGGCCCAAGACCGTCATCACCTTGGAGTTTGCTCCCGAGACCACAGATAAGTATTTTTGACATAAAACCTTCCTGAATTGCCGGACGACATCGTCCGGTTGTTAATAAGCAGGGGCACGGAGTGCCGTGCCCCTGCTTTGGAAAACAAACAAATAATGCTACTTAGTGACTGTGCTCGTGGCTGTGTGGTTTACCCTCAGCGTGGTTCTGAGCATGGAAGATATCCTCGGCATGCAGGTGGTCGAGCTCACAGCTTGCCAAGAGCTTCTCATCGGGCGAGAAGACTTGAACTGTGCAACCCAGACAAGGATCGAAGCTTCGGATAGTGCGCACTACGTCAATGCCGTTAATCTCACCATCAACAGGCTCGGTGATGGCGGAGCCGATAATGGCTGCCTCGTAAGGACCCGGGCGACCCTCGGCATCACGCGGCGAAACATTCCAAGCAGTGGGGGTGATGATCTGATAGCGATGGGTCTTGCCATTGCGCATTACAACCCAGTGTGCCACAGCACCGCGCATACCTTCGGTCATTCCAACACCGATGCCGTTCTTGGGTCGCTTGTAGGAATTCCAAACCTTGGTATTGCCTTTCTTGAGCTCGCCAAGGGCAACGGCTAGGGTTTTGTAGGCCAGGAAGCAGGAATAGGCGTGGAAATAAGCGCGGGCGCGGATGCGCTCAAGGGCGTTATTAACGCTAGGAGTCTTCCATTCCATGGTCACTTCGCCGGGTACGCCGTAGCCAGCCACAGTTCCCGCCGGCAGGGTGAACTTGACACTATTGCCAGTTGACTCCGGGGTCTTCTTGGAGACGGCGGCAACATACATACGAGCGATAGGATTGGCGGCCAAGACGTGGGTCTTGCCGTCAACGCGTTTTTTCCAATCTAACCAGCGGGGGGTCTTGGCCCAAGTGTACTTGCCTTCCCAATTCTTATCAGGCCCAGGGATAGGCTTGTTGGACTCGTTCCAAGGATGATCTTTGGTCAAGGGGTTGCCCAAGGGATCTTTGTCAATCTCAACCCCGGGGGTATCCTCATAATACGAATGAGTCACCGTTTCTTGGACACCGACCTGAATTTCTACCAGATCTGAGGTGACAAGCTTGCCGTCAATTACGACACCTGGGGGTAACAAACGCTTTTCTGCCCACTTGGACATATTGGCGTACTTGGCATCGTAGGAGAATGGATCATCATAGAGACCATAGGAGACAAAGTCCATGGGGAATACACCAACATTGGCACAGGAACTATCGGAGTAGAAGTTAACGACATCATTGATAACCGGCACGAGTTCCTTGGTGAAAGCAACCATTTTGCCGAAAAGTACATAGGCTGCTTCGATATCGGTGATAGTGACAGTGCGAGCGATGCCACCGGGAACGAAGTTATTCTGGTGGGGATGCTTGGCGCAGAGCATATTGGCGATATCCATGCCATTTTTGGCGCCGCCTAAGCATTTTAGCCAGAAACTACCGGTGACGGGATTCAAAGCGCGCAGAATGTCGCCGATGGTTGCATAACCATGTACACTGGCATTGGGGGCTGGGGTATTGTTGGCCTTAGCCATAAGATCGGGATTAAGCTTGGAGCTTACGGACTCGGAATAATCCGGGCCTTCCAGAATGCCACAACCCAATGCCCCGTCGTAAGCCTCCTCGGCCATATAGGCCAAGTTGCGCATGGCAATACCCATGGGTGGTGGAGGTGCTGCATAGGCCATCTCTACGGCCAATACCGAAGCGGTGGCATGGGGGGTAGGGCAAACGCCGCAACTTCGCTGAGCCAACCAGATAGCATCAGCCGGCTCGCGTCCGCGAATAATGTCTTCCAAACCGCGGAACATAGTGGCGTAGCAGTGGGCGTCGGTATACTTCTTGCCCTCAATGTCGGCCTGAGCATGAGCGCCCATATGGCCCTCAATGCGCGTCATGGGTTCAATATAGATGTCTTTGGTCTTAGCCATCTTAGATGCTCCTCTTCACTAAGCGGTGCAGGGTAGCCCTGACCTTGCCGATATTATCCAAGATACCCTCTTTAACCCAGGGCATAATCGGGGACTTTTGTAGGAAGGGAGAGAACGGCTTGTCGGGGAAGCCGGGCTCGGTGCAACCGATACAGGGTGAGCCGGTGTTGGGGCAACCACCATATCCGTTGGCAAAACCATATTTGGGGACCCGACAGTGGACGATAGGCCCTTTGCATCCTAGGAGTCCCATACAGTAGGGCTCGCCATAATGATGCGAGAATTTGCCTTCAGCGAGGTATCCTGCCCGTGGGCAGATGTGATGGACAAGCTCGCCAAAGAGGAACAGGGGGCGATTGTACTCATCAAGTGCTGGTACAGCGGCGGCGCCGCGGGCGACCAACACTAAATAAGCAAGGGCTCGCAAGGTGCTATCGCCTGGGGAGGGACAGCCGGGAATGTTAATGACGGGCAGACCCAAGGTACTGCGATAGCTGCGCCCATAGTAGTCATAAAGACCCATGCAGCCGGTAGGATTGGGGGTGCCAGCAGCAGGACCGCCGTAGGCGGCGCAGGAACCTACTGCGACAACAGCTGCGGCCTTGTCTTTCAGTGAGTCCAGAACCTCGGTGAGCAGGACGATCTTGCCATCTTTGTCACCAATGGCGCAGAAGAAGCCGCCGGTGCGTTTGGCGATCTTCTCATCCGGCACCGCACCTTCTAAGACGAGCACGAAGGGATCAAGTTTCCCTGCCTTGGCGTCGTCAAGTACGGATACGGCATCCTCGCCGTGGGGAACCATGATGGTGGGATGAAAGGCGATATTGATGCCCTCGACTTCGGGCAGCACGCCGGTCATGACATCCACCAGGGATGGCTCACGGGCAGAAATCAGGGCGACGGTATCGCCTGTGCAGCCGGAGCCTTGGAGCCAGATCAGGTTGATAGGGGCTAATTTTTCGGCCATGCTTTTCTATTCCTCCTTGCAACGGGCTACCTGAAACGGCGCCCGCGCTTAAAAATTAACGACTCTAACAGAGTGCCAATAGGGAAATAGTGGAAATAATTTCTTGGACAAGAGAGGATTATTAAAATCTACATGCTCACGCGCCTGATGGACCTCAGGACGTACTTAGGCGCTCTCTTCTCCTTTCGCAAGTTTATTTGGTATTGTATTTTATGTCGTTCGGCTTGTCAATGCCTTTTGGGGTATTTGAAGCAATGGTTATAATTGTTGTATCTTAAACCATGGCATTTGATACCAGATCTTCTTGGCGACATACCCGTATTGTCTGCACCTTGGGCCCGGCAGTAGCAGACGTGTCTACTATGCAGGGGCTTATTGCGGCTGGCATGAATATTGCCCGTCTCAATCTTTCGCACGGCAGTCGTGCTGAACACCAGGGTTATATTGATACCCTTCGCCGCCTCGCTGCGGAACAAGAATTACCGCTTGCCCTGCTCATGGATTTACCTGGTCCCAAGTATCGGAGCGGGCCACTGGCAGAAGGCGCGGTTACTATCAATAATGGCGATTTTCTGGTACTCACCACTCGTTTGGTTCTAGGTAGTGCAACCGAGGTTTCGGTCAATTTGCCCACTTTTCCTCAAGATGTTCGTGATGGGGACCTAATACTACTAGATGATGGTGCACTTCAGTTGCAGGCTGTGTCTGTTGGCACGACCGACGTAGTTACTAAGGTATTAGTTGGCGGACGGCTTACGCCGCGTCGGGGTATTGCAATACCCGGTGGGCGGATTTCTAGCCCCTTTATCACAGATATGTTTCTGGAAGGGGCCAATTTTGCCGCAGCGGTTAAGCCTGACTTTGTCGCCCTCTCGCTAGTGAGTCGGGCGGAGGATATTAGGCAAGCCCGGCAATACTTACGTAGTCAGGGTTGTGCGGCAGCAATTGTCACTAAGATAGAGCGCAAACAAGCTCTGGATGATTTTGAGGCTATTCTTGAAGAGAGTGATGCCGTCATGGTGGCGCGGGGCGATCTGGGGGTTGACGTGCCACTCCAGGAGGTTCCCTTGGTTCAGAAAGATGTCATTCGCCGCTGCAATCAAGTGGGCAAGCCAGTCATTACGGCAACCCAAATGCTTGAGTCTATGCTTACGGCGGCGCGTCCTACCAGGGCCGAGGTCACTGATGTTGCCAATGCCATCTTTGATGGCACCGATGCTGTAATGCTCTCGGGGGAAACCTCTATTGGAAAATATCCGGTGGAGGCGGTAAAGATTATGGCAGCGGTGGCATGTCATACTGAGGGGGTATTGCCATATCGTAAATTGCTCCAGGAGCGTGGTGACTGGCTAGCGAGCGAAACCGATGAGCTTATTGCTTATAACGCTTGCCATACAGCGGAACTTCTTGGGGCGCAGGCGATTGTAGCCTTTACAACCTCTGGCAGTACGGTGAGACGGGTAGCCAAGTTTCGCCCGCGTATACCAGTACTTGCCATAACCCCCGATGACGATATCTTCGGGCAGGTACTATTGAGTTGGGGGGTGCGCCCAATGAAGATCACGGAGCCTCGTTCGGTGAGCGATTTGTTTTCCGAGGCAGTACGCTTGGCAAAAGAGGCTGGGTTGGTGCGACCGGGGGATGTTATTGTGATTACAGGGGGTGTACCGGTGGGTGTGGCTGGCACAACTAACCTGTTGAAAGTGGAAGTGGTAAGCTAATCCTCGTACAACCATGTTGGTGTGGTAGGGTATATTCCATTGATAATTAAAAGCCGATCTTGGGGACAAGATCGGCTTTTAATTATCAAGACTGTTCTAAAAATCGCCTGGCTGGGCCTCGGTATCAATGTATAGTGGCGGCGGTGGGGCCGGTGTTTCAATACGCTGGCTTGCAAACAGGGTATCTTTTAGGTTTCGGGAAAGGAAATAGGAGTTAAGGGCGACTTTGCCTGTACCGTCGCAGGCCTTGCAGTTTACATTGTTATGCAGAATATCAGCCATCATCTCAAAGACCTCGGGCCGATCGGCGGCGCGCGTCATGAAATAGACTGTGCTGGTATGCTCAACAGAAATGTGCGCTGGGACTTCGACAACTACGAACTGGGAATCCAACTTCTGACCCGTTCGGTAATCAAACAGATTTATGTTTATATAGCCACCAGCGTCGTGATCGGCGTGATTCTCAAGTGTCAAGGTTATTTCGTATTGTCGAAAAATAGTATAGGTATCGCAGCCAAATTGAAATACACTTACCTCGGAGCTGGTCATGTTGGTGATATTAACCTCATCCATGCCGGTACTGGAAACATGACCACTGCCATGGCAAACCGGGCAGGGCGTCTGAATAATGGCCGTTACTGCCAGTAGCGGAACGATGGTGAAGAAAGCGAGGTGTTTCTTCTGCAACTTGAACTTATTTAAATTTTTGATAGCCATGTTTCGACCTCCCAAATGGTATACCTATCTTAGCTAATTATAGCACAGCTGGTGTCAAAAAAACTGTAGTCCGAGTTGGCCCTGTGGCACAATGTTGTCTTAAAGACGATAGGTGCTTACATATAGTATAACGTAATAATTGCCACAAAGTAAGTGGTGTGACTAGATGAAATGATGTGATTGTCACAATTTATTATTTTGCATAAAGCACTAAAATGGGCCTGGATCTGTTGGAAAAGCATGAAGCCTTGTTTAGAAACAAGGCTTCATGCGGGTTAACGAGAACTGATCTTAGGCAACTAGTGCTTCAAGTGCCTTGCGTACATAAACCTTGATGAGTTGGAGTTTGTATTGGTTCTGAGGCAGTGGCATGCTACCATCGGTAGCCTCGTTGCCAGCAGCTGTGGCGCGGTCTCTGTTGATGGCCCCGCCATTGATGGCTGCTTCGGCTTTGGAGGCACGTTTTGGGGTGTTGTATACGCCGCCCAAGACAATAGAGGCGTTTGAGGCATTGCCACCGTTTATGGTGGCCACAGCCGCAACGCTGACTACAGGAAAGTCAATAGCTTTGCGGAAAGAGAACTTGATGTAAGTGCTCTTAGTGCCTGCGGCTGGGGTGGGTACCTGAATCTCGGTCACGATTTCATCCGATTTGAGGACATTGATGCCCTCGCCATTGGGGGCTACATTAGCGGTGAAGAACTCGGATGCGTTAATTGTGCGTGACGAGGTTACGATGCGCGCATTCATGGCAACCAAAGCAACAGCAACGTCGGATGGGCAGACAGCTGCGCATAGGCTCATCATACCAAAAACAGAGTGGTACTTTCGGTTGTAGCCTTGGAGGGCGTAACAGGTATTACCCTGAACCTTGCGCAGGCATGGGAAGTCGTTGTACTCGTTGCGGTAGTAGGTACAACGGCATGCTTGGCAGATATTGCCGCCAATAGTGCCCATGTTGCGAAGCTCGGGGGCAGCAACAGCCTTGGCAGCCATGGCTATGGCGGCGTAGTTGCCCTTGACGAGGTCGCTGTTGGCAACGGCGGTAAGGGTGGTGAGGGCGCCGATTTTGAGGAATCCCCCCTCTTCTTTAATGCCGGCGAGGTTAGGGATGGTCTTCAGATTGACGACGGTCGTGGGGACGATAGGGCTGAACATACCCTTTAAATAGGGTATTAGGTCGGTGCCGCCGGCAATGGCCATAGTCTTACCTTTGGCTAGGGCGTCCGTCGCTTCTTTTACAGTAGTGGCGTTAATGTGTTCTACTTGATACATTTTCCATTCCTCCTTCTACCGGGAAAACAGGGTTGTTGGGATAGTAGTTTTGCCTAGTGCTTCAAGGATAATATCCGGGGTACAGGGACCGCCGCGTGGATTGACCCACTTGCCAGTGGCGTTGTATATGGCATTTATGATTGATGACACGTTGGAGTTGGCGGGTTCGCCGATACCATGCGCACCGTGAGGTGCAGCCATATCGTCTGACTCAATGTCATAAGCATGGAACTTTGTCGGGTCGACATCCATAGTGGTGTACATCATGGTTTCATCGTAGTGGGTACCGATAAGGGCGGCGGAGTTTGGATCGAAAACGTCTCCGGCGTACAGGGCCATCCAGGCCGTGATTTCGCAACCGGAGTTAATTTCCTTGATAGTACCGATCTTGGAGACGGTGCGACCGGTATCAACGGCGTTCCACATGCCGAGGATTTCGACCTCACCAGTGTCTGGATCAACGGCTACCTCAGTACAAGTCGCCGCGCCGCCGTTAACATTGACGGCCGATCCTACGGGGGGCAGACCCTCGCGGGTGCGCTGCAGACCACTGCGAGATGTGGCGGTGGCGGCAGCATTGGCGTTCCAACCAACAGAAGTGCCAGCCATGGGTCCGCTACCGGTCATAGCCTGGCGGTAGGTAATGCGCTTGGACGGGTCGTTTTTGTAGAAGATCTCGCTGTCCTTGGCATCAATGTCGTTAACTGTAATGCCAGAAATCTCCTTGAGGCCGGCTTTGGTGATGGCCGCAGCGAAGACTTTGGCGCGTAGGTCCTCCGCAGCGCGGACAAAGGCTGAACCCGCACCGCCAGTGAAGCCGGAGCCGTTCTGGCCACCAGCGTCCAAGCTGACATCGGTATTGCCCCAGTCGCCAACGTTGGTATCTTCATAAATCAAACCCATAGTCTCGGCGACCATGTGGCAGCACATGCTGGGGGCGCCGGGGGTGGCGCGAGCGCCGCCCATGTTAATCAGGGCTTTGCCATCGGCAGTCATCGTGACAATGGCACCGCGGGTGCCGCCGCCAACCGAGCCGTGGCTATCAAGGTGACCAGTGATGGCGATGCCGTGCAACCGACCATCATCTAAGGTTTTCGTGCCGGGGTCATGTTTTTTGCTTGAGTAACCAGACTCGCTGTAGACCTTTTCTAGGCACATTTTGATGGCCACACCAGCACCACCATGACCCCACTGCAGTTTAGCGCCGTCCTGATCCGGGGCATATGCCGGGCGGAGATTCTTCATGCGCAGGTCATAGGGATCCATGCCGAGTTTGATGGCCAATTTATCAATTGCGGAGTCGGAGTTGATGTTGCCGGGCGGGTCGCATACGCAACGATAGTAACCGCGATTGGGTGAATTGGTGCCGATCAGGTTTACTACCATCTTGGCATCAGGGATAGTGTAGGTGGTGCGCAGACCGAAGGGGGCATTGCCACTGGGGGTGGAGGAGCTAACGCCGCCCATGGCCCACCAAGTGGCGTCGGCAGCAGTAAAGGTGCCGTCTTTCTTGGCGCCCAGCTTGATTTTTGAGCGTACTTGGAACTGGCGGGAATTGGTAAGGACGTTGACCTTACGGCTTTCAGCAACCTGTACCGGGTAACCGTTCACGGCCCTGGACATTGCCACGGCATAGGGGGCAACGGGGGCGCCGGTCTTGTCACCCTCACCACAACCGGTGAAGTGGGTGTAGAAGTGGACCTTGGCAGCCGACATATTGAAGGCATTTACGATGCCGTTCTTGGCGGAGAAAGCGTTCTGGCAACCTGCCCAGACGTAGCATTGATCTCCAACCCACCAAGCAACGGCAGTGTGGGTTTCCAGACAATTGTGCTGGTGGACAGTAGTCCAACCAAAAGTCTCATCGGCTACGACATCGGCGGCGGCAAAACCTGCATCCGCGTTGCCTCGCTCAAGAGGGCTCTGTGGGTTCATATTTCTGTCGGACCAAACACCGGAAAGGGGGGCCCCGGGCTCGATTGCGGCATCGGGGTCAATGACAGCGTTGCCGAGGGTCTTCTCAACTTTAAGCAGGAGAAGGGCACGCTCGGCAATGTACGGATCTTCGGCGATAACACCGGCGATCGGTGCTCCCCAGTACGAGACATTTTCTGACCAGCCAGGGACATCGTTGTAGGTAACAACGGCTTTGACGCCGGGGAGTCTCAGGGCTTCTGAGGCGTCAATATTTGTGACTTTGCCGCGGGTGAAGTTGGCAGGAAGGATGGCACCATAATACTTGTTGTTGGCCAAGCGATCAGCGGAGAAATCCTGTTTGCCGAGGATGATCTGCATGGCAGCCTTGTCGTGCTGATTAGGCTTTCCAAAAACATTCAGAGGTGGCAGAGACATTAAACGCCTCCTACGGTGTTATCAATATAGAGCCTGAAGTTATAGCATGAGCAGATGTGGCCGGAGAATGCCTCTTGTACCTGAGCCAATGTTGGCCTAGGGGTTGATTTCAGCAGGGCGGTGGCAGCCATCATGAAGCCGGGGGTGCAGAAGCCGCATTGGAAAGCCTCACCGTCATACCATTTCTGCTGAAGTGGTGTTAAGTTGGTACCGTTCGATAAGCCCTCAACGGTGGTGTAGGATTTGCCTTCGGCTTCAATGGCCAAGACTAAGCAAGCGAGGACTGGTACGTCGTCCTGTAACACGGTGCATGAGGCGCATTGGCCAAACTCACAGCCAACCTTGGTACCATAAAGGCCAAGTTTGTCGCGCAGGACAAAGCTTAAAGGCCAGTAGGGCTTGACTTGTATTTTGCGCTCAACGCCGTTGATTTTAAAGGTAACGACATCTGACGCACTGGCTCCTGGGGTGGTCCCACCAGGACCTACGGTCACGGTTGTGGTTTCGGTTTTGCAGGAGACACCGGCTAGGGCAATGGAGCCAATAGTGGCGCCACCGACGATTAGACCAGCGTCTTTAAGAAACTCTCTTCGAGAAATGTGTCCAGTCTTTTGTTCATCGGACATGTTTTTGATTATTCGACCTCCTTTTAATTGCTCTCTCGTCTCTATCACCCTCACTGAAGTTGGGGAGGCGAGCAGAGTAAGGGTTCCCTTAGATAACTATGCGAATAAGGGCTAGAAAACGTCACAGGCTATTGGTCTGGCAACTCACCTCCTTAATAAGATAATAAGATAGTTAAGAGGTATATTATTACTTTTCTGACTACTTTACAAGCCCCTTACAGAGGCCCCGTAGACATAAAACAATTTGGTCATGGTTTACCAGTTTGACGTCATAGTGGTCATTGTGGGTAAGGCCGATTTGATATCAGTAGGTACTATGTAGGGGTGCAGTATATTGTTACAACATTGTTACAGAAGTCATTTGTTAAGACTTGCTTTTGTGGATATGCTGAAGTTAATCGGGTTTGATGCGTTTATTCTGCGTCTTTGCTGCTTTGCTAGTAGCACTGATGTAACCCAGTGAGTACCAAGTCATATGACTGGACTTTTGACACTAACATATTCAGGATATACAATTAAGTTTCGGGGAAAACAATATGAGAGGTGACAAACATGAACGCTAAGAGATTTAGTAACATGAGAGCAATAGTATTTGTCTTGCTTGGTGCCTTGCTAATCATTACCTCTTTCTCGTGTAACAGAGAAGCATTCGTACCTCCTCCTGTTCCCAGCAACCACCCTGACGAAACCCCTATGAAAGTCGACACCATGGAGTTTTGGCGTGACTACAAAGCCGATCCTGTTGCCGCTGCTGCCAAATACGAGGGCAAGACTTTGCACTTCCAAAGCGTGCGGGTTGACCAAATGTCCTTCTTGGGCGAGGGTGGCGATTATGAGTGGTACGTTCAAGAGGGTACTGACCCAGATAAAGAGCTAGTCAAGTTCCGTGCCGATGATGTGAATATGATTATCAATGTGCGCGATGATTACATCGTGGAGATTATCGGCCGGGCTGTGGGCATAAAATTCGGCTATATTAGTGTCCAGATTCAATGGCTCAATGTCATTGACCCACCCGGAGGTGATCCCAACCCACCAGATGAGTATTAAGACTCATCAAAACTGCTTGTCGGATTATTATAGGTTATTGTCTGAGACAGGGGACTGGCACTTTATGCCCTGTTTATTGGTGGACTATTCTGGTTATAGTTTGGATGAGGATACATGCCCCCTTTGGAATAGCATAGTATGATTAAGGCAGTATTCTTTGACCTATTCCATACCCTGATTCATTTTCATCCGCCGCGTGAAGAAGTACTGGCGATGAGCTTGAGTCGGCGAGGTATAAATGCTGAGACGGGTAAACTCAAGCGAGCTGTTGTCGCCGGTGATGAGTATTATTACCGGGAAAACGCCCGTAAAGACTCAGGAAAGCACACTAAGGCAGATGCAGGTGCCTCATGGCATGAATGGCAGTCCATTGTCTTGCGCGAGGCGGGCATTGAGCCACGTTCTGAATTGGTAACAGATCTCCTTGCCGATATACAGCGCACTTCTTACGAGCACGTGCTGTATAACGACGTCTTACCGACCCTTGCTTCTCTTTCTAATCGTGGTCTGAAGCTGGGGCTGATCTCAAACGTGAATCAAAATATCGGCCCTCTTGTGGATCAGTTAGGGCTGAGCCCTTATCTTGAAGTAGTGCTTACCTCTCGAGATTTAGGCGTCACTAAGCCCGAACCGCGCATTTTTCAAGAAGCGGTCCGAATGGTTGGGGTGATGGCAACGAACGTCATCTATGTCGGTGATCAATACAAAATAGATGTGCTGGGTGCCCGCGGAGCAGGACTCAAAGGCTTATTATTGGACCGCGAGGGCAACTATCCGGAGATAGCGGGCACAGAAAAGATCTTTAGCTTAGATGAATTAGAAAATAGGATTCAGCAATATACCTAAAATAGGGTACTACAGCCAGCCTAGGTCTCCTTGATCATCCTGGGCGTCTTGGGTTGAGTCGGTTTGGTTATCTGTCTCTGGTGTTGCTTTCTCCAACTGATTGCGCAAGTAGCGTGTGAGAGCATCTAATGCAGGCGGGGCAACATAAAAGACTTGGATGTCATGTGGAAATTGGACACGATGTTCCTCGCGGAGTAACACCAGTCCCAACTCATCGTTTTTCAGCGACTCATCTATTCTTTGACCGATGGCCTCGTTCCTTTTTTTCTGGGCTTGGGTGTAGTTGTTGTAGATCTCGCTAAATACCTTTGGGCTTTCTAGGCGAAGCGAGAGGCAGTGTCCCCAATCAAGGAACTCGGTCAGTGCTTCCTGGTCCTCGGTATCCTCCAAAGAAGCACCGCTCTTGACCATGGTTTCTACTAAGCCATGGCTACCGATCTGAATTTTAGCCATTGCGGCAAGTCCGTCTGTACCTGCTGGTACGAGTTCATGATACACTTTCCTAACGCCATCTAGGGTGTTTGCAAGTTTATGAACCTGCTCCGTTGCCTCGATCCAATATTGTTCTACGAGTGAGGAGAGCCCGGAATCATTATTAGGGGGCAGGAAGATAAGTGGGACAAAAATTAGTTTGCGGCCCAGTTTGAAACTGGCTGCTTCCGGTTTCTCCATTTTTCCTAGTGTTTCGGACACGTCATGCTCCTTATGGGTGTTTCTCTTAAATATCAACTCACGGAGTTAGTCTTGGCCGAGTATTTTTTGTTGCTTTGTCTGTACTATATGGTTGCTTGCATCTTAGGTATTCTTCCAAACCGGGCAATACTCGTTACTTGGTAGAGCTCAGCTATGAAACAGATAATAATGGCAAGGCGAATGGCTTCCAAGGACAGTTCTAGGGAGAAAGATGACATAATAGAGACTGGATAATCTGCTAGGAAATCATGCGCATCGACAAAGCTGGAGCATATCGTAACTTATCGTCATTGGGCTGTCAATTGCTGGGTTTGTAGCACAAGCCTAGTGCCGTGTGAAGTTTTGTTTGGTTGGGTGCGAGTTAGGCGAAGGTGGTTACTACGAATCGGGGCGCTTTGTACTGGCATACTTTTGATTATGGCAAAGATGCTGGCTGCGTTGGGTGGTGCATAATAAATAGCAACGAGCTCGCCACACGGCGAGCTCGTTGGTTGTTAAACGTTTGCTTAAGCTAAATTACCAAGACTTGGCGTGACAGCCGGCAATAACGCAGCCAGCAGGATCAC
>Ga0123356_10005149_pt1 | contig 13387 bp, 13 predicted proteins | sample TergutEmb28metaG_2_FD_92546 | JGI IMG/M metagenome (GOLD analysis project Ga0123356, IMG submission 92546) | Embiratermes neotenicus P3 segment gut microbial communities from Petit-Saut dam, French Guiana - Emb289 P3 | ecosystem: Host-associated > Arthropoda: Insects > Digestive system > Gut ... | reverse complement strand
GCCCTGCGCAGGCGCGGCGGAGGTGGTGGAACTGGTTTCTTCCTGCCCGCCCGCGCCGCCGGCCCCGCCGAACGGGTTGGACAGCTGCCCTTCGGCACCCGCGGCCGCCGCGGCCGCCGCGGGCAGCGCGAGCGCGCCCACCACGAGGGCCACCGGGAGCAGGCGCATTGCGGTTCGAGCGTGCATCGAAAGGCCGAGCGGCGAGCATAGCGCCAGGCACCCCGGCGATGCGCCCACTCGCAGTGGCGCGCGCGAGCACCCCCTACAATTGCGCTCGCATGCCCCCCAAGCAACGCCAGATCCGGGTCGAGCAGCGCGGCGCGCAGCAGGCGATCGAAGCGCTCGAGCAGCGCTCCGATGAGGAGCTCGAGAGCGAGACCAAGTACAAGGCGGCCGCGCTGACGATCCTGGGCGCGCGCGCGGCGGAGCGCTTCGACGCCGAGCAGGCGCGCGGCTACTTCCAGCGCGCGATCACCGCGGCGCGCCCCCAGGAACGGATGCAGATCCGGCGCATGGCCGACGCCTCGCTCGCGCTCGCCGAGCGGCGCGCGGGCGACCTGAAGGACGCGGTCGAGCGGCTGGGCCACGAGGCGCCGAGCGGGCGCCAGATGCTCGCGCTGCGCGCGATGGGCCTGCTCATCCCCCCCGCCTCCGCCGGCCTGGCGGCGCGCGCGCGCGGCATCCTGCTGATCCTGGTCCTGATCATCGCGCTGCTCGCGCTGGGCCTCGGCATCGTGGAGCTCGTGTCGCTGCCCTTCGGCGGCCTCGGGCTCGCGCCGGGGATCCTGCTGGGGCTGTTCGTGGCGATCGCCGCGATCGCGATCGCCGCGCTCTACGGGCGACGCCGGCGAGATCGGGCCCAGGCGGCCCGGCGCGCAGAGCCCTGAGCCGCCGCGAGCCCGCTCGCCCGCAGGCCCGTACGGAGAGCCTGCGGTCGCGCCGATCGAGCAGCGGCCGTTTCGTGTTTTGTTTTTTGGATTCGTTCCACGCGGAACGAATTCTCTTTTCGAATCCCCCAACGGCGCCTGCGACAGCTGTGTTCGAATCCCCCAACGGCGCCTGCGACAGCTGTGTTCGCGACCGGGCGAGCGGGGTGCTATTTGGCCGACACCGTGACCTGATTCATCACGATCGGCGTGCGCGGCATGCTCTCTTCGCCGTCGGGACCGGCCGCGGTGGGCACGCGCGAGATCGCGGCCACGGTCTGTTGGCCTCCCACCACGCGTCCGAGCAGCGCGTACTGTGGCGGTAGGTCCGCGTTGGCGCCGGTCACGATGAAGAACTGGCTCCCCGCCGCGCCGGCGGGGTCGGTGTCGGTCTTGGCCATCGCCACCACCCCCTGGGTGTATTGCAGGTTCGACGGCGGCGGCTCGACCACGGTGTAGCCCGGCCCTCCGGAGCCGTCACCGTTGGGGTCGCCGCCCTGGATCACGAAGCCCGCGACCACCCGGTGGAAGGTGAGGCCGTTGTAGAAGCCGAGGTGCACCAGGTGCACGAAGGAGGCGGCCACCCGCGGGGAGTCGCGCACGTCCAGGCGGATCTCGATTTCGCCGCAGTTGGTCTGCAGATGCGCCGTGTAGGTCATGGTGGGATCGAGCGCCCCGTGCGGCGCCTGCAGGTGCTGCGGGCCCTTCGGCGTGGGCGCGGCTGTGGCGCGGCACCTGGCCGCGGGCGCGGCGCTGCGGGTGCTCGCGTGGGCCGCGCCGGCACGCAGCGCGCCCCCCGATCCGCAGCCGCCCACGAGCAGCGGGAGCAGCGGCAGCGAGAGCGCCGCAAGCGCCGTGGCGATGCCCCGCGCGCGCAGGTGTGGGAGACCGCAAGCGGACACCTTTCGAGGATAGTGGCGCCCCATCTCCCGCGGATGCTCGTTGCGCCTTCTTAGCAAACGTGCCCCGGGCGCTAACCATCGCCGCGGCCGGCGCGTGCGCCGGCCAAATACGCTTGCGCAATGGCCGCACGCGCCCACCGAGTGATAGTGAACCCGGCCGCCGGCGGCGGCCGCGGCGCGGCGCTCGCCGACACGGTCGGTCGCGCGCTGCGCGCCAGGAGCGTCAACGCGCACAGCGAGCGCGCGCGCGACCTCGAACACGCGCGTGAGCTGGCCCTGTCGGCCGCGCGTGCCGGCGAGGTGGTGGTCGTGGTGGGCGGCGACGGCATGATCGGCGCGGTCGCCGACGTGCTGCGCACCGTGGACGGCGCGCTGCTGGGCATCGTCCCCGCGGGGCGCGGCAACGACCTGGCGCGCGTGCTCTCGATCCCCGCCGACCCCGAGCGGGCCTGCGAGGTGATCGCCTGCGGGCGACCGCGCCCGATCGATCTCGGCGAGATCGGGGGGCGCGCGTTCGTGGGGATCGCCTCGGTGGGCTTCGACTCGGAGGCCAACCGCATCGCCAACCTCGCTCCGGCGCGCCTCGGGCAGGGGGTGTACCTGTACGGCGCGCTGCGCGCGCTCCTCTCCTGGCGCCCCGCCCGCTTCGAGCTCGAGCTCGACGGCCCGGGCGAGCGCGATCCCGGCCGGCGCGATCCCGGCCGGCGCTCGGTGAGCGGCTACACCGTGGCGGTGGCCAACTCGAAGGCCTACGGCGGCGGCATGCTGCTGGCGCCCGGAGCGCGCCTCGACGACGGGCTGCTGGATGTGGTGACCATCGGGCGCATGCCCAAGCTGCGCTTCCTCGCAAACCTGCCGCGGGTCTTCCGCGGCACCCACGTGGCGCTCGACCTCGTCACGCTCGAGCGCGCGGGCGAAGTGGAGATCGCGTGCGATCGCCCGTTCACGGTGTACGCGGACGGCGATCCGATCGCGCGGCTGCCGGCGAGGGTGCGCGCGATCCCCCGCGCGCTCGAGGTGCTGGTGCCGCGGGACGGCCCGCGGGGGGACGGTCCATGAGCTCGCTGCTGGCGCCCAAGATCGCGCTCGCGCGCGGTGTGGGCGCGCTGTCGCGCCTGGGGGGCGGTGGCGCGACGAGCGTGCCGGGCAGGGTGCTGTTGCGCCTGGAGCCGCGCGCGCTGGCGCTGCTCGCGGAGCGCCTGCCCCAGGGCAGCGTGGTGATCTCGGCGACCAACGGCAAGACCACCACCGCGGCGATGGCGGCGAGCATCCTCACGCGCGCGGGCGTCCCGTTGGTGCACAATCGCGCGGGCGCCAACATGGCCGGCGGGATCGCCACCACGCTGATCGGCGCCGCGCGGCCCGGTGGGGCGCTGGCCGGCGAGCTGGGCCTCTTCGAGGTCGACGAGTTCTGGCTCGCGCAGATGGTGCTCCAGCTGCAGCCGCGCGCGGTGCTGTTGGGCAACCTCTTCCGCGACCAGCTCGACCGCTACGGCGAGCTGGAGGCGATCGCCGATCGCTGGGCGGCGGTGCTCGCAGATGGCGGGCGGCGCGCGGAGCTCGTGCTCAACGCGGACGATCCCCTGGTCGCGGATCTGGGGCGCGCGCGCGAGCGGGTGCTGTACTTCGGCGTGGAGGATCGCGCGCTGGCGATGTCGGGCATGGCGCACGCGGCCGACGCCAAGCACTGCCGCCGCTGTGGCGCGCCGTACACCTTCGACGTGGTGCTGCTCGGCCACCTCGGGCACTACCGCTGCGCCGCCTGCGGACAGGAGCGCCCGCGGCCGAGCGTGTACGCGCGCGAGGTCTCACTGGATGGCGTGCGGGGCGCGCGCTTTGAGCTCTGCACCCCCGCCGGCGAGACCCCCGTGGCGCTGGCGCTGCCGGGGTTGTACAACGTGTACAACGCGCTCGGCGCGACCGCGCTGGCGCTCTCGCTGGGCGTGGGGCTGGGCGAGATCGCGGAGGGCCTGCAAACCGCGCAGGCCGCGTTCGGGCGCGCGGAGCGTGTGGCGCTCGCGCGCGCCGACCGCGGCGGGGGCCGCGGCGGGGGCGGGGGCGGAGGCGAGCGCGAGCTGCGCATCCTGCTGGTCAAGAACCCCGCGGGCGCCAACGAGGTGTTGCGCACGCTGGCGCTGGAGCCGGGCGACCACGATCTGCTGGTGGTGCTCAACGACAAGGTGGCCGACGGGCGCGATGTGTCGTGGATCTGGGATGCCGACTTCGAGCTGCTGGCTCCCCGCGTGCGGCGCCTCACCTGCGCGGGCACGCGCGCGGCGGAGCTGGCGCTGCGCTTCAAGTACGCCGGCGTGGAGCGCGAGCGCATCGCGCTGGAGGGCGATCTGGCGCGCGCGCTCGATCTGGCCGCGGCGGGCGGCGCGCAGGACGGCGGGACCCCCACCCCGCTCTACGTGCTGCCGACCTACACCGCGCTGCTGGCGCTGCGGCGCCTGCTGGTGGCGCGCGGCGACACGCGGGAGCAGTTCTCATGAGCGCTGGGGTGCTGCGCGTGTGCGCGCTCTACCCCGACCTGATGAACATCTACGCCGACCGCGGCAACCTGATGATGCTGGAGCGGCGCTGTGGCTGGCGCGGGATCGGCTTCGAGCTGGCCGCCCGCGGGCTGGGCGAGGCGCTGGAACCGGGCGCGCACGACCTCTTCTATCTCGGAGGCGGCCAGGATCGCGACCAGCGCGCCTGCGCGGAGGACCTGCTGGCCACCAAGCGCGACGCGCTGCACGAGGCGGCCGCGCGCGGCGCGATCGTGCTGGGGATCTGTGGCGGCTATCAGCTGCTGGGCCGCTCGTACGAGTTGTCGGACGGCGAGACGATCGGGGGCGTGGAGCTGATCGACGCGCACACGGTGCGCGAGCCCGGCCCGCGGTTGATCGGCAACGTGGCGATCGAGGTGCAGCTCGACGGCCGCGGCGATAGCAGCAGTGGCAGCAGCGGCGGCGGCGGCGGCAGCGGCGGCGCCGATCCGGACGAGGACGCGGACGCCCGGCGCCGCCCGGTCCCCCAGCCCCCGCGAATCCTGGCCGGCTTCGAGAACCACGGCGGGCGCACCCACCTGGGCGCGGGCGAGCGCGCGCTGGGGCGGGTGGTGCGAGGTCACGGCAACGACGGGCGCAGCGGCCTGGAGGGCGCGCGCCGGGGCTCGGTGATCGGCACCTACCTGCACGGCCCGCTGCTGCCCAAGAACAGCTGGTTCGCGGATTGGCTGATCGCCACCGCGTTGGGTATCGAGCCGTGGGAGCTGGCGCCGCTCGAGGACGCGCTCGAGCGGCGCGCTCACGAGGCGGCGATACGCGCGGCGGGCGCCTGACCTAGGATCGCGGTCGTGGAGCTCGGCGAGTACCAGCGCCTGTCACGGCGCACCGCGGCCTACCCCCGCGAGGCGTGGCTGGCCTACCCCGCGCTGGGGTTGGCCGGGGAGGTCGGCGAGGTGGTCGAGCACGCCAAGAAGGTCATCAGGGACGACGGGGCGCGCGTCGGCGAGCAGCGCCGCGCGGCGATGGCCAAGGAGCTCGGCGACGTGCTCTGGTACCTCGCCCAGCTGGCCACCGAGCTCGAGCTGGACCTGGACGAGATCGCGGAGGCCAACCTCGAGAAGCTGCTCTCACGCCAGCGGCGCGGCGTGATCTCGGGCAGCGGCGACGACCGCTAGCCGTTGCGTTTTTTGTTTTGAGGATTGGTTCCGCGCGGAACGAATCCTCTTTTTGAATCCCCCGACGGCTCCTCAGACAGGTGTGTTCGAAACCGCGCGCCAGATGGCGAGCATCCCGGCAGGGACCCGTTCATTCGCCGCCGAGATCACCACCGCCGAAGCCGCCGAGTTCCACCGGGGGCGGCACGCTGATTTCGACCGGGGGCGGGGGCGGGGGCACGCTGATTTCCACGGGGGGCGCAGGCGGTGTCCGGCCCGGCCCGGCGCGGCGCGGCGAGTGCGCGGATTGTGCGGGCGCGCGGCCGCGGCGATCACCGGTGCGCGATCGCGAAGCGCTCGAAGCGCGCGGCCACCGCGGGGGGCAGCTTCGCGCGCACGCGCACACCCTCGGGCGTGTCGTGGCGGCTCACATCGCCGCCCAGCTCGTGCAGCGCCGCCAGGCTGCCGCCGTGCGCGTAGGGCACCAGCAGCTCAACCGTGCGCAGCGAGCGCGAGAGCTCCTCCTCCAGCCGCTGCGCCAGCCCCTCCACCCCCTCCCCCGTGGCGCCGCTCACCGGCAGGCCGTGGGGGTGGCGCAGGCGCAGCTCCTCGCGCGCGTCGCGGTCGAGCAGATCGACCTTGTTGAGCGCGAGCACGCGCGGCGTCTCCCCCGCGCCGATCTCATCGAGCGTGCGCTCCACCGCGCGGAGCATCGAGAGGCGCCGCTCCTCCGGCGCGGAGGCGTCGAGCACGTGCACCAACACCTGCGCGCGGCGGGTCTCCTCGAGGGTCGCCCCGAACGCGTCCACCAGCTGGTGGGGCAGCTTTGAGATGAACCCCACCGTGTCGGTCAGCAGGTGGGAGCGCCCACCGAGCCGTACCGTGCGCGTGGTGGGGTCGAGCGTGTGAAAGAGGCGATCGCGCACCTGCACGCGCGCGCCGGTGCCCCCGCAGGCGTCGCCGAGCGCGTTCAGAAGCGTGGACTTGCCGGCGTTGGTGTAGCCGGCGAGCGCGATCGCCGGCAGCGCGGCGCGCTCGCGCTCGGCGCGCATCACCGCGCGGGTGGCCTTCACCCCCTCCAGGCGCCGGCGCAGCGCGGCGATGCGGTTGCGCGCCAACCGCCGGTCGGTCTCGATCTGGCTCTCGCCGGGGCCTCGGGTGCCGATGCCGCCGCCGAGTCGCTCGAGGTGGCTCCACAGGCCGCGCATGCGCGCGAGGTTGTACTCGAGCTGTGCCAACTCCACCTGCAGCTTGCCCTCGGCGCTGGAGGCGTGGGCGGCGAAGATGTCGAGGATGATCGCCGTGCGGTCGACCACCGGCAGGCCGAGCGCGTCCTCGAGGTTGCGCTCCTGGCGGGGCGTCAGCTCATCGTCGCAGGCCACCAGGTTGGCATCGCACGCACGCGCGGCCTCGCGCGCCTCGCGCACCTTGCCGGGGCCGAGGTAGGTGTTGGGATGGGGCTGCTCGCGGCGCTGGGTCAGCTCCCCCGCGACGGCCACGCCGGCGGTGCGCAGCAGCTCGCGCAGCTCCGCCAGGCTCTCGCCGTCGGCGGGCTGTGACAATGTGGCGATGCAGAGCGCGCGCTGACGAGCGCGCGGCGCGCCCACGGTGGCGTAGCGGGAGGCGCCGTTGCGCGAGGCGCCCTCGGCGCGGCTCTCACGGGCGGCGATGCGGCCGTTGCTGGCGCGGTTCATTCACCGTCACAGTTTAGGAAGCGCGGCGATGCGTTGGACGGCCTCGGCCAGGCGATGGTCGGGTGTGGTGAGTGAGATGCGAAACCAACCCTCGCCGCTGGGCCCGTAGGCGCGCCCGGGCGAGATCACCACCGCGGCGTGCTCCAGCACGTGCTCGCAGTAGGCGGCGGAGCCCGCGAACCCCTCCGGCACCGGCGCCCACACGTAGATCGTGGCCCTTGGCACGCGCACCTGCACGCCGGCGTCGCGCAGCGCGGCGCACACCAGATCGCGGCGCTGGCGGTAGAGCTCGATCATCGAGGCCACCTCGTGGTCGGCGTCGGGCGAGAGCGCGGCGACCCCGGCGAGCTGCACCGCCTCGAACAGCCCGGAGTCGATGTTGGTCTTCAGCCGCCAGTAGTGCTCGAGCGCGTTGGCGTTGCCGAGCAGCGCCGCGCAGCGCCAGCCGGTCATGTTGTAGCCCTTGGACAGCGAGAACACCTCGATCCCGATCTCCTTCGCGCCCGGCGTGGCCAGAAAGGAGGGCGCGCGGTAGCCGTCGTAGACGATCTCCGAGTAGGAGTTGTCGTGCACCACCAGGATCTGGTGCGCGCGCGCGAACGCGACCACGCGCTCGAAGAAGCCCCGCGGCACGACCGCGCCGGTGGGATTGTTGGGGTAGTTCAGATACATGAGCTTCGCCCGCCGCGCCGCCTCGGCGGGGATCGCGTCGAGATCGGGCACGAACCCCAGCTCCGGCACGAGCGGCAGCGCGAGCGGCTCGCCGCCCGCCAGCAGCGGCCCGCCGCTGTACACGGGATAGCCGGGGTCGGCGGCCAGCGCCACATCGCCGCGGTCGAGGAACGCGAGGTTGAGGTTGAAGATCGCCTCCTTGGCGCCGATCGCGGCCACGATCTCGCGGGCGGGGTCGAGCTCGACGTCGAAGCGGCGCGCGTAGAAGTCGCGCAGCGCCTCGCGGAAGTCGGTGCGGCCGCGGTTGGAGGGGTAGCGGTGGGTCTGTGGCTCGCTCACCGCCTCCTGCATCGCCTCCACGATCAGCGCCGGCGTGGGCCGGTCGGGATCGCCGATGCCCAGACTGATCACATCGGCGCCGGCGGCGCGCTTGGCCTCGATCTTGCGCTCGAGCTCGGCGAACAGGTAGGGCGGCATGCGCGCGAGGCGCTCACTGGGTTGCATTGGGCTCCTTCCCCTTCATCGCATCTGGCGAAGCTCCTCGATGAGCTCCTCGTGGAGGCGCCCCGCAAAGACGGGGCGCGCCCAGCCGGTGAGGTGCACGTGGAGATCCTCCCCCACCTCCACCTCGAGCTCCCCGCCGTCGAGCACCACCGTGATGGGCCCGGCGCCCGGCGGCCCGGCGCCCGGCCCGGCGCGCGGCGCGCCGGCTCCTGTGGTGCTCGGCGCGGTAGGGGGCGCGGCGCTCGCCACGGCGTGGGCGTGGGCGTCGGCGTCGGCGGCGAGGCGGTGGGCGATCGCGGCGCCGGTGGCGCCGGTGCCGGAGGAGAGCGTCTCCCCCACCCCGCGCTCGAAGATCCGCGCGCGGATGCGGCGGGGCTCGAGCTCGGCGTACCACGACACGTTGGTGCGGTTGGGGAAGTCGGGGTGGGCTTCGATGGGCGGGCCCAGCGCGGCGAGGTCGAGCGCGGCCAGCGCGGCGGTGTCCGGTACGGCGATCGCGCACTGTGGGTTGCCGATCGAGACGTGGCGGAACTCCCAGGTGCGCCCGCCGGCGCGCAGGCGCCCGCAGCCGTCGGGCGCGCCGGCGGGGTAGTCGGCGGATGTGAGCGACGCGGTGCCCATGTCCACGCGACTCGAGTGCGGGCCGGTGATCGTGGGCGTGATATCCCCCGCGGCGGTTTCGATCGTGAAGGTGTCGCGCGTGGTCCAGCCGTGGCGGCGCAGGTAGAGGACCGCCTCGCGCGCGCCGTTGCCGGAGAGCTCCGCCTCGGAGCCGTCGGGGTTGTGGATGCGCAGCCGCGCCACCCGACTGGGATCGGCGGGGGCGCTCAGCAGGAGGATCCCGTCGGCGCCCACGCCGAAGTGCGCCCGGCAGAGCGCGCGCACGCGCGCGGGCGTGAGCTGGAACGGCAGCTCGCGCTCGTCGACGATCAGGTAGTCGTTGCCGAGCGCCTGCCACTTCTCGAACTTCATCGTGCCCCAGCCAGTTGGCGCATGCGGCGCGGGAGTCTAGGTCGCGTGGCGCAGGCGCGCGATCTCCCCGGCGACCTCCGCCGCCGCGCGTTCGGTGAGGTCGATCGTGTGGACGCCCGCGAGCTTGCGCATCCAGGTCAGCTGGCGGCGGGCGTAGTTGCGCGTGTGGCGCACCATCGCGGGCACGTCGCCGGCGAGCAGCTCCTGGAAGCCGAGCGCGGCGCGCGCGGTGGGCGAGGCGCCGGCGGCGTGCGCGCGCAGCACCTCCTCGCGCGCGCCGGCGTCGAGCATGCGGTGCACGCGCGCCTCGATCCGCGCGTACAGCTGTGGGCGATCCATCACCAGCCCCACCAGGAGCGTGGGGTGGCGCACGTGTGAGGTCCACAGCTGCGAGGGCCCGTCGGGCGGCTCGAGCTCGCCGCTGTCGAGCAGCTCGAGCGCGCGCACGACGCGCTGGCGGTCGTTGGGGTCGATCGCGCGCGCCGCCCAGGGGGCGCGGCGGGTGAGGAGCGCGTGCAGCGCGGGCGCGCCGTCCTGTTGGAGGCGGCGCTGCCAGCGCTCGCGCACCCCCTCGGCGGGGGGCGGGCGCAGCGCGAGCTCGGTGAGCGCGGCGCGCAGGTAGAGGCCCGTGCCGCCGACCACGATCGGGCGCGCGCGCCGCGCGAGGAGCGCGTCGATCTCGGCGTGCGCCAGCGCGGCGTACTGGCCCGCGCTGAAGGAGGCGTCGAGGGGCAGGAAGGAGATCAGGCGATGCTCGAGCGCGGCGCGCTGCGTGGCATCGGGCACGCCGGTCAGGATCTCGATGCCCCGGTAGACCTGGAGCGCGTCGGCGGAGACCGCGACCGGGTGCTCGCCCGCCGCGCGCAGGCGCGCGCCCAGTGCGAGCGCGACCTCGGTCTTGCCCACGCCGGTGGGCCCGAAGAGCGCGATCAGATCCACGCCGCCCGCCACAATGGCGTAGGCTCGCAGTTGATGCGGATCGCGGGCTCCACAGTGCTGCTCACCGGCGCCACCGGCGGTCTCGGCCAGGCGATCGCGCGGGCGCTCGCCGAGCGGGGCGCGTCGCTGACGCTCACCGGCCGCCGCGAGGCGGTCCTGGAGCCGCTGGCGCAGGAGCTCGGCGCGCGTGCGCTCGCGGTGGACCTCTGCCGCCGCGAGGCGCTCGACTCGTTGGTGGAGGAGGTCGGCGAGGTGGACATCCTGATCGCCAACGCCGCGCTGCCGGGGAGCGGGCGCCTGTCGACCTTCACGATCGAGCAGGTGGACCGCGTGCTGGAGGTCAACCTGCGCGCGCCCATCGCACTGGCCCACGCGCTGCTGCCGGCGATGACCCAGCGGGGCCACGGCCAGCTGGTGTTCATCTCATCGATCGCCGGCAAGGTGGCGACGGCGGGCACATCGGTGTACAACGCGACCAAGTTCGGCATGCGCGGCTTCGCCACGGCGCTGCGCGCGGAGCTGCACGGCAGCGGCGTGGGCGTGTCGACGATCTTTCCCGGCTTCATAAGCGACGCGGGGATGTACGCGGACACCAACGTGGCGCTGCCGCCGGGCGTGGGCACGCGCACCCCGGAGGATGTCGCCCGCGGGGTGATCGCCGCGATCGAGCACGACCGCGGCGAGGTCGACGTGGCGCCGCTGTCGTTGCGCGCCAGCACCGTGTTCGCACCGCTCGCCCCCGACGTGGCCGCGCGGCTCACGCGCATGATGGGCGGCGATCGGGTGGCCGAGCACATGGGCGAGGCCCAGATGGCCAAGCGCGACTGACAGCGCTCAACGCGCGGCGCGCCCGGCGGCCCGTGCGCGCGTGCCCCCGGCGACTGACAGCGCTCAGCGCGCGGCGCGCGCCAGCAGCGGCTCCTCGCCGGAGAGCGTCTGGCTGGTGGCGGCGTCGATGCGCACCTGCGCGAGCTCGCCCGGCGCGGCGACGCCGGCGAAGTTGACCACCTTGTTGTGGCGCGTGCGCCCGCGCAGGCGCTCGGGATCGGTGCGCGAGGGGCCCTCGACGAGCACCTCGAGCGTGCGCCCCACGAAGCGCTGCGCGCGCTCGTGCGCGCGCCGTTGCACCACCTCGACCAGCCGCTCCATGCGCTGCACCTTGACCGAGTGGGGCACCGTGCGCTCCGTGATCTGCCCCGCCTCGGTACCGCGCCGCGGCGAGAAGATGAACGTGAACGCGCCGTCGTAGCCCACCTGCTCGACCAGCTCGAGTGTCTGTGCGAAATCCCCCTCACTCTCACCGGGAAACCCCACGATGATGTCGGTGGTGAGCGCCGTGTCGGGGAGGTGCTCGCGGATCAGCGCCACGCGGTCGAGGTAGCGCGCGCGATCGTAGGTGCGGCGCATCGCCTTCAGGATCGCGCTGGAGCCCGACTGGAGGGGCAGGTGGATGTGCTCGCACACGCTGGGCAGCTCGGCGTGTGCGCGGATCACGTCCTCGCGCATGTCCTTGGGGTGGGGGCTCGTGTAGCGGATCCGGCGGATCCCGTCGACGCGATCGAGCGCGCGGAGCAGCTCGGAGAAGCTGCGCGGGCCGCGCGGGCCGCGCAGATCGCGCCCGTAGGAGTTGACGTTCTGGCCCAGGAGCGTGACCTCGCGCACGCCGTCGGCGGCCATCGCGGCGACCTCCCCCACCAGCTCCTCCAGCGGGCGGCTGACCTCGCGCCCGCGCGTGGAGGGCACGATGCAGTAGGAGCAGCGGCAGTTGCAGCCCACGCTGATCTGCAGCCACCCCTGGAAGGGCCGCGCGCGGCGCGCGGGCAGCCGCCCGGTGAAGCCCTCGAACTCGAAGAACCCCTGCGCGGTGAGCGAGTCGGAGGTCAAAAACTCGGCCAGCCGGTGCACCTGCCCGGGGCCGAACGCGACATCGACAAACGGAAAGCGCTCGAACACCTCCTCCTTGAGCGACTGGGCCCAGCAGCCGCCCACCCCCACCACGCGGCGGGGATCCTCGCGCTTGAGCCGCTTGGCCTCGCCGAGGTGCGCGACAAAGCGGCTGTCGGCGCTCTCGCGGATCGAGCAGGTGTTGAACAGGATCAGATCGGCCTGCCCGCGCTCGGGCGCCTCGCGGTAGCCGAGCGACTCGAGCATCCCCTTCATGCGCTCCGAGTCGTGCTCGTTCATCTGACAGCCGAACGTGGTGAGGTGGTAACGCATCTCCACTGGAGAGTATCGGCGCCGTGGTGGCGCGCGGGGAACCCTCAGCGGCAGATCGACCCACCGGCGCTGGCCCACGGTATCCACCGACGACCGAGGGGGCCGCCGGGGCGCGTGGGGACGCGGAAGGAGAGCCGCGTATACGCGTGCGGTCCGTGGGGTGTGCACGCGCCGAGCGCGTGGGCGCGCAGCTCGATCCGCGCGGGCCGCCGGTAGTAGCCGCCGTGCGGCCGAAAGAGCGAGGTGAGGCCATAACCGGTTGCGGCCGCGCCGCCCCAGCTGATCCAGTGGATGTGCGTCACCAGCCCGCTCGGATCGCCGCCGTTGAAGATCCGCGTGGGCCGCGCGGTGCCCCATCCTTCCCCAAAGCGCCCCGCGAACTGGCGGGCGCCGAGCACGATCTCGCCCGCGCCGCCGGCGACCGCGGCCAGGAGCAGCGCAATCGCCACGGTGGCGCCGATGGACCGGGCGAGTCCACGCATGTCGCTGACAAGTGTACACAGCCGTGCGGACGCGGGGTGGCGGGCAGCGCGTAACCCTGCTGAGGCAACCGCGACCCACTCGGGCAGCCGTCGAGAGCTCGGCGCAGCACCCTTGTCGTAGCCGCCGAGCAGCAGCACGATTTGCCGATGCGCGCTCGAGACTGTCGAGCGACTGCAGCCAGTCGCGTGCGGGCTGACCGCCGTGGTCGTCCTCGAAGAACTCGATCGGCCAGGCCACTCGAGGACGACCCCAAATTTACCCTGCCCGCCCGGAGCCTCGTCTGGCGATGTGAGCTCAGGCGGCGCGCGAGGCGGCCACGGCCTCCCGCGGGGGTGTCTGCGCCGGCTTCTCTTGCGGCTGCCCCTCGCGCTCCAGCGGGGTCACCTCGCTGGCGCCGATGCCCAGCGCCTCGTAGATCTTCCGTTCGAGCTC
>Ga0123356_10005148_pt1 | contig 13395 bp, 7 predicted proteins | sample TergutEmb28metaG_2_FD_92546 | JGI IMG/M metagenome (GOLD analysis project Ga0123356, IMG submission 92546) | Embiratermes neotenicus P3 segment gut microbial communities from Petit-Saut dam, French Guiana - Emb289 P3 | ecosystem: Host-associated > Arthropoda: Insects > Digestive system > Gut ... | reverse complement strand
GTTGTCGTAGTCCAGCCAGGTTGCGCTCATTCCGGCACCGACATCGTTGACGTGGGCCTCGTCGGAAATTGCGGTGAAGGTTCCGTCGCCGTTGTTGCGATAGAGATTATTCCGTCCAAAATCATTCGCGACATATAGGCTGGGACGCCCATCGCCGGTGAGATCGCCCCAGGCACATGCAAAGCTGTAGCGATCGTTCTCGGCGCTCAATCCGGCGGCTGCGGTTCGATCGGAGAACTTGCCGTCGCCTTCGTTATGCATCAGAAAATTTGGCGGCCCATTGCGGGCATCAAAATAGGGCACGGGATAGTGATACTGGTCGAGGCCCAGATAGTACGAGTAGAGGCAAAAGTAAATATCGAGTTTTCCATCGCCATCGTAGTCGGCAGCGGCCGCGTGCGTGAAGCTCCCCTCGGGAGGCTGAGCGAATTTAAATGCGTCGACCTTCCGTTGAAATTTCCCGTTGCCCTGGTTCAGGAAAAGCTGAGGTCCGGTGGCGCAGACCACCAGTAAGTCCTGCGCGCCTTTATTTTCGAAGTCGGCAAACAAGGCGCAGGCGGTTCCATCGAGCAGGCCCACGCCCGAGGTCTCGGTAATGTCTTCCAATGTCCCGTCGCCACGGTTGCGATACAGCCGATTCGGCAGCCCGGGAGCCTGGCACAGATAGAGATCGTCAAAACCGTCGTTGTCGATGTCGCCGACCGCTACTCCATTGTTGCCATAGACGTCGATTCCGGTGGCTCCGTCGAGTACGGTGCGCCAGTAATCGGCTCCATGGAGCAGTTGCTTGTGGTAGGAGTCCGTGCCACCCAAAACCGCCGCCGTAATGTCGGAAAAACAGGGACCATGCACGCGGCTGACCAGCTCCCCCAGGGCCTCCCACTCGATGGCCTGCCATGCCCCTGACTCATTTCGGACCCACCGAGTTCGCCAGCGTCCGACGCGTTGTTCGCGCAACCCCTTTGTGCCCGAAACCACGACGTCGTACCGGATCTCGGCGTGCACCTGCGCCGAAGGGGAAGAAGCGTCGATGCTCACCACTTGAAATTCGGCGGTCTCGACGCGGTCGAACGGGGAAAAGTAGGCCGTCAGCCCGCTCAGAAAATGCTCGCAGCCCGTGGCCAGACCAGGGCTGAAACTTCGCCGGACCACTTCAATGAGAGGAGCGGAACGCACAGTCCTCTCTTGCACCGGCTCGAGGGAGCTGGCTCGGATCGTTTGCGCCAGAAAGTTTCGGGCTTCGGAAACCCGCGGTGGAGCGCCCCGGAGAGCCTCACTCCAGAGGCTGAGAACGCGCGTGATCTCAAACGCATATTTTTCGGTAACGTACTGGTCGAGACCCGGCTGGACCAAACGCAGAACGTCCTCGAGCGGCGAAGTGGCGGGATACCTGGGACGGAAGCGAAAATCCGCCGCCCGAAACCTGGGGAGCAATTGGGCGAACTGGCGAAGGCCGGAAAACGGCGCGGCCGCGAATGCCGCCGAAGCCCAACTCATGGATGCAAGAAACTCTCTGCGTGTGGGGCCGGATTCGGAAGGAAAAGGCGACATCTTCAATTTCAAGACCTGGCTGGCAGGGGCTCAATGTTAGCACTTCGAGGAACGGAGCCCAAACGAGCGGGTGCATCGCAGGTGAGAGCGAGGAGAACTGCCGAACTCGGGATAGAGCTAAGGCTTGATCATGGAATCAGTTCAGTGAGAATAGTTCAAAAGCACTACTTTTTCATTGACAATGCATTTTGTACTGTTTTATTGTGGGCCACCAAATGTACACGTTTACATTCTCAACGCCATAGAAGCATAGCGGCTCCAAGCTGTGGGTTGTTGGGGTTTCACCAATCTCTTGTCCGGAGGAGAGGCCATGAAGCCTTTTTCGGCGCGCCTCGCGACTGTAGCGACAGCTGTTCTCGCCTTGATCTTCACCCCCTCTCTCCTGCGAGCCCAGGTCGACACTGGGTCGATCACCGGCACGGTGCGAGACCCTTCTGGCGCCGTGGTGACGGGTGCAAAGGTGACCCTCACCAGCGAAGGCACAGGAATTGTGCTCTCGACCCAGAGCGGAGCCGATGGCATCTATAGCTTCAGCCCGGTTCGCATCGGAACTTACAAAATTGAGGTTTCGGCGTCCGGTTTCAAGAAGGAAGTGCAAGCTCATGTCGTGGTGGACGTGAGCGCACGGGTTCTGCAGAATTTCTCGCTTGAGCCCGGACAGGTTACGGAAACCGTTGAAGTCACGTCAGCGGCTCCGGTGCTGCAGAGTCAGGACGCATCGGTCGGTCAGGTCGTCGATCAGCGCACCGTGGACAACCTGCCTCTCAATGGCCGGAATTTCACCTTCCTCGCTCAACTCGCAGCGGGCGTAAACACGCCGGAAGCGGACACGCGGGGCAACGCTGCCAGCGGGGCATTCACCGCGAACGGCAATCGCCCCGCTCAAAATAACTATATGCTCGATGGAATCGACAACAACGCCGACAACGTCGATTTCCTCAACGGAACGAACTTTGTAGCTCTGCCTCCGGTTGACGCCATTCAGGAGTTCAAAGTCCAGACTTCGGACTTCAGCGCAGAGTATGGTCGCTCCGGCGCTGCCGTGATGAACGCCACCATCAAATCCGGCACGAACCAGATCCATGGCGACGTGTGGCAGTTCTTCCGCAACGACAAACTCGACGCTGCCGACTACTTCGAAGATGCCGGTGGAATTCCCAAGGGCGAGCTGCGGCAGAATCAGTTTGGAGGCACAATCGGCGGACCTGTAATCAAGAACAAGGTTTTCTTCTTTGCCGATTACGAGGGATTGCGTCGTATTCAAGGAACGATATTAACCGGGTCGGTACCCACAACTGCGGAAGCAAGCAGCGGGTTCACCAACTTCGCGGATTTGATTACCGGGCAAGCCAGTTCCGGGACCCTTACGGACGCGCTTGGGCGAACGATGCCCTACGGCACGATACTTGATCCGGCGACCACGCGAGCGGTCACCGCAGGAACCAAGGATCCTGTATCCGGCCTTACGGCAACCGCATCCGGCTATGTTCGCGACCCGTTCGGCACGTGTGGCGCCGCTACGACCAACTTCGGGGCGGCGGGCGATGCCAGCGCCTGCGGGTTAAATATACTTCCCGCTGGCCGTCTTGATCCGAATGCCATCAAGCTGTTGGGGCTGTATCCGACTCCCACCGACTCCAGCACCTTGTTTTCGAATTTCGCCACCTCGCCAAGATTGGACGAGCACAGCAATGCCTTTGACGCCCGGCTCGATCTCAATTTCAACGACGCCAATCAGCTCTTCTACCGCTTCAGCTACAAGGATGACCCCGAATTCATTCCCGGCATCTTCGGCGGTATAGCCGATGGTGGGGCGTTTCAGCAGGGCAACCAGACCGCAGACCCGCAACAGAGCGCGCTCGCCTATACGCACGTCTTTAGCCCCGTTTTAGTCAATGTGGCTCGCGCCGGTTTGAATTATTTGCGCACCACCCGGGCGGGCCCGGTCGCCAGCACCCTGACGAACATTCCCGGCCAGTATGGAATCCAGGAAATCCCGCAGGTGGCGGATAACGGCGGTCTGCCGGCGTTCGGGATCAATGGCCTTGCCACCTTGGGCAGCAACTCTTTCCTGCCCTCCGACGAGGTCAGCTCGACCTTCCAGCTGACCGACGATCTGACCAAGATTTACAGCAAACATACGTTCAAGATGGGATTCGAATGGCAGCACGTGAAATTCTCCACTCTGCAACCCTCCTGGTCGCATGGGGAGTTCGACTACAACGGCAACTTCACCGAAATCCCCAATGTCGACCAGGGGAACACAGGTCGGGCTGCATTCCTGCTCACGCCGATCAAGTCAACGGTTGCCAACGGCGTACCATTTGACGTCGGGGGATCGACCAATATTTATGCTTCGAACATCTATCTCACCGACAACGGGAAAGACTACTACGGTATCTACTTCAATGACGACTGGAAGGTCACTCCCAAGCTGACTTTGAACCTGGGCTTGCGATGGGACTTCTTCGGCCTGGTTTTTGAACACCACGGTGGACAGGCCAATTTCGTTCCGAGCGGGGCTCCGACGGGGGCTCCCATGTACATACTGCCGGGAGGTACCAACGCGGCGAACCTTTCCTCGAGCTTCACCAATCTGCTCGCAGCCGATGGCATAAACCTCGCCATCACGAACAAATATGGGAAAGGATTGGGGAATTCGCAGAAAGCGAACTTCGCTCCCCGTTTCGGCTTCGCCTACCAGGCGACGCCGAAGCTGGTGGCTCGCGGCGGATGGGGGATCTTCTACAACGGATTCGAAAACCGGGGATATTCTCCGAACCTGGGCGAGAACTATCCTTTTCAGTTTGACTTCAATTACACCCCGCCGAACGATGCCACGCCTGTCACCTTCCCGGGCTGCGCCAACGCCGGTGGCGCCGGGGTGGGATCAAGCGTTAACTACACCGCCACTTTCGAGACCGGATTTGCCTGTACCCCGCTCAGTCCGACTGCGGTTCTGGCGAATGGTTTGAGCTTGCGCGGTATTCAGTTCAACTATCAAACTCCCTACACCATGAGTGGGAACTTCACGCTGCAATATCAGGTGACACCCACATTCACTGTCCAGGCCGCATATGTGACGTCGCTCGCGCGTCACCTGGAAGTGTTCCCCGGATCCAACAATCCAACAGCGATCCTGCCGATCAACACGCAACTTACCAACACCCCAGGAGCAAACGGCACCGTGGGCACAGGAGCACTGGCGGCATCCGCCGGCGGATTGGCCTGGCCGGATTTCGGCGGAAACAACAGCTATGCGGCTACGACCGGCAACAGTCACTACAATGCTCTGCAGACCCGGGCAGAGAAGCGCTTTGGTTCCGGGTTGGATTTTCTTGCCACCTATACGTGGTCGCAGACGCGCACCGATGCATTAGACTTGCTGAACGGCGGAAGCCTCTCCGGATACCGCGCCCCCGATATTCCGGGTCTCGGGATTCCCTTCGATTACGGCCTGGCAGATTTCGACATTCGCAATGTCGTACACCTCAGTGGAGGATACGAATTACCCTTCGGCACAGGAAAGCGCTTCCTGGCACAACCGGGAACGGCGAACAAACTGTTCGGAGGCTGGAGCATCCAGCCCATCCTGGTTCTCGAAGGAGGCCAGCCGATGACGCTTACTTGCCCAACCAATACCGTCTCGACGACTACTACCAACTGTTACGACTTGATCGTTCCCGGTCAGCCTCTGGGTCGCGATCTGCATATCGACGCCAACGGAAAAATAAACTTCTTCACCAATCCCAAAGCCTTTGCCCAACCCACACCTTGCACGGCGGCTCCGTGCCCGGTGTCTGCCCTGGGTGGTCCAGCAACCCAGATCGCAGGTCCGCCCTTCAAACGCCTGGATTTCTCCACCTTCAAGAACGTGAAGCTGACAGAACGTTTCACGCTGCAATTCCGGGCGGAGTTCTTCAACATCTTTAACCACCCCAACTTCAATGCTCCGGGTTTTGGAGGCAACGGCGTGGTTGCGGTCTCCGGCTCGGGCAACTTTACCAGCTCTACCTTCGGGGAGATTGGATCGACGCGGGATGCCCCCTACGATCCTCGTCAGATCCAGTTCGCTCTGAAGCTGTATTACTGAGCCCCAAAAAAACAACACCGAGCCAGGGACCGCCTCACAGGCCGTCCCCTGGCTCCCACGAACTACGAGCCGACCCACAGTTCTGGCTGTGGAGGTGTTATCATTCGGAACCTGTGACCCCGAAGTACCGCTGGAATTCTTTCATCGTTGCGGCGCTTTGCCTTGTCCCGGCGCTAGGCTCCGCACAGCAAGCTCCCAAGAATTTCGGGCAGGAGTTTCAGTCCGCGGTTGCCGATTACAACGCAGGAAAGCTCTCCGCGGCCGCGACGACACTGGAGAAACTGGTGCGCGCTGCCCCGGAAAATTCCGAAGTCCAGGAGCTTCTTGGCCTCGTCTATTCCGCTCAGTCACAGGATGCGAAAGCAACGGAGCATTTGGAAAACGCCGTGCGTCTCGAACCGGACTCGGCTCCGGCAAGAACCAATCTGGCGGCAAACCTTTTGCGCTTGAGGAGATTGAATTCCGCCGAAGAACAATTCAGAAAAGCCGCAGAACTCGCGCCCGAGAACTTCGATACCAATCACAATCTGGGCGAGTTCTACGTCCGAACTGGAAACCTCCCCAAGGCAACCGGGTTTCTTGAACGCGCCCAACACCTGGATCCCGCTTCGTATGACAACGGATATGATTTATCGCTCGCTTACCTCATGACCGGACGCCTCGCCGAGAGCCGGCAACTCATTCATGACCTTCTGAAGCGCAAGGACACGGCAGAACTTCACAACTTGTTGGGAGATTTGGAAGAAAAAGATGGCCAGTTTGTGGCCGCAGAAAATGAGTACGAGCTGGCCGCGCACGAGGATCCCAGCGAGGATAACCTGTTTGACTGGGGCAGCGAGCTTCTGCTGCACCGCACACTCGATCCTGCAGTTGCCGTGTTTCAGAAGGCCACGGAACGCTACGCGAATTCGCCGCGGCTGATGATCGGGTTAGGGATGGCGCTCTACTCCCGCGGCAATTATGATGACGCGGTCGCGGCTCTGCTCAAAGGCGCGGATTTGAACCCTTCGGATCCGCGCTGCTATCTATTTTTGTCGCGAGCCTATGATAGCTCTCCCGGCCAGGCGGATCGAGTCATCCAGCGCTTTCGGCGATACGCCGAGCTTGAACCCGCCAATGCCAAAGCGCAATATTACTACGCCATGAGCTTGTGGAAGGGCAAGCGCACCGAAGACCCGAATCTGGATCTTCACCAGATTGAGTCCCTGCTGAGAAAAGCCGTAAGTCTCGATCCGAAGTTCGCCGATGCCCACCTGCAATTGGGAAATCTTTATTCTGCCCAAAACCAATACGACGACGCCGTAACCGAATATGTCCGGGCGCGCGAATTGAACCCGGATCTGGCGGATGCCTATTATCGCCTTGGCCAGGCGTATGTCAGGACCGGCAAAAAGGATCGGGCTCAGCAGGAGTTCGAGACGTATCAGCGTCTGCGACAGCAGCATTTGGCTGACCTCGATCAGCAACGCGCCGAGATTCGGCAGTTCGTTTATTCCGAAAAGAATTCGGGGTCGCCGGCGCAGTAACATCGCTCGAGACCAGGGTTCGTCGTAAGAATGATATTGATATTGCGATGATGGTTCTTCGGAACTCCGGATCAGCACAAAACGTAAGCTGGCAGGTCGCGAGGTCCCGGCGCGACTTCTTGCGTAACGCTGCTCACCTTGCGCTGGGAGGTGCGCTACTGGGACCGGTAGCCGTTCGCGCCGGCACGATGCCGAAGAAACGAAAAGTTATCGTCGTTACCTTCGGCGGGGGCGCTCGGGACCAGGAGACATTCGCCCCCGAGGGCCAGAACAACATTCCACATCTGGTCGAGGAACTCATCCCGCAATCTACCTTTTTCACGCAGGTGGTCAACCAGGGCATTCTCGGCCACTATGTTGCAACCGCCAGCCTGGCCACCGGCGCGTATGAAACCATCAACAACTTCGCTTCCCTTCCGCCGGAACATCCAACGGTTTTTGAATATTTTCGCAAGGACCTGAAAAGGCCCCCATCCGACGCCTGGGTTGTGGCTCCCAGCAATGGTTTCAACCGCATCGGCGAAAGTAGCCATCGCTCTTACGGCACCGGCTTTGGCGCACAAGTGATTCTGCCCAAGCATCTCCTGACAGCTGCGCTCTCCAGCGGCCACACCGACTATCAACATCTCCTGCGCGACAATTACGAAACTCCGTTCTACTCGCCAGAACTCAGCGGCAATGAGTTTGAACTGCAACAGCTGGAAAACATATTGAAGCTCTCGGTGGACGACTTCAAGGCTCACGCGAGAACCCTGTCCAGTCCTGACGAGCTGTCCGTCTATGTGGTACGGCAGGTAATGCGGCAGGAAGCTCCCAGCCTGTTGTGGATCACGATGCATGACATCGATATCGCCCACGCGGGCGCGTATTCTCTCTACATCGAAGGCATTCGACGCACCGATCGTCTTTGCGCCGAAATCTGGAATTTGATTCAGAGTGAACCGGAATACGCGGGAAGGACCACTCTGTTCGTTCTACCCGATTTCGGCCGGGATTCGGATGAGGATGCGGGCGGCAATGGCTTCCAGCATCATCGGACCGGAGACACTCCTTCTCGCACAACCTGGATGATGGCTCTGGGAGCTGGTGTGCGCGAAGGAGTCGTCTGCGATCGTCCGCTGGACTCCACCGATCTTGTCCCAACGTTGGGAGCGCTGCTGAACTTTTCTCCCTCCCTCGCGCAGGGCAAACCAATTCGAGAACTGGCCTAGACATGCTTCCACGCGATCTCAAACCGGAGCACTTTACGAACTATCCGCCGGACGCCCGGAAGCTCATCGCGAATTACCTCGATACATTGCAAATGCTTCCGCTGATCTATGTGGCAAATTTGCTGCGTGAAATCATTGAATACGACTACAAATTTCCGGTGGAACGAAGAGAACTGGAGAAGGAGCTCGCGGTCACGCAGGCTCTCACGCGTGAACAACAAAAAGAATGGTTTCAGGGATTTGCCGCCATCACGTTGTCTCCTGAGCTCGAGCAGACGGACTGGGCCGATCACCCCGCTCAGTTTGTCGAACAACTGTCGGCGTATCTTTGGACCAGCCACCAGCTTGATGCCTTTCGTAAAGCGGCTCTCGAATATGCCCAGCGCTTGCAGCAGGCGGTTCCGCCGAATGAACCGCCTTTGCCGCGGCTCGGCATTGCTGTCATTGGACAGGGCGTTGCCACGTACGATGAACCTCTGTTTCGAAAATTGCGCCCTCACGGCGCATACTTCAGCCGGGTTAAATCCGACGGCGGACTTGAGCTGCTGCTGAACGCAGTCGCGAAGCGAGCCAGGGAGCATACGATTCCCTACGGACACTGGTATGTGGACGGCGGGAGAGAAGTGCATCATGCTCCAGAGCTGACTTGCGTTTCCTATCAGGCGCTCGGAGCGGTGCGGGAGGAATTGCTCGGAAAGATGCGCGCACAGATTGAAAAACCGGGCATGGGACCGGAAACGCTGCGAACTCTGCTGGCTCGGGAAACCCCAGGGGAATTCGGTTTACAAACCGGCGACCCGACACTGGATCGTTTTCAACTGAAACTGCTCACCGAAGCTTCAGGAACTCAGATCTTCAGCACCACGTTCGCGCAGTGGACCGCCCGCGAGGCATTGCGGCGGGCCCAGCCCTGCACATTGCTGGTGCGGTTTGCTCCCCGGCAACGGCAAAAGCCGATGAATGAATTGCTGTCGGAAAAGCAGGATCAAGCCGAGCTCGATCCGGTTGGTTCACTGATCGATGCCGATCTGGGTGCTTACTATAACTGGATCAACCAGCAACGCCTTCCCGGGGCGCCTCGGTCGTGCTTTCTGGCCTGGTTCGAGAATCATAGCCAGGCGGTTCTCATTGGTCCGACGATTCCTCGCGCGACCGAATCCAACACCGAGACCGATCTCAGCAATCTGCTCTCGTGGATCGGTTGAGTGGCAGGTTTTGAGCGTCTCGGATCAACCCACAATTTTGGCAAGACGATGCCGGATCAAGAATGGATTCTTGCTGCCCAACCGCCTCCGGGCCCTAACTTGAGCTTCAGCTTCGTGGTGTTATCTACGCGGGTTTTTACCTGGCGGTAGTCACTGCCATTGCGATCGGCATTCACCCCATCCTCGTAGGCCTCCATCGAGTACTTTCCCGCCGGCAGGAAGGACAGATCGATGTCGATCTCGCGGGGCGTCCAGTTCGTCATCGCCCCCACATACCAGTCCGTGCCGCTTCGACGGGCCACGACAACGTATTCTGCAATCTTGCCGTCAAGGACTTTGGTTTCATCCCAGACCGAGGGGACCGGTCCGAGAAACTCCATCATCTGTGGCTCGCGCAAATAATTCGAGGGGCTGTCGGAGAGCATCTGCAGAGGACTCTCATATACAACGTACATTGCAAGCTGATGGCAACGCGTACCCAAACTCATGGGTCGCATGAAAATCGGCGCAAAGCTGGCTTTCTGCGCATTGAGCATTGCTCCCGGAGTGAAATCCATTGGTCCGAGGAACATACGGGTAAAAGGCAGGGTCACGTCGTGGGTCGGGTCCGTCTCCGCGCTCCACTTGTTCCACTCGAGCCCCCGGACTCCTTCTGTGCTGATCAGATTCGGCCACGTCCGCGTCATCGTCGCCGGCTTCTGATTGCCGTGAAAATCGACCAGCATTTTGCGCTTTGCCGTTTCCGCCGAGACCTTGTGATAGAAGTCAATCAACTTTTGGTCGCTCCGCTGCATGAAGTCGACCTTGATTCCCTTCACTCCCCATTTTTGAAATTGGTCCAAGGCGGGTTCGAGCTGATCGTCCAGCGTTTTCCAGACCACCCACAGAATCACGCCCACATTTTTCGCGCGTCCGTAATCTACGATCTCCGGGATGTTGATTTCGGGCACGACTTCCAGCAGATTTCCCAGCTTGTACCAGCCTTCGTCCAGAATGATGTAGGGAATGCCATATTTCGACGCGAAATCGATGTAATACTTGTAGGTCTCTGTGTTGATGCCCGCCTTGAAATCGACGCCATAGACATTGTTTGCGTTCCACCAATCCCACGCCACCTTGCCCGGCTTGATCCAGGATGTGTCCTTCACCGGCGATGGCTTTTCGAGCAACCACACCAACTGATTCGTGATGAGGTCACCGTCGCGCTCGGCGATCCCGATGACGCGCCAGGGGAAAGTCCGGGTTCCCCGGGTGACCGCGATATAGTCAGCGCTTTCGACGACCTTGAAATCGCGATCTCTCTCCAACTGTTCTTTCAGTGGATAGGCCGGAAAAGCAGCCGCCAGTGCGTTCCCGGCCGTTCCGCGCAGCCAGAGGCCAGGATAGTCTTCTACATTCGACTCAGCTATCGCCACCTTGACTCCGTCTCCTGCGTCGACCACCGCCGGCAGGGTTGCGAGCGACGCCGGAGCAATCTGGCTCATGGTTTGAGGCAGATACTTGCGCTCGTTATGTGAAAAGAAGCTGTCTTCGCTGGGGTAGTAAACAGTATGGTCGCCGACAAATCGAAACGTCGCCTCCTCACCGTAGACATGCACCTGCTCGGCAGGAAGCGACGTCTCCAGCCGATAGGCGGCTCCTTCGTTGTAGGCGCGGAAGGTGACGCCGAGTCCATCCTCGAGCTGGAGCCGCAATTCGTGGAAATTGTCGCGAATCTTCGCGAATTTCTGCCGCACCACTGGTTCCAGAATCTCGTCTGAACTGCGCTCCTTTGTGGAAGCAATCTTGGGGTTTGCTCCCAAAACTGCGTGATCGATGTTCACCGAGAGCCTTGACTCTGCAAGCAGCTCTTTGCCTTTGAAATAGACGTCGTAGCTGATGCGGTCAGCGACATGGACCTTTATCTCAACTCGACCGTCGGGTGAGTCCACGCTGTAACTTTGCTGAGCCACGCCCCATACGGTAAACGAAAACAGAATCGCGAGCACAATCGACAGTCTTCCGACCAATCCCATGAGGGTCCTTTCCAACTTCCGACTCGGTAAAATCGAACTCGTTCCCGACTTGAGAGCCGATTGGATACGACAGCGAACGGGATCCGAGGGCTGCTTCCCTAACCGATGCCAAATTGTAAACGATTACACAAATTGAACAAGCAGATGGTTAATCAGGGGCGCGGACCCCAATTCGGGAGGCTACCTGTCTCTTGATCTTGCAGAGGAGTCGGCAGCATTAGCGTCGGCTTCCTGGTTTTGAGACCCGCCTGGAAGTTGACGAATTTCTCAAGCGGCACGGAGTCGAACTCGAATATACGACCGGAGATTGGGAACGGGATCGCAAGGTCCATCGCAGACTCGGGCTCCAGACTCCGGACAAAATGTGAAACTATTCTTGCGTGGATCCTAAGCCCGCACTGATAAACCGATTGCCCTCAAGAACCACTTTTATCGCCATTAATAGTTTGCTTCCGGCTTCTTTCTTGATGACGTAGCCTCCGGCACCTGCGCTCAAAGCCTTCTCGACAACATCTGCACAGCGATTCTCGCTCACGAAGAGGATCTTGGATGTGGGCGATACCTCTCGGATTTGGCGAACTGCATCAAGCCCATTCAGCTTGGGAAGTCCGACGTCGATCAGGATCAGGTCCGGTTGCAGTTCCTGGGCGCGCTGCACCGCTTCCAATCCGTCCGACGCGTATCCGATGACCTGTAGGTTCGGTTGCTTTCCAAGAACCGCCGAATAGAACGTGCGCCAAGGTTCGTAATCATCTACCACAAGGACCCGTGTGATTCGTCCGGCCATACGCTTCCTGCATTGAGGTTTCTCGATCCCAATTTCATGGGCGAGGATTGCCCGTTCGACAGCGGGCGGAATACAAAGAGCGCAGCTTCGACCTGAAGGTCACTCTGGAAGCGACCAGCTTCTCCAGGCTATGCGGCGCGCGGTGAGTTCACAGGCAAAGTTGTGGTCCGGTCGGATAGACCTTGTTCCGCTTCGCTACGATTTCCCGAACCTGCGTGCGTCCTGTCACGAGCTACCCCAAAGACACACTACCCCTTGTCTTTGGGCACCCCACAATGGTTGGCATCTATATCCGCACGCTCGCATTTCGGGCGGGCACTACCGTTTTGGGAGCTCGTCATGTTGTCTGGTGGACTAGACGACTCCTCAACCGATAAGCGGCTATTCGCCAAAGGACAGTTAACCGCAGTCGGTGGAACATGTGGTAGGCACTTTGTGCCAAATCGACGAGCAGAGTGGTCAATGAGGCTGGGTGTGCTCACTCGTCTGGGGATTAAAGAGCCGTGGTTCCGGCTGGTTTGTGGGCTGAAAGACTATGAGGTATGAGACCCAACCGTGTTGCATCAAGAATCGCGGCCGCATGTTGCGAGAGAACGTGGCGCAGGAAGTGCGGCGCGGGGCAAATGCTTGGCCTGCGCGGGGGCGAGAGCTTTTCAGAAAGGCCGTCGCCGATCCCGGCAATCCCACGCTGTACATCACCAAACAATCAACCACCAAAAGAAAAACACGCTGGGCATCAATTTTGCCGTAACCTGCCAGAGCGCAAGGTCTCTGATGGCGTCTCGCCAAAATGGGCACGATAGTACGCGGCGAACCGACCTGCCTCCGGAAACCCGTACTCGAATGCCAAGTCGCCAATTGAAATCGCTGCTCGATCGCATCGGGTCAGCGCCAATCGGATGGCCGAGAGACGCCTGGAACGCAGATAAGCGGCAGGGCCGACACCCAATGTATCGGCAAAAGCGCGGTGAAGACTTCGCCGCGATACGTTCAAGGCGCTGCAGAGT
>Ga0123356_10005147_pt1 | contig 13397 bp, 8 predicted proteins | sample TergutEmb28metaG_2_FD_92546 | JGI IMG/M metagenome (GOLD analysis project Ga0123356, IMG submission 92546) | Embiratermes neotenicus P3 segment gut microbial communities from Petit-Saut dam, French Guiana - Emb289 P3 | ecosystem: Host-associated > Arthropoda: Insects > Digestive system > Gut ... | reverse complement strand
CAAAGCGTTCGTGGTGCGCGCCCGCAAAAACCCGCGCGCAACTCAAAAAATCGACGCTACCGATCCGATCGATGATTTGGTCGATAATCTTTTCGCCCTCCGCAGCGTGCGTTTTCATGATAGTAAACTCGTCGCCCGTTAGCGGGCCGGGCTTATTTAAAATGACGTCCGGGATGGCGATTTTTCCGACGTCGTGAAGGCGTGCCGAGTCAAAATTAATCTTTTTAGTCTCCTCTGCATAAATACCGCGCGCGACCATAGCGTCCACCAAAATTTTAATGTAACCCGCCGTGTATTCCACATGGACTTCGGCGCCCTGGTTGCGGCTTTCGATTACGTCGGTCAGCGTTAAAATGATGCCGTTTTGGAGCCGGGTAAGTTCCTCGGTGCGCCGCTTGATCAGCTCGCCGATTTCTAGGTGCATCCGGATACGGTTAATCAAAACCGGGGGCGAAAAAGGCTTGCTGATAAAATCAACGGCGCCTAATTCAAAGCCGCGCACCTCGGTGACGGCGTCGTTATAGCTGGTCAAAAACATTACCGGGATGGTTTTGTATCCGTTGTCAATCTTTAAGATTTTTATGGCCTCAAACCCGTCCATAACGGGCATATCAATATCTAAGAGGATAAGGTCCGGTCGGATTCGCTGCATCATAAAAAACATCTTTTCCGCCGAAGGGAGCGGCAAAACACGGAAGTGCTTCTCGAGCGCTTCCTCCGCCACCAGCAAATTGGTATCGCTGTCGTCCACTACAAAAACTGTCTTTCTCATAACCGTAAGCTATATTATATAGGATAAATGAAGACTTGTCAAGAGGTTTACTGCCGTTGCATTTTTTACCGTTGCATTTAACTTAGCTATGTCGGGGGGACGGACTTGTCGATGAGTCCGTCCCCCCGACAACTTGCCGTCAAGCTCTCGGCCTTCTCGGCGGGCGGGGTTTTTTTGGGGTAGGAGCAAAAAATGTCATCGGATAGGGGTGGCCGTCCTCGACGGGGATTTTCTTTTTGATTAGCTTTTCGATGTCGGCGAGTAGCTTTTTCTCGTCAAAATCACATAACGATACCGCCGTGCCGTCCTTGCCCGCGCGGCCCGTGCGGCCGATGCGGTGCACGTAGGTTTCCGGCTCGTTAGAGAGCTCGTAATTTAAAACGTACGAGATGTCGTCGATGTCTAAGCCCCGCGCGGCGATGTCGGTCGCCACCAGCACACGGCACTTCCCGCTCTTAAAATCCGTCAAAGCGTCCACGCGGGCGTTTTGCGACTTGTCACCGTGTATCGCCTTTGACCGGATACCGGCGCTTGTTAATTTGCGGCTAAGGCGATCCGCGCCGTGCTTGGTGCGCGTAAAAATCAGCACAGAGGCTTCTTTAGGCATCTGTTGCAGCAGCCACACCGCCAAATCCGGCTTTGCGGTTTTATCCGTCATTAAAACGTACTGGTCGATTTTATCCACCGTACTTGAAACCGGGGTTACGGCGACGCGCACGGGGTTAGAAAGCAGCGTTTCGGTCAGCTTTTGCACCTCTGGGGGCATGGTGGCGGAAAAAAACATCGTTTGGCGCTTTTTGGGCAGCATCTCGACGACGCGCTTTACGTCCGGGAAAAATCCCATATCCAGCATCCGGTCCGCCTCATCCAGCACGAAAATTTCCACAAAGCACGGGTCGATGAAGCCCTGCCAAACGAGGTCGATAAAGCGCCCCGGCGTGGCGGTCAGGATGTCGACGCCGTTTTTAACCGCCCGCACCTGGCTCTCTTGCCCGACGCCGCCCATTACCAGCGTGTTAGAAAGCGGCATAAATTCGCCGTATGTGGCAAACGATTCGTCTATTTGCATGGCAAGCTCCCGCGTCGGCGTCAGAATAAGCGCGCGGATGCGCTTAGCGCCGGAGCCTGCAATCGGCTTGTTATTCCCCAAATAATGCAAAATCGGCACGGCGAACGCGCAGGTTTTGCCCGTGCCCGTCTGCGCGCAGCCTAAAATGTCGCGGCCCGCCAGCCCCGGCGGGATTGCCTGCACCTGTATGGGCGTAGGCGTCACATAGCCCGCGCGCTTAATTGCGTCTAAGATGCGTTTATCGAATCCGAATTCTTCAAATTTCATAGGTGACCTTTTTTGTTATCTGTTATCTGTTATCTGTTATCTTATACCATGCTTGTCCATATCCACCTTGTCGCCGTCAAACCCCACGCCCTCGCCCTCTAAGAGTTCGCGCTGGCGGTTAATCCCGCCGAACGCGAACGCGGAGCTAAGGCTTCCGTCCTTAAAAACCACGCGGTGGCACGGAATTGTTTCGGGATCCGGGTTTAGATGGAGCGCAAAGCCGACCTGCCGCGCACAGCCTTTGAATCCGGCCAATTCCGCGACCGCGCCGTAATTCATAACGTTGCCTTTCGGGATTTGCGCCACGACCGAGTAAAAGGCGGAAAACATAGAGCGACTATTAAACATTTTTGTCATTTACAAGTACTTTTGATAATTCATCTTGCCGTGAAAAACACGGACTATTGAGACGACCTTTTTCTCCTCGTCAATGATAAACGGCACAACAAACTCTCCGCATATCAATTTGCGGATACCGGTAAAACGAAGACGGGCTTCATGCGCCGCAGGGTGTGATGCCGGCATAAAGCTGAGGCTATACATCGCAGACTTAATTTTACCCGTTACCTTTTCGGCAACAGAAAGATCCTGAGATTCCCGATAATAGTACGCATAAATACCATCAAGGTCTTTTAAGGCGCCCGGATACAATTCGACTGTGTAATCACTGTTTGACATATTTCGCCTCTATACATGCAAAAGCGTCATCAATCGGAATAGGTCTTGCGCCATTCCGCACTTCCTCCAGTGAGTCCAAAATCTGTGTGTATGCCGTGCCTTCGGCAAACTGTTTCTCATATGCATCCATACTGAGTATTACCATATCTCCGTAGCCGTTGCGCGTAACATAAATCGGCTCGCCGCTCTTTTTCACATACTCGCTGATTTCGGCACCTTTGCGTAAATCCCGAATGGGAATAATCTTTGCCATTTGTTCTTGTCCTCCTTGCGACACATAAATTATACCACTATTATGATGCATATGTCAAGGGTTTTAAGAAACAACTGAGAAAAAAAATTGCCTCAAAGCGAAACGCTTTGAGGCAATTACGTTGCGTTGTTACTTGTTTCCTTTTACCTTTCTGCGTCCGGCAAGCGGCAAAACAAGCGCAATAATCATCAAGCCGCCGATGAGCGTAAAAATCCCGCCGATGTCCGCAACTGTTCCGCAGCCGCAGCCTCCCCCGCCTTTCTTCTCGACCGTTACCGTAAAGGTTGCGGTTTGCCCCTCGTATGTTACCGTAATTTTTTTGTTGCCGGCGTTTTTGGAGCTAAAATTCGATAATTGATACTCATTGGCCGTCAGCAGCTTGGTCGTGCCGTCCGACATGGTGGCGGTAATCTCTAAGCCGTACAAATCCAACTCGTCCCCGAGCTTGTACTTTGTTTTGTCGGGCTGCGAGGTAACCTCGATGCCTGTCACCGTCGCGTCTGGGTTGGGATTCGGATTTGGATTAGGGTTAGGATTGGGATTCGGATTGGGGTTAGGATTAGGGTTAGGCGTCGGGTCGGGAATCGGCGTCTTGTCGCCGGTAGGGTCTTTATCAATACCGAAGTAGTCGATTAAAATCGGCGTGCCGCCGTCCACGGAATACGTCTCATACAGTAATACGCCCTGCACAATCCGGATCGCGCCGAACATACCCTTTTGGCCGTAGTCCTGCCAGGTGGGATTTTCCGGCTGCAATTTGGCCGGCGATCCCGCGTCCGGGCAGCCCTCCGGAACCGTGCCGAGCAACGCTTCTATCTCGGGAACATTCCGGAAATCCTGACGGCGGCTGCCGCCCGCAGGGCCGATGTCGACGTATACCGTACCCTTCGGCTCCTCAAAATATTTTCGGTTCTCGCCGAACAGGTTGTATGTCTTGGTCTCAAAGCCCGTCGCCGCGGCCGCGCCGCCGGGGCTCTTCCAGTTGGAGACAATGTTGGGATCCCACGCAACGGGTACGGAGCGGCCATAGATATGCTCGTGGCCTTGCAATACCAAATCGACCTCGTGCTCGGCATATATCGGCATTAACTGCGCGCGTTGGTTATCCATGCCTGCCTTTTGTCCGGCCGAACCGCCGCTTTGGTCCGATCCGGCGGAATATTGGCCAAACCCGAACACCGGGCTATGCTGAATGACCACCGTCCATTTGATAGCCGTGCTTGCCTTTGCCGCCGCCAAATCCGCTTTGAGCCAAGTAATCATGTCCGCAGCCAACGCCGAGGGGGTGGTGGGGTTATTGGTGTTGATGCACGCGACGTGGACGTCGCCGATGGTAAACGAGTAGTAGAACTTATCGCCCGCGCCGTCTGCCATTTTGATGTTAAAACGCGAGTCGATGTGCGCTTGGCGGCCGTATTGCGTATTGTTGATACCGCCGTCATGGTTGCCTTGAGAGGGCATCAACACCGTGTCCATCAAAATGGATTGCGGCGTATTCAGTGCATACCCCCACTGCGCATTGTTAGAGGCGCTTTGAAGGAAGTCGCCGGTAAAGAGATAGTTCTGCATCCCGGGGAGCTTTTGCTGTGCCACGCTCAGCGTATCCACCCAAAGCGGATTATACACCCCCTCGTTGCTGCCCTGCGGATCCGAAACGTGCACCATGCGTACGCCGGCTGCCCCGCCGTCAATTTTCTGCTCGCCGACAGGACTCCAATGCCCCTCCGAGCCTAAGCGGTAAAAAAACGTTTTTCCTTCTGCGGCCGGGGTAAAGTCATGGTTGGCCTTCCACGATAAAAAGTTATTATTGGTTCCGTATGCAACGGTTGTACTTACCGCCGTCTTCTCGATAGCGGCCGCCCAGTCGGATTCCGATACAGACGATTTAGTCATAGTACCGGTCTTTTCAACGATTTGCACCTTGCCTCCCGTCTGTCCGGTCGCAGTCTGCCACGTAAAGCCGCGCGTATAGGGGCCGTCGTAGTAGGTAACCGTGATGAGATCCGGGTCCGGGCCGGCCGCGTATGCGCGTTGCGTCGTCAGCCACATTCCCGCCGTAAATGCTACGGCGACGGCGAGCAGAACGGCCGCAACTGCGGACAGTATGCGCACCTTGCTTTGTTGTCTTTGTTTGGTCATGATTTTATGTACTCCTAAAAAATATTAAATACGAAAAAAATTGTACACCATGATAAGGCATATGTCAAGGGATTTATCTGTTCTCTTTGAACTTTTTGCGTCCAAAGAGCGGCAACACAAAAAGAATCAGCATGGACGCGCCAATCATCGGGAAGATTCCGCCCGCGTCCGCAACTGTTCCGCAACCGCAGCCTCCGCCTTTCTTTTCGACCGTTACCGTAAAGGTCGCGGTTTGATCCGCATAGGTTACCGTTATTTTTTTGCTGCCGGAGCTTTTGGAATTAAAGGCAGACAATTGATAATCGGAAGCCGTCAGCACCTTGCTGGATCCGTCCGACATCGTGGCGGTCACCACCAGCCCGGCCAAATCCAACTCCTCCCCGATTTTGTACCTCGTTTTGTCGGGCTGCGCGGTAATCGTGATGCCGGTCACCGTTAAGCTTCCGCCCGAATTTAAGGCCGCTTCTGCCGCCGTTAATTTAGAAAGATTGGTAACAAGCGCCTGCTGCGCGGGGGTCAACGCGTTAAATAACGCCCTGGCTGCGGCAACGGCAGTAGCGTTCGCCGACGTAATTGTGCCGGGCAACGCGTTGATGGCCGCAATTACGGCGGCTACGACGGCATCGTCCGTATTGCCGCCCGGATTGTCGACAACCGGCGTTTTGTCGCCGGTAGGGTCTTTATCAATACCGACATAGTCAATCAAAACCGGTGTGCCGCCGTCTACGGAATAGGTTTCGTATAATAATACGCCGCCCTTAATCCGAAGCGCGCCGAACATGCCCTTTTGACCTGCGTCCGAATTCGTCCACTGCTCGGGCTGCAGCGCCGCCTTGCCGTCGGCGTTCGGAAGCCCCTGCGGAACCGTGTCGATCAACGCGTTGATATCGGTGGCTGTAGTAAGAACCTCTTGGCGACGGCTTCCGCCCGCAGGGCTCATATCGATGTACACCGTGCCTTTCGGCTCTTCCATGTATTTGCGGTTTTCGCCGTACAGGTTATACGTTTTGGCCTCAAAGCCCGTCGATGCGGCCGCGTCGGTGCTGTGGATACCCCAGTCGGAGGGCGCAGCCGTCCAACTAATCGGCTTAGAACGCGTATAAACGTGCTCGTGGCCTTGCATGACCAAATCCACCTTATACTGGGCGAATACCGGCATCAAATCGCGGCGCAGATTGCGGGTGTGGGTTCTGACGTCTCCGTTAGACCCGTTGGTTTCGGTGGCGTACCGGCCGACCGACACCATCGGGTGGTGCTGTGCGACTACCTTCCATTCGATAGCCGGATTTGCTTCCGCCGCCGCTAAATCCGCTTTAAGCCAGTCTACCTGCGCGGTGTCGATGCGCCCGGATTTCCAGCTGGGCGTGTTGGTATTGAGCACCGTCACGTGGACGTTGCCGTAGTCGTAGGAGTAATAATAATTATCCTCCGCGTTGATGTGGAAACGTGCCTTAAACTGCGCGGGCTCGCAGTAACCGCCCGCCTCCCAATCGTGGTTGCCCGGAGCCGGCATCAGCACCGTATCCATCAAAACGGCCTTGGGGGTGTCGAGCGACATAGCCCACTGGCCGTTGGCTCTCCCCTCTTGCGTAAAGTCGCCGGTAAAGACAAAGCTGCTCATGTTGGGGAATTTGTCTTTAGCCGCCGTCAGTGTGGTGCTCCAAAGGTTAAAGACGTTTTGATCTCTGCCTTGGGGGTCGGTAACATGGATCATGGTTACGTCTTTTGCCGCGCCGTTATCGATTTTTTGCTCGCCGACATCGCTCCAGTTCCCTTCCGTCCCGACGCGGTAAAAGAAGGTTTTGCCACTGTCGGCGGCAGTAAAGGTATGAGCCGCCTTCCACGTAAGGTAAGCCTTAACCGGAGTGGTGGCTTGGCCGGAGGTATTTACATAGTTGACGGAGCTACTGACGGCAGTTACCTGCGTTCCGGCCGCCCATTCCGCTTCCGATACGGTCGATTTGGTCAAAGCACCCGTTTTTTCAACGAGCTGCACCTTGCCGCCCGTGACACCCGTTTCGGTCTGCCATGTAAAGCCGCGCGTAAGCGGCCCGTCGTAATAGGTAACCGTGACCATTACGGGGTCTGCCGGGGCTGCGTACGCGCGCAGCGAATTAAGCCAGCTAGCCGCCGTAAAAAATACGGCAACGGCAAGCAAGACCGCCGCCAAAGCGGACAGGATTTTTACGGTACTCTTCTGCTTGTGTTTTGTCATTATTTATAAACTCCCTTTTTGTGGCTAGTGATTAAAACCGTTTAGCGAATAACGAATAGCGAATAGCGTCGGATAGATTTGGAGCAGTGCTAGTCACGCAATCCACCCGAATCCGTAGGGGTCGAACGGTGTGCGACCCCTATGGGAACAAAAGAAAAAATTACTTGAACTTACAAACACTTATCCATAGCTATTCTCTATTCGCTATTCTCTATTCGTTTTCTTGCGCTTGCGCCTCCGGCGCATTTCCATCTCCCGCTGCCGCCTTTTGCTTTTTAAGCTTTTTACGGATATCAAAGAAGCCCCACACCGCAAAGCCGACTAACAGAACGAGGTTTGCAACAATCAGCAAAATAACCCACATCGGCGGCGCGTAGCTTAGTTTGACGCCCTGGCCGAGGCCGTTCATCGCGTTAGATTGTGCCACGGTGTAGAGGATGTTTTTGGTCGCTTGGCGCATTGCGACGGCTTGTGTGGCAGTCATCTCGCCCACGGGGGGATCGTTTTGCGTCAGGTTCAAATCGCCCCCGGCACGGATCATCTGGTCGGCGGGGTAATGCTTAAGTAGGTTAAAGTCGGAAATGACCGTCCCCCTAAAGCCCCACTCCTCGCGCAGGATTTCGGTCAGCAGCGGATAGCTTCCGCCCGCCCAAACCGTTCCGATGCGGTTGAACGACGACATCATGGCAATCGCGCCGCCTTCCTTTACGGCAATCTCAAACGGCTTTAGGTAAATCTCGCGCATCGCCTGCTCGCTTAACCACGTGATCAAACCGTAGCTGTCGCGGTTGGTTTCTTGGTCGTTGACGGCAAAGTGCTTGATGTACGCGTACACGCCCTTGGATTTGGCGCCCGCGACGGTATTGGCGGCAATTTTGCCGGAAAGCAAGCCGTCTTCGGAATAATACTCAAAGTTTCTGCCGGCAAACGGCGAACGGTGAATGTTTGCGCCCGGCGCATACCAACCGCTGTAGGTACGGCCGTCGCCTTTTTTGTCGCCGATTAAGCCCTCTATGCCAATCATCACGCCAAAGTCATACGCCAATTCTTTATTATAGGTCGCGGCGATAATACAACCGCTGGCATAGGTCGCCGTATCGTACACGGCCCTACCGCCCATAAAGTTGACAAATCCGGAGGGGCTGTCGGGATCGATGGTTTTGGGCTTGCCGATGGACAAAATCTGGCGGGTATTAAAGGCGCCCATTCCGATTAGCTGCTTCATCTCGCGCACAGTGATTTGGTCTAAAATCGCGTCCCAGCGCGGATCCTCATAGTCTACAGAAACGACGCCGCCCTCGACCTTAATCAAATCGTACAGCATGGCGGAATTTTTGACACCCGTCTTGACTGCATCGCCGGATTCCCACGGCTTACCTTCGTCGAAGTTTCCGACTTTGGGCGGCGCGTAATACGGCTTCTTATTGTTGTTGATTCCAAAAAATTCAAGCGAAAGAATAAAGGACTCGCTCACGATACGTTCTTCCTCTGTGGGCGCTTTGGGGAACGTGCCTTCAAAGTCATTACGCGACAAGTACTGCTTGATATGGCCGCTGACATCTTCATAGTATTTGCCGCCCGAGAAACGGTTCTCAATCGTTTTTCCGGTAGCGGGATCCGTTTTGAATTCAATGACCTTTTTAACGTCGTATTGAACGGAAAGGTTACACTTTGCGCTTGCGGCATCCCTAAAGCCGTCCGCGCCCGCCCACGCGTCGTGCGCGTTGCGCCCGACAAAAAAGTCGTACGTGCCTTCGTCTAACTTGTAGCCCTTAAAGCCCTGTACGCGACCCATGTTGCTGTAGTCGTAGGACGCCATGGTAAACGCGGATACTGTCAGCGTTACTTCGTCATCCTCGCCCTTGGCGAGTGTTTTAGTTTTGGCAAAATCGCCCAAAACGACGTGTGATTTTTCAATTTCGTAATAGTACGGCGCCGAATAATAGAGCTGAACCACGTCTTTGCCCGGCGTATTCCCGTTGTTGGTTACCTTAACCTTGATCTCAACTTTATCGTCAGCCAGCAGGCCGTCCTTTGCAAGGTCGGCTGCGGAAACCGCTTGGCCGTTACGCAAAACGCTCGTACCTGCGATTTCCCATGCAAAGTCGGTATCGTAGGAAAGCCCGTAGCCGAACGGGTACACAACGTTATCGTCGTACCAATCCGGATTATCGTTGTTCTCTTTTTCCTCGTACGCGCGGGTCTCGAAATAGCGGTAACCGACGTAGATGCCTTCCTCGTATTCGACAAAATACTTTTTCCAGCCCACGCCCGCGCCATTTAAGTAGTCGTTGCCGCCCGCTACGTTATTGTTGCCGAAGTTATGGTAGCTGGGAGTTTGCGTAAAATCGCGCGCGAACGTGTCTACCAAGCGGCCGGAGGGGTTCACCTCGCCCGAAATCACCTTGCCGATCGCGTTTACCGCGCCGCCGGGCATACCGACCCAAAACGCGCCCGTAATGTTATACTGCGCCTCGTCCAAAAACCCAAGCTCCATCGAGGTACTGGCGTTGATTAAAACGATAATGTTCTTAAAAACTGCTTCCCCGTCCTTTTTTGCACCGGCGACGGAGCGGAGCAGCGCGAGCTCGTTGCGGTCGAGCTGCAGGTAGTGGTCGGTAGGGCTGCCCGCGCCCGTCACGGCGCTCGAGGCCTCCGCGGCGCCGGTCCGCATCGTACGCGGCATATCGTTGCCCTCGCTGCCGATGCGCGAAAACACCACAATTGCGGCGTCGCTGTAGGCCCCGTAGCTATCTATCACCGAATCGGTATATTTAGACTGCGGCGTTTCGCCCGTTGCAAAGCCGTAAAGCCCGGAGCTCTCGATCGCGGGGTTTTTGGGACGCCCCGTTCCCGACTGATTGGAGCTGGAATAAAAACCCTTCAGCGTCGGGTTCACGTCAAAACCGGCGTTTGCCAGGCTGTCGTACAAAACGGTAGGGCCGCCTGCGTCGCCCGCACTTGAGCCCGATCCGCCCGTAATAAAATTGGCGGAATTTTTGCCGAATACGCTGACCTTGGCGCTTTTAGCCAGCGGAAGCGCGCGTTTATTGCCGATAAGCTCGTTTTTGAGCAATACTACGCCCTCTTCGACGATTTTTTCGTTGAGCCTTTTACCCTCGGCCAACGAATCTTCCTTCGTCTTGATTTCCGCAAGCACAGGCTCATATTGCCTAAACTCGCTCACAGCGGTCGTATAGCGCATGTGAGGAGCCTTGTTGCCCGAGCGCGTTTCGCGTTCGTCACCCAAAACGATGATTAGGGTGTTACGGATAAACGGCTGCTGCGTGGCAACCATCGTCGCACTAAATACGATGACCATCGTAATCACCGTGACCAGCAGCCACAGCTTGTTGTTTTTCCAAACAAATTTTAACGCGTCTAAAACTTTTTTCATGTTAAATCAGCTCCACTGAGTTTTTTTTGTGTTGATCAGCCAATGCGTCGATTCTATTCGTCATCTTCCTCGCCGCCGTCATGGATCCAATCGGTGTTGTACGTGTAGGGCCGCCACGACAGCGTGGTGGTTGCACCGTAATTGTTGATCTTGATGCAGTCGATAGCAGGGCCTCCGGCGCGGTCGCCCCAAATGGCGTTGTCCAGCACCTGGAAGCGGATGACGTTTAAGCCTTCCACCAGATTTATGTTGCCAATCGTATAATCGCTCATGGAACGGTTAGAGGACAGCTTAAGCTCGCTAAAGCTTAATTTTACACCGTTGACCAAAATATCGAGCTCTACTCCGGCACGGAAATTAGCACCCGGAAACTCATCGCCAAGCCGTGCGATTAACGTCGCTCCGGTCACGGCCTTGTCGGAGTAAATTTCAAAGTCGAGATAAATCGGGCAGTTCAGCCAGCCGACGTACATACCGTTGCTGGCGGTAGAAGAGTCGTTCATAATCATGGCCTCTTCCGACGCCGAGCCCGACCAGCCGGATCCGTTTTTGCCCTCTAAGTTCACGTATTCCGCTTCGAACACCGCGCCGGTGCCGTTGGCGCCGACCACCGTAATCGCGTCTAAAATCCTGACGTAAATCTCGGCCTCGTTGTCCGAATAATTCTCCGCGCTTGCCACCACGGTAAATACCGCTCTTTTGGCGGATTTTGCGGGCGTACCGGTAATGGAGCCGTCCGGATTCAAAGTTAAGCCCTCGGGCATGATGTTCGGGAACTCGCCCTCTTCGGTTGGCTTCAGTTTGTATGTTACCAGCCCTCCGCCGCCCGTAATCGCGGTGCCGACGGAGACATCCTCCAGGGCAGTGCCTACCTCCCACGAATCCAAAATCATCGCCTTATACTTTAATTTGACAGGATTCACCTTTAAGGTAAATCTTGCAGTTACGTCCGGACAGCCGTTGGCTTTTGCAACAATCTTGAATTCAAACGGCTTTTTGTCGTTCAGCGCGCCGACCGGCACGGCTCCCGATACGCGGAAAAGACCGCTCGGGTATATGGTGAAGAACTCCTCGGGGAAGTTTTCACCCGGGTAGTAGCGAACGATTTCAAGGTTATCCGTTACGGCGTCCGCAATCTCTCTGGTGATGCCGTACGGCTCGCCTACAAACGCGTCCGGAAGCGCCGTTACGTCGTCGGTTTTATACTGAATGGTTCCGGAGGCAGGCGGAATCGGGTTTCCCTCTGCATCGAGTTCGACACCTAAGTTCCGAACCGGCATCGTAAAGGTCGCCTCGGCGGAGCTGTAATCGGAGCCGGGGGCACTGACGACTACCTTAAATTGCTTGCGTCCGGCATCCCCGCCCAAAGCATCACCCCAAACCAAGCCGTCCGGCTCCAGCGTTAAGCCCTCGGGAAGCGCGTTGCCCTCTTCTTCTTTTAATTCGTAAATCGGGACAACGTCGTCGTCCTGCTCGTAAATACCGGTAACGGCGGGCAATTCTGCGGCGTAGGGCTCGCCGACGCGTCCCGTAGGGAGCGTCGCTTTACTTAGCTCCAGCCATGGTTGCACGATGCTGAGTTTAAACGACCCAGTCGCCAGCGCACAATCTTTAGAAATAGCGCGCACCTTAAACTCCGCGACCTCACCGAGCCGCGTTTCAATCGCGGCTGAATTGGCATCGGTAATTATACCGTCCATCAGCATTAATCCGGTCGGCAGCCAGATGGGATTATCATCGTTGTCCTTTACGACCTCTCCCTCCGCGTCTTTTACCTCACCTTCCATGACGTCGTAGCTGATATCTCCGCCCGCGCCGGTGGCAAATGCAATCGACAGGAAGGATTTCCGTCCCACCGCAAGCCTTAACTCATTTACTGTGTCCGGTTTTCCGTAACTTAGCCAGCCCTCCTCTACGGTCAACGTAAACTCGGCCTCGTCGGGTGTGCATTTGTCGGCGCTGGCCACGACCGTAAAGGTTTTACCGGACGCCTTTGCTTTCGGGACGCCGACCACAGAGCCGTCGAGCTTTAACGACAAGCCGTCGGGCAAGGAGCTGCCCTCCGCCAGCCGGTAGGAAATAAAATTGTCCGTTCCGACGGCAAAAGCGACGTCGCCGAAGTACTCTTGACCTACGTTGGCGTTGTCAAGCGGGCGGGCGGCATAGCTAATCTCGCCTTTAGCGCCGGAACATGATGCACACGATGCAAAAAACGGGAGCACCAGCAAACAGCAAAGCGCGAATGCAGCAATTTGAGCGATTTTTTTCTTCATAATTTTTTCTCCTCGGGAGATATTGTTAGGAACGAATTGTGAGTAGAGAATAATGATTAGGATGTGGTTTTTGCGGGCAGATGCATACACTCTCTTGAAAATCTCCGGCCGGGGACAACCCCCGGCCGGGGATTTTTGAGTCAAATTACAAATTACAGATTACAAAGTACAAATTATTTGGCTTTAAGAGCCTTTTTCTTACCGGAAGCCGAGGTCATCAGCAGAAGCAGGCCGAACGCAATCAAGGCCAAGCCGCCGCCCGCGATGGTGCCGCCGGCATCCGCAATTGTGCCCCCGCCGCCGCAGCAGCCTCCGCTTTTGGCGCCCGCTTTTG
>Ga0123356_10005146_pt1 | contig 13398 bp, 10 predicted proteins | sample TergutEmb28metaG_2_FD_92546 | JGI IMG/M metagenome (GOLD analysis project Ga0123356, IMG submission 92546) | Embiratermes neotenicus P3 segment gut microbial communities from Petit-Saut dam, French Guiana - Emb289 P3 | ecosystem: Host-associated > Arthropoda: Insects > Digestive system > Gut ... | reverse complement strand
TCTTCTTCAAAGAAGATTTCGTCATCAATATATTCAGGTTCGCCGAAAGTTTTTACATGCTCTACTACCGCTTCTACTTCTTCTTCGGAAATAAAAGCTCCCTGCATACGAATCGGGAACGGATCAACAACGCCTGAATACAGCATATCACCTTTGCCTAAAAGTTTTTCTGCGCCAACCATGTCAATAATAATACGGCTGTCAGTTTTACTTGCAACCATGAACGCGATACGGCTTGGAATGTTTGCTTTAATAAGACCTGTAATAACATCAATCGAAGGGCGCTGGGTTGCAAGCACAAGGTGAATGCCAACTGCTCGGCTCATTGCGGCAAGACGCGCAACTGTGGACTCAAGTTCCTTGCCTGTTGTCGACATTAAATCTGCAAACTCATCGATTATTACAACGATGTAAGGCATGTGCTCCTGTGCAATGTTTTTTTCCTTAATGCGCTTATTGTAACTGCGGATGTCACGCACTCCCATGTTATCAAGGCATGCATATCGGCGTTCCATTTCATAAATACAATACTGAAGTGCCTGAAACGCTTTTTTTGACTCTGTTATTACAGGAGTTAAAAGGTGAGGTATATCGTTATAAAGTTTTAATTCTACGATTTTTGGATCGATAAGCATAAGTCTGCATTCATTTGGATGAAGCTGATACAAAATCGAAAGTATAATTGCGTTTACGCAAACAGATTTTCCAGAGCCTGTCGCGCCTGCGATCAATAGGTGAGGCATTTGAACAAGGTCAACTGTCTGCGCTTCGCCGGAAATATCTTTTCCCATAACAACGGGGATGCCCATTTTATCGTCTTTTCGCAGCTCACCTTCGATAATTTCCTTAAAAGAAACTATATTGCGTTTTGCGTTGGGAACTTCGATGCCTACAGCATGTTTACCGGGGATTGGAGCGACAATACGCACAGAAGAAGCGGCTAAACGCAAGGCGATATTATCCTGTAAACCGACTATCTTGGAAAGTTTTACACCAGGAGCAGGAAGGATCTCGAACATGGTAATAACAGGCCCTTTGCGGATACCTGTAACTTCTGCCTGGATTTTAAACTCTTCTAAAGTTTCTTTTAATGCAATTGCAGCATCACGTGTAGCCTGATCAATAACCCAATATTCGCCGTCGGGATACTCATTTAAAATATCTACAGGTATTCTGTACTTTTTATAACGGGAGCTTCCTACCTGAGTGTTTTTCTTGCGAACCTGTTCACCATGCACTGCAGCTGCTGCTTCTGCTTCTTCCAATGCACGTAAAACTGTATCTGTTTCTGTCAATTCATCGGATTCGTCTGTTTCTTCATCTATTACATCATCAATTTCATCAGTTTCTTCTATATTACCTATTTCTTCATTATCTATTTCTTCTGCGTCATTCGCTTCAAGCGATGTCAATTCATCAACATCATTATTAGTGGAATCATTTTCATACGTATCTATAAACGAGACAACAGGTTTTTCTATCTCTCTGCGTGGCAGGTAGTTAAGCTCATCGCTTTGCAAAATTGTCTGCTTATCATTGGAAACAACCTGTGAAACATTGTCTGCAGAAGCAGTTTCGGCGGCATTAGTTTCCATAGGAGGCAGAAGTAAAGCCGCACGACGGCTAAACAAACCACTATTAAAGAAAACGGCATTTTTTATCATATGCAAAGCAAGAACTTCAATTACTGTAATAAAAATAACTAACATGCTAGGTCCTGCAGAACGGGCAAAAGCAAGCCCTATAGACAATGTTAAAAATGGAATGATTAAACTGGTTAAAAAGAAAATCCTGTCTGGACGCCACTTGGTATCTGCAAGGATAAAAGCCGCAAAACCAAAATAAAAGGGGATAAACAAAGAAAGAATCCCAAAAGAACGGAGAAAAAACCTTCCTAGGCCTGCAAGGAAAAACCCTGATCCAAACATTGTAGAAAACAATGACATTCCAAGCCAAAAGGCACAAAAACTAAAGAAAACTGCCAATAAAACAGATATTGTTCTGAATTTAAAATACCCATCTGTAGCAAATTTTTGCTTAAAATCGTGAATAATGTGCAAAGTATATACCTCTGCTTTATTCTCGGCTATTTCATGCCTTCTTTTAAGCAGAAGGATGGACAATGTTCGCCCTGGGCACGGTAAATTTCGGTGGAGGGTAAATTAACGCTTTTTATAGAAAAAGCCTTACAGGCGCGCGGAAACATTGGATCCCAGGTAACTTTAAAATAAACACATTTTAAGCAATTTGGCTTCTCAGAAGGCGGATCTTTCGACGTACCGTAGTGCTTCATTAAGCGCCCATACAAGTACCAACAGCCTGAGCTGTATCGATCATATAATGGTCGTTAGGAACATGCTTTATTTTGCCCTCTGGAACGCTTAAATCGATAGAACCTATGTCATTTCCTATAAGGGCGACCATTCTGCCGTATTTGCCTTTTGCAAGAAGTTCAACAGCAGCAGTACCTAGACTTGTAGCAAGAACACGGTCGGAAGCGCTTGGAATACCGCCGCGCTGCATATATCCTAAAACAGTAGCACGGGTTTCCATGCCAGTTTCTTCATTTATTTCACGCGCTACACGGTAAGCCACAGACGAATCTGTCTCCTGGCGGTATTTTTTTCGGTCTTTTTTGTCCATTTGCGCTTCTTTTACAGACATTGCGCCTTCGGCTACAACAACAATCGAAAATGTTTTGCCTGATTTTGCACGTTTTTGCAAATGACGGCCTATTTCTCGTACATCATAAGGTATTTCTGGTATTAGTATGACATCACCGCCGCCAGCAACACCTGCATAAAGAGCAAGCCAGCCTGCTTTATGCCCCATAAGCTCAATTACAATAACACGGCTATGGCTTTGCGCAGTAGAATGAAGGCGATCTATTGCTTCTGTACCGATAGCCAATGCAGAATGAAATCCGAATGTTCTGTCTGTGCCGACAATATCGTTATCTATCGTTTTAGGAAGTCCGATTATATTTAAGCCTTCACGGGCGAGTCTGTAGCCGGTGGTGTTTGTTCCATTTCCTCCGATCACAACAAGACAATCAAGTTTAAGCTTGGAATATGTGTCCATTATCGCAGAAACTTTTTCACTTGCAGGTTCATCTTTATCAGTTTGCCCAAAAGGTTTTTCTCTGCTTGAACCCAAGATAGTTCCGCCGCGTGTTAAAATACCTGAAAAATCATCGGGTTTTAGTATTCTTGTATCTTCATCAATAAGACCACGAAAACCATTAGCAATGCCGACAACCTGCATTCCATATTGATCATGAGCTGCACGGCATACTCCGCGAATAGCAGCATTTAAGCCGGGGCAATCGCCGCCTGCTGTCAAAATACCAAATCTTCTTGTTACGCTATGATTATCTGCCATAATTTATTAATACCAAAAAAAAAGGCTTTTTTCAAGTATTCTTTGCCTCCTCCCAGAAAGAGTCCATAATACCCAGGTTTTCTTTCTTCATTTCCTGCCCTGTCTCTTTCATTTTCTTTTCCATATACATAAAACGTTTAACAAATTTACTATTGGTTCTGCGAAGCGCTGCAGAAGGCTCTACTTTAAGATAACGGCAAAGATTGATTTCAGAAAAAAGCAAATCGCCCAGCTCTTCTTCCAGCGCAGAATTTTCTGCGACTGCTGTGTTTTCTGCGCCCGCTGATTTATCTGCGCTTTCTGAATGTTCGCTATTTATCGCCTCTTGTACTTCCTCAAGCTCTTCATTTATTTTTTCTATTACACCTTCTTTATCCTGCCAATCAAAACCAACCTTTGCCGCTTTTTTCTGAAGCGCATAAGCCCGCTCTGTCGGCGGAAGACTGGAGCTAACTTCATCTAGCATAGAGTCTTTGGGTTTACGTCCTTCCTGTTCTATTTTAATTTTATTCCAATTATTAATAATTTCTGCAGAATCTTTAACTTCAACATCACCAAAAACATGAGGATGACGGCGAATCAATTTTTCATTTACTTTTATTAATGCATCTGCAACAGAGAATTTTCCTTCTTGTTCATGCATATAGCTAATCATTGTTGCAAGCAAAAATAAATCCCCTAACTCTTCTGCAATATGATCTGGATCATTATTATCTATCGCTTCCAGGCATTCATAAGTTTCTTCGATTAATGCGCCTCTTAATGTTGACGGAGTTTGCTCTCTATCCCATTTGCAGCCATCTGGAGCTCGCAGTTTTGCGACAGTATCATACAGTGCTTTAAAAGCGTCGTTTACTGTCATGGAATTTTACTCCTTTCATCTCGCCAACTTCGAACCGAAGGTTCGGCAAACTTCGAACCGGAGGTTCGGCCAAGAACGCAGAGCTTTTGTTTTGGATTTCATGTCTGCACTTCCGTATTTTCTGTGTTTTCTTGCTTTTTAGGGATCATATTTTTCTTTTTCCATTCGTTTAACAAGGTTTCAGGTTCATCGATGAAAGCTTGCATTAAAAGATTCGCTCCTGCATCCAGCGCAGGGATAAGCAACTCTTGTTCTTGATTCTTAAAATCTGACAACACCCAATCATGAACTTCCCTGCTGTCATTTGGACGGCCAATACCGATGCGAAGCCGCCAAAAATCCGCACTGCCAAAGCATTCTTTCATTGAACGCAAACCGTTATGTCCGCCAAGCCCGCCAGAAAACTTTAAAGAAATTGTTCCCAAAGGCAGCTCCAGTTCATCGTGAATTACAATTATTTCTTCTATATTAATCTTAAAAAAAGAAGCCGCAGCCTGAACAGATACTCCTGAACGGTTCATAAATGTTTCAGGCATTAAAAAATGGCTGCCATTATTGAAAGCGTACAACCCATTATACTTTTTTTGCCACGAGAGAGACGCATTAAAAGGAAGCGCCTGCGCAAGCATACGCCCTGCATTGTGTCTGTTCTGTGAATACTCTGTTCCCGGATTTCCCAGGAAGGCGGCAAGCTTAAGCATATTAAATTATATTCTCTATTGATATTGACTGCAAGCGGTTTAAGGATTAAAATGGACTTATGACAGGAAATTTTGATATCAATACTTTACTTATTATTTTGCTCGTTGTTGCAGTATTAATTACTGTGTTTTTAATACTTGGAAAAATCTTTGAACCATTCAGAAAAGTACGCAATGGGCTTACATCAGGAATAAAAAATATAGGAAGAAATATTAATAAAAAATTGGAACTAAGAAGAAAAGAAATTGAACAAAAAAGAAAAGAAGAATTTGAAAAATTAAAACAAAAAAGAGAAGAAAACGAGTATTTTGTTTCTAAAACAAAAGATAAAATAGCTGTATTAAATATAATATTTAAGGAATTGGAAGAAGTAGAAAGAACTAGTTCAGAAATATATGAAGAAATCGAAGAAAAAACAACTCAGATTGACATGCTAAGCGAGACTTCCTACAAATTTATCTTTAAATTAATCAACGACTGGAAGATAAAAAAACTTGTAAAGCAATGTAAAAAGCAAAAACAAAGAATCGAAGAGTCCGAAAAAAAGATGTCATTTAAAAAAGAAGAATTAAAAGGCTCTATAGTTGAATTATTAAATATATTTAATGATTTATCGGAATAACTTAGCTATTTCTTGTTTGCAAGAATAATTAATACTGCAATATCTCCCTGCCGCACACCCGGTATTCTCGCTGCCTGCCCTACATTTAAAGGTTTAACAGATTTTAATTTTTCTCTAGCTTCGGCAGAAAGCCCGGCTATAGTTGTATAGTCTAGATTCGGATCAAGTTTTATAGCGTCCATTTTAGCGGCTTTTGCGGCGAAGCGTATTTCTTTTTCGATATAACCTGCGTATTTTTTATCAAGCAGCGCACGCTCTACAAGTTCTGCGGGAAAACTTTTAAGCTCGTTATCATCTATTTTACGCTGCGCCAATAATTCTGCAATTGTTTCCAAAGTTTTTATTTTTTCTAAAAAGCGTTCCCAGCGTACATCATCAATTAGCCCTGCTTCACGTCCTTTGGGAGTAAGGCGTGAATCTGCAGTGTCATGACGCAGCATAAGTCTGTGTTCGGCACGGCTTGTAAACATTCGATACGGCTCTTTTGTTCCTAGTGTTGTAAGGTCATCAACAAGTACGCCGATGTACGCTTCGGCACGTCCAAGAATCATCTGCGGACGGTTTTGCATTTTCATTACTGCATTAATGCCTGCCATAAGTCCTTGTGCCGCAGCTTCTTCGTAACCGGAACTGCCGTTCGTCTGCCCTGCTACAAAAAAACCAGAGAGCCGTTTAGATTCAAGCGACGGGTACAGATCCATTGGATCAAGATAATCGTATTCTACCGCATAACCCGGGCGGACAATATGCGCTTGTTCTAGCCCTGGAATACTTTGAATAAAATCACGCTGAACATCCTCTGGCAAAGAAGTAGATGCGCCGTTAATATACATTTCGTTAGTTGATAAACCTTCCGGCTCAATAAAAACGTGATGACGCTCACGCTGAGGAAAGCGCACAACTTTATCTTCGATAGAAGGACAATAACGAGCTCCAGTGCCGGAAATTTTTCCGCCGTATAATGGAGAGCGGTTAATATTCGCTCTGATTATTTCGTGCGTTTTTTCTGTAGTGTAGGTAACCCAGCAAGGTTCGCTTCTCTTAAGAGGCGAAAGTCCGTTTACGATACTGTCGTCTGTAAACGAGAACGGACGCATTTCTTCGCCATCTTGTTTTTCCAATTTGGAAAAATCGATAGAGCTAGCTGATATCCGTGCGGGAGTGCCTGTCTTAAGTCTTCCAACAGGAAACCCAAGGCGGCGAAGCGAAGCGCCTAAACCAATTGCAGATTCTTCGCCAAGGCGTCCTTGTATTGCTTCAAACTCGCCAATAAAAATCTTGCCTTCCATAAAAGTACCCGCAGCAAGAATTACTGTCCGTGCTGTTATACGATGTCCGCGTTGTGTAATAACTCCGTTTATTTTTGCCTGATTATTTCCTGCGGGTAAATCACCTTCGATAATTAAATCGATAACAGTGTCCATAAATATCGTAAGATTTTTTTGTTTTTCTAAAACAAGACGAGCCGATGTTTGGTATTCATGTTTGTCCGCCTGCGCTCTTGGCGCCTGCACTGCAGGCCCTCGTGATTGATTTAATATTCGGTATTGAATCATTGTAGCGTCGATTAATCTTGCCATTTCGCCGCCAAGAGCGTCAATTTCACGAACAAGGTTGCCTTTAGAAAGGCCGCCAATTGCAGGGTTGCAGGAAAGCATTCCTATTTTATCAGGGTTTTGTGTAATTAATAAAACAGAAAATCCAAGGCGTGCAGCTGCAAGTGATGCTTCAATCCCTGCATGACCGCCGCCTATAACAATGCAATCGTAGTCCATGGTTTTATTCATCATCTTCTAGCAGGTATGTATCAGGCTCACTTAGTCCTCCGATATTTCGCAGCGTTTTATTCATTGCTTTTGTACGCTTACCTACTAATTCTTCCAAAGTTTTATCTGCTGTTTGAATTTGTTTATGCGCTTTATCAAGCATATCACCAAATTTAGCAAATTCCGATTTTACAGTACGCAGTCTATCCCAAACTTCCACAGAGCTCTTTTCAAGAGCAAGCGTTTTAAATCCTATTTGTAGCGAACTTAGAAAAGCCGACAAGGTTGTTGCGCCTACCGCCGTAACTTTATATTTATCTCGCAGCTCTTCGAACAAAGCGGCGTTCTGAACCACCTCGGCATACAAACCTTCGGTAGGCAGGAACATCAATGCAAAATCTGTTGTTTTGGGCGGCAAAATATATTTTTCGTAGATATCTTTTGCAAATACCCTGATTTTTTGAGCAAGAGATTTCCTTGCTTCATCAATTGCTTGCTTGTCTTCTGCATCAAGCAGACGGTTATAATCCTCTATTGGAAATTTTGAGTCAATTGGCAGTAAAAGCGCTTCATCACCGCTTCCCGGCAGTTTAACAGCAAAATCTACACGTTTTTTATTGCCAATTTCAATATTTACTCCGTATTGACTTGGCGCAAGAATGTCAGATAACAGTTTTTCCAGGCGTACTTCGCCGTAAGTACCGCGATCTTTAATATTTGTTAGCGCATTTTTTAAACTCTTTGCATCGGCAGCAAGACTTTTCATTTCGCCAAGACCGCTTTGCACGCTTTCCAGCTGTTTGTCTACCTTTTCAAATGACTGCGCAAGCCGTGTGTCAAGCGTTTTTTGCAGCTTTTCATCAACAATACCTTGCATTTGTTCAAGACGTTTTTCGTTGCTTTCCTGAATCGACTTCATTTTACTTTCCAGCGTGGCATTTATCTTTTCTATATTTTCGGCATTACCTTTTTGAATAGAAGAAAGCCGTGAATCAAGCTGCATTTGAAATTCACGAAGTTGTTTGTTTATTTCTTCCCGATTAGTTTGCAAAGTAGACTGCATACTCTGTTGGATTACACCGAATCTTTGAAACTGCTCTGTTGCGCCGTTGCTTATTTGTTTTGCGACACTTTCCCGCTGTTCATCGCTATTACGCTTAAGAACCGGAAGAATCGCTTCGACATCGCCTGATTTACCTTTTTTAACAATCAATAGTAAAAAGATAAATGCCAGCAATACAATGATTGCAATGTTAATATACATTTGAATATCCATTTTATTAACTCCTGGTTTTTATTTCCCAACGCAAAATCTGCTGAACATTTCTTCCAGAATGTCAGCTGTAGAAACTTCTCCTGTGATTTCTCCCAGCGAATTTACTGCGTCTCTTAACAGGGGCGCAATTAAATCCAGCGGATCTTCTTTATCTGCAAGCGAGATTGCTTCTTCCAGCGCGGAATACGCTGCATCAACAAGGTTCTTTTGTCGTATTGTTCCAAGAGCCGCTGTTGACAGTTCGTCATGTAATTGTCCTGCCTGCTTTGAAATAATAGAAGTAATTGATGTATAAAGCTCTTCTATTCCAGCTCCTGTCTTTGCGCTTACATTAATAAAACCATCTGGCGCTGCAGTTATATCCGCTTTATTCCAAACAAAGAGACACCTGTCATTAGAATCATTTTTAATATTCGATTTTTCTTGTTCAATAAACTTTTTATCTTCATTTGTTAATCCTTGTACTCCATCAATTAAGTACAAGATAATGTCAGCTTCCTGCAGCATCTGGCGGCTGCGCTCTACACCAATTTGTTCTACAGAGTCAGAAGTGTCACGTAAACCTGCGGTATCAATTAGTCGTACAGGAACACCTTTTATGGAAACAAATGCTTCGATCCAATCACGTGTAGTGCCTGGAACTTCTGTTACAATAGAACGATCTTCTTTAAGAAACGAATTAAAAAGGCTTGATTTCCCCGCATTTGGACGGCCTGCAATTACAAGTGTAACTCCTTCCTGATAAATTCTTTCTAGCTGCCAGGATGCAGACAATTTTTTTAAGCGATCCAATGCTGCGAGTGCAATGTCTCGGCTTGGAAGCCTTCCTGCAATTTCATCCGATGCTTCTGCATCAAACTCTGCGCTTATTTCATCCTCGGAATAATCAAGATAAATTTCTGCGCTGGATAAAACCTGAACTAGCAAATTTTTAATTTCATTTATTTCATTTTGCAATGAACCGCAAAGGCGAGAAACAGCATGACGAAGAGATGTTTCTGTTTTAGCGGAAACAAGCTCCATGATAGATTCACTTTTTGTAAGATCCAATTTGCCGTTCATAAATGCACGGAAAGTAAATTCACCTGGCAGCGCATCTCGAAATCCTGCGTTTTTTAACACAGTCATTACCGCTTTTCCCGCAGAATAACCGCCGTGACAGCAGATGTCAAAACTGTCTTCGCCTGTATAACTTTTTGGAGAGCGAAAAACAGATAAAACTATTTCGTCTATCTTCTTGTTGTCTGCTAATATCCATCCATGTATAACAGTATTACCAGGCATATCTTTTACAGACGGCGTAAATATTGATGATAATAAATCAAATGCGCCCTTGCCGGAGCAGCGAATCATTGTAAGTGCGCTGTTTCCAGGGGTAGTTGCAAAAGCTGCAATTGGCGAATCGTCTCCGTAATTTACTTTATTGCTGCCGCTCATCCTGACCATCTCCAGTGCCTGCAAGACGTAATTTAATAAAAACCCATGGCGCTAATATTGATATCCATAAGCCTACAAGACCGCAGCATAAAAATGTATATAGAAAAATATTCTGTCTTTCTAAAACCAGCTGTATAATCTTATCTACCCTGTAAATAATTATAACAAGAATCCCAAATCCTATAAAAAAGCGTGCAAACAATGTAAAAAATTTTGCTATTCCTTTTCGCTGGCAAACATCGCTGCATTTGAATCCGACAAAACGTTTGCATAAGCAATAACCAAGTCCTATTCCAAGCAATACTCCGCCAGGTATGACATATTCCCAGCCCGGTCTGTAAAGAATCATTAAAAAAGATAAAACAGCTGTGGAAATAAAGTATAGGCGTCTCCCGCCTTTTAAAAAAAGATTTTCGATGTTTTTTCGCAGGAAAAAATAACCAAAGAAAATTAATGCAATTATAACCCAGCTAAATTCAAACTTAATAGCCCAGCCTTCGCTTAAATGTTTATAAATAGCAACAACCCATGTGCAAAACAAGGCGGTAATAAATAATTGCAACCCCACTTTATCATTTACACACCAATAAATAACAAAAGCAGATATCATCAATATGCCCAACATTATTGATTCCATAATGGAAAAAGAATAAAAGGTCGAAATAATTAAATATTCCATATTTAAAACCTCTCAAAAAAAGTTTGACGCAAACGGTTAATAGAATTGTTTTGATTAACCGTTACAGATACCGTTCCAATCGATCTGGAAAACATATTCCTTATTATATTCTGCATTGCTGTTTTGTTAATGGTAATTAAAACAAAAAATTTATAATTTTCTGTGTACTCCCATGTATTTTCTCTTTCAAACCAAACCTTCATCCAGTATGTATCTTCTTTTACAGCTCCCGGATATTCACTGCTATATGCATTTTTAATAATTGCTTCGTAAAACATTCCATATTCGTTGTCAGGATACAATGAAGCCGAAGATATTATTCGTTTATCTATTCTAGCTGCAGCTAAAATTGGAAAATCATGCGCAGGGGAAAAGTTTTCGATCCATTTATTTAAAGCGGTAAAATTATCTCCTTCGTTAACGCTGATAAAAACATATTTATCTCTGTATGAATCAAGTCTTTCAACAGCTTCAATTCCGCCCTCTATATAGGAAAGAAGCCAATTTGGCAAACCTCTAATGCCAGCGCCGTCTTTTGTTTCTATAATGTTGCTAATCTCGATTATTTTTTCTGATTCGTTATAAATACTAAAATCAGGTTCAGGAATAAATAATGTATTGTTTTGACCTACGCATGAGACAAAAATAATTACAATTAAGTAAACTGCGGATAATCTATAGTTCATCACCCATTAGCCTAAGTTTTGCAATTAAAGCTTCCATTGGCGGCATATGGTATAAAGCAAATTCATCCCAAATAGCGGTATATACCTTCTTTAACTCGAACAATTTTTCAGCCAATTCATCTGCAGACTCGTTATTATTTTCAAGAGATCCAAGCAATATCCTAAACTCTTCATTTACTGCCGCCCTAATAGAAATTGGCTTTGTAGTTAATTCGCCTTCGATAATTTCTCCCATAAGGTTAAGCTGTGCAGACAGAGTATTCTGCAAAATGGAAAAATTAATGCCTACTGTAATAAACGGATCATTTTCCGCTTGTTCGGAAGAAGAATTAATATTTGAAACAGGCAGACTATAAACCTGAGAAACTGTCTCTGTTGGGGATTTTAATAATAAAATAAAGTTAGAACCTTCTTTAATAAAAGAAAGACTTACGTTACCAGCTTGGTTAAACAATACAGAAAAAATCACTCCGTCATCTAGATATTTAAAGCGGAATAATGTCTGCCAGACATTTGCGCCGCTTTCCGGAATTAAAACAACAGGCAAGCTGTATGAAATATTTTGTCCTGTAACAAGTCCATAAGTTCCATTTGCACCCATCCATACAGGATTACTTTTTACCGCAGGCTTTAAATATCTTTCCTGCGAAAAAATCATTTTTGAATCACTTAGATTGCCTTCAAAAGTATACCAATGAATTAACTGCGGAATATCCTCGGATATAAGATTAAAATCTTTTGTCTTGGAAGAAACAAGCAGCGATACTTCTTTTTGATAGCCTGTAAGATCTTTAAAATCTTCTATTGGGAATACTTCTGCGCGCAAAGAAAAGAAGCCGCTTTGTTCAGGCGCTTGCCAGAATAAGTTTCCAGCTCCATCAGAAAATTTACCTTCGCTTATCTTTCTCTTGCCATCATACCAAACAATGTACGGATTCAGGCGATAGTCAAAATTTAACACAGCTTCCAGCATTATTTTTGTATCTCTTGGAATAAGCAAAGGAGTATCTGTTACACCTGGCATATTTACATTTATACTTTCGAATGAAAAATTATTTCTGCCAAGGAAAAAAACAGATCTTTCGTTTTTTTGTAAAATGTTTTTGCCGCTCATTACCTGGAAAGTTAGAGTGTATCTGCCCATTGGCAGATTATTTGGTATTGGAAAAGCAGGTAAACTGCCATCCAGGCTGTTTACATATACAACCATATCTTTGGAATCTTCGGGAATAAGGCTATAAAAAACCCTGCGGCCAACAGGCTCTCCCATGGAATCCCTTAAAAAAACCAAAAGAGCTGTAACATCTCTGTCTTCAGAAATTGATTCTTCAAAATAAGGACGCAGGTCATCATCTGATCTTATGAAGGAGACAGAATCAAGCGAGTTTTCGTTTATTTGCATGTTTACTCTGTAATTACCGGCAGAAGGCAGAATTGTATCCATCGCCTCGCAGCCGACAAGAAGAGCTCCAATAAAGATGAGAATAAAGACTTTCATTACTTTTTGGACACACATACCCAACACTAATATAGCATTAAATAGGAAGATAATCAACTTTTAAATTTGCGATCTTTTGGGTTTTATGCTGGTATATGCCGATTTAATGGCATATACTAAAATATGCGAATAAAGGCAATTATTCATATTAAGCGTTTTAAAGAGAATATTAAATCAGTAAAAGCCAGAATTGGTCAAAATGGGCGAATTTGTGTGCCTGTAAAGGCTGATGCATACGGGCATGGAGCTCTGGAAATATCAAAAGCAAGCCTGGAATCAGGCGTCTACTGCCTTGGTGTAGCGGCTGTTTCAGAGGGCGCTATACTGCGAAAAGGCGGAATAAAAGCGCCTATTTTACTGTTTTCTCAGCCGCATCCTGATGAAATCCCCTTATTAATAAAAGCGAAACTAACCACATTTATCTCTGATGAAGCTTTTGCGACTGCACTAAGCAAAGAGGCTGCTTCCGCCAGAGTAAAAATGCCTGTT
>Ga0123356_10005144_pt1 | contig 13401 bp, 10 predicted proteins | sample TergutEmb28metaG_2_FD_92546 | JGI IMG/M metagenome (GOLD analysis project Ga0123356, IMG submission 92546) | Embiratermes neotenicus P3 segment gut microbial communities from Petit-Saut dam, French Guiana - Emb289 P3 | ecosystem: Host-associated > Arthropoda: Insects > Digestive system > Gut ... | reverse complement strand
CGTTACCGGTGAAAGTGTATGCAAAACGAGGATTACGATTGACAACATTGCCGCGCTGGATGGAACGAGCATGACAATCATGATCTCCGAGAATGAAGATGCAGGAAGGTGGATTTGGTGTGGAGTCGATAGCAGCGGCACTCATTTCTACCATACGCCGATTGCTTCGCGCCACAACACAGGAGCAGTTGACACCTATCCGAGCGACAATATTCAGGAAGGAGTCGAGTACCTTGTTGGCTTCACTTATCCCAATGCTTTTACGGATACGGTAGATGATGCGGGTGCGTTGCGTGATGAAGTTCCAATCTATATTCCGCTTACAGATACAGTAGCGGGGCTCGTTGCACGCTCTCCGCTCTTCATTAACGAAGGCAGGAGCAACTCTGGTTTCACGCCAACGAACCCGAATAGGTTGGCTCGTCCTTCTTCGGGGCATCCCGGCATGGTGGTTGCAGGGTTCTGCGATGGTAGCGTTCGCCCCTTGCGGGACGATATGAGCAAGGTACTCTTCGTTCAACTCGCTCGACCGGGTAGTGGTGTGATTCTCAATCCTAAAGACCTCGGCTTCTAATTTTCTGGGTGTTTTCGTGGTTGTGTTCCTGAGCCGGAAAGGTTATGCCTTCCGGCTCTTTTTGTTTGTGCCGTGCCGCGTCAAGAATTGGTCGTTTTTGATGTTTTGTGAAAAGGGTAGGGCGTGCGGTACCAAGTTTTCAACATCGGGCAGGGGGGGCAAATTCCCTATTTTGATCCACAGCAATTCTTGATACGCTCTATATCTGGACTTCCTTCGCGTTCCTTGCGTCTTTGCGGTCCAAATTTTACCGCAAAGACAACCAAAAACAGACCATACTAAATTTGGATCGGGACAAAGCACTACTCTCCATACCTGCCGGAATAGAGCAACTGCGACTCGGTTTGTGCTGTCGATTCGTCCACGATTGTCGTAACAACGTGAGACGCTCCCACGATCAATGATTCAGGAGCGTTCGTCTGCCACCCGACAGATGCCGAATTGACCTTTGCGTCCATCGCTTGAAATGCCGTCTGGCTCGTTGAAACCACTGCAACCGGAGACCAGGTTGTTTCTCTGTCTGCCGCCGCAAACAACTTGGCACCATCACCAACGTTGCCGTTGGTTGCATCCGAGAGCGGTATGTTTGCGGGAGGAGTGATCGCCGGTTGAGTAGGCGGTGTCGATCCTGATGCCGGAAACGTAAATGCCGGAGTTTGCGGAACGAAAGTCCCCGGCATTTGACCGAGATATGATTCCTGACTGGAAAAGGTCGCAGGCGGCGGGATTGTCTGCTGATTTTGTGCAAACGGATTCGACGGACCTGCACCGCCGCTTTTACAACCCGCTAAAAAAACGACCGACGAAAACAACACCAATAATGCTAATAACTTGCGAAATACCATTGCAGTAGGGAAATATCACGATGGACAAACAGTAACAATTTTTGTCGGGTTAGTCCAGAGAGTTTTGAGCCCACGCTGGAAAAACACGTCTCGGTAGTATATCTTACGAAATGGGGTCGGTTTGTCTGAAACAGAATTTGGCAAAAAATTACATTCATTCCGCAAACGCAGTTTTTTTGGTTCGTGTCATTGTACTTTCCTCGATGCCATAACCCACTGTATCGAAATAATGCACTTTTTGCAAAAAGATGCACTACATGCATCATTTTGCATCGCTTTTTTCTTTCCTATTTTAACGTCAATTTTGTTCCAAAACTTTTTTTGATTTTTTATGTTTATTGATAAAATTTTTTTGGCACTTAAATTTTAGGGAAATTTTATGACGATTTTCACGTGGAGGCAGAAATTTGTTGCAACGAAGAACGGGAGTCGCTGTTTTTGGCGCAAAAATTGCTGGTCAATTGAGTCGGGAGCGGTGTCCTTGGTGTGTTGCCAAGGTAGCATACTATCGGTAGTTAGGATTGTCCCGAATGTCTCAGGAAAAAGCAAAGAAAGGAAAAATTATTATGACTTCGGCAAGAAATTGTCTTCTCACATTGGCACTAGCCATCTCATTCTTGGTCGCTGCAAATGTAAGGGCTGATTTCGTTACCTATTATGGAAGCGGGCAGATAGTGGAAGGAACCAGAGTTCTCTCTTATGGAACTGGCGGGATGGAAGCCTATAACGTTGCGGTTCCTGTGTCTGACTGGGTGTTCGCAAATCTCACCAAGGACATAGAGAAGTCCGGTAATGACGATAGAGTCCCATTCTGGTATGACTTCGATATGTTTTCCCCGGGCGGCGGGGTGGTATCCCCGGCAGGAGCGCTCCTCATAAACGGGCTAAATCCTAACCAGAACGCCGGATTCCAGATTGACCCGAACGTGGACGGCGGCTATCTGTCGTTTCATCACAACAGTGCCACTTTGATGGATCTGGTATTCACTTTCAACACGGAAGGATCCGACTCCATGAACTGGATTGATTCGTTTTACATTGAACTCGCGACTCATACCAGTCATAACGATATGAGTATGACACTCGCCTTTTGGACAGATGGTATCCGGCATGAAGCCACGGTAGAGCAGTTCACGGATAGCAAGTTTTTCGGCTTTGTTTTTGACGAAAATGTGTATCTTGAAGAAATTCGCTTTGCATCTGCAAGGCAACAGCAGCAAGGGATTCATATCGTTGGTGCAGGCTTCGGCGGAGATTACATCGACACACCCGCCATTCCCGAACCCGCGACGCTTGCAATACTTGGTTGCGGCTTGGCAGGACTCGGGCTGGCTCGTCGCAGGATGAAGAAATAGATCAGAGCCGTACACAATTTTGACTGCGTAAACCACAAAAGGGGGGGCTTGTGCCCTCCCTTTTGCGTTTCGGGCACGGTGATATACCGATTGCAACATTTTACAACACAATCGGCCTTGTCGGTTTTTGCGTCAATGCTGCTTCAACGCCTTCTTTTGGTATCCTCTGCTTTTCTATCAAATTCTGGTTGTCCCTGAATTCACGGGGGATTTTATGACGATTCCCACACGAGGGTGAAAATTTATTTCGCAAAAAATTGCCGCCTGTTTTTCAGAAATGACGCTACTATGGTGGCACGGTGCCAACTGGGGGTGTTGTCAGCAACAATTCCGTTTATTCGGAGAAAGGAAAAAAATGTCGAAGAATTGTGTCGTCGGGCTTGCGTTTGCAGTTATGTTTCTGTTTGCGGCAAATGCAAAGGCGGATATGTTTGTGGGTAGTTGGCAACTTGCCAGTCCGTGTGCAAAAAAAAGTTTTGGTCAAGAAGACGCGGCTTTCGGTTTCACCGTTGGCACTGAATACGTCAATGGTCGGCTTGCTCTCAACGGTTGGATTCCGACTTGGGTGCAAGGGTATCATCAACCCGTTAAACTGGACTTTCATCCCGACAGTTTGGATGTGGGCGTTGACCGCTCGTTCAGCGTGAACGTAGGTGCGGGCGGCAGCAACGCATTCGATGGAGTGTATGGTTTTTCTGTGTCGTGGGATAATTCCAGCGGCTACGCTACCAATGCCTTGCGAGACTTGACCATTGGTGGAGAGGGGGTGACTTTCGGCGGACTGTTTGATTGGGGAACCCTAGTCGCGCAACATCTGGTAAACGAGAACACTCTCTATTTCACCATTGATAGTTTTGCTGCACTTTTGAACGATGAGGACGTTCTCGTGCTCAATTTCGTGAATGGCATCCACGATTTCGGAAGCGTAATCGGCGATATATTCAATCTCCGCGATTTCAATACGTACACCTTCACGTTCTACGCGGAGCCCACGTCCCCAGCCATTCCCGAACCCGCGACACTAGCGATACTGGGGCTTGGACTGGTAGGACTTGGATTGGCTCGTAGCAGGATGAAAAAGTAAACATCTATACGGCACACCGCCATAAACGGTTGTTTTTGATGTTTTATGAAAAGCCGACACCGCCGCCCAGAGGCGGTGGTGGTTGCCTAGAACGACCAAGATTTGGCAGGGGGTAGGGGGTCGGTGTACAAACCTAAACCTCTTCTCCTCCCTCTCCATCGTCCGGCGTGTCCTGCTTGACCGCGTTCTCTTTGTACTCCTCTTCCTGTTCGGCGTAGCGTTCCGCCTGCTCAATGATGCTATTTGCTGCCTCTTCGGTCAGGTCTCCCATCTGCATCAGGTCGTTCGGCTCAATAATCGAAAGATCGTCGAAGGACAAAAATCCTTCACCAACTAGGCGGTCCGCCAAATCGGGACTGATACCTTCAATCAATCCGTAACCTTCGACAGCCTTTTCCAGATCGGCTTCCAGTTCTTCGCGGGTCATAATCTCCACGTCCCAACCGACGAGTTTGCTGGCAAGCCGAACATTTTGCCCCTTTCGACCGATTGCCAGCGAACGCTGGTCCTGTTTGACCAGCACAACAGCCCTTCCCAGCATCGAACAAAGAATCACTTCCTCGACTTCGGCGGGACGCAGGGCATTCGGAATGTACATCTGTAAATCTTGATGCCAGGGTACAACATCAATTCGCTCGTTGTTGAGTTCGTCTGTAACGTTTTTGATTCGGCTGCCCCGCATACCGATGCAAGCACCAACACAGTCGATCCGCTGATCGCTGCTGTACACCGCAATTTTGGTTCGGTAACCGGGTTCGCGGGCAATCCCTTTGATTTCGATGACCGCGTCCTGAATTTCCGGGATTTCTTGCTCGAAAAGTTTTTGGACAAAGGCGGGGCGAATTCGGCTCAATATTACTCTGACTTTCGAGCCTGATTTTTTGACATCCGTAACGATTCCTCGCAAACGGTCACCGACGTTGAACATTTCGCCCGGTATCCGTTCTGAGCGGGGCAGAATTGCTTCGGCTCCCGGAAGAGTAACCACGACGGCACCTGCCTCCCGAAAGATGTCGTCGGCATCCTTTCCTCGCCGGGGTCCTTCGATTTTGTGAACGATTCCGACGATCATTTGACCGATTTGGGAACGCTGTTCTTCGTAAATTGCGTCCCGTTCGGCTTCTTTGATCTTCTGAATGATAACCTGTTTGGCACTTTGCGCCCCGATCCGTTCGCCGATTTCTCTTGGGGTAATCGATTCGCCGTCTTTTGTGCCGTTTATTTCGCCAGTGAGCCGGTTAATGGTGATTGCGATGTCAACTCCCTCACCGTACTGTTTTCGTGCTGCCGTTGCAATCGCAGCCTCAACGCCGGTAAAGACGATTTCTTTGTCAATCCGTTTGTCCCGATGAATCGCATCGACGATTTTCAGTATTTCACTGGCATTCATAGCGTACTTTGGCGGAACAGGAGCAATTCTTTCCGCAATTTTATCTAATTGTAACTGGTTGTAAGTTCTATTTTGACGTTGCTGCAAAATACTCGCACCCCCCACGGGGCGAGCGACCTTCCCGCCGACAAAACAGACTCGGCATTGTATCATTAACCCGTGAAAAGTCAACGGAGATAGAGGAAATCATCCGATTGCCCGATTGCGGGTTTCAAAACAGGTTGCTTGCCTACCTAGGGCGTGTTTACACTAATCCAGTTTCGGGCATTTGACAAATATTTAGGCAAAATGAGCAGATTGGTGAAAGTCCAAACTGACCGACTTGCTCCAAAATGTGCAGTTTTGGAACGATTTGTCCAAAAAAACGGTAGTGTAAACACACCCTAAGCGTTGACAATAACCGCCTCATGACGGATAATGTCGCTATCGTTATTTACCGGGATCAATTTCAATGGCACTTCTCCGAACTCGCGATTCAAGTATTATCGCTTGCAAAACGTTTCATTTGCAGAGTGCCATTGTCCGAATCGGGCGCACTGCCAGCAACGACATTCCTCTCGACCACCACGGAATCAGTCGGGAACATGCTGTCATCTCCTATGACCAAAGGGGATACCACATCACCGATCTCAACAGCCGGAATGGTACTTACGTTAATGGTCGTGCCATCGGAGAAAGAACCAAACTTGTCGATGGCGACCTCCTCCGCTTTTGCGATCTCGAACTCGTTTTTTTTGAACATGACCTCCCTGTCGGCAGTTCTTTCAACTTTTCCGAAAGTGCCATCAGAAAGCAGCAGAACGAGGAACAAATCAACCGTGTGATTCTAACGGACACTGACCCGGACGAGGGGTATTCCGTTAAATCGAAAATCACTTTGGACGAAAAACGTCCCGTCCTCACTTCGGCAAAAGCCTCGATCAAATTACAGGCAATGATTGATATCGGGCGCAATCTCGGTGCCGCCGTCGATCAGGTCTTGCCGCAACTTGTCGAAAACCTGCTCAAAATTTTTCTGCAAGCCGACTGTGCTTACATTTTGCTTCATGATGACCAAACGCAACGGCTGGAACTCAAAGCCTTTTTGCACCGCAATCCGAACAATCACGAATCGTTTCGCATTAGTCGGTCTATTTTAGAGAAAGTTTCTCAGACCAGATTCGCCGTCCTTTCTGACGACGTTGCCAATGATTCCCGATTTGAACCGAGCGACAGCATTATCAGTTACAACATTTGTTCCATCATGGCAGCCCCCATTATGGACTACGATCAAGCCGAAGTGCTGGGAGTCATTCAGGTCGATGCCCGATCTCGCGGACAAAAATTTACCCACGAAGACCTCGATTTACTCGTTTCGCTTGCCTATCAGGTGGCAGTATGCTACCAAAATGCGAGGCTCCACGAAATTGCAATTTCGGAAAAGATCATGGAGCGGGAAATGAACATAGCGAACACGGTGCAACGAGGATTGTTACCGCAATCGCCGCCAGCCATTGCGAACTATGAGTTTTTCGACTTTTACCGTCCCGCCAAGTATCTCGGCGGCGATTACTATGACTACATCACATTGTTAGACGGTCGATTGGTTTTTGCATTGGGAGATGTTTCCGGCAAAGGAGTGGCGGCATCGCTGTTGATGGCAAAACTTTCGGCAGAGGTTCGCGGCGGTTTGGTTATCGAGCCGACATTCGCTGATACGATGCGACGTTTGAATCGGATCTTTTGCGAATCCCGCTGGGATAACCGATTTGTTACGTTTTTCTTCGGCATCTTGGACCCCGCAACACACGAGATTTGTTTTCACAACGCGGGACATATTCCGCCAATTTTGGTCTCGCCGGACGGCAAAGCGGAACTGCTAGGAGAGGATGACATCGGTCTGCCGTTAGGGGTCATGGAGAACTCGGAATACTCTGAAACCCGGTTCACAATGCAATGCGGACAAAAACTGGTGGTGTTGAGCGACGGAATTACCGACGCGATGAATGCACAGGAAAATTACTTTTCGCTTAATGGCGTGTTGAAGTTCGTTTCCGGTGCCGCAACGGGTCCGGCAAAGGATTTCGGCGAACGTCTGATCAGCGCAGTGCATAGTTTCGCAGGGCGAACGCCGCAGACCGACGACCAAAGCCTTGTGGTCGTCAGTAGAGTAAAATAGCCTATATCGACAGCAGCATCGACATCATTTGATCGACAATCGAAACGAACCGGGAATTCGCTTGAAACATCCGTTGATAAGTCATCATCATGATCGTTTCCTCATCGAGGTTAACCCCGCTGATCGAGTCCCGCTGGGCTTGCAATGATTGGTGATACAATACATTGGCAGACGTAACCGCCTTCATCGTTGCTCCCGCCATCATCGTTTCGGAAACAATACCGTTGTACCGATTAATCAACGTCGCTCCGCCCAAAGTGCTGTTCGGTGTGATTGCCAACGCCGCCAAAAAGACACCGATGTCCGTGTCTTCACCGACTCCGCTCTGACTGACTGCAAACTTGCTCGGATCACCCACTAGCGTCGGATTGACACCCAACGAACCCGCCTTTACTCCCGTGAAAAAAGTGTTCAACCCCAATGCCGACAGCACGCCGCTGGTATCCTGTGCAAACGCAAACTCGACATTGCCCCCTTCCGACCGGATTTCCAATTCGCCGTGAGCGTTGATTGAAGCAACCAATCCATCAATCGCATTGATTGCGTCGGCTAAATCCTGAAACGTTGTTCCGCCGGGTGCAGAGGGCGTTTTCAACGAAAACGGATTGTGCGCTATCGGCTCATCCACTCTGATTTCGATGTAATGGTCTATCGTCGCACCGGTTCCTGTGTCGTAAACCTGAATGACAAACCCACCATTGACCACCGGCAAGCCGAGCGGAGCAACACCCAACGGCATATTGACATCGTCCGTTCTGGCAAGAGACGAGAGAGATGTATAGCCCGTCAAGCCTTGTCCCGACGAGAAAATTTTGTTGAACTCCGTAACGAGTTGTACGGCAAAGAGGTCAAGTTTATCCAAATACCCGCCTAAAATGACTTGATGAGATTGGTACAGTCCAAAAACAGACCCGCCGCGAACGTCAAGTGGAGTCATTTCGTTGCCGATGCAAAGTTGTGCCATGACCACGTCCCCTTCTTTGGCACCGTCTTTGTATCCGACCTTGACTTCGGCACGAAACCCGCCAGTCAGCAGAATGTTTGCCCCGCTGTGAATTGTAACTTGTCCCGTCTTGGCATCTTCGGTTACTTTAATGCTGAGAAGATTCGACAGAGTGGACAACGCAACGTTCCGCTGATCGCGCAGTCCGATTGCCTCAAAGCCTTGTCTTGTTTCCACGAGCGTGATGTTCGTGTTGAGGTCTTCGATTTCTTTCAAGAGACGGTTGATTTCATCGGCAGAACTTTCAATTTGCCGATTGATGTCGAGTTGCAACTCCACGACTCCTGCCGCAAGTTTGTTGATGTCATCTGCAAGTTTGATGCCCTGTTCGACTGCCATCCGGCGATAAGTAACATCTTCGGGATGGTTCAGGATATTGTCGATGGCATTGAAAAAGTTGATGATGGATGTACTCAAATCGTGGCTGGTTGTTGCGCTCAGCAAATTTTCGAGTTGCGTGTAGTATTTCTGTTGGGTTGCCGATGCCATTGCATCGCTTCCTGCGAGGCGGAGCCGGTCTTCGAGAAACTGGTCGATGACTTGCACGATTCCCGCAACTTGTACGCCTGTTCCGACGATCTGTCCGTTGCCCAATTTTCGGCTTACATCGGTGGAGAGTTGCAACACGGATCGGGTATAGCCCGGCACACCCGCGTTGTTCAGGTTTTGCCCGGAAACTTGAATCCCCAGTTGGCTGACGTTGAGGGCGTTGGCAGCCATGTGTAACGAGTCGAAGAGGTACATGTGAATTTGTCGATATGTAACACGGATTATCCTTATTGTCGGTAGATTTGGCAAAGCCCCTACAATCGTTACAAAGCAAACGGCTTATCTTACCCAATCTGCCCAAACTAGATTGTTCGTTGCACAGCGACTTGAATGGGCGTACAAATCCACCCTATTGCTTTGTCCCGATCACAATTTAGGATGGTCTGTTTTTTGTTATCTTTGCCCCTTTAGCGTCTTTGCGGTAAATTTGAACCGCAAAGACGCAAGGAACGCAAAGGAATCCCAAATATAAAAATGGGCGAAACACTAGAAACTATGCGGAATATCGCCTACGGCTTGCTATTTTGGGATTTCTGGATAGAATGCTTCCACCCGTTCACATAACTCCTGAAAATGAACACGACATACTTTTTTGCCCTGTTAATTTCCGTTTCGATGCTCCTTTCGTCAAACGTTTTCGCACAACGACCCGGTGTAATTGAACTACCTGCCCCGCAAATGACCGGTGGAATGCCTTTGTTCGATGCCATTTCAGAACGCCAGTCGATCAAAGAGTTTTCCGACAAAGAGGTTCCACTTCGAGAACTTTCCACTGTCCTTTGGGCGGCATACGGTTTCAACCGCGAGGACAAACGGGTCATTCCGACTTCGAGCAACCATCAGCACCTTTCGATCTACGTCTTTCTGAAAGATGCGGTGTACCTTTACGATGCGAAGGACAACAAACTCTTCAAAAAGGCAGATGGCGATCATCGTGAAAAAATTGGTTCACAAGCGTTCGTTTATGTTGCGCCGGTCAATCTCCTGTTTGTCGCGGACGGCACCAAAGGGGCGGGCACGGGATCGCACATTTCCGTCGGTTGTGCGTCCCAAGACATTTACCTTGCTTGTGCCTCGTTAGGACTTGCCACAGTGGTACGGACAGCAGGAATTAACGCCGAAGAGATACGACCGCTCCTGAAATTAGCCGAAACCGACGAACTCATCGCTGCCCAAACCATTGGCTATAAGCCGTAACAGGCATTAGGGCGTGTTGACACCAATTTTTGGCGACGGGTGGTATAAACGGGCGAAACCGCATTTGAAAAATCGATTCGACTGTGGTATAATGCCGGCATGTCCACACACGAACCACTTATTCCCATTCGGCAGGTGCTTCGCGCTTGCCGGGCTGGTCTCAAAGACCGCAAGTTTGCCGACTCCACCGGTGTTGAACTGACCGGTGGAAAAACCCTTATGGCAATCCTCATTTTGCGAAAGGTTCTGCACCGAATCTTTGCAAAAGATGAAAAAAACGTCGGGGTCCTAATGCCAACCTCCGCTTACGGCGCGTTAGCAAACCTTACGTTGGCACTCGATTGCCGAACGACGGTCAATCTAAACTACACCTTTCACATTGATACGATCAATTACTGTATCAAACAGGCGGGAATCAAGCACGTTCTCACGAGCCAAAAAGTATTAGAGCGATTTCCACACTTCAAAGATATTGATGCCGAACTCATCGTCATGGAAGACCTGCGAAGTAAGATCAAGTGGTACGATAAAGTGGCAGGAGTTTTAGACGCATATATTACGCCCCTCATCTGTTTCGAGTGGGTATTCGGTCTCACCAAAATTAAGTTGGACGACGTTTTGACGATCATTTTTACCTCCGGCTCGACCGGCACACCGAAAGGGGCGATGCTCACGCATCGGAACATTGCCTCCAACGTCGGGGCGTTTCTCGGACACCTGAATCTTAAACCTACGGACACGCTTTTTGGAGCGTTGCCACTGTTTCATGCTTTCGGTTACACTGTTTCATTTTGGCTTCCTGCCATGACTTTCGTAAAGGGGGTTTATCATTTCAATCCACTGGAGCCGAAAAAAGTTGCCGAAATGGCTCGGAAATATCAGTGTACTGCAATGCCGACCACGCCGACGTTCCTGCGGAACTATCTCAAACATTCGCAGAAGGAAGATTTTGAGTCGGTACACACGATGATTTGTGGGGCAGAAAAGTTGCCGACCGATCTGATCGACGCTTGGGATGCAAAGTTCGGCATCCGTCCTGCCGAGGGTTATGGGACAACGGAACTTTCGCCCGTCGTTTCGGTAAATGTTCCGAAAGGGCGGAAAGATGACTATCAAGACTGGCTTCGGGAAGGTACGATTGGACGACCGTTAGGCAATGTGCAGGCGAGGGTTGTACATTTGGAGTCGGGCGAAGTGTTGCCGCCAGATATGTCTGGGATGCTGCAAATCAAGGGACCGATTGTCATGAAGGGGTACTACAGGGACTCCGCCAAGACTGCCGAGGTCATCAAAGACGGTTGGTACACGACGGGGGACATTGCCACGATTGACAAGGACGGTTTCATCAAAATTGTTGGTCGGGAGAGTCGGATTTCCAAGATAGGCGGCGAAATGGTGCCGCACATCTTGGTTGAGGACGAAGTTACGAAAATCATTGCGTCTCATTTAGCCGGTACTCCGGGGGATTCCGAAGGAGATATGTTGGCGGCAGTTTCCTCCGTTCCCGATGTGCGGCGTGGGGAACGTCTGATCGTGTTGTGTCGGCATTTACCTATCCCTGCGGAGGAAATGTGCAAGTTGCTCCAACAGGCGGGGTTGCCGAATTTATGGATTCCTTCGCCGCGTGATTTTTATCAGGTGGAGTCGATTCCGATACTAGGCACTGGAAAACTCGATCTGCGTGCCGTAAAGGAATTGGCGGCAAAGGTGGCGGGACGTTAGGTTTTGTCGGTACCACGGGGGACGAGAAAGGTGAATCGGTTCGGTACAATTTCAATTTCCAGCGGCAGTTCGCCGCCCGGGTCGCCATCCAACTGAAATGGAACCGGCTCGTCCGAGGTAATTCGGTAGCGAGTACACTGTCCCAATCGAGCCTTCGGCAAAAAACGGTGCAAACTAAAACACTGCGCCAGTGCCGTATAGCAAAAACCGTGAAAGACCGTGCCGCCACGAAACAGGATGTGGTCCAATTTGCCGTCGTTCTCCTTTGCGAAGGGGGCAAGCGGCAGTCCCCAAGCGTAGCGGTTTATGTTGAAAATAAACCCCCAACGCATGTCAGGAATTACTAGGTTCGGTTCGTCGAGACATTCAATTGTCATTTTGGGAAATTTATACCGGGTCAGCGATTCCAGAATCGGCTTGGTGTAGGAAAGATAGGAAATATGCGCCCCGCGAGCATGTCCCTGCCGATACCGCTCTTCTCGCCGGGAATGGACACCGTTAACAACATGGGCATCGAATCCGCAACTGACCATTACGAGGAAGAGCCGTTCCGTATCGCCAAATCGGGCAAGTCCTGCATCGAATGTGCGGACGGTTCCGCTTGCAATCATTTCGACTAATTTTGCTGGTTGGGAAGGAAGGCGGTAGTGTTTAGCGAGCAAATTAGCCGTTCCGGCAGAGAGTAATGTAATGGGCGTGCCCGGCTTTGTTCGGTTGACAAGTGTGGCTGCGGTTCCATCGCCGCCGACTCCGACCAGTGCGCGGAGCATACCGGCATCGTGTAGGGTGTTTGCCTTTTCGATAACTTCGTCGAGATCAGTAAGGAGTTCCGGCGTGAAACCTTTTTGCTGTAGATGAGCGCAGAGCCCCTCCGCACGGAGCATCGGCGATTTCCGACCTGCCTTCGGATTGATAGAGACAACGACATGCGTTTGAGACATTGCCAGATGTTACACGAATGTTAGGATATTTGCAACCCTGCTGCCAGTGCACCCGCGTGGTCGGTTGCCAACCAGCCGCGTGCCTACAAAAAACGGGGGGCTTATGCCCTCCCGTTCTACGTTTCCATCATTTCGGGGACACAGTCCCCGGCTCTCTTACCGCTGTCCGGCGAGCGTCTGGTAGAGTTTGAAACGCTCTTCCGTCGCTTTTTGCGCCTCTGCCGCCAAGTGTTCAAACATTTCTGGACTCGTGCGGCTCAATGACTTGAACCGACCTTGTTTCACGCTGAAATCCTTGACCGAACCTTCTGGTGCCTTCGAGATCAGTTCCAACGGCTGGGCATTACGCGGGTCATACGTGTAAAGGGGCCAATAGCCACACTTCACGGCTTCCTTTTGCAATTCCAAGCCCATCTTCATATCAATGATATGATCGCGGCAGTGCGAGTAAGCAATGATGATCGAGGTGCCCGGATAGGACTCTGCCGCTCGAATCGCTTTGAGAGCATGTGATTGATTCGCTCCCAATGAAATTTGAGCAACGAACACATTGCCGTAAGCAATCGCCATCAAACCGAGGTCT
>Ga0123356_10005143_pt1 | contig 13402 bp, 13 predicted proteins | sample TergutEmb28metaG_2_FD_92546 | JGI IMG/M metagenome (GOLD analysis project Ga0123356, IMG submission 92546) | Embiratermes neotenicus P3 segment gut microbial communities from Petit-Saut dam, French Guiana - Emb289 P3 | ecosystem: Host-associated > Arthropoda: Insects > Digestive system > Gut ... | reverse complement strand
TTCACGGTCATGACAACAGTCGTGTCGCACTTAACCGGATGCTGCGCGCAAATTACAGTCAGATTGATTGGGAAATAGAAGTTCCGAATCAGGACGGTCTGATAAAACCGCTTATCGACCACATGTTTGATTTTTGTGCAATGCATGCGGTACAGCACACGAAAGCGACCTTGGAAAAATATGCATATGATTCAAAAAGAGAGAACTGGACAAAAGACGCAAGCGGAAACGAGATCAAGGGCTGGCTGAACAGGCGTAAGGCGACAAAAGAAGGCGAAAAACGCCGCGAAGCTTTGAACAAAACCATGAACGTTCCCGAAATCAGCCGCCGCTATGGTATAGAAATCGAAACTTGCGATTCGTCCAAGAAATCCGGCAAAGATTCTGGAAGGAAGCCAAAAGCAGGGCTTAAATGGCTTAAGGAAGCTTATGAAGCGGCAAAAAACAATATGCTGGCATCACTGTATTCTGAAAAACGCGAACTGACGGAAACCGACAAAGCAAGGATGAGGCAGCAGTTGATGGAAGCCAGGAACCTTTCAGACAGGCTTGTTAGGTATTTCTTTGAAGTAGGCGCGGGCGGTTTGGAAAACGATTTACGAGTCGACCCGAATAATCTTTACAGGCAAGTTTGTGACGTATTGGGTATTGATTATAATAATGTCCAGCTGCTTAGAAGGCAGATTGCAAATGCGCCTGCCGATGTTGTTACCGCTTTGTCAAGATGTCCGGCTTCAACTTATGCGACGTGGGAAACTCCGGAGGAGGCGCAGGAGCGAGAGGAGAACGAAGAAATCCAAGAACGCCTTAGCATTTTAAAACAAGAAGATCAAGACCAACAGAGTGCCAGGGCGGCTGCTCAGGCGGCAAACAAAAGGCACCTTGCCGAAGCAGTCAAATCCTGCAAGGCATTTTTCGGTGACACAAGTGGAATCGGAGACGAACAAGAGCAAGTGGATTACCTCGATATGGTTTTCGGGAACACAAAGAACAAACTAGACAAAATTGTAAAAAGATGGTGGAACGAGGGGATAAACGTTGGGCTTGTCGAGGCGCGTTGCAGCAGGGTGAGGGCGTTTACCAGCAGTGCAGACCATGAATTCGGTCTCTAGTGTCTGAAACTGCGGATGAAAGGTAACAATTCAAATATGAAAACAACAGAATCCGAATTCCGGGAAGTTTTGGAAAAAGCAAAAGTGCCGGTTGTGGCTGATTTTTACGCCGACTGGTGCGGGCCGTGCCGTGCATTCGGTCCTATGTTTGAAAAGGCTGCGGAGACGCTGGCGCCGCAATTCAGCCTGTGCAAAGTCAACATCGACGAAGCTTCCTCGCTGTGCGAAGAGGTTGGGGTGCGCGTTGTTCCGACAGTTATGGTTTTTAATGATTCCAAAATTATCGCCACCCGCGAAGGCAGTTTTGCAAGCGTGAAAGAACTGGAAACTTTTATAAAAAACAGCGTGAAAAAATAAACTACATCTCCTCGACAACATCTATCGCCAAAGTATCCATCGAAAACTCGAGTGCGTTTTTGATAATCTTGCACAATGCAAGGTATCCTTGCCGTTTCCTTGTGTCCGGTTCGGCTAAAATTTTGGTACAAGCGTAAAACAGGTTGAACTCTGCAGCCAAAGCAAACGCCGAATCCGCAATCCCGTTCAGTGTATAATTCGCCGCAGCGGCAGGATAACAGTCGGCAAGTTTTATGACTTTCATAACAAGATTTCTTGTGATACCTGAAACCACAGTGCCGCTTTGTTTTTCGTCTTTGCTTTTTGCCAGCAGGGACTTGATTCTGGCAATCGTATATAAAATATACGGACCGGTTTTGCCTTCGAAAGAAGTGAACTTTTCAAGGTCAAAGATATAATCTTTACGAACATGGTTGGAAAGGTCGGCAAACTTCAGTGCCGCAATTCCGATTTTTTGGGCGAGTCCCGGGTTTTCAGCCTTCCCGTTTTCGGCAAGCCTTTTTTGTGCCGCTTCCGTGACAAGGTTGATAATGTCTTCAAACCTTATTGTTCCGCCTGCGCGAGTTTTAAAGGGTTTGCCGTCTTTGCCGTTCATTGTGCCGAAACTTACGTGAGTAAGGCGCGTGCCTGGTGCGACAAGATTCCCCCTTTTGGCGCAGCGGAAAACCTGCCGCATATGCAATTCCTGACGGGCATCGTTGACATAGATAAACTCGTCTGGGCGGTAATCACGAAACCTGTAATAAATCGTTGCGACATCTGAAGTGCTGTAAAGTTCGCCGCCGTTTGATTTTTGCAACAAGATAGGCGGCATCGGACCTGTGTCTGTATCTTCTTTGACATCCATTACAAGGCAGTTATCGCTTGTGTATGCACCGTTTTGTTTCAGAATCTCCAAAACTTCCGGTATATATTGCTGGGCGTAGGATTCCCCGCGCATTGTGTCGTGAGTGCAGCTTAAGGCGGCGGCGTTTTCGCGGATTTTGGCTACCGAGACCTCGCGAATCTTTTTCCAAAGGTCATAATATGGCTGCTGCTGTTGTTGAAGGCGCAACGTGATTTCCTCGGCGCGTGCCTTGAAGGCGAGGTCGGTTTTTGACCTAGCACTGGCGCGCGGGTAGACTTCGTTCAGCATTTCAAGTGTTGTTTCGGGTTTGCCGCTTGAAGCCTCCAGCTCGGCAATAACAAGGCCGATTTGCAACCCCCAGTCACCAAGGAAAGAGTCGGCGATTGTTCGTGCCCCAAGCGATTGAAACACGCGCTTTAATGCCTCGCCGATTATGTGCGGGCGCAGGTGCCCGACATGAAGTTCTTTCGCGATATTAGGACCGCCGTAATCAAAAAACACAGTTTGGGCGGGGAGTTTTGCAAGCGGTAGTTTCCCGGTTTTCAAAACTTCCTGCGCTGCAGTTTCCAGCGCTGCCTCGTTTACTTTGAAATTAACGAAACCCGGGGCGACCGCTTCCGCCGTTGCAATCCGGCTTTTGAACTTGTCTGCGATTTCGCGTGCGACGTCCATCGGGGCACGTTTTTCCGTTTTGGCGATCGCAAAAGCGGCATTGCACTGATAGTCGCAAATATCAACCGCCGATGGACTGACGGGTGCTCCGAAATCTTTTTCAATCTGAAGTTTTATGTTCACACTGCATTATACACCAGTAGACTGCTTTTGATAAAGTCTTTCTGCCAAAGTTTTCTCGTCATAGATGTTTTCGATTTCCTTGTTTTCATAGTGCGGGATGGGTCTCCACGGAAGCGGAGTAATGATTGCCCATAAACTTGCATACTCGACTGTAATCGAAATCAACGGCCAGAACGGCAAGAATAAAAGCAACTTCCATGGGTTAATGCGCATCTTTTTGTGTTCGCGAACTACTGTAAGGAAGAACGAAAGCAACAGCATTGCATAAACTCCGATATAATAAAGTAAGGTCGGCATCAGGTTTACGGTGTATGCCGGGATACACAAACCGCAGATAATCTCGGCGACAGGAAATGCAATTCCGTAAATGAACGTCAAAATCGACGTTGGCACAATCGAGAAAAGTGTTTCGTAAACCGACAGGCGTTTTTGGATTTCGGTTATTGGGTTGAACTTTGCGCGTTTTTCCCCGCTTTTGCGTTTGCGGCGAAAATCATAGGGCAGGACAAGCGCGACCAGCAGGCGCGGTACACACCTGCAAAACAGCAAAAAATTCCCCTTTGCCCAGCGCATCCGTTGGCGCATTATTACCCTGAAATTTTGCGGTTGCTCGTCGAAAAATTCCGCCGCTTCGACATATTGGCTTCGGTAGCCGCGGCTTACTGCGGATATTGTGAATTGTTTGTCTTCGCACATGTTTTGCCACGGATATCCGTTGTTTAAAAAGTGACTGCGCACAAGACACCCGGTTCCGCGCTTGCGTTTCGACAGTCCCAACAAACTCATCGGGCGCATCGAGCCAAACGTATCGGCATACAGGGTAATACTGCTGAAACTGGAAATAAAACTTGTGCCGAAGTTCTTGACATTGATATAACTGTTCCAAAAGTCGAAAGCAGGGTTGGCGAAAGCCTTGTTCATTTCGGTGATATAACTTGGAGACAGCAAGTTATCGGCGTCAAAGATAAAAAACCCGTCAAAGTTTGCAACACCGTAGTCCTTTTCGATGTTTCGAACCAAAAAATCAAGTGCGCAGCCTTTCTTGCGCAATTTTGGAGGAGGATTAACACGCTCGTACACGACGGCACCTGCTTCGCGCGCGACATCGGCGGTGTTGTCCGTGCAATTATCTGCAACCACGAAAATTGTTATCAAGTCGGCGGGATAGTTTTGCTTTTTGATGCTTGCAACAAGTTGGGCGATGACTTTGTCTTCGTTGCGCGCGGCAATCATCACGGCGTACTTGAATTGTTTTTCGGTTGGTTTGTACCTTTTTGCTTTGAACAAGAATCCTAAAAAGCGAAAACCTATTTGATAAACGACCAAAATTCCGATAATCCAAATCGCGCTTTCCAGGAAATTTCCGACAGAGTTCATGATATTAGCGAACGTCATTCTTTGCGTCCTTTTGTTTGAATACTTTGAACAAGAATACAGCCAGCAGAAGCACAAAAGCAATCAAAAGTGCAAACAAGATCGTGTCAAGCGCAGCTTGCCCCAGTATTGCGGTAAGCCCAACAATTGCCAGTCCGGAAATCAGATTCCCCGTAATGATTATCAGCAGCGCTTGCCAAAACTTGAATCCCAAAACGAAGGCGACGATGGAACTGGTCCAAACTCCGGTGCCCGGCAGGGGCACAGCAGCGAACAAAAACACGCCTAAAACTTTCCACTTGGGGGAAATCTTGTCCGCCTTTTCGCGAAATACGTTTTCGACGCGTTTCAGGAACGGAATTTTGAACAGCAAGGGTAGCAGCAGGAGAAGCGGAATGCAAACCAAACTTGAACCTAAAAAAGCCCATAAAAAAGACTCCCATTGCGAAAGTCCAAGGCGTAACCCAACCGGAATCCCGCCCTTAAGCTCGATAATCGGCACCATTGAAACCAACATGACCGCCAGTTCTTTGATGCCGAAGCACATCCATAGAACTGTGTCTGTAATCCAACTGATAAGTCCGCTCATGTTATAACTCTACTACATTTTCGTCAGTTTGCAACATAATTTCGCTTTGCAGTTGGGCAGGTTTTGCTTTGCGGACAAAGTTCACGGCAAATAAAGCAACTTGTACCACCGTTAAGATTACAATTTCGCAAAGTGCTGTCAGTCCCAGTGCGATTATCGTAAAAACGTCGATTGCCGCCGCAACCGCGACAATCGGAATCCACCACGACATTCGTTTTTGTTTATAACTTGTCACGCAAAGCAAAACGAACACGCTTGCAAAGCATAAGATTCCGAACGTCATGCCGGTTGCCCAGTGAAATGCAACCTGCCACCATGCTTCGCCCCAAATTATAACCGTGCCGATTATCGCAAAACTTCCGATTTTCGACATCAGGTCAAACCATTTATTTTCAAACCCAAGCTTGTCCGCCAAAAGCCGTACATTCAGATACACCGCAAGGGCGGTAAAAACTCCCCACGCCAAAAACCATACGGGATTCTCCGCGCCAATGTTGCTGAGTGTCCTTTCGGTAGGATTTGTATCGGCAAACGACACAAGCGACAAATATATCGATACAATCATCAGCGCCGCACAGATAAACTCGCGTTTTTTCATGTCGAAGTATAGCAAAACTCTCACGGTGTTGTCGAGTGGTTTTGCATTGACAAAAGTCGCTTTTGCGTGTACACTTTATGTGTAAAAGCGAGGTGGAAAATGAAAAAATTAAGGAATCTGTTGACTGTTTTCATCGCAGTTGTTGTGATGATGACCGGTGGAGTCCTGCTTGCCGCCTGTAATGCAGGTGTTGACCTTAACACGAAGCCGGACGACAGCACCCAGCCGGACAAACCTGTTGGAATCAGCACGACGCGGTACATTGCATCGCCTGTTGACGCCGAAACAAACGAAATTCCAAATCACCGATTGGATTATTCGTTCAAGTTCATCAGCGAAAGTGATAAGGTGCTTTATGATGCTTATTATACTTACCTTGGCAAAGTCGAGTGGGTGCCGATTGCCGCCAACATGCCGGAATACTACAACGGAATGACACCGATTGAGTTGACCTATTCCACAACACAAACTACGCAGGCAAGTTTTTCGGAATCAATGTCGTATGCTGTAACCAGCAGCACGCAAACTGTTCGTTCGAACACTCATACCAAAAGCATCGAGGGTACTGCGAAAGTAACCTGGATACCGCTTGTTGCAGAGGCAACCATTAAAGGCGGATACAGTCATGCCGAGTTTGACTCGACCGCAAAAACAGAACAAACTTCAAGAACAGACTCGTGGACAGTTTTCCAAGGTGAATCAATTTCAAACACGCAAGCTGCCACGATTCCTTTGGGCACCAAAGGCGAACCCGCTGGATTTTACCGTTATTCGTTGTTTGCGACATGCGACGTTTATGTCACGCTTGTCCACAACCTTGCAAATGATGAGTGGGCGTACGAGTATTCATTTTTTGCACGACCGCTGTCATTTTTCAGGTCGATTGATTACAGCGTCGATAACGATTTCAGTATCAGCACGGACGGCTCGGACCTGAAATTCGATACAGCACTGGTCAGCACACTGTCCGTAATTCCTTCACAGTCATTTGTTGTTAAATTCGTGTCAAACGGAGTCACCTTGAAAACCCAAGCGGTAACCTACGGGTCGTTTGCAACGCCGCCGGCGATTCCAACCAGTTCTACGCATAACTTCGACGGGTGGGACATTAATCCGGCGACAACCTTGATTTTGCAGGACAGGACGTTCACCGCAAAGTGGAAGGCGAAACAGTGGGTGCAACAATGGGAGAATAGTAAGGGGGTTGCGGTGCAAGACAAAGTTACGCTAAACATAGCCAACCAAACCGGTAAGGCAATACCAAGTTATGGCAGTAGCGTACGGATAAGTTACATGGTCATGTTTATTGCATACTCGGAATCTGCTGGAGTTATTGTTCTGAATCCATCGGGTTCGTATTATATTAACGGTAAAAATAAAGCGTTCGACTATACTTTTACGAATGGTACGTTGGTTATTTATAATTTCCCCACCAAATACCACTTCGTTGTCGTCACCAAAATCGAATACTTCATATAACCGTTAACCTGCTTCGCGCACCGAAAAACCGCATTTGGAAGTCCCCTCTGAGTAGAGGGGTGCCTGCGTTTACGCAGGCGGGGTGTTTGATTTATTCAATTCTTTTTTAATTTCGTGAAGAACGGAATCAAGATTTACTTTTACATCTACATCGTGGAAACGCAAGACCTTTATGCCAAGTGATCTCAAGTAATTATCACGTTTCGCGTCATATTCCTGCTTTGTTTCATGCGAATCGCCGTCAACTTCAACAACAAGCGATGCATGACCGCAATAAAAATCGGCGATGTACCAGCCGATAGGACGCTGCCTGCAAAAATGAAAGCCATCAAGTTGTTTGTTTTTTAATTCGCGCCAGAGTAATACTTCGGAAAGCGTGCCACATTTTCGCAACTTGCGCGCGCGGTCCTTCAGTTCTGCATTGTAAGGCGGGTTCATGTTGGTATTGTATTATCCAGTAAACACTCCGTCAAGTGCTTCCGCACTTGACGCCCCACAAACACCCCGTCATCGCTACGCGATGCCACCCCGCGTTTTTCAAACACCCCGTCCGCCTGCGGCGTCCACCACACAAACACCCCGTCCGCCTGCGGCGTCCACCCCTCTACTCAGAGGGGACTTCCCAATGCGGTTTTTGGTGGGTTTGCAAAATCTATAGCAAGTTTTGTTCGATTTGCATTAGTCTGATACTTTTGCTTTAGCAGAAACAAGAGCGAATAAAGTCCCCTCTTGCATTAGTCTGTTATTTTTACTTCAGCAGAAACAAGAATGAATAAAGTCCCCTCTGAGTAGAGGGGTGCCTGCGTTTACGCAGTCGGGGTGTTTGACGTTTAGACACCAAAAAAGCCGCTCAAACGGCTTTTTGGTAAACCCGGGTTTGGATTTATTTTTACTATTTCGCAGCGGCTTTAGGAGCAGCCTTAGCAGGTGCTTCGTCAGCGCAGCAAAGTTTGCTGATTCCTTTAATAAGCGGGAACAAGGCGAAGATTGCCATGTGCGCCCAAGACATTAATTCCAATCCAATAAATCCTGGGATTGCAGGCATATCAATCAACGCAATTACGAAAAGAATCAAGTTGATTGCACCAACTGCAAGCATTATGTACTTGTTAATCTCGATGTCGAACAGTTTAAGCAGAATGTATGCACAAACGCCCAAAAAGAACAATGCAGGAATAACGTATCCCGAAAGGAACGTGTTCAATGAGGTTTCTGCATAATCAAGTCCCGATGCTTTAATACCAAAACCAAAAGTGTCAACTGGTACAAATATCGAAATCAAAAACAGCAATCCCAATATACCTGCAATTGCAGCCAATGTAAGTTTCGCCCAATTTTTCTTAAAATCCATTTAAGTTTTTCTCCTTTTAATATAAATTTGCCCGCACAAAAAAAGTAACTCCCCCAAAAGTTACCTTAAAATTACTTCCCCCATGCGTGCATGCCATAAGTATATGCAAGGTTTTATGAAATACCAAACGATTTTACAAAGTTTTTAAAGATTCGACAAAAAAGTTGCAATTTTTTTCAATTATGATTATGTTAGGGCAATGAGCGAGCGAAAACTTGAACTGAACACCAAAAGAACCTTCCTCATCGGGTTTGCATTTTTCGGCATCCTGATGATGTGGCAGATCTTCTATTATTATGTCCCGTTGTTTTTGGACGAGATGCTGCAAAGCCGTTTCGGTGCGGGAGAGGACAAGTATAACTATATCATCGGTTTGATTATGTCCATTGACAAGGTGCTGGCGGTTATCCTGATTCCGCTGTTTGGCTGGCTTTCGGACAAGACGAAGACGCGTTACGGGCGGCGCATGCCATTCATAATGCTGGGTACAACTGTCGCGGTTCTTTTGTTCCCGTTTGTTGCCGTGATGTTCATTGTCGACAGTTTCGCGGGTTTGATGGTCCTTATCGTCCTGATGGCGGTCGTTATGCATTTTTACCGCTCGCCCGCTGTGTCGCTTATGCCTGATGTTACACCAAAGCCGTTACGCGCTGCGGCAAACGGCATAATTAACTTTGTCGGTTATATCGGGACAATCATCGGCGGAGTTGTGACTATGCTGTTCCTGCTGTCAAAGCCCAAGGATGCCGGGTTGATTCCTTATATTTCCGACAACCCAAATATGATTTTCATTCCGTTTATAATTGCCAGTGTTCTTATGTTCGTGTCACTTGTTTTGCTTGTATGGAAGTTCAGCGAAAACAAGGTCGTTCAGCAGGTTGCTCCGGATATGGCAAAGGGCGAGAAACTTGCCGAAACTATTGAACCTGTTGACGAGGGGCAGAAACTGGGAAAAACTGACCGCAGAAATTTTTTCGTGCTGTTTGGCTGTATAACACTTTGGTTTTTTGCGTTCAACGGAATGATGACGTTCGGAAGCCTTTACGCAAGGAAAGAAATAACTTTGCTTGGGGGAGCATTGAAAGGTGAATGGCAGGGGTTGGGCATTGCAATAAGCGTTATGGCGATTGCCGGTATGATAACGTTCCTGCCTGCAATAAAGTTAAGCAACAAAATCGGGCGCAAGAACAGCATACTTGTCGGACTTGCGCTTATGATTGTTACGCTTTTTGCCGCATCGTTTATCAATATACTCGGACTGCCGCTCCTTGCACTTTTTGCTGTTGCGGGCGCTGGGTGGGCGATTATTAACCTTAACAGTTATCCGATGCTTGTTGAAATGTCAAATGCAAAGAATCTTGGGCGCATTACCGGTTATTATTACATCGCCTCCAATCTTTCCCAAGCCATAACTTCGATATGTATAGGGTTTGTGCTTGACTGGCTTGGATATGCGGCGTTCTTTCCTTATGCGGCTTTGTTTATGGTCTTGGCGTTCGTCCTTTGCCTGTTTTTCAAGACCAAACCTAAACAAGAACAAGCTCAAGGGTCGGTTTCACAAAAATAAACCGCTCCAGATATTATGGAGAGGGGATACATAAATGAATCAAATACTTTTCAAAGGAGTTGCGACTGCGCTTGTTACGCCTTTCAGTCGCGGAGAAATCGATTTTCCGGCTTTCGGCAGGATTATTGAACGTCAAATCGGCGCCGGGGTTGCCGCTTTGGTTGTTCTGGGAACTACCGGCGAGCCTTGTACGCTGACGGCGGCGGAGCGCACAAAACTTGTAAGTTTTGCAAAAAAACAAATCAACGGGCGCGTGAAACTTGTCGTAGGAACCGGCTCGAATAACACACGCGAGGCTGTAAGGAATTCATTGGAAGCCAAGAAACTGGGCGCGGACGGCCTTTTGGTTGTTACGCCTTATTATAACAAGTGCACACAGAAAGGTCTTGTTAAATATTACAACGCGATTGCCGATGCAGTAAAAATGCCAGTCCTTGCCTACAATGTTCCGGGGCGTACAGGGGTTACCGTTGCGCCGGCGACAGCGGTCGAGATTGCCAAAAACCCGTACATTGTCGGTTTGAAGGAAGCGGGCGGAAACTTGGCGCAAATTTGCCAACTTTCGCACGCACTGAAAGGGAAGATGGCGCTTTACAGCGGCGAGGACGAGGCGAACTTGGTCTATTTTGCACTCGGGGCTCACGGCTGCATTTCGGTTGCATCCAACGTTATCCCGAAAAAAATCATTCAGCTGTTTGATGTTTGCCAAGTCGGTGACTTTAAACAAGCACTTGAACTCCATAACGCTATGTACGGATTCTGCGGTGCTCTGTTTTGCGAAGTTAATCCGATTCCGGTCAAAGCCGTTATGCATCATTTGGAACTGTGCGGTGATGATATGCGCGCTCCCTTAACCGTAATTGAAGACGCGAACCGGGCTAAGGTTGTCGAGGCATATAAAAACTTGGAATAATCTCGCCTCAAATCGCTGGATTACTTTTCGGTAAAATATTATAGTAAGGTCTGATGAACTTTTTAGTTTTATCACCGAATTTTCCGCCGAACTTTTACAAGTTCTGTACCAGCTTGCAATCTTTGGGTTGGAATGTCTTTGGCATAGGCGACGCACCTGCCGACAGTTTGGTTTGCGAGTTGAGCGTTTTGGTCGAGTATGTTCATGTCCAAAACCTTGGCGATTACAATGCGGTACTTGATGCCGCAAAATATTTAACCGGCAAATTTGGTCAGATGTCGGGGCTGGAATCTAACAACGAGTATTGGCTGGAACAAGATGCGTGTCTGCGGCGCGACCTTGGGATTGAAGGAATAAAGCCCGACGCACTGGAGTTTTACAAGTACAAGTCGAAGATGAAAACAAAATTTGTCGCTGCCAAAATTGCGACAGTTCCTTTTGTTGTTACCCAAGATTTTTGCCAAGCGGAAGCTTTTGCCAAGGAGTACGGTTATCCGGTTTTCGCAAAGCCCAACAAAGGCGTCGGCGCCGATTCAACTTGTAAGATGGCAAACGAAGCTGAACTGCGCGACTTGTTTTCAAAACCCTTGACCAAAGATTATATATTCGAGGTCTTTATTGAGGGCAATTTGTATTCGTATGACGGTCTTACCGATAAACGCGGCAAACTGGTGTTCGAGGCGGCGCACTATTTCGAAACTCCGATAGATAAACTGAAATCAACAGGCGGGGAATGTGTATATCACACGCTGCGAACTATCCCGCCCAAATTGGCTGCGGTTGGAAGTGCCGCAGTGCAGGCTTTTGACTTGAAAGCCAGATTTTTCCATATCGAATTTTTTGAACTTGCAAAACCAATAAAAGACGTTGGTTCGGTAGGCGATTTTGTCGGCGTAGAGGTTAACATGCGCCCCGGCGGCGGCTTTACACCCGAGATGATAAACGCCGCCAAGGGTATTGACGTTTATGAACTGTGGGCGGAATGTATGACCGCCGAAAGCGTCTCTGCAAGCCACACATCGGATCAATATTATTGCACCAATGTCTGCCGTCACGACAGGAAACAATACAAATACTCGCTGGAGCAAATTTGTGAAATGTTTCCAAACCAAATAGTTCTTTCCGGTCACACCTGCGACGAGGAAAACCCGTTCGGCAACTTCGAAATCGTCGGCAAGTTCAAAACACGCAAAGAGTGCCGCAAGTTTAGTGACATAGTTAAAACCACGTGCCAACTTTCTTGAAATTGAAAAATGGTCGCAATTCTTTTAACAAGTTTTTGATAAAGTTCAACTCAACCGTTTTCAAGTTGTTCATGGTTGACATTTCAATTCCTATTGAAGTTGTAATTAAAAACGAATTCGATATTAAAGCCCCAAACCATAAAGATGCACCGATGCTTTATGAAATCAGGTTTTCGAAAAATGGAAAAGATTATTCCTGCCAGCTCGATACGGAAATAATACCACCTAGGAAAAGAAGTTGGGCTGGCTACGTCCGCGCAAAAAAAGTAATAGACGGTGAAGTCTGTATGCCAATTGCTGACAAACGAGACGCAGAAATATTCTTTAGTGAGTTAGAAAACCTACCTGGAAAACAAAAAACTGCACTTGCCAAGGTTTTGCCTGCAACATTATGGGAAACGAACTTTCCAGGCATTTCCTTTAACGATTTGCTTTTTGCAAGAAGATTACAAACAGACACGAGATTTGATTCAACCAATGCTCAAGAATTTAATGAATATGGAAATTTTGGATTGACTCTCGATTCGTGGGCTTCTTGGAATAGCATTTTTGAAACTGCAGTTGATGATTTTTGGGGCTGGGATAACTCAACAAACCAAACAGATTTCATCAATTTTATCCAGTTAGCGAGCGCTTTCGCTCAATCGAAAAGCATGAGTAAATTGCCAGCAGTATTTTGGTGGACAATACTCTAATAAATAATACGAATTCTAAACAACAAAAAACTAGCCAAGCGGTCACGGTTACTTTTTTGCGATGTTGCCATCGTGCCCTAAGTTTCTCTTTGGATAACTAATGCGAACCACCGCATTGCAACGATGAAGTTCGTATGGCATCCGTTTGGCGGAGAGAATGGGATTTGAACCCATGCGCCGGTTTCCCGACCTACCTTCTTAGCAGGAAGGCCCCTTAACCTCTTGGGTATCTCTCCAGGGTGCGAAAATATATCATATATAAACTTGATTGTCAATCGAGAATGTGATATTATTTAAAAGTTTCGTACGGAGAGGTGTCAGAGTGGTCGAATGTGCCGCTCTCGAAAAGCGGTAATCCGAAAGGATTCGGGAGTTCGAATCTCCCCCTCTCCGCCAAAACGTGAACTTTGTCGAAAGCATTTGACATTCGCTGTCCAATGTATTATTCATATTGCAAATGCCGATGCTAGTTCCGATGCCG
>Ga0123356_10005142_pt1 | contig 13405 bp, 7 predicted proteins | sample TergutEmb28metaG_2_FD_92546 | JGI IMG/M metagenome (GOLD analysis project Ga0123356, IMG submission 92546) | Embiratermes neotenicus P3 segment gut microbial communities from Petit-Saut dam, French Guiana - Emb289 P3 | ecosystem: Host-associated > Arthropoda: Insects > Digestive system > Gut ... | reverse complement strand
TGTGCTCAACATGTTTCGGACATTAATATATCCATCATCAGGAGCTTGCGACTATTCTGTTGAATTACCACATTGGTCGTATTGTTCTTGGTTCGATGTGTGTTGGAGTTTTGGTGTGGTTGGTTTGGAGTGGTATCCGTGTTGCAGGCTGAAGCACATGTTGAGCACATAAGAAGTGAAATAAAATAGCAAGTTACATCAAGTTGGTCTTTTATTCTTCAACAATTTGCTTTACGTTTGTAGATATGTTAGGCCCCCCAACTGAGGGTGTACAATACTTCAGTTAATTCAGTGACAGTTATTCAGAGTGTTCTAAGGTTATAAAGAAAATATGCTAGAAAAGTAAGTTAGTTACACTGCAGAAGGTGTAGAGGGAACCCTCAAACTCTCAACTTGTCTATTAATGTCGGCTCCAGAGGACTGACCCACTGAATGAGGTACGAGGTTATGTAGATACGTAAACTGTTGGTTTGAGTCTATGAAACTACAGCTTATCACATCATAGAAGAAACAGCTTTTAAGTCTGCATCCTACACAATAATTGTCAGGTTTTTAAATCGCTGTAACCTGCTCACTAATTGTCCAGTGCTGGATGCATATGTCCAATATATGTATTTGTGTATAGTGTCTTGCATTACTTTCTGGTAAGTTGTAATATTTAATTTTGATGAAAATTAACGTTATCCTACAACAAATTAAAATAAGAATATTCCATTTCTTGAGACTGTTAGTACACAGCTTCCATTGTTTGTGTGTCAAGCAGCAGTGTTAACTAATAGCTATAACACTGTGACTAGTAAGAACAGTTTCAAAGAAAACTCGTGGCTTACAATGCTCAGGTTATAGTTTCTTGTGTTATCCAAAATGTAAGAACACATGCAAGCAGTATGAAAGTTTACAAAATAGTGGAGAGACAGTTGTAGAACATTGTAAAAGTGTAACCTCTCTTTTGGACAGTCTTCATACCATTCCTTCATGGCCTGTGCCTTTGATGTGTAGTACAGGCTAGATATTTTTATGCAGGTTTTAAAGAATCAGTTTATAAAATAAAATAGTTTGAAAATGCTGTAATGTAATTATATATGTACAGATGGAGCTGCAGGATGTGGAGAAGCATAGTGGTGTGCATACTTCTTTGTCAGAAGATGTTAGTCAGCTAGTGAAGTTAATGGCATCAGCCTCGTGGGTTGGTTCTCACTCGTGTGCCTCCAAGAATGATTGCATATTCTGTGAGTCTAGTGTCATGTGGCACCAGTTGGCACTGCAGTTGATAGAATTTTTGGCACCTGATCACCCAGTCAATCCACCTGATGTGAGTAATTTATGTCTGTTTCTACAACTGTTGCCACAGTTTATATATTTGAACAATCTGCACAACAGTCATTCCTTCCTAAGTGCTGGGATTATATTTGTGACAAATTAAGCACGGGCAGAAAGGCATTTATGAAACTTAATTTATGGAACATGTAGAAAAGGTAGAGAGGCATGAGGTCTGGCAAGAATGAGAGAAAAGAATGTGTGGTTTCAGGCTTCCACCACAAAGTAGATGAGAACTGCACTTCTCTGGGTTATTATGCAGAAAGTAGTGGTGATTTCTTACCAACATGTCGGGACAACCTGTAGGTCTCGGTCAAGAATTCTTTGTTTTTGGATTCCTGACCATTGGAGATGGGACTGATAGGATGTCCCAAAATGTCGGTAAGAATTTGCCACTACTGGCTGCATTATTGGCTAAATGTGTGCAGTTCTCAAGAGTAGAGAATGTTTATAAATTGAAAAATTACAGGATTCAAAGATTGTCCCTTGCAAAGCTGTTGTTGTGTGGCTGCAATACATTTTTCCATTATCTTCTTCCACACTTCAAAGCATTCTTGGATCTGTTCGGTAGCACTGTTTATGTGCTGTCTTATACACATCTGTATGTGTTCCATGTTGTCAAAGTGGGTTCCTTTCATGAACTTCTTACTTTTGGAAACAGAAAAGTGTCACAAACATGAGATCTTGTGATTCTCTTGTGGACGTTCTTATATGGTCCAATAGACAAAACTACAAAATTAGTTTGTTTTCTACCAAAGAGACTGGAGATTGAATACCCATGAAAACCTATATATTTATTTGCAGAAAAAAAAGAGTATTCTGTTTGATGAGCAAGTGGTTTGAGAGCATAGCCTTCCATTATGTACCAAATGCAGTCATAATATGCATGTACTTGTGATAGGGTACTATCACTTCTCCCACTTTCAGTTGCAGAGTCACATCTAATCCTGTTTGCATACAACTTCTTGAATCCCTCAGGTATGTTACTGCAGATCCTCTTCATTCATATGTTGGTATTCTGCTTCATTTTGTATGGGCCATATTTTCAAATCTCAAATTCTACATTCCAAGTATTAAATTAATATACTTTGGTATTACTTATGTTCCTGATTAATCTGAGAGATATTTTAATTTTTTTGTGCCATTTTGTCCCTCAGTATTGTTGACAGGATCTGCCAATATAGGACTGTCAATAAACAAATTTGTGTGACTGTAGAAACTTCACAAAGTCAGAATTGCGATGTACTGAATCACAAAGAAATAATAATTTAGACATAACAATTTAATGTGTTATGTTCAATGTACTTGGCTTTATGTGTCTGGAATTTACTCTAAAATGGCCTTTTACTGGCTGAGACATGTAGTCACAGTATATATCAATTCACAAATAGAACCTGATATTGTGCATGTCAATATAATACCTGTGTAAACCACTTCTAGATTTGTAATCATTTGTATCTGTAAACTGCACAGCAGAATGCATCGAGAAGATATGACAATAAATGTGTGACGACATCACCTACTGCACATGACAGCTGCTGCATTGGTTCTCTTGGGCAATGGCTATAATCTTGTTTTTAAGCTTTCGCCATGTTCTAAATGTAATTTGTTCCTTTTTGGGTAATTCCCCAACGTCTGATTTCTAATTGCCGACGTTTTAGAACTCACTGTCAGTTCCATCTTCATAGGCAGGTGAATGAAGTATACTTCATTCACCTGTCTATGAAGATGGAACCGACAGTGAGTTCCGAAACGTCGGCAATTAGAACTCAGACGCCAGGGAATTACCCAAAAAGGAACAAATTACAATGGCTATAATGCTTCTAATCAATTAGGATGAGAACTCCATATTTCGCAGCTATTGCATTCTGTCGCTGGGTGCTTATTGTCAATTATAATGCTTTTATGGAAGTTGGAACACAATTCCCCTATATGTTTTCAGCATACAGATACTTGACTAGATAATGGGTCCACAACCAAATAATCTTTATTATGACACTGCACCTGTGTTTATGTTTTTTTTTTACAGTGATCTATTGTAGAAGCAACATTTGTTGTAACAGCAGTGCATGTAGATCCTAATATATTAAAAATATGGCAACAAATTACATTTTTTAGGTGATGGCTGATATCTTATAGGCTTTTACTGATACATTGCAGTTATTGATATATAGATCTTGCTGATCTTTCTGTACAGATCAAGCATTAGAGTGTAGGCTGTATTGTAAGTTACTCCCAGAACTTCTTCAGTTTTGAGTCTGAAATGTTATGAAATCTTATACAAACGATGGTGTAATACTGTATTTACCTTAATGCAAGACAAATCTAATCTAAGATGACCCGTCAAAACAATACATCTGCCAACGGAAAATGTATTTTTCCAAATCTAAGACAACCCCCCAAAAATAAAATTTGTGCTAAGAAAAAATATTTTACTATTAATTTCATACACTTAATACACAAACCATATCAGATTCTATCTGCTTCATTAAGAAATTAGGCGATGGACAAAGTCCCAGAGAAGAAGATTGTGTCAGTGGACTTCTGTCATGCTGTGTTCTCTGTTTTGCATTTCTTGACTCTTGAAGCTGGGACTGATAGGTTGTCCTGAAACGTCAGTGCAGAATTACCACTCTGCACTGCATTGTATCTCAGAAAAGCACAGATCTCACATGATTTGGTGATGCAGGCCTTGGTTTGGCTCCACATGGTCCGGTTTAGAGAGATCTGGTTTGGAGCTTCATACACAAATTTAAGACAACCCCATGTATTTAAGTGCTGAATTTCAGGAGAAAACATTGTCTTGCCTTTGAGTAAATAAGGTAGTTTTGTGAAACATCTGCCTACTTGTGGGTTTTAGTTCCTGCCATATTTGTTCTTTACAAGAAATTATTATATCACCATGTGTGATTACAGTCACTCATAGAAGAACAAGTTGCAGAAGATGGCGGTCGTGGATGCAAGAGCCCTTCTGAATCAGAAAAGAAGCCAGAGCCAAAGCCGGATGTTGTGATCAACATGCCAATCCCCGAGTTCCATAGTGTAGGTGTGGTGCTGATGCACGTGCCTCATGTACGTCCACTCTGCTTCTACTTGGCACAATCTTGCTCTTATTTGCATCACAAGCTGCTGCCTATGCACTGGGGAGAAAGATGACTTTTGTAGATACAAATTTCTGGATTTTGCATTAAAGTAGATAACTTTATTCGTAATAGAACAATCATGCCATGCATAATGATATGAACATTTTGTCATTAAAGTGTGTTATATTTTAATGTGAGTCCCAGAGGAAAATAATAAGAGGTTGGAGGCTCATAAGTTCCCATAAGTACAGTGGAACTTCCTCACCAGAAAGTGACCTTTAAATGAACTGTGGTGGTTCCTTTAAACTTATCAATTTTGTGTATCCCAGTACCTCCCTTGTGATACGACATAACCTTCACATTTAATAACATAACCTTTACATTTAATACAGCATTACTAGATAACTGGGAAACATTTTCCTTCAAAATAGTACTCTTGTTATTCTATTAAGATATACATTAAAATTTGACTTCATCTTGCATGTGTCATACCTGTGACGTAAGTCTATGTGTTGGTGTTCAGTGATGCAAAATCTGAAACTTTGTATCGACAAAAGTTCACGCAAAGTAAGGTGCTTTTCTTTTTTATGTTGTGAGCATGTTACCTGTTATTTATTTGTATTGTTTTATATTGTAATTACCGTGATTTTGCATGTTTATTATTGTCTTTCTCATCGTTGTTGTTGATAATGCTAATTATCACCCACAACATTAACCATGTATAACGTGCTTTTGAACAGAAAGCAATTTATAGATAAATACATTTCAAAATCAGTTACATCCTACAAGATAATTCAGAGATTGGATAAAATAATTTTTCAAAGTAAGGGATAGACATCTAAGTTAAAGACGAGCATCAAGTATTTTGTTCACACAGTGAATTCCTGTACTAATTATGACTATATGAAGAAAATAATTTGACATTCATGCTTTATACATCAGTCTTTCTTATAAGTTCTTGATTTCACATTTAATATCTTACAACTAAAAGGCATAAATATGAGTTATAAAACATTCATTTAATTTCTGTTACCTGTAGTTAGTTTTAATATTTTGTTACATGCCAGTGAGTTGCATAATTGGCTCAGTTAATTTGAATGGGGTCCTGAGTTTATAGTTGCACTGTTTAGTACCCATAAAATTACTTTAAAATTGTATCTTTATCAGATGAGTAATTTATTATGTACATGTTTTAGACAAGTAAAAAGTTATTAAAAATATGGAAGAATCTTCAATTACAAAATTATAAAAAATGTGTCTGAATTAGAAGACATGATTTGGCAATTTATATTGCAGTTCAACATTTATTGAAATTCTGGATTCTCAGTATAAAAAGTTCACCCTAGCACAGGCCATGAAGGCCCAGAGGGGGAGTAGAGTTATAGATCTACTGTTTCTTTAACCTCAGCGCTAGATGGGGGTGGGTGGTCATCGCCACGCCCTGGCCCACCCAGTACCCACTGTATAGTAGTCTGGGTGGGCCTCAGGGCTGTTCTGGACAGGTGTGGAAAAATCTCGTCCCCACCAGGATTCGAACCCTGGACTGTCCATCCCGTAGCGATTCACTGTACCAACTACGCTGTCCTGGCCCACAGATTCTGAGTATAATGAATATTAAGAGTAAGCTAATTGTTGCATATAGTAATCTTGTTTTGAGTGCTCAACTAAACATTACAAACTTGTGATATTCCCCTTGTCCAAAACAAAATGCAAAATGGATTTTTAAGTATAAAATGTAAATTGTATGCAAGAGAAGTCTATAAATTAATATTGGTTTAATTTTGTATAGTCAAGAGCTTTAGAAGTGGATTTATGGTGTTACAGGTCCAGAATATGTTTCTTAGAGGAATAAATTGATCAATCACCTAAGTCATTTCTGATTTACCCTACTGGAAGAAATTTCAAAATTCATGTATGTGTGATCAGAACCTCCCACCCTTTTTAAATTATTGATGGACAGTAGTGTTTAACTGCAACATTTTATTTTTGGTGAGCATATAAATGTATTGTCATCATAAGCTTGTAAACTGGTAGACACTGATGTGAGAACATAATCCTTGTCTTAAAACTAAATATAAATGTGAATTTGAGCATACAAAAATTGTACAGAGCAACATGGGTGCCACCTTGATTTATTCCGAGGGACATTGCCAGAAAATTTGCATACAACATATATTTAAGCCATTTAAGACTCTTCTTATGCATCACACTAAATTTTGGTTTTTGGCATTCATACTTGGCGTATTTTCTTACTTTTTAAATTTTTTAAAAATTCTGGCATCACCTCTTCCTGCCAGCACCCATGCAAAATGATTCGGTATTGCTATGTCTTTCCCGCTGTCCAATTTTGTGTTTTTGATATGGCTACAAGTTTCAGAATGTGATGTAAGTGCTTTGAACTTGAGCTTTACCACATAAAATTAGCTGGATATGTTACCGGTTTCCATTTAGAATGGGGTACGAGTTGGCAGAGTGGGCATGGTTGGTTGAGGCACTGTGCCACAGTGGGAAGATCACAGGTTTGATCCCCCTTGGGGTCATTGGGACTTTTCATTGACTTAATCCTTCTAACTGCACTATGGCCCAGGGGTTGACTCAGCTTCTGACAGAAATGAGTACCAGGGATATCTCCTGGGGCTAAAGGCTGACAACCTTAAACAACCTTCATGTGCCAATTGTCTGTAAATTCTCAAGCCTCAACCTCCTGGAGCCCTAAGGGCCTGTCCAGACCTGTGTAGAAACAGCTTTACTTGCCATTTCAAAAGGTTCTTGTTTTAGCACTGAGGCATCATTGAATTAATTCCATTCATTGACAGTTCAGATCAAATCTTTTTTTTAGTAATGACTCATCTCAGTCTGCAGCAGTAAAATTGTTCATATAAGTAAATTGTACTGAACCTCAGAGATATCCAGAGATTGCTCTTGAATCTGATGAAAAACATACTTGGTGAAGATTCTTCTGGCTTATCTTTACTCTCTGCAAGATGAAATGCACCATAAACTAGTGCTACTAAACTTAATATTAAACATCTTCTGTGCAATTTTAAATATGTGGATAGGATTTATTCCAACTTACTGCAATGGTATGTATCAGCATAAAACTATAAAAGTTACTCCAGCATGTTTCAGCTGATACACATAGCCAGCATCAGGGAGTACACACAAAACTAAATATGACCTTTCTGTGTGCTGCCTAAGGATGGGTACATGTGTCAGCTGCAACACATTGGAGTAAGTTTTATAGTTTTATATGGACAAATACAAGTGCAGTAAGTTGGAATAAATTCTGTCAGTATCTCTTGTTTCTAATTTATGACCAGTTTATGATTCTATACTTCTTCTAGCATTCTTCCTAGTTGCTTTAATGCTGACACCAGATGTTAGGATATAGATCTATTTCTGTGTGTTTTATTGTGTTTTTCAACTGGGTGTCAGTGTGCTGTTGGAGATCTGGCAGTAAATAACTAGACACATCCTGTTCAAAGAAGGATATTGTCACCAACCCTTCTGATTATGGGTCACCATCCAAGCTCTCAATTTCTGAGTTTATATATACATACTAGCATTTCTGCCGAGCATGGAAACATCACTGTAAATTATTGTTGTGATGCAAAGTCTTTCAGATGAGCGCGTCACTGCAGCCACTTCATAACGTGACTGTAGACTCTTCTGTTGACTGGAATAAATTTCCTTACGGATAATGCATTTGGTATTGGGAGACTGGATCAGCATGGATTTTGCCTTTGATTTTGTCACTTACACTTTTATTGGTCTCTTGAGTCTCTGATATTAGCATTTTATTACTGGGTTATATTTGAGTGGCCAAATTTCATATCATATTTTTCCCATAAAATTGTTTTCTTCCAGCAGTAATTCTGAAAAATTTCTTGTATCTGTTTTTGGCAAATGAACCATTATAGCACATACTGTAATCACATAATTAACTGGATCATAATGACCCATTGATACAAAACTGATCTCTGATTTAGCCACATGTTGAGACATGGTTTGGCATATACGTTTAGTCTGTTGCTACACAGATTTATTGGTCTGGTTATTTAATGCCAGATTGTATGTAAATGTTATTGAACTTGGTTGTAATGTCCAAAACTCAGACCAGAATTAAGGGTATTGGGCCTATGACAGGTATTTGTTTTTTAATATATCCGAAGAAATGATATGATAGGGTGAAAGGTAATAAATACACTTGCATTATTTCTCATATTTATTTGGAAAAGTACTTGATGTGTTTCGGACAGATCCACTGTCCATCATCAGGAGTATCTCATCACTGTATACACGCAATAGGTATTTGTCATGCTAGTTCTGTTGGCGTCTGCTAGCAGACAGTGGACAGTGGACCTGTCCAAAACATGTACTTTGTCAAATAAATATGAGAAATAGTACGTCTCGTTGGCTTTCATTATAAGGTTAAGAACACTTACATTAAATCATGCACTGGTGCTGGACTCCAGTTTTATCACAGTAATGGTGGCATATTTTATAAAGACCCTTCAGTGTAGACTGTCTCTTTAAAATGCTAACTGTTGCATATTTATTTTCTTATGAGTTTAGCTTTTTGAACAAGTTCAGTGTATTGCATATATACACTGCATTTTGCAGACGGATTCAGACAGGCTCAAATTGATCTTTGTGATTTTCTCACAAATACCTCATTGAACAAGAAATATATACATGCTGGATGATTTTATGAAGATCTAAAACTTTTGTTTGAAATGTTTTATACTGTGTGAAATGAAACAAAAATGAATAAGTATGCATTTGCAATATCTGTATTGTGTTTGGCTGTGCAATAATACATTTCCACATGCAGTAGTAGTTACCTATCCTAAATGGACACCAAGACCTGTTAGTTGGAACAGGTTGGTGTAAACAGTAGTAGTTCTGTCTGCTATTTTGGCAGCATATCATTCAGATTTAGCAAGGACACTGGCCATCTTGGCAATGAGTTTTGTGATATTACTTTTCTCCAAACCATCAGACCTGTTTTGGGGACCAGCCAGGCACCTGTTCACTGGGTAGAGGACTCTCCTTTGTTCCAGGTGTAAAGTGGCCAGGGCATAAAGCTGACCACTTCCATCTGGTGCTGAGTTTAAGAATTTGGTGGAGCTATGCCACCATATCTTTCTTTGAGTTCATGGTATAGCGCTTAACAAGTTATGCCTTTACATCCCCATGAAACTTCACGGTGTGGTCCTTAATTAAGCACAGGGACATTGTCTACATATTTGAAAATTATATGTGCTCCAAATGGGAGTACACTTTTCCTGTGTGTGTAAAGTATTACTGACAACATTGTGTGGTGCCATGGGCAAAGATATTGCAACCAAGTTTAAATTAATTTTGTTGTGGTTCTCTGTCGGATGTAAGCTTCTGCAGTTACGATGTTAAGACATATACAAATATAGTAAGTACTTATTATACTTTCAGATAATGACTGCTACAGTTGAGACTGTGACTGATCAGCTGGACCTCGCACCTATCATCCCAGCTGAGAAAGTTGTTGCAGCAGTAGCAAGAGCTGTCACCATTACTGACACTGATGTAGGTAGGTAACAGACTGATAAATAACTCTCTCTCTCTCTCTCTCCTCCCCCCCTCTATGTGTGCATGTGTGAGTGTGTGCGTGCGCGCGTGTGTGTGTGTGTGTGCGTGCGCGCGTGTGCGTGTAGAGAAGCATGATTTTCTGGGTTGTTATGCAGCGAGTAGTGGTAGTTTCTTACAGACGTTTTGGGACAACCTAGTGGTCCCATCCTCAGGGTTAAAGAATCCAAAAGAAAGTCTGTTGCCCAGATGGAGTTTAGATAGAGAAGAGTGTGAGTGGAGAAAGGTCTGAATTGTGTGTGTAGTAATGAAAATTAAGTAGTGAGCCACATTTTCAAATAAACCACAACTTTTGCCTACTTTTTTAAAATTTATATACATTTGTTTGGATGTATATGATCGTGGATGGAGACTAAAGTATGTCTTATGAGCTTTGAAGTTTTTGTGGCAGTGAAGTTGTAGATAGTTGGGTTTTGGGTAATAACACTGTAGTCTGGACGATAGTTACAAATTTTTGGAGGAACATGCTGCTTTAATTTTTAGGATAATAGTTTCCCCTGAAATACTAGTAACTGCCTTCCAGCCTGCATGATGTCATAACTGTGAAGACCACAGTCTAGGTAGGATATGTTTTGCATCTTGTTTATATATTGGTTTGTATTATGAGAAGATATCTTGGATATATTGGGCTGTAACAAGACAGCAAACACATGTTTCTACTTGTTATTTAAGTAATTAACAGCGCTCTGATGGTATTGAATAATGTGAAGTATTGTTTGTTTTGCAGTATTCAGGTCACGATTTTAGAGATCTTTTGTCACTTTTGTTTTGACTTGACATCCACCTTTTGTTCACACTAACATAGCCTGTAATTGTGAACTGTAGCAACTGCTAAAGCAAAGGTTGCTCGTCCCACATTGGTTGGAGAGAATGATCAACCAATTGATCCTGGGCCTGAAGAAGAATGGGATGACTTCTGGCATACGTCTGTAGGAAAGTTTCGCTTTTCACTAGATGAACTGCCTCAGCATTTACAGCTGATCCATGAGCTACTCAAGGTTTGTCATGTTTTAATTATTCTCCTACCAAACACATTAAATTTGCAGGGATGCATATTAGTCCAGTTTACTCATGTTATTGTAGTATCTTCCTTCATTTCATGTTATGTATGAGATATCTGCTTGAAGGTGAGGGACTGAAGTTTTTATTCATTCTGGGGTTGAGAAGCTTGTAAGGGAAGGTCCAGCTTACAAGAGATCATTTAAGGCCAATTCTTCCTGTAGGAAAATCGGTTGAAAGTGTAAACGTTTCAGACCTGCATAAATCACACTGATGGTGGGACTCAGTGAAAGGCTTTAAATTAAAATGCTGACCTTGGGCAGGTTAATGAATGGTGGTCATTCTAAGTTTTCCTGATGTAAAAATGTTTGGCAGGTGCATGTTAGAATTGTTTGTATAGGATACATTTTGACCATTTACAATTTTCAAGCAAGGTAGCATAACCTGCAACTTTGACAGTTGAGTCAATTGCATAGTTATTACATTTTGAACTAACAGAACAAGATTTCGGTTTTATAGTGGATTTTTTAATTGTTGCAATTTTTGTGTTTTGAGTTATTTCAAATTAATGTGGATACCAGAACAAAAATTACGACAAATGATTATATTATTTTCGATTGTATGGATGTTCAGCATGTGTGACATAATTGTCAAAACCATAACATTTTTAGTTTGTGATAGACTTCAGCTCATCTTGACAAACCTGGATGATTGCATCTCCATTATATTCTTATAACTACTGCTGTTAAGCTGTAGGCTTGAAGTGGAACTGCACCTTAAAGTGAAATCAGTTTGTTTTGTACTTTTTTGGTGAATGCCATCAAGTCATGAAATCACCAGCAGTGTGATCTCTTACATTCACTTCATTCATGTGAAGTGTGGTAATTACAGAGTAGAGGTCATGTCATTATTAATCTTCCACATGTTAAAAATGTAAATATCATGTTTAAAGTGCTGAAATATTTACAGAACTTCAGACTAATTCAACTTCCTATAGTAGTAAGGAGGAAACTGTTTATTAACTTTTTTTTTTTTGTGGTGTTTGTTACATGCCGTGAATAGGAGCTGCCGAAAGTAGATGAACCGGACATTTTATACTATATGCTGCAATGTCTACACATACTGTGCCTTCATGGTGATGCTCTGACCAAAGCATCCAAAGACCATCTGGGATTCCTTATCTGGTGTCAAGAAAATTTACTTATTAAAAAGTGCGTTTGTATGTTGTTGATCTGCCATTATGTAAGATAGTTGTTGTGTGTACCTGTACTGACTGCTCTGCCAGTGAAGTTGTACACTGGAGAGAGTGAAAGTATTGTTGTGCATGCTTGTTCATTTAAGTAGCTTGTATTGCCCATGAAATGTGCTGTTGTACTGTACTGTACTGTGATCTACTCTACTGTACTGATGGCTGAGCTGAAATTTTGCTCCACCTGAGCTGAAGTGATCTACCAGCCCCATAATAATTTAAAATCCCCTGCCACTTGTTTATGACAGGCATTGAACCATGCTTTGCTGAATGTCCATGTACAGCTAGTCATCATACTGTGTTGTCGTGGCTTCAAGGTGGAAGGGAATATGTGGAGCTATGCTTCAGGCAACTGTGTAACAATGGGGAGATTTAAATATTGTGTGTACCATGCATAGGTTGGAAATCAACATCTACTTTAACTACAGCAAAGACTCCCTGTGATGGCACCCAAGTAGTGCCAAAACATGTAGGAGGAGATTTTGTGCAGGTTGGTTTTATGTGTTGATTGAGGGAGATGTCGAAGCAGTCATTCTGTGGGCCTTCTGTCCTTGGTCTTAATATGATTGCATCATCACCACCACTTTGATGACTGTGATGAAGGTTAGTATTTGAATACAGTAATCCCATGTCTAGTGTGGGGGTTAGGGGGCATGATTATGGTGTGTTGGCCAAAACCATGTTGCCCAGTAGGGTTATGTTAATGTGGATGCTGATGTACCAAACCCCTTCCCCCCCCCCAGTCACATAAAATGCATACATGTCTGTACATTAAATATTTATGCGGTGCTTGGGTAGCTGGTGCTGCCGCCATATTCCATGGTTCTGTGAGTAACCACACATGCTTATCTGGCGGTATTTGAAGTTCTCAGCATTTGTCAGATTTTTTTCCTATGTGTACATTTATTTTCAATTGTGTATAATCAAATTTCCCCCAGACAAAACCATGTTGGGTGGGGGTTGCTGTCCTCTGAACTTACTGCACTTTATGTCATTGTGTATTTTTTTTTTTTTTTTTATTTTTTTTTTTCCATTTTTTATTTTTTTTTTTTTTTTTTTTTTTTTTTTTTTTTGTACCTTTTTTATTTAGAGCTTTTCCAAACTTTTCTGGTGTGTTTTCCCTTTTTTCTTT
>Ga0123356_10005141_pt1 | contig 13405 bp, 8 predicted proteins | sample TergutEmb28metaG_2_FD_92546 | JGI IMG/M metagenome (GOLD analysis project Ga0123356, IMG submission 92546) | Embiratermes neotenicus P3 segment gut microbial communities from Petit-Saut dam, French Guiana - Emb289 P3 | ecosystem: Host-associated > Arthropoda: Insects > Digestive system > Gut ... | reverse complement strand
TCACAGTCAAAGCGCTCGACGCCTCGAATAATCTGGCGACCGGCTATTCCGGGACGGTACACTTCACCAGCACTGCTGCCAAAGTTCAACTACCGGGTGACCAGGTACTCCAGGCCGGGGCCGCGACCTTGCAGGTCACGTTCTACAGCGTCGGCAACCAGACCATTACCGCAACCGACACCGCGGCTGCGTCGATCGCGGGCATCTCCACCGCGGTCAAGGTTGCAGCGCTGACGGCAACCCACCTTTCTGTGACCGCTCCAGCCACGGTCTTTACGGGGACTGCGATCAGCATCACCGCGAGCGCGCTGGACAACTGGGACAACCAGGTCGGTACCTACGCTGGGACGGTACACTTCACCAGCACAGATGGCCAAGCCACACTGCCGGGCGATCAGACTCTGCCAAACGGGACTGCGACCGTTCAGGTCACGCTGAAGACCGACGGCAACCAGACCATTACGGCCACCGACACGGTGACGCGGTCTACCAGCGGAACTTCGCCAGCCATCAATGTCTACGGAGCTACGCACTTTTCCGTGCAGGCTCCTTCCAACGCCACAGCCGGGTCGGCCTTCACGTTCACCGTGAATGCGCTCGACGCAGCGAACACCGTCTATCCGAACTACAGGGGGTCGGTGGCCTTCACCAGCAGCGACAGCAAGGCTGACCTGCCCGCTACCCAGTTGATGTTCCTCGGAGCTCAGACCTTCGCTGCCGGATTGAAGAGCACGGGTCCACAGACGATCACTGTCACAGACGCAGTCACGGCGGTAACGGGAACTTCGCCGCCCGTTCAAGTCAACGCCGCGGCGGTGGGGAACGCGGTGCCCTTCATCACCCACCGTTGAGTCCCGATGCAGTGGCGCCGGGCACGGCAGGTTTTTCACTGACGGTGAATGGCTCCGGCTTTGTGGCAGGCGCGATCGTGAATTGGAACGGCAGCCCTCGGGTCACCACTTTCGTCAGCAAATCCCAGCTCACTGCGGCCATTCCGGCTTCCGACGTCGCTGTCCCTAACACGGCTGCGGTGACGGTAGTGAATCCTGGCCCCGGCGGTGGCGCTTCGAACGTCACCTTCTTCGAGGCTACGCTGCCTACTTCTGCGGCGGGGTTTGGCTCGTCGACTCTCGGTTCTTTTCAGATCCCCTTTGGGGTGGCGACCGCCGATTTCAATCGAGACGGCAAGCTGGATCTGGTGGTAACGAGCAGCGGCGGCAACAGCGCGAGTGTGCTCCTGGGCAAGGGCGACGGAACATTCCAGCCGCCTGTGAACTATGCCACGGACTATCAGCCTGCCTACGTTTCAGTTGGAGATTTCAACGGAGACGGCAAGTTGGACCTGGTCGTGGCCAACAGCGGCAGCAACACCGTTAGCATCCTGCTAGGTAACGGCGACGGGACATTTCAGCCGGCTATAAATGACACCGTGACCCCGGGGGGGGTGTTTCCTTGGGATGTGGAGGCGGGAGACTTCAACGAAGACGGGAAGTTGGATCTCATTGTCGCGAACAACCCCTGTTGCTCCAGCACCGGATCCGGAGAGCTAGGTGTATTCCTGGGCAACGGCAACGGTACCTTCCAGCCGGGCATGTCCTATTTTGTGACGGCGGTAACCGTGGCCGTGGGGGATTTCAACGGGGACGGACATCTGGACTTGGCCGTCGCTGGTGATGGTGTCAATGTGCTTCTGGGAAACGGAGACGGGACGTTCCAGTCCGCGCTGGGCAACCCCCTCGGAAGCACCTACGCGGTAGTAGCGGGAGATTTCAACGGAGATGGAATACTGGATCTGGCGGTGACAACCTCCCACACGATCAGCGTGCTCTTGGGCAATGGTAACGGTACCTTCCTACCCGGCGCGACCTACTATATGGACGTCGCTGCCTCTGGGTCTGGGTTAAGAGTAGCGGACTTTAACGGGGACGGCAAACTAGACCTGGCCGTGAGCGGGTTCGGCACGCAAGTTTTCTTGGGAAATGGCGATGGGACGTTTCAGCGGGTTGCGAGCTTCGTCCCTGGGTACCAATCGTCTTCCCTGGCGATAGGGGATTTCAACGGCCAGGGTCGGCTTGATCTGGCTGTCCCCACTACGGGCAGCAGCAGTGTTTTCGAGGTGGTGCAGTCCATGTTGGCACCCTCCTCTATCAATGTTGGCTTCCCGCTTCAGCTGCTGCAGTTGAACAGCACGCAGCAAACGGTAACGTTGACTAACGTCAGCACGCAGCCAGTAAGCATCACGAGCATTACAATTACGGGAGCGAACGCAGCGGAATTTGCTCAAAACAATAACTGCGCTTCGAGCATCGGGCCCGAAGCGACTTGCACGATCAACATCATTTTCACGCCGACGCAACTGGGACCGCGAACAGCTTCCGTCACGATCAATAGCAGCGCCGTGGGCAGCCCGCAGTTGATTGCCCTGAGCGGGATAGGAGTGGTTTCCGGGCCGAATGCCACGTTGTCATCTACCATCCTATCCCTTTCCTGCTCCTTATCTGACCCCCCTGGTAATGTATGCTTGTGCGATTCCGCCCCCGTAACCCTGAGTGACTTTGGCAATGCGAGCCTGAGCATTACCGGCATCATCACGGCTGCACCCTTCAGTGAGACGGATGCCTGCGATGGGGATGTGGCGGCAGGAAACGCTTGCACGATTTGGCTGGGCTTCACGCCCCCTACATCAGGAACGTTCACCGGTACGCTCAACATCAACGACAACGCTCCGGGCAGCCCGCAAGTGGTCAGCTTAACCGGAATCGCTTCATGTCATTGACAGACGCGACGAGCTAAGGCGCGATGGGGTTCAACAATTGCTAGTTGACGTTGAGTGAGGTACCCCAAGAATTCTGGAATGTTCGAACACGCATGGAAGGCGATGACACTCAAAACCGGGGTCTGATGGTGGATTATTCAGGCTGCCGCTCGTGCAACACGCGTGGAGTATTCCCCGCTCCCTCTTCCTCCCATCAGCTTTACGTGTTTGACCACCCCCCGGGTGCTCTTGCACGGTGGAACACTTCATTATGTCGTGAAACTTCTGTTAACAGTTCACACTCACTGAGATGCCAAGTGCTTTGCAGCCGGGAAGGCGTCAACATTCACTCCGCCAGGACCCTGAGCGCTCACTATGAGCCCTGCCGCGTTCGCGCCCATTGCCGGGTAGGCCAGGAGATTCCCTGGGGGCTCGCGAAACGCGCTGAGGGAAACCTAAGAGTGCTAGCGTGACCAGACTAAAGTTGCCCAAAACCTGACGCTCTCCGGAGTGCCAGAACCGTTGCCAGTTAAGCGCCATTTGTCCCGATTTGACCCAACTCACATGACCTGATCCGACTCGCAAGTTGTTGATCCAACTAGGATGGAGTGGAGAGCACCCAATTCCTAGACCGTTGGTCGGCAGTTCGACTCTGCCCGGGGCCTCCACTCCATCTCTAAGAAAACGCGCTAGTTGACGGCAGGGGATGCCGCGGCGTTGGTCGGTCGTGTTGCCACTTCGTTGCCAGATAAGGAAAATTCCGGCAGGGCTTGCTCCAGCTTTTCCTTTCTAACTGCAGCCGCAGCGTCTTGGCATAATGCTCCCGAGTAGTGCTGATGGGATTCCGAGCTCGCGCAAGTTGGTGGCCAAGCCGCGGCGGAAGGCGTGCCACCCATGCCAGCGAAGTGCCTTGGCTTTGAGATCGGGAATGATCTCCCGTTTGGCGAGATTGTTCATGCGCGTCGGGCTGCCCTTTCCTTCCCGCACCAGATCTTGCGCTGGATCTGGAAATCGCCGTTGACGCGGTCCTCCCCGCGCAGAGCTTCGAGTTCCACCTTGTCCATGCCGGTGTAGCTACCGATGGGGATCGCCAGCCTACCCCCGTCGCTCTTCAGGCCAGCGGTGGATCTCGCGCATTTTGATTCCTAGCCCGGTGCTAGGTGCTCGTCGCACGCAGAGTCCAGATCAGGGTAGCTTGAAAATCAAACGTCATCCTTCTTCCATCTTTAACTGGCAACAACCACTTCCTGACTCCGTTTCGCCGCAGTTGGTTTTACCCGGAACCAGATGGCGTAAAGCGCGGGCAGGAACACGAGTGTAAGGACAGTTCCGACGGCCGTTCCACCGATAAGGGTGTATGCCAACGAGCCCCAGAAGACCGAGAACGTGAGAGGAATGAAGGCAAGCACGGCGGCCAACGCGGTAAGAACGACGGGTCTTGACCTCTGGACCGTTGCTTCCACCACGGCGTGGAATTTGTCCAGACCTTCATCGTGGTTCATCTTGATCTGGCCGATCAGAATCAGCGTGTTTCGCATCAGTATTCCGGCCAGAGCGATCAGTCCAAGAATAGCGTTGAACCCGAATGGCTGGTGGAATACGAGGAGGGTAGGAACAACACCCACAAGACCTAAAGGCGCCGTCAGGACTGTCATGGCCAGAGCTGGCAGAGATCGAACCTGAAAAATGATGACGACGAGCATGCAGACGATCATAATCGGGAAGACTTTAGCCAGAGCCGTGTTCGCCTTGGCTGATTCCTCAGTGTTGGCACCGATCTCGATTTTGTATCCGTCGGGCAATTTGTTGATGATGGGCTGAATGGCCTCGGCGATCTCCGCTGTCACCTGCGGTGGCTCCAGCGCGTCATCGAGTTCACTCTCCACAGTAATCGTTGGCAGACGATCGCGCCGCTTGAGAATCGGGTCTTCTTCTCGGATTTCAACTCTTCCAATCTGACTCAGCGGGATCAGCCGCCCGTCACGGTTCGTTAACGTCATGTTGAGCAGCTTTGTCGGATCGAGACGATTCGGTCCCAAAGTACGCGCAACGACATCCACTGTACGAATGTCTTCGCGGACCTGGGTCACTGGAACTCCAGTGAGAAGGAACTGGATCTGCTGGCCTGCATCATTCGACGAAAGACCAATCAGCCGAAGCCGATCCTGGTCGAGGACGAAATGCACAGCAGGAGCACGCTCGATCCAGTCTTCATGTGTCTGCCGCGCATGAGGATTAGCTTGCGCTTTGGCCAGCACCTGGTCTGCGATAGAGCGTACTTGCGCCGGGTCGGGACCCATGACGCGGAAAGCAATCGGCCACGGCGAAGGAGGACCGAAAACAAATCGGGTTACCCGGACACGTGCCTCAGGTACAAGGCCTGCTGCAACCTGCTCGCGAAGGTGAAGGATAAGCTTGTCTCTGGCCTTGGCATTTGGCGTGAGAATAATCATCTTGGTGAAGTTCGGATCGGGCAGTTCGGGATTGTAAGCAATGAAGAAGCGCGGCGCTCCGCCTCCGATATAGGAGCTGACAATCTTTGTCTCGGGCTGTCGCTTCAACCAGGTCTCGATCTTAAGCACGGTGGCTTGTGTCGTCTCGATGCTCGAGCCCTGCGGTAAGGTTACTTCCACAATCACCTCCGGCCTGTCAGACTTGGGAAAGAACTGCTGCTTGACGAGGCCCATGCCCAACACTGCCGCGAAGAAGATAAGAACGACGGCTCCTGCCACAAGGAATTTATGCTGCATAGACCAGACGATGAGCCCGCGCAATCTTTGGTAATTCGGCGTTTCGTAGATCGCGGCGTAGCCGCCCTCCTTGGGAGGGATTTTGGGGAGAAGCTTCACCGCCAGGTATGGAGTGAATGTAACTGCAACAACCCACGACGTTAGCAGAGCAATACAGACAACCCAAAAGAGATTCCTGCAATACTCACCGGCGCTTGACGCCGCGAAACCGACCGGCATCAGACCCATGATCGTCACGAGCGTCCCGGCCAGCATGGGCGCGGCGGTGTGGCTCCATGCATAGCCGGCCGCCCTGACACGGTCCCAACCTTCCTCCATCTTCACGACCATTGTTTCGATCGAAATGATCGCGTCATCAACCAGAAGTCCGAGAGAAAGGATGAGGGCGCCTAACGAAATACGGTCCAAATATTTGCCGCCCGCCAGCATGATGACCAGCGTCGTTGAGAGCGTGAGGGGAACTGCTGCCGCAACAACGATACCCACCCGCCAGCCAAGACTTATCAGGCAAACAATCATCACAACCAGAAGGGCAACGAAAAATTTCAACTGGAACTCATCGATGGCATCTTTGATAATCACCGACTGGTCCATGACTTTGGCGAAGCTGATCCCAGCGGGCAAATTTGTCTGCAGCCTCTTTTGCTCAGCATGAAGCGCCTTGCCTAGATCCAAGCCGTTGAAGCCATCTTTCATTACGACAGCGAGCATCATCGCTGGTTCGCCGTTGTGACGGACCAGAAATGTGGCGGGGTCTTCGTAGCCGCGTTCAACGTCGGCGATTTCCGACAGTTTCAACGTTCGCCCACCTGCGGAAACAGGAGTATCCCGTATCTTTTGCAGGTCGTCGAAGGCTCCGTCCAGGCGAATAAACACCTGCTGGTTCTGCGTGTCGATCGACCCAGCGGGCGTCACGGCGTTCCGCCTCTCAAGACTGTCAAAGATGTCACGCGCATTGACCCCAAGGGTCGCAATACGGGCGTACGAAAACTCGACGAAGATACGCTCCGGCTGCTCTCCGAGGATATTGACCTTCTTGACCCCGGGAACGTGCAACAAATCCTGGCGCACTATTTCCGCCTCCCTCGTGAGCAGGCGAAGCGGGAGGCCAGGCGCCTCCAACGAGTAGACGGCGAAGATCACGTCTGTATATTCGTCATTCACGACTGGCGGAAAGACTCCCTGCGGCAGCTTGGAGGTTTCATCGAAAATCTTCTTGCGACCTTGGTAGTACTCTTCCTGAACGTCTTCGGGGGGCGTGTAGTCCTTGAGCGTTACGGTGAGAAAAGCTTGACCGGGCCTCGTAAATGTGTCCACATGGTCGTAGTAAGCCAGCTCCTGCATCCGCTTTTCAAGCGGCTCCGCTACCAGGTCTTGCATTTCCTGCGCGGTAGCGCCTGGCCATGCCGCCGTCACCGTAAATACCTTGACCGTGAAAGGTGGGTCTTCGGCGCGACCCAGCTTAAAGTAGGCAAATGCTCCAGTAATGACCATTGCAAGAAGAAAGAAAAGAGTGACGGAACGTTCGCGTACCGCCAGAGTCGAAAGGTTAATTCGTTGCTCGGTGTGCGGTTCTTTCTCGAAATTAGGTTCTTGAGCCTCGAAACTGCTCACTGGATCGCCGCCTTCGCCTCGGCAACGCGGACGCGCTGCCCATCGCTGAGAAGATGCGCGCCCAGGGCGACAATCTCTTCTCCTGGTTGCAGGCCGTTCGCAACGGTGGCCTCTTCGTTATCGGTGCGTAGCACCTTGACCGACCGAAAGGAAACTGTGGACGTGGTTTTGTTGAGTACCCAGACTCCGGGGCCTTGGCCACGATCGGTGATCGAAGCAAGAGGAACTTGCATGGAATCGGAGTTAGCGGATTCTGGGATCTGGATAGTAACGGTTGCGCCGAGAGGAGCTTTCGCGGCCTCGCCTCCGAGAACATACCGGGCTTCAAAGGTCCGCGTTGACGGATCGGCAGCATCAGAGAGCTGTCTCAGCCGGGCGGGGACACTATCGGTTTTGCCATACAAGGTTGCGCGCACCACTGAGCCCAGGGTAGGACGAATCGTCTCCGGGAGGTAGACTGCCGCCTCGCGTGGACCCGCGTGGGCCAATTTCACTACGGTCTGGCCAGCAGCCACCACTTGTCCCGGCTCGCCCAGAGTTTGCACCACGGTCCCGTCAGCGTCGGCAACCAGGAGAGAGTAGTCTCCTTCGTCCTTCGCTACCTGGGCCTGCGCTTCCACTGCGCCAAGCTGCGCCTCCGCTGCATCCGCAGTCGCCTTGATTTGGTCGTAGGTCGAGGCAGAGACCGCACCGGTGCTGACCAATCCGCGGTATCGCGTCTCATCCCCCGCTGCCTGCACTGCCTTTGCTTTCGCAGCCTCCACGTTTTGGGTCTGTGTCGTGATGACATGCGCATAGTCGGTAAGGTCGATGCGCATTAGCGGTTGGCCGACGCGAACAATCTGCCCAACGTCGACGAAACGTTTGGTGACCTTGCCAGGAACTCGGAAACCCAGATCACTTTGGACACGTGCCGTGACAACGCCGGTGAACGCGGGGTCACCGCCCGGCGCAGCTCCAACCGCTACGATACGCACCAACTCCGGCTGGGTCCTCGGGTCTTGTTGTTCATGTGTAGTGCAGCCTGCAAGGGCTAATAGGAAGGGGACAACCATGACCAGGCCTGCCGATTTCTGCCTGCTCATGGTTCGTCCGCTCCAATTCGCAGACCTCGTATCCTTGCCATTTGTTGCCACGGCAGCACCTCCATAATCAAAATTCATTTCATTCCGGAACAGCGGATGTATCTCCCGGAGTGCTCATAGGAACAGGAGGAAGAACCCAGTCAGGGTGTCCACCCGCCCCCGAGCGCCCGGAAAGAACCGACTGCCGCGCGCGCCGCGGTTTCGGTGGTCAGAGCGAGATCATCTTTAGCCACGAGCAGTTGACGGTTTGCATCAAGCACATCCGTGAGTGGTATTACGCCAGCGTCGTAGGACTGCTCGGAAAGATCCTTCACCCGCCGAAGAGAATCAATCTCTCGGACAATCTCATCTCGGCGCGACTCTGACTGGGCCAAGGCGCTGAAAGCATCTTCCACGTCTTCGGTCGCGCGGAGGACTGAAGTGCGGTACTGAAGCAGGGCTTCTGCGTTGGCACCGCGAGCCTGCTTCACCTCGGCATCGACTCGCCCAAAGTCGAACAGCCGCCAGCGAAGGCCGGCAACCGCGCTCGGTTGGAACGTCCTCTCTTTGAAAAGACTTCCGGGTGTGATGCTCTCATTCCCTAGGACTCCGGCAAGTGAAATCTTGGGATAGTATTCGGCGAGCGCCTGGCCAATACGGGCGTTCGAAGCCGCTACGCGCCTTTCGGCGGCGATAATGTCAGGGCGACGCCTCAACAAGTCCGAAGCTGGCTCGGTTACGGCAATTGATGGGACCGCGGGAATGTCGGCGACGACGGCAAGTTCCTCTGCATGAGTTCCAGGCTGGGAACCGAGCAACACATCGAGGCGGTTGAGTTGTGACTCCAGCGTGATCAAGAGAGGTGGTACGGTTGCTCTTGCTTGAGAAACCAGCGCCTCGGCTTGGGCCAGCTCTCTTTCCGAAGCAATTCCAGCAGTCCTTCTTTGCTGAACCAGTTGCATCAGGTGCTCATCAGTCGAAATCTGATCTTTAGCCAGGGCAATCCTGGTCTGTGCTCCCCTGATTTGCAGGTAGGCATCGGCGGCGTCTGCAACTATGGAGATGCGTGTGCCCATCCGAGAGGCCTCGGCCGCCTGCGCTTCCGCCATAGCCGCCTGAGCACCTCTCTTCAAACTTCCAAAAATGTCAGCCTCCCAGCTGGCGCCGATATTCAGATCGTAGTAGGCCTGGTCACGGCTGTAGCCGGGAAGGGAAGGTCCGAAGCGTCCGAACGGGCCTTCGAGAGACTGATGGAAGGTTTGAGACTGGGCATTTAGATCCCCTGATGGAAGCCGTCTTGCTCCGGCCTCTTTGGCAGCGGCACGCCCCTGCTGTACGCGAGCCATAGCTGCTTGCAGATCGAGGTTTTGATCCAGAGCACGCTCAACGATGCGCGTCAGTTCCGGATCGTTGAAACCCTTCCACCACGTATCTAGAGGAGGCGGACCGGCGGCCGGAACACGAGAGACAATTGTCGGAGCGTTATGGAACGGCTGCAGCTGCGTTGCTGGCGCTCGATATTTTGGTCCAGCCGCACAGCCCACCAGCAGAGCGAAGGCCGAGATGCAGATATACGCGGCTGGTTTTGCCGTTGTTCTTGCCGCTTTGGTGGCAAGTCCTCGTAACAATTGAGGGTGGCAAGAAAAGGTGATCTTCATCAAGTTCTGCATAATAGTTAAAAGAGTTTGAAGTCGTTGCTGCCCTTGCCATAAGCTTCAGTGGCGTTGATGCCGCCCCCCGCAAACCAGCCAAACAGCTTGCGGGCGCCATGGGCAGCAATTCCCGGGCCCATCACCACGTGAAGAGTCAATAATGCCGCGTTCATACTCTTCTCCTGTTTGCTCTTAGCACAGCGGTCTTAGAGTCGCTCCGACCTCGATCACCGTTGCCCGCGCACTTCGCCGCGGCTTGCTCCATCAACCCCGCCGCTTCGCTTTGAGGAGAGAGCATGGCCGAGTGTCTCAACCTGACCCTCCATCTGATGATGCTGAGACCGATCGGTCGCATATAGAGGATGTTAAATTTGAGAAATGACAATAGCGCGACCAGAAACCGTGCGACCGAGCGGTCCCTTATGTCATCGAAGGTCGCAGGAAGCAGGAAGGAAGACCGGCGGTCTTCGGCTTCCATGGTCAAATTCTAGAGCGCGCCCTGGAGATAAGCGCAGACATCAGGATGAATCTCCTCGCGGTCAACGATCCGAACGCCTTTACTATTTAATTGGCGAGCATTCGATTCCGGGGGACTGTATCAAACATGGGGGCGGTCACACCACAGGTTGTGGTATCGCTTGTTGAGTCAGGAAGCGCGGTCCTATGCCTGTGGCTGCCCGACTCACGTGCTCCACCAACCGCTGCTCCAAAACGCGTCCTGCAAGCCTCGTCTCGACCCATAAGGCTCGCCGACCAATCGCAAACCGGATGCGATACGAGTGTGTTGCTCACAAGTCGATGGGATGGACGTCAATAGGCTTATGAAAATAACAATGCACTGCGCGCGCTTGGCGTTGACTTTAGGGCTGTTTACCAGCGCTGCGATCGCAGCGGATCAGCAGAACCTGGCCTGCGTAGGCGGGACGGTGTATCCGTCGCGGACAGCGGAGCCGATCAAAGATGCGGCGGTGTTGGCGGAACACGGGAAAATTACAGCTGTGCAGGCAGGGCTGCGGTTCAAACTTCCTGCGTCGACGAAGGTTCTCGACTGCAGGGGCAAGTTCGTCGTTGCGGGATTCTGGAACAGCCACGTCCACTTTGAAAGCGGATGGCAGAACGCAGCCGAACAGCCCGCCGACAACCTCGAAGCACACATGCAGGCCATGCTGACGAAGTGGGGCATGACCACCGTGTGGGACCTGGGCTCGTTGCCGACCAACACACAGGCCATCCGGCGGCGGGTGGAATCCGGTGAAGTTCCCGGGCCGGAGATTCTGATGGCGGCCGACATTTTCCCAAAGAACGGACATCCGGTTTACATTCCGCCGGAGATGCAGCTGCCCGAGGCTGCCACGCCGCAGGAAGCGCAGCAGATGACGCAACAATATATGAAGATGGGTTTCGAAGGGCTGAAGCTCTTTACCGGCGCCTTCATGGGAAACAAACCAGTGGTCAACATGCCGCTCGAAGTGGTGAAAGCCGCGGTGAACGTGGCGCACGCGCACGGTAAGCCGGTGTTTGCGCATCCGCAGAACCGGGCTGGCACAGATAATGCGTTGAATGGCGGGGTCGATGTTCTGGCACACACCATTCCGACCGAAGGCAGTTTCAGCGCGGCCGAACTGGGGCAGATGAAGGAGGGGCACACGGCGTTGATTCCCACCCTCACGCTCTGGACGACGGTGGTGCAAGATCCTGCGGTACAAGAGCAATTTGTGCAAGCGGGAGTGAGCGAACTGAAATCGTATTTTGACGAAGGCGGAACTATTTTGTTTGGCACCGATGTGGGCTTCACTTCCAGATTCGACACGACGCAGGAATACGAATTCATGGGGCGAGCAATGGGATGGAGAGATATTTTGGCGTCCCTCACCACTAATCCCGCAGAGTATTTCAAGGCACCGACGAAGGGCCGCCTGGAAAAAGGCATGGATGCGGATTTCGTGGTGTTGGATGGGGATCCGGCGGCGGATGTGAAGAATTTGGCAAAGGTAAAATATACGGTGAGAGGCGGGAAGGTGATTTATGAGGAGAAGTAGGATTGCTGTAGAGATGTCGCGGGACTGTATCAAACATGGGGGCGGTCACACCACTGGTTGTGGTATGGCTTGTTGAGTCCGGAAGCGCGGTCCTTTTGCCTGTGGCTGCCCAACTACGTGCGCCACCAACCTCCTCTCCAAAACGCGGCCTGCGAGCCGCGTCTCGACCCATATTCGGAACCATCAAACAGCTCCTTTGAGTTATTCGATTGGGCGCTCGCTCAAGCGATCTGGCCCCACCCTACCGATAGTATGACCGCCGACATCTGTACTCAACAAGTCACCTAACCCCGAAACGTATACCTGTAGCGGTTACGAGAATTGCCATAACGAATATACATCCGACAATCAGAGCTGCTGGATCTGTGGGGATCGCCTCAGCAGGAGGACTCTGAGTTCTTAACCTCCGTGCGACCGGCGTAACAAAGATAAGAATGGCTTGTCCGAGAAGAGCTGCCGGAATGACAGATATGATCATGAGCTGAGCACCATTGGGAATAAAGAGTCCGGCAACGAAGGACAGTACGGTAGCTGCGAAGAATGGCACTATAGAGAGCCGCCACAGGCTTTCGGGAAAGTTCGCGAAGCTCCTGGCAAAAAAGAGCACTGTTAGTGCGCTCAAACTAGCCCCACCTACTACCTCTAGCAGGGGAGTAGCCCGTGATGGGGAAGACCCACAATCGCGTCGCTCCAATCCCCGACGCCAAACGTTCCGGAGAAGAATGTATAGCAGACACCGTTAAAGACGCCGAGTGCTGAAAGAAGCCAGACGAAGACACGCCACGTGAGGTTTGCGTTGTGGCGGGCCAAGATGCGATGGAGGGGATAAAGAGCGAGTCCAAGGACGACGGTGGAGATTGCTCCACTCATTGTGATAAGTCGCCCTCCGAATGTGCCAATTTGCGCGCTGGCTGGAAGGTCGGCTGCGTCGATGGAGGTTGACGTGAGCACAAAGTGCCGCCCTCCGAACAGGTACATCATCGACCCGTGGCCAATGATCTCGTGCCACATCACCGTGAAGTAGTAGGCCAAAAAACCAATGGCCGAAAGCGTCCAGATGCTGTGTCTCTTCAAACCCCGAGTACCGATAGTTGAAGCAGAACTGCTCATTCTTCTTTGTCCTTTCGGGGGGGATTGGGAGTTTGTGGTTGCTCTCACTGCTTCGGCGAGTCAACCGCCTCCTGCAGCAGAGAGCCCCTGTATGTAGTGACACGAACCGGCGCAAAATATTCCGATGAATCGCAACTGCGACGCCACTTTCTTCCGAAGGCATTGTGTGTTTTCGGCGGACCGTATCAAACATGGGGGCGGTCACACCACAGGTGTATCACTTGTTGATTCCGGAGGACCGCGAGCGGTTCTGGATTTACTTGTAGGACTGTGTGGCTGCCATAGTTGGAATTTCCTCTTCATTCGAGAGCGTCCGCATGTCGTGTTCTAACCGCTGCTCAGTTGTCTTTTTCACGGCTAGCCCCAGAGCTTTTCCGTAGCTTGGCGTGGATTCCGCAGGTGTTTGACACTTTGGCCGGGC
>Ga0123356_10005140_pt1 | contig 13407 bp, 10 predicted proteins | sample TergutEmb28metaG_2_FD_92546 | JGI IMG/M metagenome (GOLD analysis project Ga0123356, IMG submission 92546) | Embiratermes neotenicus P3 segment gut microbial communities from Petit-Saut dam, French Guiana - Emb289 P3 | ecosystem: Host-associated > Arthropoda: Insects > Digestive system > Gut ... | reverse complement strand
TCTGAGGCAAAGGCTTGCTCAGGCTAACCGTAAAATTACCGGCGAGTAAGAATAACTATGGTAACATTTTCTAAATGAGGCATCCTGCAATTTCGGTAACATTTCTATTTGAGGCAACTCGGGGGGAAACCATGGCTCACTTTCCCGCCAGCGGCATTAGGGGGACAAAGCGGGGGCGGTCTGATTTTGCGTCGGCAAGGTTTGCCATATGCTCCTGATACCAGTCCTCTCGTTCCCGGAAACGGTCTTCTATTAGCCAACGGTTTTCCAGAATACGGCTGGCATAATCCAGCGATACCTTGGGTGCGCCTGAACCGCGTACCCGGCCTGCTCCCGCATTGTATATTGCCAGTGCCGATACTTCGGTACCGCCTATTTCCAGGCAGTGCTGCAAATGGCTCATGCCATATTTTGCGTTTATCTCAGGGTTAAAAAAAGACGGCAGATCCAGACGGGGAAACGTACGGTTGTTTAACTGAAAAAGGCCCCTGTCTATACTCCCATCCCGGTTTTTGGCATTCACCGCCAAAGGGTTAAAGCGGCTTTCCTCCCAGGCAAGAGCAAAGGCAAGGGCCGGAGGGATATTATACAAACTCGCATTGGCCAGAATCACCTCGGCAATTTCCCGGGAGGCGCACACTTCCATAAAAAAACCAACGACCCTGTCTCGCGATTCTTCCTCCCGGTACAATTCCTGAATAATATCCCGGCGTCCCGCTTTTGCCTGAGCAAAAAACTGTGTTTGTCTCATTCCCCTGGATGTTTCATTACCCAATTCCAATGCAACAGCCGCGCTCTCACCGCGAAAATGATCGGTCAAGCGGGCCGACAACAGGGCGCAAACAACCAGAGAACCCAAACAACCAAAAAACACCGGAATAATTATCTTTCTGCTTCCCAACTCTTTCTCCTGAGTCTAATATACCGCTTTTAGGCCGTACTTTCTACCGATCGAACCCGAATAATGCCATTGACCTGCCTAAGCTGTTCAATAACCGTTTCGGGGATTTTCTGCTCGGTATCAATAATGCAAAAGCCATATTCATCGCGATGGTGGTTGATTAAGTCCTGAATATTGATATTTGCCTTTGCAAGATTAGTGGTAATCTGTCCAACCATGTTGGGGATGTTCTTGTTTATAACAAGCAGCCTGTAGGGGAAGCGCTGCTCAAGCCGGCAGCGCGGAAAATTGACCGAATTGCGAATTCCGCCGCCTTCCAGAAAATCCATAAGCTGCTTTACTGCCATAATCGCGCAATTATCTTCCGCTTCGGGGGTGGACGCGCCTAAATGGGGAATACAAATGGTCTTTTTACAGGCCAACAGCTCCGCCGAAGGGAAATCCGTTACATAGGCGGAAAGTTTTTCCGCATTCAAAGCCTGAATAATGTCAGCCTCGTTGACCAGCCCGCCGCGGGAAAGGTTGACGATGCGCGCCCCTTTCTTCATCAACTGAAATTTTTCAGCATTCAGGAGACCCTTGGTCGTGTCGGAAAGCGGCGCATGAAGGCTGATGTAGTCGGCTTTGGTCAATAAGCTGTCAAGCGTGTCGGCGCGGACAACATCGCGGGAAAGATTCCATGCGGCGTCAACGGAAATGAAGGGATCATAACCAATGACATTCATGCCCAGGGCAATTGCGTCATTTGCCACCATAACACCAATGGCTCCCAGTCCCACTACGCCAAGGGTTTTGCCCTGCAGTTCCGGCCCTTCGAATTTTGACTTTTCCTTTTCCACTAAATCGGGAACCTTATCGGCCTCACCGGCGATTGAAGCAGCCCAGTTAATCCCGCCCACAATATTGCGGGAGGCCATTAACATACAGGCCAGCGCCAGTTCCTTTACCGCATTGGCATTGCCGCCGGGCGTATTGAACACCACCACTCCCTTCTCGCTGCACTGGGGAATGGGAATATTGTTGACTCCCGCACCCGCGCGGGCAATGGCCAGCACTGAATCGGATATCTCTATATTGTGGAGATCCGCACTCCGCACCAGTATCGCATCGGGATTGGGTATTTCGCTGGCAACCTCGTATTTATCGCGGGGAAATAATTCCAGGCCAAACGGGGAAATTTTATTCATTGTTCTGATTCTAAACATGGTTTCTACTCCTCCTATTTATTTTCGAATTGTTCCATAAATTGAATAAGCGCCTGTACCCCTTCAATGGGCATGGCGTTATAAATACTGGCTCTCATGCCGCCAACCAGGCGATGCCCGGCAAGATTGATAAGGCCCGCTGCCGCCGCTTCTTTCACAAAACGGTTTTCCAGTTCCGTCCGTTTTTCCGCGTCTTCCACCCGCGCGATAAAGGGAATATTCATCAAACTGCGGAAGGGTTTTTCAACCGGCGAATAAAACAGTTTCGAGTTATCAAGGTATTGATAAAACAATCCGGCTTTTTCCTGGTTGAGTTTGGCAATGGCCGGAACTCCGCCCAGATTTTTCAGCCACTCAAGCACCAGGCCAACCATGTAGATCGAATAACAGGGCGGCGTATTGTACATGGAACCTTCTTCCACATGCGTATCGTAGCGGAGCATGATCGGCGTTTTTGCCGGCGCATGACCAATCAGGTCTTCGCGGATGATAACCACGGTGACACCTGCCGGCCCCAGATTTTTTTGCGCGCCCGCATACAGTATGCCAAACTTGGAAACATTCAGCGGTTCGGAAAGTATGCAGCTGGAAATGTCCGATACCAGCGGGACATTGCCTGTTTCGGGAAGGCCTACCCATTTGGTACCGACAATGGTATTGTTCAGCGTTATGTGATAATAAGCGTCATCGGGCTTTGCGGCGGGCGCGGCGGGAATGTAGGTGTAGGCCCTGTCTTTGGAACTTGCCCGCACATCCACACCGGTAAATTTTGCCGCTTCTTTTGCAGCCTTATCCGCCCAGACACCGGTGTCAATAAAAGCGGCCTTTTTCCCGCTATCGCCAGCCGCCAAATTCAGGGGAACCATTGCAAATTGCAAAGAAGCCCCGCCCTGCAAAAACAGGACTTTGTAGTTGGCCGGAATCCCCATCAATTCCCGCAAGAGGGATTCGGTTTTTTCGATGATGGGCTTATAGTCTTTTGACCGATGGCTCATCTCCATGACCGACTGACCGGAACCGTGCGCATCGCACATTTCCGCAGCCGCTTTTTCCAGAACCGGCAACGGCAAAGCCGAAGGCCCCGGAGAAAAATTGTAAACTCGTTTCATAAAAACTCCTTCCTAAAAAAATAATTCTCATTTCTCATTTCTCATTTTTATAACCAAGCTCCGGAGTTCGTCGGTGACGTACACATTGCGTACGGTTACTTCCGGCGATACACTCAGCGCTACCGGCGCAAAATTTAAAATACCCCGGATGCCTGCAGCGATGCATTTTTCCGCGGCGGCCTGCGCTTCTTTTGCCGGGACACAGAGCAGGGCTATCTCAATGCCAAAACGGCTGATAATTTCGGCCAGTTTATAGGCCGGGTACAATGGCACGGGAGAATTCAGAATCTCCACCCGGTTTACATTGGTATCAAAACCGGCGGCAAGCTCAAATTCAGCCAATTCCGGCGGCGTAAAATTGAGGTACGCCGAACCCAGCCGCCCCAGCCCAAGCACGCAAAATTTCCGGCGGCGATCCAGTCCCAGGGCCTTTTTTATCAGCGGAATCAGCAATTCCGGCTCATAACCCGCATTACCGCCTATGCTGGCCCCTTCGGTCAGACAGGAAATGTCCTTGCGAATGGTATCCCGCGGCCAGCCACTCAACTGTTCCGCCTGCGCAGAGGTCACCGGCCCGGTATTCCCTGCCAAAACATGGTTTTCCAGCAAACACATAAGCTGCAACAATCGTTCTTTTGCCGGCCCCGAAATATCCGCCACTATCCCTCCTGTGAAATATTTCACAACCAGAATACTAAAAACTGATGGAATTGTCAAGAGGGGATTTCAAGGGCACAGGCTTTTTTACGGGGGTTCACGGATCACACGGAATATGGTATGTTATGAGTAAATACAGTAATAGTATTTAAGGAAGGTATACTATGTCTATAAGCGATTCCACATTTAATGTATTAAACGAAAAACACGGGTTTGCGCCGGAGCAAAACGATACATCATCGACCTACAACGAGTTAATTCCCGGAAAAGCCTGGTTTTATTTTGGCAAGGAAGATGCCAACGGCGGTCCGTACATGGGTTTCTGGGTGGACGAAAAACTTGAACAAGACGTACGGAAAGTTTTAAAGGACTCTTTGCACACAAACAAAGATATGGTTAATGGCGGAGACGTAATAGAAGACGGCTGCTGGATTTACTGCGTTATCAACAAAAAAGATGATCCGGCGCTGATAGCATCAACCTTATTAATGATGAAAGCAGGTATTTTTGAATATTATGAAGATGACGATGAATCTGAGGACGACGATGAGGAGGATGAATCTGAAGACGAAGATGACGACACAGAAGAAAATACCAACGCAAGCAATACCAATGTACAAGCGCTCCGGATTAAAGAACCCGCCAGGGCCAAAACCCCGTCAACAGTAAGCGGCAAAGCATTGTTACACACCCTAAGGATTATGTTCGGTAACAATTACGGCATTATTCCCCGCAGAAGCGAGTTCGGACCTTACAGCTGGGAAAATATCAGCGGTAAACCCAGCCTGCTCTGGCGTTTTCTTCTGCTCCTTTCCTATGTGTGGATTGTCCCTGGCATTATTGTACTGTTTATTTTTCTTCCTTATACAAAGTATTTTTTTGTTGAACCCAAGTCCATAACCATTGAACCGGACAAAGCGAATGTTTTTGTTCTGCCGGAAGATGTAACATATGCTATTACCGATTTTGACGGCGAACCTGTATCGAATACTATAAGCGCAGGAACTGTTGTGTATCCGGCGTTCAGGGTCTCATGGCATACCTATGCTGAAGACGAAAAAGGCAATCGTTTTAATATTGACGCACATTCAAATGGACCAACGCTTGGCAATAACAAACACCTGGAAGATTTCCCCAGTACATGGATGGTCATTTATTCAGAAAAAGATATTGAGCGGTTTTTTATCGGGAAAACATTAGACGAGGTAAAAGCGCAATATGCTGTACCCATGCCGGTTATCGTACTGGAAGACGGTTCAATGCTGGCGCAATTCGGCGGATTAAGCACAAGGAACGAAAATAAAAAACGGCTAAGCGGTTTGACTGTTAAAACAGATACTTCGGGGATTATCCGCGAATATACGTTTACAGAAGAAACAAAAATAAGAGCCAATCTGATTGACTGGATTCCGTTTGTAAACAAAATAGTGGAAACTGATGGCATCCGCAAATTTATCCGGGGCTTCCACAGCTCATCCAGCAGAATCCAAATGGACCGGAACCCAATTGTTGTAAACGGTTTAAGTTTCGGCGATAAGTGGTATCAAATTCTGGGCACTATCTTCCTGCTCTTTTCGTTAATGACTACTGTTCTGGCTCCGGCAATTTTAATACCGGTTTTTATCTGCTTACTGCTGTTCATAGCAAATAAAACATTCTCGGCGGAGAAAATTTTCCAGATAGGCAGCGCATTGGGCTTTTTTGTTTTACTGCCATTGGCATTTTTTACATCACTCATACTGGAAACTCCCATGGCGGGGATTATGATTGGCGGCACTCTTTTCTTCTGTTATATATTCTTTATTCCCGAACTCAAAAGTGAGCTGACGGTTTTACGCTGCGATATGTGCGCAGGATGGGACACCTATTACTTTGTCGAGGTAATCGAAAGGATAGAATACAAAGACACAAAAATCACAAAGTATAAAAGCGGCAGAGAAGATAAGGAAGTTTCATACAGAGTTCTGACCAAGCGCAAATACCGATGCAATCATTGCGGAGACGAAATTATCAAGCCATCCTGGAAAAGATGAGTGATACATCCGCTTCTATCGCATCTATCACCGCATCCGGGGTGGAAGCGCCGGCGCTCAGGCCGATGGCGCCGGTGGCAGCATAGTTGTAGAAATCCGGCGGGATATCTGCGGCGGTCTCTACCAGGACGCAGGGTTTGCCGGATTTTTCCGCTATGGCAAACAGGCGGCGGGTATTGGCGGAATCTTTCCCCCCCACAATGATAAGCGCATCAACCATATCCAGCAATTCCCGCAGACTGTCCTGCCGTTCTCTGGTGGCGGCGCAAATGGTCTGGGCAATTTCCAGATTCGGGAAAAACCGGGCGATTGCATTGCCAATAGCCTGATACTCTTCCATTGAGATAGTAGTCTGCCCAATGAGCGCCGTTTTCGCATCCGAAATTTGCGCCTGCAATGCTGCGGCCGCTTCCTTCGCCTCAGCAGCGTTGCCTACTACATGGCAAGTTGGTTCGTGAATACCAGTGGTAAAATAATCCCTAATGCCAATAACTTCTGCGTGGGTTTCTTCGCCTGCAAGGAAAAGACTGTAACCGGCTTTGGCATAAGCGGCGGCTTTCAGCTGGCTGGCTTTAACCCGGGGGCAGGTTGCGTCAATAATGGCCGCACCCCGTTTGCGCAATGCCGCTTCAGTGTGCGGGCCTACACCGTGGGCGCGAATAATGATGGTGTAGGGTTGCGGCAACGCCGCATTGGGGGAAGAAAGAGCATTTTCGTCAAGAATTTCTATGCCGCGGCGTTTTAGATCTTCAAGTACCTGAGGGTTGTGGATTAGGGGGCCAAGGGTATAAACGTGATCTGAACGTTCAGCTTCATTGCAGGCAAGCTCAACCGCCCGCCGCACTCCCATACAAAAGCCCAAAACCTTTGCCCGGATAGTTTGAATGGGAGCTGGGGACTGAGGACTGGGGACTGGGGATGGCTGTTCGAAATCCAGGCGCATTGTTAACCAGCTATGCGTGTTGACAATGCGCTAATATCTCTAACAACATTCCCTAGTCCCTAGTCCCTAGTCCCCAGTCCCTATTTAGCGGGCTGAGCAACTCCGAGTTTGGAGCGTTCGGCTTTTTTCTTTTCCCAGAAACTGACAAAACCGGAAACAATGAACATGGTGGTGTACACGCCGGAGAGCATACCAATCATCAAGGCAAGGGCAAAGTCCTGCATCGAACCGGTGGTAAAGATGAACAGGGACATGACTGCCAGCATGGTGGACACTGTGGTGATGATAGTTCTATTGAGAGTCTCAGTCAGCGAGCGATCCAGTATATTGATGAACAATTCATCGGGATAGAGGCGGCGGTTTTCCCGAATACGGTCAAACACAACAATGGTGTTGTTGGTTGAGTAACCGAGTATCGTGAGAATTGCGGCGATGGTGGTGGTGTTGAATTCCATGCCACTCCAGACCACAAAGGCCACGATAACAATACCGTCATGGATAATGCCCAATACCGCGCCGGCGGCGTACTGAAACTTAAACCGAATTGTAGCGTATAACAAAACCAGCAGCAAAGTACAGGCGATCAAAATACCCGCCTGATCACTAAGGTTTTTGGAAAAACGGGAACCGACATAATCGGAACGGAGTACCACTACTTCGCCTTTGCCAAAATGTTCTTCAAGAACATTGGTGATCCGTTCGGTGGGAGCGACAGTGACAACATTGTCTTCGGCAAAAGCGGCATCAGCAAATTCAACGGAATCGTCCTCGGCGAAAATGGCTTCGGCAGAAACATCTTCGGCAGCGCTACCGTTTTCCTTTTTCTCCTGCCGGTCATCAACACGAATCATGAAATGGCGATCCTGCGGCTGCCCCAGGCTTTGTACCGCAACCGTTTGTCCCAAACCGGATACCGCTTCGCGTACCGCAGCAATGGGTATTTCCAGGCTTTGGGGGTTAAGGTAATGCACCAAATAGGGTCTGGCCCCCAGTTGCGGATTCCCCTGGGCGCTGCGTACCAGCCATTGCGTACTGACCCATTCCGGCACATCAAGCTGAGCGCTCAAGCCTTCCACCTGCTCGCTCAGGGCATTAGTAAGTTCACCGACAGTCCCATATTCACTGAATGGAAAGGTAAAGGTCCGGGGTTCAACGCCAACGCCGGAATTGACAATATACATACCGCTGCGATCAAAGGCAATGGTCGCATTGCCCCTGCCCGACCAGGTAAGGTTGAATGCCGTAGGGGCAAACTGCACTTCCTGTATCAAACCAGGGCGAAAGTCTACGCCAAGGTTAAAGCCGCCCATCACAAAATAGCTGACTATTCCGGCAGTGGCAAGGACAATGGAAAAAATTGCCGCCGGAAGAAATAATTTTGAAAACCGAATTGTCTTTCTCATGCTTTAATCCCTCCTGCGGCTGCATTTTCGGCCCGCAATCGAGACCAGCTTATCGAAATTGTTTTTGTGCGCATTACATCCGTACCAAAGTCAAATATCAGACGGGAAACAAACAAGGCGGTAAACACCGAAGAGAATACCCCGACAGAAAGGGTTACGGCAAATCCCTGAATGGGACCGGAACCAAGCTGCGAAAGGAACAAGGCGGCAATAAAGGTGGTGATATTGGAGTCCATAATCGCCCAAAATGCCTTTTCAAAACCGGTTTCAATTGCGGCCTTTCTGCCCTTGCCCAGACGCATTTCTTCCTTTATACGTTCAAAGATAATAACGCTGGCATCAGTTGCCATACCGATAGTCAGAATAAAGCCTGCGATACTTGGCAGCGTAAGGGTAAAATTAAAGGCGGAAAGAATACTGAACATAATGTAGAAGTTCAGCAGCTGGGCAATAACGGCGTTGATTCCCGCCGCTTTATAATACAGCAGCATGAAAATCAATACGGCTGCAATGCCGCCCAACAAAGCATACAGACCCTGCCGGATCGTATCTTCGCCCATTGAAGCGCCGATGCTCTGCTGGTTAACCACTTCAAGTTCCACGGGCAGGGCTGCGGTTCGCAGGGTCAGAGCGATATTGTTTGCCTCGTCCAGACCAAATCCGGTCAGGCGCACCGCATCACGAATCGCCGACTGGATAGTCGCCTGGGACTTAACCCGGTCATCAAGCACTATAGCCATAGGCCTTCCTATGTTGGCAGAGGTCAACCGATGAAAAATTTCACCGCCCTCACTATCCAGCATAAAAGTAACTTCCGGCTTGCCGTCCAGATGGTTCCGTTCCACCACCGCGCTGCGTATGTGGTTACCGTCAAGGCCCACTTCTCTTTTCAGCGCCACATAGCGGAGGGTTCCATCGGCATTGCGGGTATGCTCGTCCAGACCGTAGCGATCTTTCACGTATACGCCGCGAATCATGACATCAGCCGGCACAATCGTAAAGTCGGCCAGATTTCCGTCAGCATCAAAAGTGGTAGCAGGATTCCTGCGGTAATAATTATCAAACATTTCGGTCGCTTCAGTATCAACCATGTGAAAGGCCAGACTGCCCTTGCCCATGATGATGTCATTGATCCGCTCAGGATCGGCACTGCCGGGAATTTCAACATAAATCTGATCCGAGCCTTGCTGCCGAATGACCGGTTCGGTCAGGCCGAATCGGTCGATACGGTTGTTCAGCACTTCCAGCGCCCGATTTACCGCATCGGTACGGTCTTCCTCGTTCAGGGAACGACCAAGTTTTGCCTGCAGGGCATCCATGTCCGCCTGGAGCACAATGCTCAAGCCGCCGGAAAGATCAAGGCCAAGCTGTACTGCCCGCTTCTGCAAATCTTTCAGGGCAAAAACTTCTTCCCGATATTTGGTTTCAATAGCATCCAGGGCTTCCCTTCTGCTGGAAAAAGCGGAAAGCGTTGTCTTGGCATCCCACTTTTCGGGAGCTGCCTGTTTGGTATCCTTGTAAATCTTTTTTGCCTGACCAATCAGAAAGGCAAGATCTTCAGGAACATCCCCGTTTTCCCCGGCCAGGGCGATAAGCCGCTGTAAATCCGCCTGCGCGGTCCGCGAAGCGTAGGTTTTTATCTGCTCACGGGATTCCAGAGCAATAGCCTGTTGATCCCGCGGAACCAGAAAATACCAACGCAGGGTTGGCCAAAGGAACACAAAACATATCGCCATTATCACCGTGACAATGGCAAGCCGATACCGTTTACTCATGCTTTTTCTCCAGAAGATTCAGTTTCTTCGTCTTTGGCAACAGACACAACGCTGGCAATAGCGCCGCGGTTGAATTCGATCTTGGTGCTATCGTCAACTTTTACGATGACGGAGTGTTCCTTTACGCTCTGAATAGTCCCGTGGATGCCCCCAATAGTGACCACTTTATCGCCTTTTTTCAGGGCGGCGATCATTTTCTGGGTCTCTTTTTGCTTTTTGTTCTGGGGTCGGATCATCAAAAAGTAGACGATGGCGAAAATCGCAATAATAGGGAGAAAAGTCATTAGACTACCGCCTTGCGGAGCGCCATCGGGACCTGACGGCGGAGCCGCCATAAGCAGGTAAAAAATGAATGAATGCATAGTTACTTCCTTAAATTTGAGTTAAATTGAAGCGCTTGGAAATGGTTTCCCAACACCCCTGAACTACCAGATTACCATAAAAAGGGCAATAAATACAAGTAGGCGGGGGGGAAAAAATGAGGAATGAGGGGTGATTTTGGGAGGTGTTGGGGGTATAATACCGTATGACTAGTCTTTTTGATTTTTCTGTCCCCACTTCGCGGCAAAATGAATGGCTTAATATCACTGCCGAAGTGCAAAAGGCCGTGGCTGCTTCCGGCATAACCGAAGGTATGTGCGTGGTGTTTGTACCCCATACCACCGCCGCAGTAACCGTAAATGAAAATGCCGATCCCGATGTTCCTCATGACGTTGGATTTGCCTTGAACCAGATATCCCCCGACCGACAGGAATTCCGTCACAGCGAGGGCAACTCAGCGGCGCACACCAAAACAAGCCTGATAGGGCCTTCCGTTACGGTGATTGTTTCCGGCGGCAAACTGCTCCTGGGAACCTGGCAGGGAATATGGTTCAACGAGTTCGACGGCCCCCGGACCCGGAGGGTCCTTGTACGGGTGTTGGGGGAATGTTGAGCGGAACATCACCCGAATCAGTATATGCTGCCGGAGGTATTTTCGATATAAACCCTTCTTTTATCAGTGGGAAGCAGACTCTCTATTGTATCTGATCCGATATGCTGTAGTTGAACTCCGGTACTATCAATCGTAAAGGAAAATGCATGGGAGTAATAATCGTATGTTCCCGGCGGCGGGCTTGAAGTAGGAACCAGCCAATTAAAATGACCGGTGATAGATGCTATCCCTTCATTGTCCATATAATGCAATATTCCGGCGGGAACAGGATTCCAGTTCATAAAACCGGAATGAATAGTTGGGTTGTAGTTTATGGGATATGAAAAAACACCCTTTTCAACTATTTCCCAAGTATTGTTGGGAAGCAAATAGAATTTCCCAATACGCCCCGGTGTGGTAGAGCCATAAGTACTTGAAGTAGAACTAATGCTTATGTCTATTGAACCAATATTTGGAATTTGCGGCACCGTTTGACCGGAAGTGTATGCAACTTTGATCATCCTTTTTTTGCTGGGTAGAAAAACCTCTTCCACTATTGTATTTCCTGTATAATTACAATAATAAGCCCCAGTGCTGGTAATGGTAAAATAGAACTCATGTTTATAATAGATAGCATCTGGTGTACCCGTAACAGGAACCCACAAATAAAAATAATCGGATATATCATCAATATTGTTTTGAATCATATACGTTGTTATTTCGGAGGGGACAGGACTCAAATGCACATTCTCCGGGTTATGGGCGAATGAAGATATTGGGGATGCATAAATACCCTTTTCGACAATTTCCCATGTCCCATCGGGATGCAGGAAAAATTTTCCGACATTTCCCAGCCCTATTCCGGCAAAAATGATTTCCATTGATCCAATGGGTGGAGTTTGTGTCACCGCATTTTCCGCATTAATTTTCCCGCCGGTTCTGCAATAATTATTAACCTTTAAATTCGGAACCTCTTCGACACTGGCTAAAAGGATATCCTTCAATTCCGGACCGGTTAAACCCGGGTGCATGGATTTCACCAACGCCGCAACACCGGTGACAATTGGCGTTGCTGAAGAAGTGCCTCTAAACGTATCGTAACCGCCATTTTTATCGGTAGACCAAAAAACGGTGGGAGCGAAAAGGTCAACGCTATTAGCACCGTAATTGGATCCTGACATGCCATCCCAACCTGGATCTTGATTAATTGACCTTCTTTCTACGTAAGGTGTTGTTGTTTTGTCAATGGTATATGCGCCTACCGAAATAAGGTTGAGAAGTCTGGGAAGATAAGGCATATATTGAGAATTGGGAAAAATATGCGAAAATTTGCGAAAATCGAAATCAGTCGTCCAATTGGCAGGAAAAATAGGGGTATCATCATTATCCTCACCATGGTTATGGGCAGCACAAACAAAAAGCCCTGCATATTGGTTTATTGCTGTATAGAGGGAAAAATTAAAGGTAGAAGAACCACCGCTAAAATTGAGAATATCAATAAATTCATCACAATTACCATTATCATTGACATTATTGGCATAATCAACAGCATCTATTGTTAATGAAATAAAAAGAGTAAAATTGTATCCAAATTCCACCCTTAACGAAACCAACGATATATCTGGATATGCGCCGGCTACACCGATAAGGCCGGTCCCGTTGGCACTTATCACACCCGCTACTAGAGTCCCATGGTTTCTCTGATCATTATAGGGACCACCTCCCAGAGAAATTCCTGGAGGGGAAAGATCATAGCTCAAATTTTCGTCTATACGACCAATTAAGGCCTCATGATCTTTATAAACGCCAGAATCGATCACGCCAACCTTAATGGGATTCGTTGTAATGGCGTTGTTACTAATATAGTTCCAAGCTGCAAGCAAAGAAATACTGTTATATATATCCTCCTGATAATACTCATAATGGACGGGAGGCGAATTGGGAAGCGCACAGTATTCTATCATCGTATCAGGGCCAACATACATAATATCGTCCCTTTGTTCGAGCAGTTTTATTGTCTGGAGTACATTTTCCTTGCTTTGTATTGGTAAATCAAGACACAATATCTGTCTGAACTTATTCACATCAACCAACATACCATGAGCGATCCGTTTTGTAAGCCTGCTCCAATCCCCTGTTTTTTGCGCTTGCAATTGTTCCTGAACCACTGTCATAGTCCGCTTACTGAGGTCTCTCACTTGAACACCGTTGAGTTCGGGGAAATCTTCCGGCGTATATGTTCGAAAATCCATGCTGGCCGATTTTTTGAGCACGATTAAGACCCGGTCTTCTGCAAAGGAATCTTGTAAAGTGGCATTGGAGTAGATTTTCCCTTCGTCAAATCCAAATTCAACACTGCGATTTGTTTGTTTTCTGACACCTGATTCCAGAGCATCAAACCGGCATTGTACTGTTATAATTACCAACGGCAAGAGCAACACTAACAAAACTAATGGGGTTCTCTTTTT
>Ga0123356_10005139_pt1 | contig 13408 bp, 12 predicted proteins | sample TergutEmb28metaG_2_FD_92546 | JGI IMG/M metagenome (GOLD analysis project Ga0123356, IMG submission 92546) | Embiratermes neotenicus P3 segment gut microbial communities from Petit-Saut dam, French Guiana - Emb289 P3 | ecosystem: Host-associated > Arthropoda: Insects > Digestive system > Gut ... | reverse complement strand
TCAATCACCTTGTCATTATAAGTAGTGATGTCAGCGCCAAAGGTTTGCCCGCCGAAGGTATCGGTCAGGTCGGCATCGATGTCGCCGTCAAAGTAATACTTAACTGTGTAAGAGAGGTCTGTGGCCGGTACCCAACTGCCATAAAAGGTAACCTCATGACCAGGCATCACAAAAGTCCCGTCTACCGCTACAATAACATCGTTTGTAACCCACCCATTAAATACGTATCCGCCAAAAACCGGTTTTCCCTCTACATTCACCGTCACACCCTCTTCGCGCACATCATTTAACAACGATGGATCTGGCGCACCAACCGGCACGACGCCAGTATATTCGTACTTAATCCAACCTGTGAACAACTCGCCAAACCCAGTACTCGCGCACTCAAGTCCGTGCGCCGGATTATTTTCCGCGCTGACGGTCAAGCAATCTGTGACCCTAGGTTGTTGAGTCGTGCATTCGTACACAGCTTTATAAGGAGGCTTGCTCATAACAGAAGAGTCGTTAAATAACTCTGTGCAGGGCTTTCCAGACAGAGCGGCCCCGGTCAGTTTCTTATTATTCGAACTCACAAACAGTATAAAGCTACTCGAACCGTCAGTATTCTTAATGCGATACACCATTTCCAGTTGAGTGTGTTGGTTAATTGATGAATTCGTTAACCCCAGCACTTCTGCACCTACCGGTAACTCGTATTGGAACTCGCCCCACCCTATACTATCTGCAGCGGCGTTGTCGCTACTTGACAGCAACCCCAATCCCCCTCCCGCCAATAAAATAAAGCCCGCAAACACAGCTGCCAGCTTTCGCCAATATTTCTTGAGTCCTCTCATAAACTCCTCTTTCTCCCTATAATGTTACATCTAGATGTTATCTGAACACATTATACTGCTCGAGCCAACCAAATACAATGATTTTCTTACAAATTCCGAACAAAAAATGACGCCCATCTTACGGGGCGCCATTTCGATTTTTGTTATCTGTTATTTGTTTTCTTTGCGGGACTTCTTTGAAGCACCAGCAGCAATCGCTGAACCAGCAGCCACAGCACCCATCATCAAGAGGTCGTTATTGTAAGCCGCATACTCTACAGCCTCTGCAGCAGCGGTCGAACCGAAGAATACGCCAGTTTGTGGAACTTCCACACAGCGTGGATCGTCTGCAGGAATCTGAAGACCCTCAAAGCCAGGAAGGTCACAGAAGACCTCACCACTTGAAGCTTCGAGCTCAATTTCGTAAGAGCAGTCGCCATAAGTAATCTGACCGTTTCGGCTAGCATTATCCTTGAAGCTCATAATAACTTCAATAGTAACGGTAATCTTGCCATCGGCGATGCGCACATCAGAAGTTGGGATCTCATCGATAGCGTAGTCAAAAGTCTTACTGACAATTTTACCATTTGCAGCATAGTCAATCTCGACATCGTCAAGTTCATCAGCTGTCGTGACAACGGTGAATGTCACTACATCACCAGACCTGAATATGCCGCGCTTGTTTGGAATCAAGTCGGTGCATTCAAATACACGAGGAGCTACTGGCTTCTCAAAACCGAGCCACATATCAGTCAAGTTATTGCTTTTTGATATTACATACTCACCGGCTTCGCTAAAGGTGCAGTACTCATACACAGACTCGTTGTCTGCGTTCTTTGTCTGCCAGCGAAGTGTAAACCCAAGATCCTTCAACACATTAACAGTGATGACCTCGCCCTTATTACCGATATACTCAATCGTGATAACAGTCTCACCATTTACAGATACCAAGTACCTGTAGTCTTGGCCGTTGCTATCATCTTCACGGGTAACGGTTGCCATCACAGGCATGCCGTTTTCATCTGCTATTTCAATTGGGTCTAGGCTGTCGCCATGACTCAAAGTAGTAATCTTATCGGTCATATTTAAATCATTCCACCAATGTGCGGTTGAGCTCTCTTCACTAATAGGAACGCTGCGGAACATACAGTCAGGAGCAACTTCGTCGCCCTCATCACCTTCGTCCTCAATAGCAATCGAGCAAATCATCTCGCCCTCGGCATCATAAACACCATCAATACGAAGCTCTTCGCCTTCATCTATATCAACTTCGCGACTCTCATCACAAGCCTCGATAACTGACTCATCATCACTCTCAGCCGCAAATACCGCCCCAGCAGGGAAGGTTGCGACCACCATGGTTGACATAACCGTAACAGCTAGTATATTACGACACACTTTCTTGATAGTAGAAATGGCACTAGCGCCATCCTCTTGCGTTTCAACACGCAAAAAATCGCTTGTACGACTCATTTTCGTCTCCCTAAAATTAATTACGGATCTCCCAACCTCGCAGTTGACAAATTCTGCATATCATTATACTACACTACAACATTCTTGTCAATATATATAATATATTATATAGTGCTAAAGCTTATATCACAAAGTGTCAAAAACGCCCCTGTTATCGGGGCGTTTGACAAATCACATAAGCAGTTTCTAATGCTCTTCGGCAGCCTCAGCAGCTTCAGCATCTGCCTGAGTCGGATGGATCGCACCGTGTGGATGGTGCGGCGGCGCATATATACTATATATTTTCATAGGCACATCGCCGATATTTGTGACATTATGCCAATGCTCGGCCGGAATTACAATCGCAAAGTCCTCCTCCGCCTCTGTATCAACTAACGTCAAATCATCCTGCGAATTGCCCATCTGGACTCGCCCTCGCCCTTGTTCGATGCGCAAGAACTGATCTGTATCCGGGTGAATCTCAAGCCCAATATCACCTCCAACCGGAATCGACATCAAAGTAATCTGGAAATACTTCCCAGTCCACAACACCGTACGAAAGTTCGGATTCTCCTCTGTAATTTCCTCAATGTTTGTCACAAACGGCTCCGGACCGTAATCTTTTAGTTCTGCCATAAGATCTCCCTATTTACTTCTATTAGTATAACACCAGGTAGCGCCCAAGGCAGACACGACTAGCGCCCCAATCGCAAACGCCGCAAGGCTAGAGCTGACCCCACTAAACCGCTCGGCAATACCACCCCCTGAGCCAGGCACGCCCGGCATATCGGCCCACAGCTCAAATACCGCAATCACCGCGTCATAAGAACCATTATTGCCCCAGTAAGGCGCGTCTGCACTGTAGGAATCGCCCACCACAATCAACCTGTCACCAGACTCCACCACAGAGAAAAACTCATCATAATCGCTGCCACCAATCGTCTGAGCCAAGACAAAGTTTCCAGCAAAATCATATTTCACCACCAAGCCGTTGCCAATCCCGCCATTTAGGCTAGACCATTCCGCCGCATCCGTACTATCAGAGTACCCGACCGCCCATATTCCATCACTCGCCAGCCCCACGCCGTAAAAGACTTCACTACCAGAGCCACCAATATTATCCGCCCACACAATATTACCGCTTAGGTCATACTTCACAATCAAACAGTCGTCCCAACCACCATAATACCCCCAATAAGGGCTGTTCACATCCTCTGTATATCCACCCACGACATAACCATCAGCCAGCGCTATCACCGAATTGTATTGATCACCACTCGTGCCACCCTCGTTCTTGCCCCATACAAAGTTTCCAGCAAGGTCAAATGTCATGATAATCGCATCTCGACCACCATTATTACCGAAGTACGGCATATTCGGGTTGAAAGCATAACCAACCACCACGTAACCAGCCGCCGATGCCGCTACCGACATCGGTGTAAACATGTCTACCGACTGCGACATGGAAACATTACCAGCAAAATCACTCGTCACAAGAATTCCATATGACATACTTGCCGGTGGCTGGCTCCAATCTGGAGCATCAGTGCTAGTCGACATACCTGTCATCACCAATCCGGTATTCGTCGCTTCAATCCACACAAACCGATCAACACCCGACCCGCCATACAGTTCAGCCCAAACGATATTGCCGTTAAAGTCATACTTGACCATCAAAGCGTCAGATGAGCCATTGACCGGACCCCAATCAGGAGAATCGGAACTCGATGTATACCCAACCGCAATATAACCATCCGAAACCGCTGTTACAGAGTAATATAAATCCCAAGATGAACCACCAGCGGATTTCACCCATGCCAATGAACCGTCCAAGTTCCACTTCGCAATCAAAGCATACCCGAAGCCACTCAGCTCACCAGGGGTCAACCCGCCAGTCTTTCCAACCGCCACATAACCATCGCTCACCGCAATCACATCATAAAACTCATCTGAGTAGGCATCGCCGACATTATCACCCCACAAAAAATCATATTCAGTCCAAAAACTCACCGCTCCAGCCATCTGCGAGCCCAAAAGCGCCAGGACTACTGCTATTTGCGGTGCCAGCTTCAACCATTTCCTCATATTTTTCCCTTCAATATGTATATATTTGGACTTATCATACCGCATATGGTTACACCGCGCAACAGACATCAAAAAATCCCTCAGAGTGGTGCCCGAGACTGGACTTGAACCAGCACACCTTGCGGCATACGCACCTGAAGCGTACGTGTATACCAATTTCACCACTCGGGCTAGGAGAGGGAATTAGTTATATTATACCACACTACTTTGCCACCGACAGGTCTGTTATAATCAGCTTATGGCATCCGCCATCTAGGTTATTTAGGAGAAAATTATGTCCCTCATTTCATTGAACGATGACTTCCTAAAAGGCTTTGTTGACATCGCTGACGTCAAGCCTCTTTGGGAACAAACTAATAATATTATCGACGATCTCGAGAAAGATTCCGATGTCGGCTTCATCAACCTGCCCGTCGACTACGACAAAGCCGAGTTCGCTCGCATCAAAGAATGCGCCTACAAGATCGCCCAAGACTCGGACTACCTCGTCTGTATCGGCATCGGCGGATCGTATCTCGGCCACAAAGCCGTCATCGAAGCTATGGGTAACACTTCCCGCCCCAAGATTCTCTATGCCGGCCACTGCATCTCTGATTTCGAACTAAATAAAGTCCTCCACCGCATCAAAGACAAAGACTGGTCTATCAACGTCATCAGCAAATCTGGCACCACCACTGAGCCAGCCATTGCCTTCCGCATCCTCAAAGCCAAGCTCATCGAGCAGTACGGCGAGACGGAAGCCTACCAACGCATCTACGCTACTACCGACGCCAACGTCGGCGCCCTCCACGACGAAGCTGTCAAAAACGGCTACGAAATGTTTGTGGTGCCAGACAACATCGGTGGCCGCTATTCCGTGCTCACCGCAGTCGGATTACTACCTATTGCCGCTGCCGGCATCGACATCGATATCATCATGAACGGCGCCGCAATCCAGCGCGAAATCGAGCTCGGTGGTAAATCACTCGCCGCCCGCTACGCCATTATCCGCAACATTCTATACAAGCAAAACTTCAACATCGAAGTCCTAGCCGCCTTCGAACCACGCCTCACGTATATGAATGAATGGTGGAAACAACTCGCTGGTGAATCCGAAGGTAAAGATGGCAAGGGTATCTTCCCAGCCAGCGTCATCAACACCACCGACCTACACTCGATGGGCCAGTATATTCAAGATGGCCGCCGCAACTTATTTGAGACAATCGTGCGATTCAAGCCAGTCGAGAAGCAACATTCCCCAGCGCTGGTCGAAGACGCACAGGATACCGACGGCCTCAACTACCTTGTCGGCAAGTCACTGAGCTTCATCAACAACAAAGCTATCGACGCCACTGCCGCTGCACACTACGCCGGCGGCGTACCAGTCATTCAAATCGAAGTTGATGCGCCCATCAACAAGGAATCTCTCGGCGCGCTCATTTATTTCTTCGAATTCACGATTGCAGTCTCCGGAAAACTACTGGGCATCAATCCGTTCAACCAGCCAGGCGTCGAAGAATACAAGACCAATATGTTCAAGTTACTCGGCAAGCCCGGCTATTAATCGCCACCACAAAATAATACGTTCACGCTTTTATCCATACCTCCATGATAGTATTGTGGCGGTATGCCCCACCGCTTGCTAATAATTTTGTCGCGCGCCGTTCCGATACTCTCCGGCGCAATTATCGTACTTTCAATACTCTATGCCGCCCTACCAATCTTTAGGCCTAGTCCAATTGTCTACGACGGAATCCTGACTGGCATCGTCGACGCCGATCCCACCGTCACCGAAAGCCAAATTAATTTCCGCCTCCGCGACATCAAAGGTATCGACGGCAAAATCTTTATCACCGTCTCAAACCGCCCACAAAACCTGCTCCAGCGCGGAGACCGCGTCACAGTCAGCGGCAAAATCTCCGACGGTTTCGGCCCGTACGTAGGCTATATGTTCCGACCCGCCATTCTCGGTATCTCCAAGCCAGACCCACCCGATCCATTTCTCGTCATCCGAGATTGGTTCGCTAATCTCGTCAAAAAATTCATCCCCACACCCCAATCCGACCTCGCTCTAGGCTATCTACTCGGCAGCAATGAAACCCTCCCCGCCCACCTCGTTGAAATACTCAGCACCGTCGGCCTCACTCACATCGTAGTGGCATCAGGCTATAACCTCTCCGTCCTCACCAACTCCGCCCGCAAAGCATTCGGTCGTATTTCTCGTGCCACCGCTCTCATTATGGGCATAGTTCTCATCTGTTGTTTCATCTCCATCACCGGTCTCTCACCCTCGATGTTTCGCGCCGGACTAGTCTCAATCCTCAGTCTGCTCACTTGGTACGTCGGGCGCAGCTTTCACCCCATCCGTATCCTCCTACTCGCCGCCGCCATCACTCTCATCATCGACCCGCTCAGCATTCTAGATATTGGCTGGCAACTATCCTTCGCCTCCTTTGCCGGCATCCTCATAGTCGCGTCCTTAGCTACCAAATACTTCTATGACGACGAGAAGCCTAAACTCATCCCAGGCGTCCTCATCGAAACCCTCTCTGCCACCATCCTCACTTTACCGCTCACTATCTACTACTTCGGGCACATCTCACTACTCTCAGTCTTCGCCAACATCTGCATCCTGCCTACCATCCCAATCACCATGTTATTAACTTTCCTCACCGGCGTACTTGCTTGGCTACCACCGCTTGCTAGTATTATCGGTAGCATTGCCGATCTATTACTGCGCTATCACATCGCTGTCGCAGAATTCTTCGCTAGCCTGCAATGGTCAATTATCACCATCGAACCTCAGAACCTCTTCGTAGCCTTAATAATTCTAGTCATTGCTATACTCCTAGTGATATATCTTCGTCTCGTTACTCATCATAGACTTCACCAGCCACTCCTCCTCGTCGACGTCACCCCAATTCTCCGCTGATTATGGTATAATATCGCCATGATTATCCGAGACGAAGCCGAAATGGTAGAGTACGGCCGCCAACTCGCCCACAAACTCCGCCCACCACTCGTAATTGAGTTACTCGGTGACGTCGGTACCGGCAAAACCACCCTCGTTCGCGGCATCGCCAGTGGCTTGGGTATAACCGAAACCGTCACCAGCCCTAGCTTCGTCATCAACAAAAAATATCACACACCGCATAATTCAACGCTTTCGCACTATGACTTTTATCGCCTCGAAGACCCGGGAATCATGAGCGCCGAGCTTGAGGAATCCATCAATGATCCACAGACTATAACCATAATCGAATGGGCAGAATCTGTCGCAGACGTCCTTCCAAAACACGACACCATCACAATCAAATATCTCGAAAACGGCACTCGCGAATTGGAGTCGACTCTATGATCCTCTACCTCGATACCAGCACCGCCATCACCCATATCTGGATCGGGGACACTGAGTATTCCTACGAAACTGGTCGCGAACTCGCTCGAGATTTGCTAAAAATCCTCGAGGAATCACTTCAGAAATCTAATCTCACCTGGGATAGCGTCTCCGGACTTGCGGTCTTCCGCGGACCTGGTAGTTTCACTGGCCTACGTATCGGTATCACCGTCATGAATACTATCACTTACGCCAAAGAACTTCCCATCGTCGGCACACTCGGTGACAATTGGCGCGCCGAGGCTCACATCCGCCTAAATAACCGCGACAACGACCAAATTATCCTGCCGTATTACGATAAACCCGCCAACATCACTCCGCCAAAGCATTAGTATTATCTTGTATTTTTATACGCCCCATGATATAATGTCCACATGAAAATCTTATCAGAAGTACCGATTTCAACTCTTACCACTATGCGCCTCGGCGGACCTGCCGCCCGAGTTGCTATAGTCTCCACGCCCGACGACGTCGCCGAAGCCTACCAATATGCCCACGACAATAATCTCCCAGTCACCGTCATCGGTGAGGGAAGCAATCTCATCGGTCGCGACGATGGCTATCAAGGCCTCATCATCCAGAACCAAATCAGAGGCATCGAAACCATCGACGAAAGCGACTTCGATGCTACCATCATTGCCAACTCCGGCGAAGTCCTCGATGATCTCGTTGCATATTCCGTTGAGAAAAATCTCCATGGCATCGAAATGCTCACCGCCATCCCAGGCACCGTTGGCGCCGCACCCGTCCAAAACTCCGGCGCATACGGCGCAGAAATCGGCGACACACTTATCGCTGTCGACGTCTACGAAATCCCCACTGGTCAATTCAAGTCCCTGCCAAAGTCCGAGCTCGAGCTCAGCTACCGCCACAGTATCTTCAATTCCACCGCCGTCGGCAAGTATTTCATCATCGCAATCAAAATTAGACTCTATAAACAAAACCCTGCCCCGCCGTTTTATAAATCCCTCCAAGACTACCTCGACCAACAAGGCATTACAAACTACACACCAGCCTCCATCAGAGAGGCAGTCGCCACAATTCGCGCCGACAAACTCCCCGATCCCAAAGCTATCGCTTCATCCGGCTCTTTCTTCAAGAACGTCGTCCTGACCAAGGAACAAGCTGATCAATTCATCGCCGAACACCCAGAAGCACCGATTTTCGAGCAAAAAGGCCAATTCAAACTCGCCACTGCGTGGTTGCTTGACCAAGCCAACCTCAAAGGCCAAACCTTCCATGGTATGACCGTCAACGACAAAGCTCCGCTCGTCCTCATGAACACTAGCGCCAAATCTTTCCATGATCTCGAAGCCGCCCGCGACCAGATCATCGGCATAATCCGCGATAAATTCGGCATCACTATCGAAGCCGAACCCCAAATTATCGAATAATCCCGCACATCGATTATAATAAGCTTATGTTTGCCATCATGGGTGAAATTATTTTGTGGGTCGTGGTTGTCATCAGCTTCATCCTCGCCGTGCTCGTCTTCATCAACGGTGGGCTCTCCCGCCGCTCCATCTCCTACGCTCTTCTCATGCTCGCTGGCTGCATCTGGGCAATCTTCAACCTACTCGCCATCTGGTTTAACGACGTCATGCCCGACTACAAGTTCCAATTCGACGTCGGCGTCATCGCCATTACTGCACTACTCTGTTTTTCCACCTTTATGCTCGCACTCTCCTTCATCAGACTATCCAAGAAACAGTTTGCCCTCATCAGCATCGCCAGTCTCATCCCAGCTCTCATCCTTCAGCTCTTCATGATCGACCCGCTCTTCATCTACACCGGCTACATCTTCGATGACGACAACATGCTTCGCCTCACCTTCAACCCCTTCGGTATGGCCGTACAAATCATCTTTGTTCTGGTCTATGCTGCCCTTACAGTCTGGTTATACATCATCGCGCTCAAACAAGCTCGCACCTCCATCGGCAAGCAACTCATTCGCATCACCATGATTGGCTTCATCATCGGCTACTCATTCGGCCTCATCTTCAACGTTGCCCTTGCCGAAGTCCATGATTTTCACTGGGTCGCTCCAGCCTGTATTCTCATTCTCGCCATCACCTCATACAAAGCCGTCATCAAACACGGTGAAGACGAACTCTAACGCAGCAAAAAGTCCTGAATAATCTCAGGACTCTTCTTTACTTAGTTTGCTTTTGACACTCGTTTAGCGCTGCTGAATAAGTCTTCACGACCACTCCGCTTTGCGTAATCGCCTGCATGTGGGCTTCGAACATCGCCGGTTTTGTTCCGAACTCGCTCGCCTCATCATGAACCTCATGATAAAGGATAATCAGCCAAGCGTTCTCCGCTTGCGCCTCCGCAATCCACTGCGAAACCTCTGAAGCCGTCGTCGTCAAGAACACATTCTTGACCATCAACGCATACGCGTCGAAGTTCTCTTTAGTGTTATATCCGGGTTGCGTACCTCTATGTGAACGGTAGACATCCTTAATCGCGCTCAGAGTCGTGTCGTTGTAAATGCCAAACGGCGATACAAACACTTCAACTGGTTTACCCAGCGTCTCTTCAATTATGCGCTTCGAATCCCTTAGCTCACGCTGCAATTCATCCGGCGAGAGCAACGTCAAATCTTCATGTATCAGCCCGTGGCTACAGATCTCATGTCCAGCCCTATCCAGCCACAACATCCCATCGACCGCTTCCTTCCAAGCTAAATTACTTGTCAGATAGCAATGCGACGTCTTGAAGCCATACTTATCCAAAATCGATATCACTACCGCTGGATTTCGCGCCCATCCGTCATCGAACATAATCGTGACTAATGCGCGGTTAAATAGCGGGCCGTCGTTCGGAACAATCTCCTCTTCCGGATCCTCTGCCGACTTATTGTCCGGCTTCCCGGTCTCTGACGACCCTGGGTCCGGAGTAGGCACATTAGCTCTGTATTCATAGACGAAATACGCCGCAAACGCTAGTATTATCGCAAGCACAATAACTGCAAACTTTTTCATTATATCTACCTCCTTTTTTCGATATAGATGATATTTAAAGGTGCAAAAATGCCCCCTATACTATCATTATAGCACAACGATGCTGGAATGTCAAGAGCACTTGCGCTCTTGCATGACAGCGAGGCAGCGCTGTGAGCGCAGCGAACATAGCACAAGTATTGCTATTATAGACGAAAAATGTTATAATGCAACAGCGAAAGCAAAGGAGGTAAAGCCATGGAAAAAGGTAATTCATGGAGGGTTGCTACGTGCATCTTAATATTATTAATCTGTGCAGGGATAGTAGCATTCTTCTATTTCTCCAGAGGCGAAGACGGCACGTTCGACCCCAGCAACATCTTCAAGACAGGAGATGGCGGGACTGCGCCCAAAGCAATCCCACTTACAACATATCCAGAGAAAGGGTTGTATCTAGACTTCGTTGACCCAGTTCCATCAGGTCTGTTTTACAAATCAGACGGCGTTAGGAACACCAACGACTATTACAACTGTATCTGGGACGCGAAGACTAGCGACATAATCGACGGCAAATTGAGTCTATGGCTCGAAGCCAGAACACTCGAGAACGACAGTAGCTTCTGGTACGCGCCGGAATTGTTCACGAGCGTGAACTTCCACTACGGCCTCTACGAAGCATCGATCAAAGTACCGCACCAAGCTGGCGTCGTAACGTTCTTCGGGACATACGACCACGTCAGCGGTGACGAAATTGACATCGAGTTCAATGGGTCCAAGCCTAATGAAGTCGAACTCAACTATTGGTCCAAAGGCAAGAACGCCAAAGGCCACGTCATCAAGCTTGGCTTCGACGCTACTGCCGACTATCACACCTACGCCTTCGATTGGAGACCAGAGGGAATCACCTGGTACGTCGACGGCGAACAAGTTTGGTCGACCACTTACAAAGAAGTCGGTTCACCGGTAGATACACCTAGCCCAATCATCATGAATTTGTGGCCAGGTTCATCATATGTCAGCAGTTGGCTGGGAGCGTATCTCAACCCTGCTAACCCGCCCGCCAACAGGATTGAAGCCAGTTTCGACTGGATCAGATTCACGCCGCACCGCGAAGACTAGCACAGAGCAATAAAAAAGAGCCTACTACAATGTAGGCTCTTTTATTGAAGCCAGACGCGCTTGCCTGCGTCTGCGATGTATAGCAAAGATATAGTCAACGAGCAAGTTCGCCCAGAGAAATTCTTGTAGAAGCCAGAAGAATACAATGATCCTCCATACGGCATCGTATAAAATAGACCACAACATATTAATCCCACTTCCTTTCGACTTCCGTAACGGAAGATACTATTGATATGAAATAAAGAATCTCGTTCCACATGATATACAACAAGTAAAACAGTGGAAAGATTACAATTACCCATGCCAAAGTGGATTGTCCGTGTCGCCTATGATGAAAACTCATATACTGCGACGTGAACACGAAAGAAGTGATAAAGAGTGGAATACAAAAGAATAATCTCCAGTCCGAGCTAATAATTAACCCGATTACTATCCATTGCAATACAAACATAAACGGTGCAATACCTATCTGAAGCAGGATGAGGAAATCATCCCACGTAAATTTCTTCGTTATGTCTTCCCATAGCATGAGAATCGTGCCCTTGTACCAGCGTCTACGCTGTTTGAGCAAGGTCTTTGCGTCAACCGGAGCATCGGTGTAGGCTTCTGCATGGACCGGCGGGGTTTCCCAACCAAGTCTATGTAATTCTCTGGTCAAATCATAATCCTCGACCAAAGCATCCACATCCCAAACTACTCCTCGTCTTGCTTTTACATCTTGCAATGCGCATAATCTCAAAGCGGTGCAAGCACCAGCCAAGATACGCGTCTTTGGATGTTGCGAAATCTTTTGTGGCATCGCCAATGTATATTCAATATGCTGGAACGCATACCATATGCGTTGCATAAAACTTGGATGTCTCTTGCCAGAAATCGTCTTCAGGTCTTGTAACAGACACTGGATATTCGCCCCACCTGCGTGAGGACAAGCATCGAATACTTCCACGATCTTTTCGCAAATCTTGTTACCAACGATAGTATCAGCATCAAGGGTCATGATAATAAAGTCATTACTTAAATCATCACTCTTCAAACTGACCTGTTTGTTGATATAGTCAAATCCGCGGTTCAAAGCACCGGACTTACGGTGCGGATTATGCTCCATCTTTAACACATGGAGCCAATTCCCATACTCTTGTTCCAATTTTGCTAAAACATCAGGTGTAGAATCATGAGTATTGTTCAGAACCACAACTGCGGCTTCAATCATAGATTGTTTGCGCAGCGACCTAATCGCCGACTCGATGCCCTTTTCCTCGTTGCATGCAGCAACCAGAGCAATGAACCTCGTAGGCACATGGGTGTTGGTCTTCTTTCTGCGACGTCTATTGAGATCGTGTTTGAGGATATTCTTGAGAATAGCAATCAACACGAACAACAAAAAAGCGCCGCCATAGAAAAGAAGTTCCATGACAAAATCACTCATTTTTTCTAACCTCCTTCTTTTAATGAGCTTCGCGGCAATAAAAAAGCCGCAACCCGAGGTATATTATACCATGGTTACGACAGACGCACAATAATGTTATCTGATTTGGTAGCGCCAGCAGGATTCGAACCTGCGACCTTAGGCTTAGAAGTCCTCTGCTCTATCCAGCTGAGCTATGGCGCCACGCCTCTGT
>Ga0123356_10005138_pt1 | contig 13409 bp, 9 predicted proteins | sample TergutEmb28metaG_2_FD_92546 | JGI IMG/M metagenome (GOLD analysis project Ga0123356, IMG submission 92546) | Embiratermes neotenicus P3 segment gut microbial communities from Petit-Saut dam, French Guiana - Emb289 P3 | ecosystem: Host-associated > Arthropoda: Insects > Digestive system > Gut ... | reverse complement strand
CTTAACTTCTCAGCACCTGTTCTTCAATTTCTTCCTCAAACTGTTTTGTGTACAGTTCATGGTAATGTCCTTTTTGCTTCATCAGCGATGAGTGAGTTCCCCGTTCAATTATTTTTCCGTCGTCTACAACCAAAATAATATCAGCATTGCGTATTGTAGAAAGACGGTGCGCGATAACAAAACTGGTGCGTCCTTTCAAAAGTGTCTGGATTGCGCCCTGCAGGAGCATTTCCATTTCTGTATCGATGGAACTTGTCGCCTCGTCAAGAATAAATAACCGTGGATCGGCAAGGACTGCGCGCGCAAAGGAGATTAACTGTTTCTCCCCGGTGGAGAGCCTGTCCCCTCCTTCTCCCGCTTCCGTGTCATAGCCTTTTTCCATTTTCATTATGACTTTGTCTGCGTGAACGATTTCCGCCGCTCTTTCAACTTCTTCGTCGGTGGCTTCAAGTTTTCCGTAACGGATATTTTCCCTGATTGTGCCGGAGAAAAGGTGCGGGGTCTGGAGCACATAACCAAATGCGCTGTGAAGCCAAAGCTGGCTTCTCTCCCTGTAATCTTTTCCGTCAACCAGTATTTCGCCCTCTGTAGGTTCAAAGAACCGGCACACAAGATTTACCAGGGTGGATTTACCCGCTCCTGTTTCTCCCACAATTGCGACATACGTTCCCGCAGATACATGCAGGTTAAAATGTTCAAGGATGTTTTCGTGGCCATCCGGGTACATGAATGTAACATTACGGAACTCGACATCTCCTGTTATTGATTCCCAGTTTTCCTTCTTTGGCGTGGTTTCGTCACCGTACTTTTCGATTACATCCGGCCTGTCTGTAATACCGGGTTTCTGTTCGAGCAAGCCGCATACGCGTTCAACGTTTGCCTGTGTGGACACAATATCAGTAAGGATTCTTGCGATATTCTGAATCGGCCAGAAGAAACCTCCGGCATACTGGAGGAATATCGCAAGGACAGAAAGCTCGGCTCCAAAGAAGATAATTTCGTAGCCTCCGTAACTTAAGACGGCGGCTGTTGCAACGGAGCCGATAAAAAGCGTTGCCGGAATAAAGACCGATCTTAGCCTCGCCATTTTTGTTGCGTGTCCCCTGTACTCTGTCGTTATCGAAGAAAAATCGCCAAGGCTCTGTTTTTCTGATACAAGAACTTTTACCGTTCTGGCACCGGTGATACCTTCGTTCATGGCTCCCGTCATTTTGGAATTCAACTTGCGCATAATTCGGTTAACAACAAGAATCCTTTTCTGAAAAAACCATGTAATAACCGCAAGAACCGGTATTGTTGTGCAGACAATTAACGCCAGTTTCCAGTGGACTATAAACATTGCGATAATTGCTCCGATGCAGTACAGGGCAGACCATGTAAAGTCAATTAATCCCCATGCGACAAGGTCCATGATGCGCCCTGTATCTGAGTTGGTGCGCGCCATCAGGTAGCCAACAGGGGTTTTGTTGTAATAGGAAAGGCTCAGTTTCTGCAGATGGGAAAAAACAGCGTTCCTTAAATGCCAGCACATTCCCACTTCCGCTTTTATTCCCAGATAAATAAATGCATACACATTGATTGCCTGAATTATTACAAGACCGGAAATAACAGAAAGAAGAACCCAGATTCCGTCTGCAGTTTGAGGCTGGATATTATTTTTTATTGCGTAGCCCAAAAGCAGCGGAAAGATTATATCGATTAATGCGACACTGAACATTAACAGTACAACCTTTATAAGATTTTTCTTTTCCGGTCTTATAAAGGGAAACATTTTTTTCCATATCCCGATGGACATGGGTTTGTTATAATCAAAATCTTCGTAATCAGCCATTTTGTTCCTCCATTCCGGCAGCCTGCATTTCAAATATGCGCCGGTATGTCCCTTCCCGTTCAAGCAGTTCACGGTGAGAACCGATGTCTTCCACTGTACCGCCCTTCAATACCAGAATCTGATCCGCCTGCATAAGACTGGAGATTCGGTGAGAGATGATGATCACTGCGGCATCTTTTACGCGGCGGCGGATTGCTGCCCGTATTTTTGCATCAGTCTCCGTGTCGACAGCGGAAAGACTGTCGTCGAATATCATTACGGGAGCTTTGCCTGCAAGCATTCTTGCGATTGCCACCCTCTGCTTCTGGCCGCCGGAAAGGGTTACCCCTCTTTCTCCGATAACCGTGTTGTATCCTTCGGCAAAGTCTTCTATAGAATCATGTATCATTGCGGCAGATGATGCGCTTTGCAAATCTTCCGTCTCTATATAAATATGGGATGCCGTAATGTTATCCCTGATTGTTTTGGAAAAGAGAAACGGCTCCTGAAGGCAAAGCCCGATGTTACGGCGCAGGTGAGGGCGCGCAATGCGTTTTATATCGATACCGTCTATTGTAATAGCTCCATTATTGTCTCCAAGGTCGTAGAGCCTGCTTATAAGATGTACCAGAGAGGACTTTCCCGAACCTGTAGCTCCAAGGATAGCGAGAGTTTTACCGGGCTTGACGGTAAATGAAATGTCGTGTAACACAGGTTCTTTGTCGCCGTATGCAAAGCTTACCTTGTCAAAGCAAATCTCTCCCTTTATTTCCGGGCAGAGTGCGTCCGGAGGATCAATTTCCGGTTCTGTTTCCAGTACTTCGCGGATTCGGTTTGCCGCAACGAGGCTTTTGGACAGATCGGAGAGGAGCCGCCCAAGCTGACGGACCGGCCAGATCATCCAGTTGCAATAGGCATAAAAGGCAAGGAATGTTCCCGGAGAAAGATCCCCCTGAACGCTGCGCCAAATCCCGGCGCCGACGACAATTGCAATCTGTAAGCCGGCAAAAAGATCTCCCGCGCCCCAAAAAAGACCGAGCATCCTGCCGATATCTATCCAGATGTTCGCGTGATCCCGTGTCTTCTCTGCGAACTTTTTCATTTCCCATGCTTCCCTGCCGAATGCGCGCACTACCCGTACGCCTGTGTAATTCTCCTGTGCGGCAGCCTGCATAATCCCCTCAGCGACATCAGCCTTCGCAAAGTTCTTGCTGACACGCCGGAAATAAAGTATGGAAAAAACAATAATAACGGGAATCAGGGACAATGCGACAAGAGTCATGAAGACATCCATGGAGAACATCATCACTACTGCTACAATAAAAACACAGATGGTGCGCAATAGCTCGCTTAGATTGTTCTGAATAAAGCCTCTGATGTTATCAACGTCTGTGGTGCATCGCTGGATTATATCGCCTGTTTGGCAGCTTACATGCCAGTTCCACGGCAGTTTTTGAATATGAGAGTAGAGTGTATTCCAGAGTCTCCATGCAACAGTTTCTCCAGTTTCAAATCCGGTGTAGTTACGGATAAGATTGCAGATTTCTGCGATGAGCGCCGTTATGACTACGACGAGCGCGCATATCCATATATTTTGTCTTAGTACTTCAAGCCCGCCTATGCCATTGACCATACTGATAACGAAAGCCGGCGCATCCAGCGGCGCTTTACCGATTACCGAGTCGATCGTATAACGGGCAATTTGCGGGTTTAACAATGAGAAGGCTACGGTACCGAGTGTTGTTATGCAAAGCAGTGCAAATTTGAACTTCCGGTCTCCCGCAGCGGCGGCTATCAAACTGATCTTTCCGCCTTTCCAGGGTAATTTCATTTTTTATTTCTCCAAAATGTATGCAAACAATCCTGCCTGATCGCAGCGGACAGACAGACAATTAGCGTTGTGATTTACAACATTATTAAAATTGATATTAAAAAAGTTAACATTTACGAACACACAATTCTCCTATGTTGATCTCCGGCTGAAAACCGGGTTGCCTGTGAGAAAACCGCATATTCGACTTTTTTACCGGTGATTTTAATCAGGAGGTAAGCTGTCTGACCACTTAATTCCGCAAAGGCTTCTACAACACAAATTGCTTTTATGAAATTAAGTGGTCAGACTGACGCCGTATGCGGCTTCAGCTTAAGTGAACTATCCTTATTGCCATTAGTGTCCTCCATAAAAAAGATTTTTGCCAAGCGTTTGCCCGGCTGCTTGTGCTTCCAGCACTTCCAGCGGCCAGGCAACTTTTGGCAGTTTAGGTTTTTTTAAAAATTATGTCAATAGTCTTATTAATCTTTTTTCTTATTAGAAAAAAAGCGTTTAATTATCAGCGGAAAAATTGCCGCTATCCACAGGAGCATCAGGAAATACCTGAACGTATCTACTGCAAGCCCTGTGCCGATAATCAGTTTTAACCCTTCTTTTATTATAAGTACTCCCGCAATTCCTGAAACAAGTTTGATTACATGCCAAAGAATGCTTTTTGAGCTTTCGGAAAAATTGATGTAAACGCGTTCAATAAACATACCGGTTGCAAATCCAATGGCTGCGCCTGCGGCTTTTAAACAGTCCGATACATAGTATTGTTCGATTTTTCCATTTGAATAAAGCACTGCGGCAATTATTATCACCGTAACAGCGTACAGTGCAATAAAGAGAGCCAGGATAAACTCCCGCTTTTTATCGATCTTGTCTCCTGCAAAGATTTTTAATGCGAGGAAAACAAGAAGAAACGAAATCAAAATCGATGTTATGACATCAAGCGGAGTGTGCACACCTAAATACAATCTTGAGAATCCGACAAGAATTGCTATCAGGAAAAAGATCGTTTTTAGCGGTATCTGTTTTACCTGCGCTCCAAGCGAGCCGTAAAGAGCAGCCGCACTCTGCGTATGTCCGCTGGGAAAAGAATATCCCGTTGCATGTTCCAGCGCCGACGGTATTGGATTAAGAGTCGGATCGGCGACCCACGGACGGTCTATCCGGAAAATGATTTTCATTCCCTGAACTGTCAGCCCGGAAAGAAAAAACGCTATGCCTATTCCGTAGGCCATCTTTTTACTTATACACCAGAAAATCGTGCAGAGAATTACTATCCCGATAGTCTCCTCTCCAAGACGGGTAATAAGGCCGATTACAGTATCCAAAAAAGGCGTACGAATACCTTCGAGAAATCTTAAAAACTCCATATATGTCTCCTGCGAATATGATATCCTGCTATCCGCAGATCGTCAACTTCTACCTGTTCTGCTTTATGTTCAGGTTGTTCCAGTCCAGCTTTCTTGTAAGGTACATCACCACGCCGCAGATAAAGAATGCTACAACAGATCCGATAAGGAGCGCCCAATCCTCGGCATTCAGAGTCAGGTACAGGATGAGGTACAATAACGCCATTACCAGTCCCATGTACGCGCTTCGCGCCCATGTTTCAAGCAATGAACGCGCATACAGAGTCATCATGCATGTAAGCGCGGAGCCGGCTATAAGGTAGGCGAAGGAGAAAGATAGATGTTCCGATATCGATAATAACAATAGATAGAAAATTACGTTTGCCAGACCTGCAAGCAAATATTGTGCTGGATGTATGGATTTTCTGGAAAATACTTCCAGGAAAAACAGAGTGATAAAGGGAATGACTAAAAATAAAATCGCATACTTTACTGCCCGTTCATTAAGCGCATAGTGATCAAGAGGCTTAAAAAAATCTGCGCCGAAGAGCTCCTGCTGCAGATGCATTCTGCCTTCATATTCGCCCCTTTCTCCCGTAAACCAGAAAAGCGGAATCGATCTGCTTAAGTAACTTATTTCCCACTGTGCGTCAAAACCGCTTTCAGACAATGTATATGTGGTTGGCAGGAATCCGCCCTGAAAAGACGGAGACGGCCAGTCTGAACGAATACGTGCCTGTGTCGTTTCTCCTATCGGAAGCGCGCGGATCGATTTTCCGCCCTGTACTGCAAATTGCAAATCGAATGTGTTTATGCCTTCCATATTAAAGGAACTTACTGCGTTCATGCCGTAATCTCCGGAACTTCCTGGCAGGAAATTCCTGTTTCCGGGTTTAAAAAAAAGTTCGCTGCCGTTCCAGTCGGCTTTAATAACCCTCCGTATACCTTTCTGGTTTGCAAGGCCTACAATTATTTCCGCCTGTTCAGGATATATTGTCTGGTTTTGCTTAAGCTCGCCTGTTACCCTTTCAAACGTAAAATCTCCCGAGATTGATACATCGCCTGAAAATAACGCCACGGAGAAAATCCCTCTTCGTTTTCTTTCTGCAGAAAAATTCGCGCTTATGTTTACATTTTTGGGCGTTATCCAGAGCGCTCTGTTTCTAAAGACAATTTCCGTTTTGTCGCCGTCTCTTTCGGTTCTTGTTGTTATTTCTTCACGCTCAACAACTGGAATGCGGATTACGGGACCGTACAGTACAAGCTGGCTGCCCCATGCTTCCATGATTGATGCTTCCGCCGAGTTGGCGCGATAGCTGCGCTCGTTAACCAGCGAACGAATCATCGAAATCGGAATAAGCAGAAGCAGAATGAGGATGATAAGCATTGTTATCTTGAATCCGCCGCTTGAAGTGATTCTACTGGTTTTTTTGGGCTTAGGGTGTTCCATATTGGAATTGATTTGATCTGACATATAACCTCCAAGGTAAATAAATGTATCGTAATAGTCAATGGATTTCAACAATATATCGAAACAATCAATCTTTTTTTAAAAATGTTTAATTTTTTTCACTTTTCGATAAAGCAAAACAGCGAGTACGCATCCGGGCGCGCAGCTCAGGCTTTGCATACTTCGTATGCGAGCCTTCGCGCTTTTGTTCATCTCATTGACTTTTGTTCAGCGCCACGCCTTGCTAATTTACACATCCACACCGCTTAACGCGGTGCATAACCGGGCGCCATATAAAGCATCCAAGATTTTTCTTAAGATATGGGTGCTTGAGTATATCTTTAATTCAAAATATATCACTTTTTTTAACTTTTTTCACTTTTCGATAAAGCAAAACAGCGTGTACGCACCCATATATAGTTACCTAGAATTTTTAAAGTTTTTAAAAAATTCTTGGCCGGCGGTCTATGCTGCCGGAGCATGACAGAGGAGAGATGTATGAACAACCTCAATTCAATTTTAATCGAAGGCAATCTGGTGAAAGACCCAATGCTTCGAACAACCCCCAAGGGGACACAGGTGTGTACTTTGTGCCTGGCCTCAAACCGCTACTTTAAACAGGATTCCGGTTTTGAGAAGGAAGTTTCCTTCTTTAATGTGGAAACATGGGCGCGGTTGGCAGAAGCCTGTTATTCGAAGGGTAAGAAAGGCCGCGGTATCCGTGTTGTCGGCCGTTTAAAACAGGATCGCTGGAGCGGGCCTGACGGCAAACCATATTCCAAAATCAGCATTGTAGCGGAACATGTGGAATTCCGTCCGGAGTTCAAGAAAGATGCAAATGTGAAAACCCCTGATGAGGGAGTTGCTGCTGCAAGTGTTGCTTCAGAAATTACTTATGATGATGCAGGGGAAAATGATTTTGCCGTATTGGCTGCGGCAGAAAAGGAGCTTGAAGCGGTAGTGTTCTGATCATTGTAAAATCCGTTTTTCCAGTTAAAACGGCTGGAGCGGGGCAGGGGCCGGATGTTTTCGCCGGCTGCCTGCATTAAATCCCGGTAGTCTGATTTTTTTATTACAGGACCGGTAAGGTCGATTATAAAACGTCCGAACCCTGCCTCTTTTAAAAATGGAATTTTATCAATGATGGAAAAATATTTTTCCGGGTAAACATAAGTACCGTCTGGATCTTTTGCAACAGTAAATACATTGTCTCTGTTGTCTGCAAATCTGTCCGGAATGGAAATGTTGCTTAAACTTGCCTTTATATTGAAAAGTTGCGGCCAGGAAAAAACTGTAACAAAAAATTTTGATTGTAAAACTTTTTTGTTTTTATTTTCTGTTCCCAGTGTCTTTTCCAGATTCTGCCTGTTGTTTTCCAGCGGAGAAATAAATCCGTTAAACCCAAGCGAAGCGTTAAAGGATAGCGCCCACGAGTTGAACATGTAAAGCCACGGCCCTGCTATCAATCTTACGTTATCGTTACCTTTAAATAAGGATAAATGGCCGATATTATTCAGCACATATTGCATGTAGCCCTTTTTGATGAGCTTATCGATTTCTTCTGACAGTATACCTGTTTCATATCCGGCTTCATTCTGGGGAAACCACGGCTCGAGCGACAGGATTATTTCCGCCGGTTTAAATGGCAGGGGTTTTTTCCCTGCAAGCAAATATTTCGCGTTCTTTTGGGACAGGGTGAGCATTACCTGCTGCGGACGGGAAGATTGTACTATATATAGATCATCCGTGCGGGATACCGCCACGTATAATCCTTCCGGAAACACTGTCTGCCTGCCTGACGCAGTTTTCGTCAGCCTGGGAGGAAGCGGAGACCTATCCCTGCCAGGGCCTTTCCCGCCCGGAGTTTTTTCTATTACATGCGTATACCGTTTGGGCTTGGAGTCACTTCGAAGGATTTTTTTTCCTTTTTCTATAGAGTTATTTTTTTTATTTTCATCTCCCTCTGCGGCAGCATCCAGCACAAGCCTGTAGGCAGAAACAACCTTGCCTATGTTAAAAGCATTTTTTGGCTGGCTTTCTATCCTTAAAGCGGCAATTCCAGTGTCGGCAAGATACGGCAACTGTTCCAGCAGTTGCAAATCTTTAACGCCAAAAAAGTATCCGCTCTCTCCTGTAGACATATCACTGTTGATACACTGATACGATCTGCGGCAAGCCTGTGTGCATATTCCGCGGTTGGCAGACTTGCCGCCGAGAAAACTTGAAAAGAGGCAAAGACCTGAAGCGCTGACACACGGTGTGCTGTGAGCGAGAACTTCCAATTCAATATTGGTTTCACTCTTAATGCTTTTCAGTTCTTCAAAAGACAGTTCTCGTGCAAGGGCCGCTCGCGAAACTCCATGGCGCGAAAGCGCATTCGCCCCTCTTGCAGAAGCGATATTCATCTGTGATGAGGCATGAAGCCTGAGTGAAGGAAACTCTGAGCGCGCCATTGCGATTACACCGAAATCCTGAACAACCAATGCGTCCGGTCCCAGCCCCGCAAGGTACTTAAGCAATTGATATATCCTGTCGGCTTCGCGCTGTTCAAAAACGGTGTTTATCGTAACATAGGTTTTTATTTTCATGCGCCGCAGTGAACGAAGAGCGCCCTCAAACTGCGCGTATGTAAAGCCTGCGCTTTCGGGGCGGGCTTTTGAATCTTTTAATCCAATGTATACAGAGTCTGCTCCTTCTCCTGCTGCCGCATCTAGCGCCTGCGGAGAACCGGCTGGAGCCGACAATTCCGGCGTTTTCATAGATTAAAATTATAACAGAGATTAATTCGATGTTATAGAAGACCAAAAAGGTGACAGTCACCATTTTCTGCCCCAGATTATTTGACAAAGAATTATTTGCTAAGCTATACTGAGTGTCTGGCAAATTCTCAAGTTTTATGTGAGGTAATGTATGTTAAGACAAGTTATGATACCGAGCAAAGAAAGATCATCATTCTCATTCCCTGCTGAATATTACGGAAAAGAAGTAGAAATACTTGTCTTTCCGACATATAACAACAAGTCAAATCAAAGCATTGATGATATAAGCAATATTTTTGATAAATATCTATTTTCTTTTGTAAATTACAAGTTTGATCGGGATAAAGCAAATAGTTATGAGTAAAATCGCCCTGGATAGCAACATTATTGTCATTGCCTGGAAAATGAGCATAAAAAGCTTATTGCAAGGGCTTTATTTAATGAAAATCCTGTTATTTCATCACAAGTAGTATCTGAGTATATCAATGTAATTAATAGAAATTTTAAAGTATCAAAACTGGAATTAATGCAATTATGTTCCATGTGGCTGGAAAAATGCACAGTTCAACCTGTTGTTTTATCTACAATAAAATTAACACAAAATTTGATATCAAAATATGATTTTCAAGTTTTTGACGGTATAATTGCTGCTGCAGCACTTGAAGCAGATTGTGATATTTTATACTCCGAAGATATGCATAATGGTCTTGTAATTGAAAATAAACTTAAAATAATAAATCCTTTTACTTAAATCCGCGTGCTCTCTTTCCCCCTCCGAGTTAATCCGTGGACATCATTCCTCTCTCTGTGAACTCCGCGTCTTTGCACCTTTGCGAGATCTCTTTTGGGAAACTTTCATCCTCTGCGTTAATCCGTGTAAATCCGTGGACATCGGGCGGTTTTGCTAAAAGAAAACTCCGCCCGGGAATCAGGTCAATTAAGCAACTTTAAATCGCGAAACTTCCTTGATTAGTATATCTATTCCTTCACGGTTCTTGCTGGAAATATCGTTAACCTGGTGAACCGCAATATTGATCTCCTCTGCGCCGGATGCCATCTCGTTCATGCCTAAGGTGATCTCCTGGGTTACTTTTTCAAGATTATTACTCTCCTGTATAACCTCTTTTGCGCCTTCGTACATTTCCTGAGAACCGCTTCTGACCTTTCGGGTTATCTCGTTCACATTGCTTATGCCTTCAAGGATTTGTTTGCTTCCATGGCCCTGTTCTTCCATCGCGCCGCGGATGTTCCCTTCCTGTTCCGCTACAACCTTAACGCTCGTGTCAATAGCCTCAAAATTTGCCAGTACGTTTTCGGTCGACCTGGTTATCTTGTCAATACACTCTTTAATTTTTTTCAGAACTGAGCCGATTGTTTTTGACTGCTCACTGGAACTTTCCGCGAGTTTGCGGATTTCGTCGGCAACTACGGCAAAACCCTTGCCGGCTTCACCTGCATGAGCAGCTTCGATCGCGGCATTCATGGAAAGCAAATTGGTCTGACTTGCTATATTTTCCATGACCGAGTTAATCTCCAACAAACCTTCAGATTCACGCGCAATTTCCTGAATATCCGCCGAAACCTCGGACAGCCCGTTGCGGCCTACTTCGGAAGCTTCTTTAAGGGTTTTCACATTACCGCTGTTTTTAATGAGAGTCTCGGTAACAGAACGGGTATTGGCTACCATTTGCTCGATGGCAGATGAGGCCTGGGAAACGTTTTCGCTCTGGCTTTCTACATGGCCATTGAGTTTGTTGATATTTACAACAACCTGCTCCATAGTTGCGTGAGTCTCGCTGACACTGGCACTTTGGTTTATTACGCGGGCTTTAATACTCTGAATATTGGCATTAATTTGATTCACAGCGGCAGCAGTTTCGTTCATATTGCTTGCGAGATCAGTACCTATATTGGAAAGCCCGGTTGTCTGGGTTATGATCGAATTGACCATTTTACTGAACTCTTCCATTGTCTGGTTGTAGGATTTGGAAGCCCTGGCAATTTCGTCCTTGCCCTTATCCGGAATCCTTTCCGTCAAATCTCCTCTGGCAACCTTTTCAAATGCGCGGACCAAAAGGCTGATGGGCCGGCTGATCATGCTCGATATATAGAATGCCAAGATTAAGGTAACGGCTAATGTGCCTGCCAGTACGATAATGATGGCAATAAGCAGGGTCTGTGACAGTGATGTCTGGTCTGCCGAAATCGCCGATGCGCTGTTTACCATATTTTGAAAACATTTTTCATAATTATCAAGGATCATGTCACTGTATATTCTACAGCGATCCAGTCCTGACAGAATGCTGGGAACATCGGCTATTTGAGAGGCTGCATATATACCCAAAACGACGGGCACAAGATCGTTCTCGTATATCCTTCTGGCTTCGTCAAAGAGGTCTGTAGTCTCACCTTCGCTTACCGTAGACCTGAACATGTTCATGTTTTCGTCCAGTACCGGCAGCAAACCCCCGATTATTCCAAACTCCGATTCAACCTGTGTAAAATTTCCCGTCATGGACGCTATCACCATCTCACGCACATGCACCCTTATTGTAAGCAAGTTCTGTTCGACAAAAGATAAGTATGGCATCGGTCTTACAATATTCCGATACATATAGTAACCGGAATCCCTGATTTGCTGCATACCGAAAATGCCTACACCGCCTACAGCTACCGCCAGAATGGCGACAATCGTAAAACTGACAATCAGCTTTGTTCGTACTTTTAAGTTTTTCATTTTTGCATACCTTCTTTGTTATGTGACTCCTATGATATCATTAATGATAAAATTATTAAAGAGAATTTTTATTAATTATAACAAAAGTTAGTTGACACTCTTTATTTTTTTGTAAATATACCGAAAAATATTCGTTTTTGAGGCGGCTGGTTATGTTGATCAATTTTGGTGTTGTATTGATGTTGTATTATATATCTATCAAAAACTAACGAGGTAAAGCGATGCTTAGTGTGTTGGATATTTATAAGATAGGAATAGGGCCGTCGAGTTCTCACACAGTTGGGCCAATGAAGATTGCCTGCGATTTCATGCGCAGGGCACGCGATGCAAATATTTCCGCAGAGCGCTTGTCTGTTAAACTTCACGGCTCTCTTGCCCTGACAGGACTGGGACATAAGGCCGATGAAGCCGTTGTACTGGGGCTAGCCGGTTTTGATCCCGAAACTATAGACTTGGATATTTTGCCTCATTTTATTACTCAAGTTAAAACAGAAAAAAGACTGCCTATATCTCCGGATGCAGAGATACCGTTCGACTGGGCGAAAGACATCGAATTCATAGCCGACTGTCTTCCGCTGCACGAGAACGGAATGTGCCTTACGGCTTATGCCGGAGGGAGCGATTTTTCCCGCGTTTACTACAGCACAGGCGGAGGATTTTTTAAAACCAGCGAAAATTTCGATGAGGACAGCAAGCCGCAGGGAGCTTCGCTGCAAGTGCCTTATCCCTACGGTAACGCGGGAGAACTCTTGCAGTTTTGCACAAACGAGGCGATCTCCATTTCCGGGCTTGCGTTTGCGAATGAGCTTGCTGTAAGAAGCCGGGAAGAACTGGAAGCGAGGCTGAGTAAAATATGGCAGACAATGAGGGAAGGTATCGAACGCGGAATGAAAACGGAAGGTCTGCTGCCCGGTTCACTCAAAGTACCGCGGCGCGCGGTAGCGCTATGGCGAAGGCTTCAGGTGACAGATTCCCTTACCAAAGATCCAATGACGATCATCGACTGGGTAAACATGTTCGCGTTTGCCGTCAGTGAGGAAAACGCAGCAGGCGGCAGGGTAGTCACCGCCCCGACAAACGGCGCTTGCGGCGTGATCCCGGCAGTGCTTGCATATTATGACAAGTTCATCTGCCCCCTCTCGCCTGATACATGGGGGCGCTTTTTATTAACAAGCGGCGTCATCGGAATACTTTATAAAACAAACGCGTCAATATCGGGCGCAGAAGTCGGCTGCCAGGGAGAGATAGGCGTCGCATGTTCCATGGCGGCTGCAGGGCTTACCGATCTCATGGGAGGAAGCCCCGATCATATCTGCTCTGCAGCGGAGATAGCTATGGAACATAACCTCGGTCTTACCTGTGACCCTGTAGCCGGGCTGGTGCAGATCCCTTGCATAGAACGGAACGCGATAATGGCAGTGAAAGCGCTAAACGCCGCCAGGCTGGAAATGGCAAGGGTAACCGCGCCAAAAGTATCGCTGG
>Ga0123356_10005137_pt1 | contig 13410 bp, 9 predicted proteins | sample TergutEmb28metaG_2_FD_92546 | JGI IMG/M metagenome (GOLD analysis project Ga0123356, IMG submission 92546) | Embiratermes neotenicus P3 segment gut microbial communities from Petit-Saut dam, French Guiana - Emb289 P3 | ecosystem: Host-associated > Arthropoda: Insects > Digestive system > Gut ... | reverse complement strand
TTTGTTAGTCCCTCGTAGGGGCGGCCTCGTTATCCGCCCGAAATTATGGTAAAATTGCTTCGTTTTTCTTCAAAACATGTCTGTAACCAAACATTCGGGCGGATTGCCATCCGCCCCTACAACACAATCGGTAGGTTCACGTCACGAAAATTTAGAACCCCCTTGTATTTAATCAGCGGCTGCTTATCTCAAAAATCCGTTGATAATTTCTTGCTCGGCCTCTTTTTCGCTAAGCCCGAGGCTCATGAGCTTTGTAAGCTGCTCGCCGGCGATTTTGCCGATGGCGGCCTCGTGCACTAAGGTGGCGTCGGCGTGGTTTGCCAAAATTTCGGGCACGGCGGACACGCGCGCGGAATCCATGATGATGGCATCGCATTCCGAATGCCCCGTGCAGGCGTTGTTGCCGCGCAGGGAAGCAAAAAATTCCTGCGTCGATTCGCCCTTTGCCACCGAGCGCGACACGACGTCCGCCTTAGAATCCGCGCCGTCTAAATCTACCGAAAATTCGGTGCGCGCCTTTTGGGCGCCGTCGGTCAACAGTTTTTCCTTAACCAGCAGCTTCGCGCCGTCTCTAAGCTTTGCCGCCGTTTTGCGCACCGTTTCGTCCACGCCGCCGATTTGCACGGTTTCAATCTCGAGCACCGCGCCGTCCGAAAGCTCGATGACGGTCTCGGGGTTCATTACCCGCGCGCCGCTGCCCTTGCCCGTCCCGTAATGCTTTTCGACGTATTTCACTTTTGAGTTTTTGCCGACAAAAAAGCGGTGGACACCGTCGTGCCCCGCCGTACCCGCCGCGTCGTTATGGATGCCGCAGCCCGCGATAATCGTCACTTGGCAGTTTTCGCCGATGTAAAAATCGTTTAAAACCTTGTCGGCCATCGCGGCCTTTACGACGACCGGGATGTGGCACGACTCTCCTACCGTGCCGTCTTTGATGCGAATGTCGATGCCGGGGACGTCGGATTTGCCCGTAATCGAAATGTTAGGCGAGCTGCGGCGTCCCGCGCATTGGCCGTCTACGCGGATGTTATACGCCCCCGTCGGCGTACCGCTAAGCCCGGCGACGGCTTTTAATACTTTTTTGGTGATTGCGTCTTGAGTTTCCATGGTGATACTCCTCGATGATTGAAAGTCGATTTTCTATTTGTTTTCCTTACATAAAGCTACCAGCTTGTCAAACTGCGCTTGATATTTTTGGATGCGCGCGGCGTCTTTTTTTGGGTCTAACCGGGGCTTGCGGGTGCCGCTGATAAAAACGCTGTCGCCCCACGGTTGGTGTGCGCGCAGCGAATCGCCGCAAAGGTGCGGGTTGCGCGCAACGATGTAGGCAATCTCCTCGGTCGTGTAAAAACGCGGGTGAAAATCAAGCCTTTTGAGCGTTTTTATCTTTGAATAAATGTCGATGTCCTTTTCTTCAATCGCCGTTGTCCCGAAGCCAAAGCTCTCTAAACGTGTGCCAACGAGCGGCGAAAGCGATTTTAGGGCGCAGCCGTCGCTGTGCATACCGAAGCTGCCGATGCCGAAATGCTTTAAGGCGGGAGCCGACTGAATCCCCTCGAGCGAGCCGAGCCGCGTAAAGCCGCCTAAACCCAGGCCCAGCAGGCTGCGGTTGCGCGACATGTCCCAGAGCTTTGTCACGCGCTGGTTCCATTCCGCCGAAAAGTACACGAGGTTTTCTAAAGTGCCGAGCGCGGAAAAGTCCTCGACAAGCTTACAGCGCGCGAGATTCAGGCACTTGATATTAGCGCCGTAGCTTTTGATGAAATACTCAAAGGTGTCCTGGCGCAGCCCGAACACCGTTAGCTTTTCAATTTGCCCGTAAGAGGCAAAAAAACGGTCGATTTCGGTGCAGGTGATGATCCCGCCGCTCAAATCAAGCTCTGCGGGTGCCAAAACCACAAATTCTTCCTCGTCCAGCGCGTTAAAATCCTCGTACGTCATGTCCGTTTTGCCGTATAGATGCGCACCCGCTTCCACGATGGCCCGGTTTTTATCGGCGATTTTTTCGGCCTGCGTTTTTTCGTCCGCCGCCGCCTCCTCGTCCGTCGCGTCGTAATCGTGAAATTTGGCCTCCGTTGTGAGGAGCTTTGCGGCGTCTTTGCCGTCGGCGTACATAGCGCTCCAGCCGAAGCCGCCGCTTTGCAATTTACACAGTGCCTCCTGCATCTCGCGGAACTGCGTGAAGCCGTCGTTGAAAAACCGTGCCGCCAAGTGGTTTTCGACGTCTCTTTCGTTACAGCAAAGCCATAAAACGGTTCTATAGTATATTTTGCCGTTGTTCTTATTGATTTCCACCGTCTTTAGGCCGCGGCTTTTCAGTGCTTCGAGGTCGGGCAATTCGGGCGAAAAATAGTCGTACAACGCGCCGTACGGGTAGTAATACAGCCCGTAGTCGCTCGAGGAAAAATGCCGCTGCATCTTGCGAGCCATAACCTGGAACGCGTAATAGTGCCCCTCATATTCGCCCTCGGGCACGCGGAAAACCAGCACCTCGCCCTCGGTAAAATCGGACGGGTACGCAAATTTGGGCCTGGGGAATTTTTTGGGCGGGGGTTGCGGTGAGAGCAACCGCGCTTTTAGTTCCTCAAGCACCGCGCGCCGCATTTGGAGCTTTTTGTCGGGGCTTTTATCTAAGGCGAAAATGTGCTTGATGTTGGAGGAATAATTACGCTGAGGAACCGACAAAGAGATTTCCTGATGGTCCGGCACCTCCGCGGCGACCTTAATCATGTCCCTAAAAAAGTCCTCTCCCTGCTTGTCCGCCGCTTGCTCGTAGCAAAAGCCGAAGGGCATACTGTGAGACATGCCGCCGCCTTCCATCAACACGTCGAAAAATCCGCTGCGCTCTTCTTTGGGGATGCGGCATGCCTCTTCCCACGGGCCTTGTGCAAGGCCGGAGTCTAAAATCTCCAGTGCCTTTTGTTTTATGTGCTCCGAAAGCCTGCCCGCGTGCCATTCGGTGTCCGCAAGCGCAAGGTAACAAACGGCCTTGTCGTACGGTTCGCCTTCGGCCCACTCAAAAAACGTGGTAAGCAGTTCCTCGGCGTCCGCGACGCTCATGCCCATGCCGACATAATCGCGGAATTCCTGCTTCACCTTTTCGCAAAGGCGGTCGTTATAGAGCGTTACGCCGGAAATTTGGCGGGCCGGGGTTCTCAGCTTTTGTTCCATGCGCTAATGATACCACATCGCCGGAGAGAAGTCAAGTTGAGTTGTCGGTTTTCAGTTGTCAGTTTTCAGTTTGATACGGGTTTTTTCGTTTTTTTACCCAACCCTCTGTTGACAAGCCGGGGTGCAAAGGAGTATAATACGGCTATCATAGCACAAAAGCGAGGTTTTAGTATTTAGTATGGCAAACAAAAAACAAGAAGCAGCCTCAAAAAGCACCGTGCCCGGCTCCGACGCGCCGCAAGCGGCGCCTTCGGCGGCTACTTGCGACTGCGACACCCCGGATCGCAAAGCGGAGCGGGAACGTAAATTAAAGGAGTTTCGCGAGCATAGCCAAAAACGCTTCCGATCGTTTTTTTCGGACTTTAAAACGTTCATCTCAAAAGGCAATATTATGAACCTCGCCGTCGCGGTGGTCATCGGCGCCGCGTTCACGGCGATTGTCAACGCACTCGTCGGCGATATCATCATGCCGTTCATTTCGTTGATTCCCGGCCAAAGCGGGCTTGCCGGAATGGAATGGGTGCTGCGCAAGGGACAGCCCGACGAGGCCGGGGTTCTGGTTGGGAGAGTTGTGGTCAAGTACGGCGTATTTTTGCAAAGCATCATCACCTTTTTGTTGGTAGCATTTGTCGTCTTTATGATTCTCAGGATGCTGATGAACGCCGATAAGGGCATCAAAAAACTCACCAAAGCCCAAAAGAAGCGGTTGAAGAATCTGAAAAAGCATCCCGAAAAGTTGGATGCCGACCCTGAAAGCATCGCCGAGGAGATTCTTGAAGTCGTCGAAGCGGTGGAAGCCGAAAAACCTGAAACCGCGGAGGACATTTTGCGCGATATCCGGGAGCTGCTTAAAAAAAGTGATTAGCGGCTCTCATCGGCCGCTAATCACAAAAACTCCGCCGCTATTTTTTAAACTCCGTAGCGATTAGCTCCGTTTCGCCGTTTTTAAGCTTTTTAAAAAATACGAGCCGGTCGCTGTATTCGGCGATAAAAATGTTGGGGTCCTTGCGTGTCGCAAACACCAGCGGCGTTTCGTCTTGCGGCTGCGGCGGCATACGGGGAGGGCGGGGGCAAGGAGCGGCGGCTGCGCCCTCATTCGTTTGCCTGTCTTCGGCCGGAGACAGGCTTTCGGCCGAGGGAAAATACTTCCTCTCATACTCGGCGTCGTATGTAGGATTCGGCGGCGGGGGCGGGGGGCAAGGGGCTTCCGGTGCGCGATAACCCCTTGAATCCTGCGCGGCGTCCTGACGATTCGCTTCCAAACCCCGTTCGTCGTTTTTTGCGTCCGGCTCCTCAATGCTCCTATCCTCTGTCCACTGCCTGCCGTCCGCTTTGTTTTTTGCCCGTCCCGCGTTACGCGAGCCGGTATATTTTTTTTCTTTTTCCTGCCGATTCCCAATTTTGGCTTCTTTTTTGGCGTTTTTTTGCGCTTCCTTTGCGCGCCTCTTTTTCTCGCGCTTTTGATACCGGAAATACGAGGTTCCCGCAACGCCCGCCGCCGCCGAAACGATTAAGCCGACCACCAACACGTTTACAGCTTTAGGGTCTGATAGCGGAATATGGTTAAAAAGGCAAATAAACAACCATCCGGTGGCAAAAAGCACCGGAACCCACAAGCCCAGCTTAACGATTAAAAACACGGCGATTTGCAAAGCCGCGCCTAGAATTTTTAATAAAACCTTAACAATTCCCGTAAGAATAAACATCTTTTTTATTGAGTGATTTTCATCGGCAACCTCACTTCAAATCCATCCGACACTTTTCACTTTTCACTTTTCGTTTTTCACTGTTTAAGAATATCATTCAAATGATATTCTTAAACACTTGCACGCCGGCCTGTTCTAGGAATTTGAGCGCGAATAAATTCGACAGCTCCGCGTCATGCGTAGGCGCGTCGTAAGTTTCGACGCAATCGGTAAACGTTACGACATTGGCACCGGAGTCCGTTTCGTTTAAGTACGCCCGCAGCGTTAAACATAGTTGCATTACGCAAATGTCCGTGCAGACGCCCACCACGAGGATGTTGTTAAAGGCGCCCAGCCCAGAAATCTTTTTTTGGAGTGCAAAAAAGCCGTTTGTGCTGTTTTTTGGAATGTCAAAATCCTCAAAGCCTGCGAGCTCCGAGATGACGGCGCTTTCCTTTCCCGTGTCGCAATGGGGCGGGAACCACTTAAACTCCGCAGAATTTTTGGAGTGGCAATCGCGCAAAAACGCCTTTTTAGCATCGGGCAGCTTTTCTAAAAGTGCGCGAATCGGTGCAGCGGCGGCCAAACACCGCTCCGAGGCCAAGGCGCCCTTTTTGCAAAAGCCGTTGATCATATCGACCACGACGACCAGCGTTTTATCGTTGTTGAGCGGCGCGGACATCAATTCCGGCTTTTCGCTGTACTCGATGCGGTAGCAATTAAGCTCGCGTGCGGCCTCTTTTTCGTCAAATTGGATTTTCATATACACAATATACCATGCGGCAAAGAAAAAGGCAAGCGCATAAACATTAAAATATGGTTAGAGATTCGGGGGAGAGAAACCGTCCGGAGTTTTTCGTTTTTCGTTGTTCGTTTTAAACAATTTCCCTATCACAGGCAAACTCCGCAATTCGTCGGCTTTAATGGTGCCGAACGGGAACAGCAGCGCGCAAAAAACAACCAGCGCAATCACAAACGCCGCGGTAACGCCCCAAAGCCCCGGTAACACACGCGAAAAGAGCTTAACAAGTATCACTCCCGCTGCGGCAAACCCGCCGCCCGCCAAAAGAGGGCCTAAGAAAAATTCGCGGATTTTTAACCGGATCGGCGCGACCTTTAACATATCGCGGACATCCAAAACGCACGTCACGCCGTAGCAGGCGCAGGACGCCGCCATGACGCCGGCCATCCCAAAGCCCGGCAATAACGCAACCGTCAGGATGATTTTTACGGCCGCGCCCCACAATAAATTGACCGCCGGCTTGTGCGCTTTGTTCGCGCCCTGCAAAACGCCGGTCGCCACCTGCAAAAGGCTTACGTACAAAACGGAGACGCTGCCGACCCATAAAAGCGTCGTACCGACGCGGATCTCTTCACCGGAGAGGCCGCCCGCATACAAAAGGGAAAACAGCGCGCCGCCGAACACCGCGAACAACAACGAGGCAAAGAGGCCAAGCACAAAGCTGTATTTTAAGCTAAGCCCTACCGAACCGCACACGGATTCCTTTTTGGTGATACACTCCGAAATTTTTGGCAGCAGCGCAACCGCAAGCGACAGCGTAATAACGGCGGGCATGTTTAAAAGCGTGCCGACCGGCCCCGTTAGTAAGCCGAACAGCCCGGTGGCGTCCGTGCGCCCAACCCCGCGCGCGACGAGCAGGTTGATCACCAATATGCTGTCCACGACTTGGGTAAGCGGGATGACGAGCGAGCCCAAGGTTACGGGGATGGCAACGCGGTAAATTTCCGCAAGCAAGCTGCGCTTGCTTACGGAGTGAGGAGTGAGGAGTGAGGAGTGAGCAACGACAGAGGATTCGGGATTCGGGGTTCGACGGGATTGTCCCGTAGGGGCGATTGATATCCCGACCGCAGGCGACCCACCCAACAAATTTCCGTTAATCGCAGTATCGGCGGCAATTTCGGCGTTTGTTACAAGCGGTGCGGGGCGCACGAGACTGTGCCCCCTGCGATTTGATATATCTTGCGGCGCGATGAGGGCATCGCACCCTACGTTTTCTAATACCCGATCCCCGCTCCTCTCCTTTCCCCGTAGTTTTTCGTTTTTCGTTTTTCGTTTTTCGTTTTTACTTCCCAACTGCCCACCGTCCGCCGTCAACTGCCCGCTTCCCACCGGGATTCTCGTTTTTCGCCTGTACTGCCGGTTCGTAAAGAAAAACTGCCCGAGCAGCAGCAGCATCGTCGCGAGCTCCGAAACCGATACGCCCAATAACGCGCCCAAAACGCCGTACTCGACGCCGAGGGGCAGCATAACCCGTGCCAACGTCAATCCTGCGGCAAGCTTAATCGCCTGCTCGGACAATTGGCTGAGCGCGGACGGCAGCATGTTTTGCTTGCCCTGATAGTACCCCCTAAAACAGGAAATGACGGCGACAAACGTAATCGACGGCGCGATTCCGAGGTACGGCAGCGCGGCGGCGGGGTTGCCCTGCACCGCCGCAATTTGCCCGCGGAAAAAGAACACGAGAGCACTCGCCGCAAGCCCAATCAGCGAAAGCGACAAAAGCGACGTAAACAGCACTTTGCGCGCGCCGTGCTCGTCCCCGTTTGCGATACGAGACGCTACCACGCGCGAGATAGCAACAGGCAAACCCCCGCTTGAAACCGTTAATAGCACGGTATAGAGCGGGAACACCATTTGGTACAGCCCGATGCCTTCTGCGCCCACAATATTGGTAAGCGGGATGCGGTACATCGCGCCGATGAGCTTTGCCACCAGCGCGCATACGGCCAAAATCCCCGCGCCCGTCAATACTTTGTTTTTTGCGGACGCGGGTTTATAGGGCGGGGGCTTGCCCCCGCCGATTCCCGCATTATCGTAAGGCGGGGGCTTGCCCCCGCCGATTCCCATATTATTGTAGGGCGGGGGCTTGCCCCCGCCGAAATCCCTTGACGGCGGGTCGATCTGTAGATCGACCCCTACAGGATCGACCCCTACGTTATAATTTTCTTCCCCCACGGGGATAGTATGGCTTTAAAAGTGAAAAGTGAAAAGTGAAAAATGAAAAGTTTCGGAGGATTTTTTACAGAAACCTTAAAAAGCCGTCCTTATCAAGCGGGCGGTATTTGTTTTTTAGATTTTGGGCGTATTCAGGTTCTATGTATTTTAAGTGCGCGAGTTTGCCGCGGAGAATGTCCGGATGCCCTTCCCTTTTGGTCAAAAAGTTATATAACTCTTGTTTTAGCCGCTTTTTATAGGGGGTGCCGACGGATAATTCATCCCCATGCAGCAGAATTCCGGTAACCTGCTTCCTGCCCGCCATAAAGTACGTTTTTTTGCGGTTTAAAGAAAAGCCGTTTGCCGCCAAAATCTTGGCGATTTTTCCGGTAACCTTTGCGTCAATCGGCTTTTGAGCGGAAAAAATCAAATCGTCGGCGTAGCGGGTATAGCGCATTTTTAATTTTCCGAGCTTTTTGTCGGCTTTATACAAAACCCGATTGCCGATAAACGGGGACGTCGGCGCGCCGATCGGCAAGCCCCTTGCAAACGACACCGCGCGCCATAAGCGGTCAACCGTTTTTTCGTCCATCCCCTTGCAAAATGTTTTTTTAAATAACCCGAACGAAACCGACGGAAAAAAATCGCGGACGTCGGTATGTAAGATGTGCCGGGCTCCCGCGTGGCTTAACGCGTTATTTTTGACGGAACAGCCTTTTTCGTACGCGGCGGCGTATTTTGTTACGCGGAATTGCTTAAAAAACGGGACAAGCTCCCTTTGCAGCGCCTTTAATTCGGGGCACGGCTCGCACAAAAGGCGCTCTCCACCGCTCTTTTTGGGAACCTTATAGACGCGGTACAGGCTTTTTTCGTCACGCTTTAAAAAGTCCGCGCTATTTAACAATATTTTTAGGCCGAATATTTTCACGTTTTATACTCCGCTTTTAAACAAAAAACGGTCTCCGCAAAACTACAGACGAAAAATTTCGTCGTGTAGTTTTCTAGCTCAAAAAGCTTGTACGCCCTTGCTTACACAAGGCCCGCTCACCGAAGAGAGACGATTCCGGAAACCGCACAAAAAGGATAGCACGCGACGGGGGCGGATGTCAAGCAAAAATCAACGGAAATACATTAGGGATTTGGACGGATAGAGCGTCGCACAACTCCGCTTTTACCGACGTAAAAACAATCGACAAGCCGGAAAGGCGCGAAACTTCATGGGCGTATTCGATACTGTCTAATACGGTTTGCGCGGAAGTTTGCCCGCCGAGGTTTGAATTGTTGACGATTCCGGTGAACTTAATGCCGGACGCGGTTTCAATCTCGCGCATCACGGCCAACGCGTCGGCGGGAGTGCGCGTTAAGGGGCGGTAACAATTTATCACCGCCAGCATCTCGTAATCGTTTTCCGCCTTTATGGCGCCGCTAAGCCTGCCAAGCGCGAGCGCTCCCCGGTCGTCGCCGCCCACGTCTAAGACAAAGCGGGAGGAACGGTCGTCAATAATCGAGTACAGCTCCTGCGGCAGAGCGGGCACATCGAGGTTGGAATTGGCAAACTGCGACCCGATAAACCGAATGCCCGCCGCTTTGAGGCGCTGCAAAGCGTCATGTGCGCGGAAATACGGGTTGACGATGTCGAGGTCGACGAGGGCGACATGCGAGCCGCTCGGGAAGCTTGCGCCCCCTACAAATTCGGGCGGATTGCCATCCGTCCCTACGAGAGGCGGGACGCCCAAAGGGTCGTCCCCTACCGGATACGCAGAAATCCGGACAACGTCCGTAGGGGCCGCCGCCCCCGGCGGCCCGCCCCGCGCTAACGCAATCGCGTAAGAAACCGCGACGGAGGTTTTGCCGCTGCCGTAGTGGCCGCAGAGGATGGTGATGCGTTTTGTGCGTTTGTTAATCATAAATAGTCCGGCAATGATAAGTGATGAGTGATAAGTGATAAGTGATAAGTTAAGGATAATTGCGATTGAGAACAGTAGAAATGTTCTTTTTTTCCTAAGGAACAAGAGAAATTTGTTTGTATTCGCACACGCACTTACCCATAACTTATCACTTATCACTCATCACTTATCACTTTCATCACTTATCACTTTTCTTCCTTAGGTAGTGCTTAAAAATAATCCGTTATCTGTTATCTTAACAAGTTGTAAATACCGCAGCGGAATTTATAACTTGTTGCGCTGAATCTTCCCGCTAATCGTCTTAGGCAGCTCGTCTCTAAATTCCACCACGCGCGGGTATTTGTAGGGGGCGGTTTTTAATTTGACGTAGCTTTGGATTTCTTTTTTAAGCGCATCGGTCGGGGCGGTGCCTTTTGTTAAAACAATACTCGCCTTTACGATTTGACCCCTTTCTTCATCCGGGACGCCCGAAACGCCGCATTCTAACACGTAAGGCAGTTCCATAATCACGGACTCGATTTCAAACGGCCCGATACGGTACCCGGAAGACTTAATGACGTCGTCAATGCGGCTAAGGTACCACAAAAAGCCGTCCTCGTCGCGCCAGGCGATGTCGCCGGTGTGGTAATAACCGTCGCGCATTACCTCGGCATTGGTCTCGGGTGCGTTGTAGTACCCCTTAAAAAGCCCGCACGGGAAAACCTTATCAAACCGGATACAAATCTCGCCGGACTTACCCGAGCCCACCTCCGCACCGTCGGGGTCAAGCAACGCAATGTCGTATAGCGGGACGGGCTTGCCCATCGATCCGATTTTATAGTCCTCGCCATAAAGGTTGCCGATCATCAGCGTCGTTTCGGTTTGGCCGAACCCTTCCATGATTTTAAGCCCCGTAAGCCGCTCAAACTGCTGGTACACCTCCGGGTTTAATGCCTCGCCCGCCGTCGTCATGTGCTTGACGGAAAATAGGTCGAATTTCGACAAATCTTCTTTAATCATCATGCGCAGCATCGTGGGCGGCGCACAGAACGTGGTGATGCCGTACTTTTTAAACATCGGCAAAATATCGGAAGCGTCGAAACGCTCAAAATCATACACAAAAATCCCGCTTTCACACATCCACTCGCCATAGATTTTGCCCCACAGCGACTTTGCCCAGCCGGTATCGGAAATCGTTAAGTGCAAGCCCCCGGGCGCAGCGCAATGCCAGTATTTGGCGGTGTGGTAGTGGCCGAGCGGGTAACGATACGTGTGCTCGGAGATTTTTGGGTAGCCGGTGGTGCCGGAGGTGAACATCATCACCATCGTGTCGTCTCCGCAGGGTGCACCCTTATCGCGTGCGAAAGTGCGGCTGAATAATTTGCTCTCCGCGTCGAAGTTGTGCCAGCCCGCGCGATTCTCCCCCACCACGATTTTGGTTGTAAGCGTCGGGCACTCGCCTTGCACGGCGTCCACCTTTGCCGGCAGGCCGTTTTCTTCCGTGCAGATAATCGCCGAAACGCCGGCGGCCTCAATGCGGTAAATCAGGTCGCGCTCCTGCAAAAGATACGTCGCGGGGATTGCGATTGCGCCGATTTTATGCAACCCCAGCATTGCAAACCAGTATTGGTAATGCCGCTTTAGCACCAGCATCACCTTGTCGCCCCGCTTTATGCCGAGCGATTTAAAGTAGTTGGCGGCCTGGCTAGAGCCTTGCAAAAAATCCCGGAAGGTAAAAATGCGTTCCGTTTTGTCGCGGGCAATATGCACCATCGCCGTTGCGTCCGGCTTTTGCCCGCCGAGTGCGTCCACAATGTCGAACGCAAAGTTGAATTCGTCTGCGTTTTTAAACGAGATGGCTTTTAAAGAGCCCTTTTCGTCCTCGGCACAAGCGACGAACTTGTCCGCGACGGAGCTTTGCATCAAGGGAGCGGCCGTTTTACCCGACGCTTCGCGGACGGTTGGTTCCTCCTTGCTCTCGCCCGCCAAAACGATCGCCAAAAACGTGCAGTCTTGGCCGTCCGAGGCAATCATGCCGTGCGGCGTCGCGCTGTTGTAGTAAATGCTGTCGCCCGCACAAAGCTCCTCGATATGGCCGCCGACCTGCACCTTAAGTTTGCCGCTAAGGACATAATCAAACTCCTGGCCGCTGTGCGTGGCGAGTGCAATCGGGCGGCCTTGAAGCTCGTCCGAATACTCGTACGTGACATACAAGGGCTCGGCGATTTTGCCCCGGAACTGCGGCGCGAGGTCAAGTAACTCGATGCCGTCCTCTTTGGCGGCGCGGCGGCCCTTCCCCTTGCGCGTGACGGTATAGGAAGAAAGCAGCGCGCCGGTTCCCTCCAATAAATCCGTAAGCCCCACGCCAAACACCAGCGCGCACTTATGGATAAACGAGAACGGGAAATCCACCCGCCCTTCCTCAAAGCTTTGGTAAAGCGCGGGCGCGACTTCCGTTTTTTCGGCCATCTCGGCCGGCGTCAAGCCGAAAATCCCGCGCATTTCCTTGATGCGCGCGGCAATCTCGGCGATCGATGGCTGATTGGTGGCTGGCGATTGGTGTGATTTCATAATGGTTAGCTCCTTTTCGAATGCAGTAGTGCAATAGTGCAGTAGTTATTGATAGTTTTCTATCGAGTATCGTAGCTTAATTGCCGATAGCCGTTCATCCTTCACTATTGCACTGCTGCACTGCTGCACTCGTGAATGTACCATGTTTGTCATTTTGCGATTCTTTATCCTTCACTACTGCACTACTGCACTACTGCACTACTGCACTAAAAAAGAAAATCCCCGCATCAAAAATGTGATGCAGGGACGATTTTTGTTTAAAAACCGCGGTACCACCCGACTTGACGCAAAAGGTTTTGCGCCCGCTTTATAGAACCGCCAAATTTTGGCGGTTCTTTCGATTGATAACGGAACCGAACCGTATACGCTTAATAGGGGCTAGGGATTAGGGGCTAGGGGTTAGTAAGCAGATGTAAGAAAGTATTCCTCTTAAATCTGACCACTGATCACTGGCCACTGGCCACTGCCACATTCGGCAATCCGCATAAGAAGGGACAAGCCTTGCCGTTTTAGCGCCGTCTTTCACCTTGCACGGCTCTCTTTGGTCTAAAACTTGGCAACGCTCCTGTCTTCTATCGTCGCGTTTACATGCACTATACTCTAAAATTCCGGCTTTGTCAAGCAAAAAATCAGGTTTTTTTAATCAACTGCGGGTATTGGCCGCTTGCTAACAGCCAAGTGCCGGCGTGGATGCCTTGGTTGAAGACGGACGAGAGGGTGGAAACCGTCTTCATCTCGGCGGTGGTTTTGCCCAAAATATCGAGGCTGCGGAGCGACGCGCCGTGATAATAGACCGATGCGCCGAAGGTATGCGACACAAAGGCACAGCCGGACGGGTGCGTCCCGCTCGCGTTGGCCGCTTGCTTATCCCAATAGCAGTGCGTAATCGTGCCGGGCAAGTCGCCTAGTGAAGTGACGTACCCGACCGCAATGCCGCCGTTCGGTTCCTGCAGGAGCTCGTTATCCAACGCCCAATCTCTCGTCGCCATGATGCCGTACCCGCTGATGCGTGAAGTCACGACGCAATATTCGATGACGCCCGGCGCGGGGTTTTTGCCCTTGTTGCCGCCGATATGGCCCATGTTTTCGGCGATTTGGGCATCATTATTAACCTCCGCTTGGAGGTTTGAAACCGTGCCGG
>Ga0123356_10005136_pt1 | contig 13411 bp, 14 predicted proteins | sample TergutEmb28metaG_2_FD_92546 | JGI IMG/M metagenome (GOLD analysis project Ga0123356, IMG submission 92546) | Embiratermes neotenicus P3 segment gut microbial communities from Petit-Saut dam, French Guiana - Emb289 P3 | ecosystem: Host-associated > Arthropoda: Insects > Digestive system > Gut ... | reverse complement strand
GAAAGCGGTTCACTGTCAGCAAGGCTGAAGTATCTTATTGAGCGCTGCGCCATAGTGTCGGTCATAAAGTAAGTCTTACGGCGTTCTTCGTTTGCCGTAAGGTCGCCGGTAAAATCCACCTCTCCGCTTTCCAGTCCATTAAGAAGAGGTATCCAGGAATAGTGTTTTGGAATAAACGGTATCCCGAATAATTTTGTCAGCCATTCGCATAAAAGAGCAGAGTATCCCTTTATTTCTCCGTTAATATTTGTAAAAGTTTCGGTATTTGGCAGCATGCCGTAATTGAAGAATTCTGTACTATCCTGAAGTTCTTTAATGGCGGCGATTTCTTCGGCAGTTATACCGGGAATATCCTGATACGAGGTAAATACTGTAAAATTATTGGGTTTTTGTCTGGCGCTATAACCACAGCCGGAAAACATGACAGACAGCAAAAGTATGAAAAGACAAAAAAACCCTGATTTTTTGAATTTGTTCATTAGAATACCCTCGTTATTTCGTATCTGCAAAGGTGGATAGTCATTATATTATACCATAAATTGTAGGAAAAATGTAAGGATTCGACTCTATTATTATTGGCGACGAGCGGCTTCCAGCAAGTAATTTACCGGTTTTCCAATTGATTTTTGGTTAATATTTGTTATTATGTAATAGAAGGAATTAGTAAATGAACTATATTCAATCTCAAAAACCGGTCAAACTATTTTTTATAAACACTACGATAAAATAGCAATATTGTATTCAAAGTATACAGACTTTAAAATTTCCAATAAAGCACATGATAATTCCTTTGATGATATTTTTGAGACACAAAGGCTTCAAAAGCATGAAATATTATCCTTAACAATTCCGGAAAAAATAAAACTGGAAATAAGCAGTAATATATACAGCATTGTGATGGGTAAATGTTTTAAAATTAATATCAGCGGCTTTGTTTTAAATAATATTAAAGCAGAAGAAAATAGTAATCTGGAAAATGATGAGTATAATATTACAATAAATGGTTTGCTCGTTAAGAATGGAAAGATAATTTATACATTTATATGGATTATTCCAGAAAAAGGATATAATATTGGTCTAAGTCAGCATTGGTATACTTCTAACTATTATGGTTCATGCGAAGGATGTGATGCTCTTATGGCAGCAACGAAAAGTAAAACAGTAGATGATTTGTTTACTCTCTGCTTACACCTTATGCAGAAATTAAAAAGGATGGATGGCAAAATTCCTGAGGTATTGTAGCAGTAATCAACAATAAAGCCTTTTTGCAATTCTCTCCCAAGTATCCCAAATCTCCCTTGATATCGGGAGAGATGGGAGATATAATGGGAGAATAACGGATTAAGGAAGGTTTTTATGATAGAAGGCAAAACCATAGAATTCAAGCGGGAATTCAACGAAAAGGTTATAAACACAATGCTGGGGTTTTTAAATACCGAGGGAGGTGCGCTTTACCTTGGTTTATCTGATGATGGGTCGGTTTATGGTATAGAGGGCAATATTGATCAGGAAGCAAGGAAGATAAGTACCAGTTTTAGGGACTCGGTTACACCGGATCCCTCGGGGTATTTTAGCGTAGAACCGGAAAAAAAGAACGAAAAATATATTATTAAAATAACAGTAGAGCGGGGCAGTGCGATCCCGTATTGTTTTTCCCGGCATGGTTTGGTTTCGCAAGGTGTTTATGTTCGTGTCGGAAGTAATACGGTCATGGCTACTCGGGAACATATCCGTCAGATGATAAAAGACAACGGTATTGGTCAGTTTACAACAGAGCTGTCAATAGAACAAAATCTGACCTTTGAGTATGCCAGCAAGATTTTTGTTGAAAAGGATGTAAAATTTGGTCAACAGCAAAAACAATCGCTTGGTTTAGTGCTTCCTGACGGCCGGTATACCAATCTTGCATTAATTCTCTCTGACCAGTGTCCATACACGACAAAAGCGGCAATTTTTGAAGGTACAAATAAGGAAAAGTTTAAGGATCGTAAAGAATTCACAGGGTCTATATTTAAACAAATTGATGATGTTCTTGCTTATTTATATGTATATAACCGGATGTTTGGGACTATAGAGGGAGCGTACAGGGTCGACCATCCCGATTACCCAGAAGTTACTCTGCGTGAGGCTTATATTAATGCGTTAATCCACAGGGATTATTATATAGAAGGCAGTATTCTTATCAGTATGTATGATGACAGACTGGAATTTATGTCTTTAGGCGGTATTATGCCTGGTGTAACTCATGAATTGATGCTCGCCGGTGTTTCTGTTACTCGGAATGAAAAGTTGGCTCAGATATTTTATCGACTAAATATAATAGAGGCTTTTGGCACAGGAATCCCCCGCATTTTCAGTGCTTATGATAATTTTGCTGTAAAGCCCAAAATACCGGTTACTAATGGCGGTTTTTTAATATGTTTGCCGAATAAAAATTATGATAATATGGTTGTAAAAGAAAAAAGCGTTGTATATGGCACCAACGAACATAGAATTCTTACTGCTTTTCCCAAGAGCAGTTTTACAAAAGAAGATGCTGCAAAATTGCTCAATATCAGCGTACACGGTGCGTATAAGCTGTTGGAACGTATGAAAGTACAAGGATTTATTAGTGCTCAAAAAGCAGGGAAAAAATGGGTTTATAATGCAGTACAGTAAAATTTAGCTAATTTTGTTAAAAAACTAAAGTTATTTTTGCATATTATAACAAGGAGATACAATATGAAAAATATAATGAAAAGAACTGTTTTTTTGGGTCTGTTGTTCGCTGCATTGTTCATTTTTATGCTTCCGCAGGAAGTTGATGCTCAGGCTGTTTCTGCAGAGCTTGCGCGAGCTCTTCGTAATGCAAATGTCCAGGTTTTAAATCAGGCGGTAGACTCTCATGATTTTACTTTACCGTTCCTTAATGGAGGAAGCGCGTCTCTTTCTTCTTTTAAGGGAAAAGTTGTGCTTTTAAACTTCTGGGCTACATGGTGTCCGCCATGCCGTTATGAGATGCCGTCCATGGAAGCATTGTATCAGCGTTTTAAGAACCATGGGCTGGAAATACTTGCTGTTGATTTGGGTGAAGATGCTCATACAGTACGGCAATTTATTCAAAATCACAATTACACTTTTCCTGTAATGCTGGATATCGATGGTGAAGTAGGTGATGATTATGGTGTCAGAGGAATACCTGTTACTTATGTGCTTAATCGACAAGGTATGATAATTGGCGTAGTTAGGGGAGCAATTGATTGGAACACGCCGCAGGTTATTACTGCTTTTGAAGCATTGTTGAATAGCAGGTAAAAAACTTATGTGGGTAGTAATATCTACCCACATTTTTTTAGAAAAAACAGAGGTAATATTATGACAGATTATCCATCTATAATATTGGTTTTTTTTGCAGGGTTACTTTCTTTTTTTTCGCCTTGTGTTCTTCCTCTTTTGCCGTCTTATCTAAGTATTCTTGGAAGTGCTGGTGGGATAGCGATATCATCTGCAGAAGATGAACAAACAGATAAAAAACGATACATTTTATTTGCTACTTCTATATGCTTTATCCTTGGATTTACACTGGTCTTTATTATTCTTAGCATTATTGTTTCTACTACCTTATTACTGATGGGTGGAGTCTCAAAATATATAAATATCGCAGCTGGAATAATTATTATTATTCTTGGTTTAAATATTCTTTTTGATTTTCTTACTATTTTAAATTTTGAAAAATGCATATTTAAAAGTAACAAACCAAAGGGTTTAATAGGAGCATTTTTTGCAGGGACAGCTTTTGGCGCTGGATGGACTCCTTGTATTGGACCAATTCTTACAAGTGTTTTATTCCTTGCAGGGCAGAGCGGGAAGACTGTTCATGCTGTATTGTACCTGGTTTTATATTCATTCGGATTGGGTCTTCCATTTCTTTTATCTGCTCTGTTTTTTGATAAATATCTTGTTCCGGCAAAATAGTTCAGAAGCAAGCTGCCAATTATTAAAAGAATTAGTGCGGTAATACTTATTATTATTGGGGTTTCATTAATAACAGGTCATTTTTCTGCATTAAATAACCTGTTTCAAAGATAAAAAACTTAAAAAAGATTATTCATTTTTACATAATAATAATAGGAGGTACTTATGTTGGGTATGAATGGGGATAGTTTTAATAACGAAACAAAAGTATCAATAGTGCCAAAACCAGCAAGTTATAAGACAACTGATGGAATGTTTGAACTCAACATTAATAGCAGAATTGTTGTTACTAATGGAAGTCTTAAATGTAATGTCTATGAAGAAATAAAGCAAAATGTTGCTGAATATCTTGCAAATATATTACGTACCTCTACAGGTTATAATATTGATACAATTATTTCTGATTGTACATATAAACCATTAGTTGGAGATATTGTTTTAAACCTTCTGGATTACAATAACAAAGAAGAAGAATCGTATGAATTATCTATTAGTAGTGATTATATCAGTATTAGAGCATTTCAGCCGGCTGGACTTTTTCGTGGTATTCAAACCCTTAGGCAATTGTTTGATGTAGAAATTGAAAATAAAACTCCAGTTCATAATAAAAAATGGAGTATAGCCTGTGCTGAAATTAAAGACAGTCCTATATATCCTTACCGTGGATTAATGATAGACATAGCACGGCATTTTTTTCCAAAGGAGGCAATTATGAGACAAATTGATTATGCTGCATTGTATAAAATAAATAAACTTCATCTTCATTTAACAGATGATCAGGGTTGGCGTATAGAAGTTAAATCACGTCCGGCATTGACAGAAATAGGTTCGCTTGGCGCGGCATATGGCGATTCTGGCGGATATCTGACACAAAATGACTTTATTGAAATTGTAGAATACGCAGCTAAACAATATATCGAAGTAATTCCAGAAATTGATATGCCTGGGCATGTTCATGCGGCTTTAGCATCAATTCCAGAATTGAATCCAAATAGCTTGGCTGCCATACCTCGAACTGATGTAAAAGTAGGATTAAGCCAATTTATGTGCCGTTCAGAGGAAACATATAGATTCATAGATGATGTTATAAGAGAAATTGCGGCTATATCTCCTTCAAAATATTTTCATATTGGCGGCGACGAAGCAGATAAAACATCATTATCTGATTATGAATATTTTATGAAAAGAGCCGCAGAAATTATTAAGAAGTATGGCAAGACTACAGTAGGATGGAATCCATATGACTGCACTAATGCAATTTATGGTGATGCTATCGTTCAGAACTGGTTTATGCCGGAAGACAGTTTATATTATCCCAAAATAAAAAACTTAAAAGTTATTTTATCGCCGGCAGGAGCATATCTTGATCAAAAATATAATAAAAAAACAAAAATAGGTTTTAAGTGGCGTGGTTTTATAAATCTGGATAAAGCCTATAGCTGGTATCCATCAATTATTGCTCCATCTGTAAATGTATATGGAGTAGAAAGTACATTGTGGACAGAGACAATTGTTACCGAAGATGATATGGATTATATGTTATATCCACGCCTTCTTGCAAATGCAGAAATAGGATGGACAGCAGAAGAAAACAGGGTATATTCAGATTTCATAGAAAGACTACCAAAACAATTTGACCGGTTGGATAAGCTTAATATTAAATATTGTAAGGATTTTGATTAATATTTTTACAATATAATGAGTATAGGGGGGCCAATATTGTGAATAATGTAGATAAAAAAATAGATTATTGGAAAAAAAGTGGGTTAAAGATGATAAATAAAAAAGATGAAATTATTTTACCGATTCAGAAAATAGTTCAGCTGGATATGGTTAATGTAGCTATTATGAAAAAATATATTGCATTATCGTTCAAAGAAAATGAATGTTTTGCTGAAGTTCCTTCAAAAATGAGATATGATCGAAGTAATTGGAATGATGTTAAATATTTCCAAGGCTATTTTTCTGCATGTTTCTGTTTTCTTAATATTTTAGATTATTTTATTAGAGTAGATGAAACAAAAGAAAAACAAACTGCAGATATCTTATTGCAATTAATTGGAACATATAATAAAAATGAATATTTAAAGTGCACAAAAACAGATACTAGAGATAAAAATCAAAAAATATTTGATGAAAAAGTTTTTAATATTGACATATCCGAATGGGTTCCATTGAATGTTCAAACAATACTTAAAAGCTTCTGTCCCGCAGCACAAAGCGATAATTTCTATTCATCATGGCAATTTTTTTGCTCAGAACTATATTCAATGATTGCTTTTTCTAAAGAAGCAAAAACTATAAAATACTTTAAAATAAATAGAATAAAATATGTTGTAATGAATCTTATTGACGATCTACTTGAGCAATTTATTCAAATATCATGCAGTGTAGGAGAAATATTTGAATGGTATTTTTGTTACTGTACTATAAAAAGAGATTTAAATATAGCTAATAAAACTGATATAGAAATGTATGAAAAAATTAGTTCTTATTTGACCTCCGAAGCAATTGATGATTTTAAAAAAGAAAGTCTTTATATTAATGGTCTAGAAAATATTAAAATATTATTATCAACATTAAAAAATAAAGGACTTGCCGAGAATATAGCCCGTAATTTAATTATTGCAGAAAAGTATGGGGTTTAGGTAGGTTTATTAGTTAAAATTTAAACATGTAAAATAACTAAATTTACCCCTTTTCAATAATGTAAAACTCTATTATAACAATATAGAGGGATTCAATATGGATAACGCTATAAGAATATCTCGTGGAAAGGTTATTGGGCTTGGCAGATTCAATATTCCAAAAACTGAACCTTTTAATCATGAAATTCAACAACTCTCGTATTTAGATATTCAAGAGTCTAAAGATAACTTTATTGCAACTTGTATTCATTTACGAATTGATGGTTATGGTAAGACAGTGGAAGAAGCCGAAGAAGATATGATTCGAAATGTTTATTATTTTTTATCCAAGAACTTTAGTGAGTTATCAATAAATGATGCATGGGATAATTTGAGAGATTTATTTAAGTCTGACGAGTGGTCAAATGAGTTATGGGATGCTTATCATGAGGTGCAGATACAACTGTCTATGCAAGGGATTTCTATAAAACAATTGTTGCCTCGCTTTAAGAAAACAGCCAGTTTTTGTTCATCGTTAATATAAAATAAATAATTGATAGTTTTAACATTATTTCTTCCTACATAAGGTAATTCCACCTATTTTAAAAAAGGCATTTAATTTCTAGTATTTTACAAAACCTCTTGACAAGTAAGACATATTGTGTTACTTTTTGGATATGAAGCTGATCGGTATTGAATGGGATGAAGCAAAGAATATGCTCAATAAAGAGGAGCATGGTGTAGGTTTTAAAGATGCACAATATATTTTTACCGATCCAGAAAGAATAGAGCGTTTTGATCAGAGTGAAAGTAACACCTCAAGAGAAGAACGATGGCAAACTATAGGTAAAGTGGGATCGGTTTATTTTGTTGTATATACGGAACTCGGAACAAATAAACGGATTATTACAGCGCGTCCGGCAGATAAATCAGAGAGGAAAAGCTATAATGGGTATTATCAAATCGACGGTAAAGGTTGGGGAAAAACCACCTAAAGATGTTGTTAAACGGTTAAAGCAAGCTGCGCGGCGACCTATAAATTACACAGAGGAAGCTCCCCGGTCTACCCCGGAAGCCTTGAAAGAATTCGCGCAATTAGCGGCGGAACGTAACCAGCGGAAAAAAAAGCAAACTGTAACGATCCGCATAACCCCGGATGTCTTAGAATGTTATAAAACTATGGGCAACGGGTACACGGGGATTATGTCTGATGTTTTACAATACGCTGTCAATAATCCGTCTGTACTAACTGCCGCGACAAAATAATAAATGGCAAAAATACCTTAATTTACTCATAAAAAAAGCATATACAGATTATATATGCCAGCTATATGCCACTTTCAATTATGAATAAGTTATACCACCCTTTTACTTCGGGAAGGTATTCGTAAGTCCATACCCTGTATAGATTTACGAAAAAGCGGAAGACGGGAGTCGGACCCGCGACATCGACCTTGGCAAGGTCGCGCTCTACCACTGAGCTACTTCCGCATTGTGTTAAAACAATAGCAAAATCCAAAAAAAGTGTCAAGAGGGGCTGTAATTTACGGTCCTTTTTTATACCCGGTAATGCAGAATTTTCTTATGTTTGTAAATACATGGTAAAAAAGGCGGGATTTACCAATTTTTAGGGGGATTGCTATGGATAATAGTAATAGAAACGAATTAATTTCCTGGTCGAATAAGTTTTCTTGCGGGATAAAACTCATCGATGATCAGCATAAAGGATTGGTAATGCTGGTTAACGAAATGTTTAACCATGTTACCGGCAATGAAAAAGAAGAAAAGGAGTATTTTGACAAGGTTATCAAAAAAGCGATAAATTATGTCAGAATCCATTTTGCCACAGAGGAAAGAATTATGCTTGCGACCAGATTTAAAGGTTATGCCGAGCATAAAAGGAAGCATGATACTTTTGTACTTGCCGTTGTTGATAATGTCCGCGCTTTTCAGTTTAGTAAACGGTTTACATTATTTACATTTACTAAATTCCTTAAAGAATGGGTTTTAACCCATATTGCAGTTATGGATAAACAATATTTTGAATACTTAAAAAATATCGCAACGCGGAAAGCAAATGGGAAATTAAGCATCAACAAAGCTGATGTTGTTTCTGGGTAGTGGTGACTGTCACCACGTTATGGTACAATGCAACATGGCTTTAAACTGCGGTATTTTAGGCTTACCCAATGTGGGAAAGTCAACTATTTTTTCTGCATTGTGTTCCACTCCTGCAGAAACGACAAATTATCCTTCCAGCACCGTTAAGGCAAATGTGGGAGTCGTAAATGTTCCAGATCCAAGGCTGGATAAATTGTCGGCTATTTTTGTTCCCAAACGCACAATTCCTGCAACTGTCGAATTTGTTGATATTGCGGGGCTTGTTAAAGGCGCATCCAGGGGAGAGGGTCTTGGCAACCAGTTTCTTTCCCACATCCGCGACGCGGCTGTTTATACGCATGTTATCCGCTGTTTTGAAAACAGCGATGTCATGCATGTAAACGATAAAATCGATCCGGCTTCCGATATCGAAACAATCGATATTGAGCTGGCTCTTGCCGATTTGCAGACTGTTGCCAAACGGCGGGAACGTGCGGAAAAAACTTTAAAAAATCAAAACGAAAAGAAGAATGCCGAGTTTGTACTTTCAATTTTGGATAAAATCGGTCCTGCACTGGAAGAAGCCAGGCCTGTCCGCTCACTTGGTTTGAGTAACGAGGAAAAAGCCGCCATTTATGACTGCCACTTTATTACTGCTAAGCCGCAGCTTTATGTTTGTAATGTCGACGAACAAGGTATTAAATCCGGCAATGCCTACACAGACATCGTAAAAAAACGGGCAGAAAGCGAAGGAACTGAGGCTGTCAGTATCTGCGGCAAATTCGAAGCCGACCTATGCGGCATAGAAGACCCGGAAGAAAAAAAAGCTTTCCTTGATGATCTGGGTCTTGAAGAAACAGGTCTTTCCACACTAATTCACAGCGCTTACAAGCTGCTGGGTTTGCGGACATTTTTTACCACAGGAGAAGATGAATGCCGCGCCTGGACAATTAAAACAGGAGACACTGCTCCAAAAGCAGCCGGTGTTATTCATACGGACTTTGAAAAAGGTTTTATAAAGGCAGATGTTTATACCTGTAATGATATTTTTCAGTACGGGACAGAAGCAAAAATTAAGGAAGCGGGGAAGTACCGCCTGGAAGGAAGAGAATATATTGTTCAGGACGGGGACGTAATGTTCTTTAAATTCAATATATAGTCGTCATTGGAGCGTAACGACACCAGTTTGACAGCGAAAATTAGGAGAAATTAGTGATGATTTTGTTGTATTTTTTCAATAATAGTACTATTATGAAAAAAATACTTGTCGAAATCTCTCTATTTTGTTAACATTAAATTATGATAAACCCATCGGCTTTACAGAAATATTCTCTTTTTGGCGGTCTTCAGGAGGAACAAATTGAAGCTATCATTCCTCTTATGGAGAAGGAAACGTATAACCCAAGCGAATTGATTATTTCCGAAGGAAAGCCAAATGACAAGATATTTTTTCTTATAGAAGGCCATGTTGCTGTAATAAAGGGTAATATTGAGCTTACCCGTTTTAGCGAAGGTGAAGCTTTTGGCGAGATGGAAGTGCTTGATGTTATGCCTGCTGTAGCGTCAATAAAATCAATATCGCCTGTTACGGTATTATCAATATCCAATAGATCCCTGCGGGAAATTTATAAACTGGATGTAAAGTCCTTTTCGCTGATGATAATGAACCTTGCGCGCGACCTTTCACGGCGGCTGCGCAGGATGGACGAAAAACTTGCTGTGCCAGGTGTTTTAGCTTCGCCCGTTTTAATTTAATATAGGAGTTATTATGATTTTCAATCCCGAGTACGAATGTATGGAGGCAGAAGCGCGAAAAAAAAATCAGCTTGCCTCTTTAAAAAACCTTGCAGAGGTTTTATATTCCAAAGTGCCTTTTTATCGTCAAAAATTTGATGGAGCAAAAATAACACCGCAGGATATTCACAGTATGGAAGATATTGCAAAACTTCCATTTACCACAAAAGGCAACTTACGCGAAAATTATCCTCATGGGCTTCGCGCCTGCCCGCAGGATAGAATTGTAGAAGTGCACATGAGCACAGGTACAACAGGAAAACCTGTCGTTAACGAATATACAAACAAAGACCTTGATATCTGGCGGCAGAGTATGGCAAGAACATTGGCAGGCGCAGGCTGCACAAGCGGTGATATTGTTCAGAACTGTTATGGTTACGGGCTTTTCACTGGCGGCATGGGTGTGCATTACGGCTCATTAACAATCGGCGCAGAAGTTTTACCCATGTCCAGCGGTCTTACAGAAAGACAGCTAATGATTATGCGCGACTTTGGCACTACTATGCTTACTTGTACTCCTTCTTACGCTCTTTATCTTGCCGAAGAAGCTGCAGAAGCAGGTATCGATTTAAAAAGTCTCCCCCTTAACAAGGGCTGCTTTGGCGCAGAAGCATGGAGCGAAAGTATGCGCGCAGAAATCGAATCTCGATATAACATGAAGGCTTACGACATTTACGGTCTTACGGAAATTATTGGTCCTGGTGTCGGCTTTGAATGTGAGGCGCAGGATGGTTTGCATATAAACGAAGATATGTTTTATCCGGAAATTATCGATCCTGAAACCGGTAAAGTTCTGCCGGCAGGGGAAAAAGGCGAGCTTGTTTTTACTACTCTTACAAGAGAAGGTACGCCTCTCCTGCGTTATCGCACACGTGATATTACCTGTCTTATCGAAAAACCATGCACCTGCGGACGTACCACAAGACGTATTCACCGCCTGTTGGGCCGCACCGATGACATGCTTATTATTCGCGGTGTTAATATTTTCCCAAGCCAGATTGAACAGGCGCTTATCGAAATTGAAGGAACAGAACCCCAGTATCTGATTGTTATTAACCGCGGCGACAGTCATCTGGATGAGGTAGAATTGCAGGTAGAGGTTAAAAAGGATCTTTTCAGCGATGAAACACGCGGGTTAGAAAGCCTTCGCAGCCGTATTGAGCAAATAATGAGGAGTAAACTGCAAATTAGCCTTAAAGTTAAACTTGTAGAACCTAAAACTATTGAACGTTCCATTGGAAAGGCGAAAAGAGTTCTCGACAACCGTAAGATTTGAGAGTATTATTAAATAGGAGATCCGTTATGGGAATTAAACAAATATCGGTTTTTTTGGAAAACACTACAGGCAGGCTTAGCGAGGTAACAAAAACTCTCGCCGCTGCGCAGGTAAACCTGCGTGCGATTAGTATTGCCGATACGGCAGATTTTGGGATTCTGCGTCTTATTGTTGACAAAAGCGATGCCGCAGTTAATGCGTTAAATGCAGCAGGCTTTACAACAAGACAGACAGATGTTGTTGCTGTAGAAATCGAAGACACGCCGGGCAGTCTTGCAAAATTAATGGAACTGTTTCAGCAGTCGCAGGTTAATATTGAGTATCTTTACGCTTCACTTGAAGGTCAGGTTGGAAAAGCAGTTGTTATTTTTAAATTAAAAGACCACGAAAAAGGACAGAATATTTTAAGCGAAAAAGGCTTTAAAATGGCGGATAAGTTTTAATGAAAATTTTAATGGTTTCCAGTGAGGCCGTGCCTTATGCAAAAACCGGCGGTCTTGCCGATATGGTTTCTGCCCTGTCAATAAGTCTTGCAAAAATGGGACATGATGTCCGGATTGTTATCCCGCGCTATTACTCAATTGGCCGTGATGGTTTAAAGATGCTTCCCGGTGCGATGGGAACACCGATGGGCGGCGGAATCGAAGAATGGAGCGCAATTTACACTGCCGATATGCCGGGTACATCCAAAAAAAATCCGGTTAAAGTTTACTTTATTGATCATGAGATATTTTTTGGCAGAGATGGTATTTACGGAAGTCCGGTAGAAACAGACTTTATTGATAATTCAAGGCGATTTACTTTTTTCTGCAAAGCGGCTTTTCAGCTTTGCCATAAATTAAAATGGTACCCGGATGTGCTCCATGCTCATGACTGGCCTGCGGCAGTTGCGCCTGTATATTTAAAATTTGCAGAAAGGGTTCCGGGTTCCAGCGGTCATTTTAATAAAACAGTTTCTGTGCTTACGATACATAATCTTGGATACCAGGGTATTTACCACAAAGACAACTTTGATTATGCGGGTCTTGGCTGGGATGTTTTTTATAATGCGGGCTTCGAAGACTGGAGTATGTTAAATATGTTAAAAGCCGGGCTTTACAGCGCGGATAAAATAAATACAGTGTCGCCGAATTATGCCGAGGAAACAAAAACAAATGCGCACGGTTTTCGTCTTGACGGTGTTCTGCGTTACAGAAGCGCAGATTACTGCGGTATTTTAAACGGAATAGATACAGATGTGTGGAACCCTTCAAAGGATGCATATATTCCCGAAAACTACTCTGTAAACAACATGATAGGTAAGGCAACGGCTAAAGAAGCTTTGCAAAAAGAATTTGGTTTGCCGTGCGATCCAAATGTGCCGGTTGTTGGCATTGTTACACGTTTAACAGATCAAAAAGGTGTTGGTGAACTATTTGGTCCTACTTACGGTTCTGCCTGGTCAATCTGCCGCGACATGGATCTGCAAATGGTACTTTTAGGTTCAGGCGAACGCTGGTGCGAAAATGAAATCATGGGGCTTGCTTCGCGCCTTTCCAACTTTAAGGCAAAAATCGGCTACAGCGAAAAAATCAGCCACCTTATCGAAGCGGGTTCGGACTTCTTCCTTATGCCAAGTCGTTATGAGCCGTGCGGGCTTAATCAGATGTACTCGCTTGTT
>Ga0123356_10005135_pt1 | contig 13413 bp, 12 predicted proteins | sample TergutEmb28metaG_2_FD_92546 | JGI IMG/M metagenome (GOLD analysis project Ga0123356, IMG submission 92546) | Embiratermes neotenicus P3 segment gut microbial communities from Petit-Saut dam, French Guiana - Emb289 P3 | ecosystem: Host-associated > Arthropoda: Insects > Digestive system > Gut ... | reverse complement strand
TACGCGGTATCGCACCAGACGCACTGAAGATTGCACCCTGACAACCTTATAAATGTGCATGGAAGTCCGGTTAAACCGGATTCCCCCTGAATTGACGTAAAAATTTCACAGACATTAAGCATAGATAAAAAGGCCCTATTCGTAGTAAACGGCGCTGTTGCCCGGGGTCTCCTGAACCTCAACGCGGGCGACCTTTACATTATGTCCATCCAGCGATTTTACAAGTTCGTGATAAATGTAATACGCGATATTTTCTGATGACGGACTCTTCTCTCCAAAAACGTCATTAACATTACGGTGATCAAATTCGTTAAGTATGGTTTTGAGTTTTTGTTTTAAAATTTTAAAATCAATGCCAAGACCGCTTTTATCAAGGGTCTCGCATTTTACAGTTGCCTTCACAACCCAGTTATGTCCGTGGAGATTCTCGCACGGCCCGTCATAATTAAGCAGCCTGTGAGCCGCGCTGAAGTGTGTTTCTGTTGTTATTTCGTACATTGCTTACTGCCTTTCGTTCAAGAGTAATTTTATCAATATACAATACGGATATTACGAAAAAGATTAAAAGATTGATGGCTAATCAAGAAAAATCTTCCACGCTGCCCCCTGCTTTTTTCTATATTATATAGTTTTGGCAGGCGGAGCGTCTGCTTTCTTTAAAAAAGCGCCCGCATAAATCAGATTAAAACTAACTGAATCGGTGATTATCACCAATAAAATAAGGAGATCAAAGATGAAAAAGAGACCCGTATGTTTAATTTTGAGAGACGGTTGGGGCAAAGGCAAAGACGAACCGTCAAACGCGATTTACATGGCGAAAACTCCGTTTACCGACGCTTATGAAAAAGAAAATCCCACAACGCTTGTTCAAACATCGGGTTTAAGCGTGGGGCTGCCTAAAGGGTATCAGGGCAACAGCGAGGTTGGACATCTTAATATCGGAGCCGGACGCACGATTTATCAGAGCCTCACTAAAATTGACAAAAGCGTTGAGGATGGTGATTTTTTTACAAATGAGGCGTTTTTAAAAGCAATTAACTTCGCAAAAGAAAATAACGGAAATCTTCACCTCATCGGACTCATTCAGGAAGAGGGCGTGCATGCCGTCACACGCCACTGCGTATCGCTTCTTAAATTATGTAAAGACAAGGGGCTCTCAAATGTACTTATCCACGCGATTACAGACGGTCGCGACACACCGCCTAAATCTGCTATGGAACACATGGCGCTTTTACAGAAGGGAATTGATGAGGTTGGCGTGGGACGTGTTGCTACAGTGATCGGAAGATACTACGCAATGGATCGTGATAACCGCTGGGACAGAGTTGAGCTTGCGTACAGAGCTATCATGGAAGGCAAAGGCGCAGAGGCGGCAAACTGGAAAGAAGTTATAGAGAGCTCTTACGCCGCAGGAGAGAATGATGAATTTATAAAACCTCGGATTTTGGATTACAAAGGCTTCTCTCCCAATGATTCTGTTATTTTCTTTAATTTCAGATTCGACCGCACCCGTCAATTAACAAAGGCTATGGTTGAACCGTCCTTTAGTGAATTTTCACGCGGTGAGCTAGTCAAATGTTTTGTAGCTATGACCCACTACTACGATAACGGAAACTTTATTGAAGCGTATCCTGAGATGAAAAATACAAATCTTTTGGGAGAGGTGCTTTCCAATAACGGTTTAAAGCAATTGCGCAGCGCGGAAACTGAAAAATTCGCCCATGTCACATTCTTTTTTAACGGTCAGCGCAACGATCCTTTTCCGAATGAAGACAGAATTTTAGTTGACAGCCCAAAAGTAGCTACTTACGATCTTAAGCCTGAGATGAGTGTGTTTGAAGTCAAAGACAAGTTGGTTGAAGCAGTCAACAGCGGTAAATATGATGCAATTATCTGCAACTTCGCCAACTGCGACATGGTTGGACACACAGGAGTTTTTGACGCTGTCATCAAAGCTGTAGAGGCAGTTGACACTTGCGTTCACGACGTTGTTGAGGCTGTTTTGAAGCAGGGCGGAGCGTGCATACTTTCGGCGGATCACGGAAACGCGGAGCAGACAAAACTTGAAGACGGATCACCGATGACTTCACATACGACAAACGCGGTGCCGCTCACAATCGTAGGCGCCGGTAATTTGAAATTGCGTGATGATGGTACGCTTGCGGATATCGCTCCGACGATGCTTCAAATTATGGGGATAGAGATTCCCTCTGATATGACAGGCAAATCATTAATCAAGTAAGGGGCGCTGTGAAAATAAAGATTTGTCAGCTCAACCCGCTCGTGGGAGACGTTTTTGGAAACGCGGATACTGTTATCCGCATACTTTCCGAAACGCCCCCTCATGAGGCTGATTTGCTGATTTTTCCGGAACTCTTTTTACAGGGTTATCCGCCCAGAGATTTACTTGAAGCAAAATGGTTTATTGAGGACAGCCTGCGCGCGGTCGAAAAAATTAAAGAGGCTTCCCGTTTATTTCCTGATACTGGAATTATAGCGGGAAGCGCCATGCCCTCTTATATAACAGACGGTAAAGATCTTTTTAACTCAGCTTTGCTTATTTGCAACGGCGAAATTTTGCTTCAGCAAAATAAGTCGCTGCTTCCTGATTATGATATTTTTGACGAGAGCCGGTACTTTCATCCGGCGCAGTCAGTATCCGCGGTAAAATTTAAAAATGAAACGCTCGGGATATGTATCTGTGAAGACGCGTGGAACAGCATAGAGCTTTTATCAGGAAGACTTTACGGCCGCGATCCTGTTACTGAACTGGCGGCGGCGGGAGCGACTCTTTTAATTAATATCTCCGCGTCGCCTTTCTTTTTGGGAAAACAGAAACTGCGCAGCGACGTAATGCGCAATCATGCTGTAAAACATAATCTGCCATTTATTTTTGTAAATCAGGTCGGCGCAAATGACGAGCTTATCTTTGACGGGGCAAGTAAATGTTTCGGCTCAAAAGGTAATCTATGCTGTCAACTGCCATCTTTTAGCGAAGAAACAGCCGTCGTCAATACTTCCGTCCCCTCTGTCCCTTTAGTCCTTCCTGTAACTGAAGAACAAAACGAAATAAAACTGCTCCAAGAAGCTCTAACGCTCGGCCTTCATGATTACGTTAAAAAATGCGGAGTGTCAAAAGTAGTTATCGGACTTTCAGGCGGTATAGACTGCGCGGTTGTATGCGCTCTCGCAGTAAAGGCGCTTGGCAAAGAGAATGTCTGGGGCGTGGCCATGCCGTCGCGCTACTCTTCAAAGGAGAGTATTACCGACGCTAAAACACTTGCGGATAATTTGGAAATCAAATTTGACGTGATCAACATAGAAGAAACATTCTGCGCATTTCTCAACACGCTGCAGCCGTTATTTGAAAAGACACAGCCAAACATGGCAGAAGAGAATCTCCAGGCGCGCATACGCGGAACGCTCCTCATGACTTTGACAAACAAATTCGGCCACATGGTTCTTGTGACAAGTAACAAAAGCGAATCAGCCGTAGGTTACAGTACGCTTTACGGGGATATGTGCGGCGGTCTCGCGGTAATTTCCGATCTTACCAAAGAGATGGTTTATAAGCTTGCCGCATATATCAACACAGACCGCGAAATCATTCCGCAGTCTACAATTGACAAACCGCCCTCAGCGGAACTGCGGCCAGGTCAGCGCGATGATGATTCGCTTCCGCCCTATCCGCTGCTTGATCCGGTTTTAACCATGCTCATTAACAATGGTAAATCTACTGCGGAAACAATATCGGCAGGATATGACAAAAATACCGTGAAGTGGATTGCTAACGCAGTGAAAAGCAGCGAGTACAAACGCCGTCAGGCTGCTCCCGGATTAAAAGTGACGGAAAAAAGCTTCGGATCCGGAAGACGTTTCCCTGTAGCCGCAAAGTATAACTGGTAACATTATTTATGACTTTAATAATAATCATCTCAACACTTGGATTCGCGGCGGTCATTTTCTTTCTGCGCAGCGGTCTTTACCGTATTTCCAGTCCTTGCGATTCCGCCACAGATTCCAATCAGAAACAAAAACTCTCCTTTTCTGTAGTAATTGCCGCGCGTAATGAAGAGCGCAATATCGAAAAATGTCTGCAATCCGTTTTCTCTCAGGATTTACCGATAGAGCGTTACGAGGTGATCGTTATCAACGACAGATCCGAAGACTCAACATCAGAAATCCTTCATAAACTGCAAAGTCAATTCCAAAATTTAAGAGTTATTAACATTACAGAAACTCCTGCCGGAGTATCCCCAAAAAAATACGCAGTAACAAAAGGGATAGAATCGGCGTCAAATGAAATCATCGTTTTTACAGACGCGGACTGCACGGTAAAGCCGCAGTGGCTCTCAACAGTAAACAGTAACTTCAAAACGGATACCGCTCTTGTTCAGGGGATAACCTCTTACGGATATGTAAACGGTATGAGCAAAATATTTTTCGGACTTCAGGCTATTGATTTTTTATCTCACGGGGTAATAGCGGCGGCGGCAATCGGCGCAAATCTTCCCATAAACTCCAACGCCAATAATCTCGCTTTCCGCAAGAGCGCTTTTTGGGATATCGGGGGTTATGGGAGCGACAGCAAAGTCGTATTGGGTGATGACGATCACCTTTTGCAAAGAGTATGGAAAAGCAAGCGGTGGAAAGTGCGCTTTATGGCAGACAACCGCGCAAGCGTTGAAACCGAACCGACCCAAACTCCCCGCGCTGTTTTTGAACAGCGGCGGCGCTGGGGATCGGTAACGGTGCATTATCAGCCAAGCCAAATACTTTTACTGTCATCAGTATTTCAATTTTATCTGCTTATCGCAATCACCGCGGTCACCGCAATTTTTTATCACTCTTTTTTAACTGTTTTTGCGGGACTGCTTTTTGTTAAGTTTGCGGGAGAGCTCGTTTTGCTTATCCCGGGAACCAGAATCTTCGGCAAAACAGATCTGCGTAAATTTATACTTCCCGCCTCACTCATTCAGCTGCCTTTGGTTCTGGGCGCGGTACTGCTTGGGGTATTTTGCAAATTTAACTGGAAGGGACAAAAGATGTCCCGAACAATAAATACAGAAAGATCATTATGAAAAATCAGGGACTTTATGCCGTGCTCGCGGCAATCTCCGTTCAGCTTACTCTTGGAATAGCTTATATATGGAGTGTGTTTCAAACAGGAATCGCAAACAGCATTTTTGACGGCAATCACGCCGCCGCCGGGCTTACGTTTTCACTTTTACTCGCCATGCTTGGCGTAGGGGGCGTTATAGGCGGGAAACTTGCGGTTAAGTACTCTACCAAATTTGCGGTTTTTTCCGGCGGGATTATTATAAGCGCGGGATTTCTCCTTGCGTCTTTTGTAACCTCAAATAATTCCTGGATGTTATGGTTTACTTATGGTATTATGGGCGGGATTGGAATGGGTTTTACATATTCAACCACTATTACCTGTGCGCAGAAATGGTATCCTCACAAAAAGGGACTTGTTACAGGGATAATTGTATCCGCGCTTGGATTTGGCGGCGTTGTTTTTACGCCTGTTGTTGAGACGTTAGTTTTGACTTTTGGCGGAAGCGGAAGCGGCGAACCTAAAACATTTATAGTTTTGAGCGCGATTTTTCTTGCGGTATGTACCGTCGGGAGCTTCTTTATGAAAAATCCGCCCGAAGATTATATTGCCGCCAGCGCTGCTTCAAATAGATCATCATCAAAAATTATTAAAAATTATTCAACAATAGAGATGCTTAAAAGCCCGCAGTTTTATCTGGTGACAGCAACACTTTTGCTTGCCTGCATGGGCGGGCTTATGATTATAGGATTTGCAAAGCCCATAGCTGTCGCAAAGGGACTTGAAGCGACGGCGACAATCGGCGTGCTTGCGATCTCAATGTTTAATTCTATCGGCCGTATTTTTTGGGGGACGATTTCTGACAAAATGGGGCGGTTAAATACAATAGTCATACTGCTTATCGGAACAGCGGTTCTTTCTCTTCTTGTCAATTCCGTAAATGGTTATATGATTTATGTTTTCATTGCGTTTGTAGGATTTTTCTACGGCGGACTTCTCAGTAATTTTCCGGCTCTCACAGCCGACCTCTTCGGCCCGAAGAATATGGCTACAAATTATGGATTTGTGCTGATCGGTTTTGGCGGCGGAGCGATTATCTCTTCGCAAATCGCGGGTTATTACAAAAATATCGCCGCGGATAATATTGACCTAATGTTCCCCGCGTTTGTCATAGCCTCAGTCTGTGCGGCTGCGGGGATCGTAATGGTGATGGTTCTCAAATTTATCTCACCAGCTTCAAAAACCGAGACGGCGTAAAATTAGTCATCCGTCCGTAAAACGGTTTACTCGCAACGGTAACAAAATATAAAAACCGCTGAGCGCGGGTAACGCCTACGTAAAACAGACGCAGCTCCTCGTCAAAGCTGCAATCAATATCAATTTTTGTTTTGGGCTTCACAAGCTCAAAAAGGAGTTCCCGCCAGGAATTGATCCGGCTCTCTTTGGGCAATTTATAATGAGGAAAAACACCCTCTTCCAGATCACACAAAAAAACCACCGGATATTCAAGCCCTTTACTTGCGTGAACGGTAAACATCTGAGGCAGCGATTCGCTGTGAAAACCCTTATCGCGGTACTGATCACTAACGGCGTTGAGCGTATCATTTATCCGAAAAAGCATAGCCATTGAATTAACGGGTATATTCTCTTTGCGTGAGATGAAACGCGCCTTATTGAGCACCCATTCAAGCATAAGCTCCTGCGTTTTAAAGCGCATGGTAAACGGTCTGCGGCACCCTGAGGGCATAACGGAAAGACCGCTTACAAGAGTCTTTCTATACTCAATCGGTTTGTCAAGCCACAAGCGGTTTGCGCAATTGAGGATCGGCGGGATACTTCTATAGTTTATCTGCAATTTTATAATGGAAGCGTTATTAAAGCGTGTAGTGAAATTTCTAATAGGTCTGATATCCGCGCCCCTAAAACCATAGATCGCCTGATCATCATCGCCCACGGCGTAAAGGCTTGCGCCTCCAAAGAGCAGTGTGTCAAGAAGATCAATCTGCATGGGATTAGTGTCCTGAAACTCATCAACAAGAATAGCGTCATACTGTCCGCTGTAATCAGCCGCTATCTGCGGATACTTATTAAAAAGTTCAATCGTACCGCTTATAAGATCAGAAAAATCCCACAATCCCCGTGATTTACGAACGTCACTGAAATCACGTTCGATTTTTGTGATCAATTCACGCTCTGAGGCGCTCCATTTCTGTGAAATTTTTTCGGGGAATGATAAAAATATGTTGAGAGCGCTGTCAAGCTCCGTTATGCTCATGCGAAGCGTTTTGCGCATAGCCGCGGTACTTACGGACGCGAGCAGTTCAAGACGCTTTTTGTGATCAATCAGAACCGCTTCCCCGCGAAACCCTATTCTGTTAAAATTGCGGATTCCGTCAATTTTTTTTTGGAGCGCACGTAAAGCAAAAGCGTGAAACGTGGTGACAAGCGGCGCGCCGTTTCCGCAGCAGCGTCCGTCAAGCTTTCCGAGCCTGTGAGCCATCTCCGCTGCCGCTTTGCGTGAAAATGTAAGAGCGCAGATTCGCTGCGTCAAAATTCCTGATCTGGCTAAAAAAACGATGCGGCGGGTAAGAACCGCGGTTTTCCCGCACCCCGCTCCGGCCAAAACAAGCGTGGAGCCGCAGTTGGGAGCCGTGACAGCCGCATACTGCTCTTCGTTGAGACCGGAGAGCAGATCTGCGTTATCACTCATTTTTATTTTTTCTTCTTTTTTGTTTTCGCGGATTTAGATGAAGAGGCCGTTTCCTTTAAAGGGAGCAGATCCTTTTTCCATGCGACAAAACGGTGACCCGCGGCGCCTTTTTTGCCTATGCCACCCTCGTAATCTTTTTCGTAAACATCGCCGTTGGGAGCAAGCACCACCGCGTCTTTACGGACATTATAATGCTGGTAATTGAATATAAAGCGCTCTATAAACTGTCCCTCGCGCGTAAACACGACAACCTCGGCCCAGTTTTCAAGATCAACCCGTACGTAAACGCTTCCCAAGTCGCTTATGCCAAGCACTCTTGCGCATACGACTATATCCCCAAATCCGTAATTAAGATTGGAGAGCGTCCCCTTTGACTGATGGTTAAGAGAGATTCCATACGGACACCATGTTGTGGGAAGCTTTGAGATAGAGTCCTGCATAGCCGCAATATGCGCAGGCATGGAGCGGTGAACCCGCGATATTTTTCTTTGAAGCTCTTCGTCAGGCAGTCTGTGTATCTTTACAAAAAGACTGTCTTTCGCAAGATCGTCCTGATCAAAAAGATACATGCCGTCGGGATTATTGGAGAGCACCTCAGGCGTAATTCCGCGGCGCGACGCGTTGGAGCACTCTATTTTTACAGGTATAAAGGAGAGCCGTTCCTCTTTATCAAACTTGTCGGCAAAAACCGGCGCAGACGGCTTGGGAAGAAACCGGAAAAAACGCCGTTTGTAAACATCTATCTTCTGCCACTCCCAGTTTATCGCCCCGTAATAAATATCACCAAACGCGTTGACCGAAGGGGTAAACACGTGAAGTCCCGCTTTGCGAACCGTATAAATCATTTTTTCGTCAAGACGCGCCTGCAGCACCGCGTCCGTTATCTCCTGCTTAATCATCTGATTGCAGTAGAGTACGTTCCCCGCCTGATCGCACAGCACTATCGTCTGGAAATACTCATCTTCCTTGCTGTCTGTCACGCTGTATATTCCTACGTAATACCAGCGCCCTTCACGCGAAAATACTCCTATCGGTTCAATCAATTTTATCGGCGCGTCGCAGTGCCCGCCGCCCTCTTTAAGTCCGGGAAAAAATGAGGTAAACAACCCGTCCTGCTCCATTATAAGGGGCGACGTAAAGGAGAAAAACAGATCCGTAGTCCACCACTTGCTGCCGCCCTCAAGCGCGGTAAAACCGGACAGGTGGGGGCTGAGAGTATTTTTTGATCCTATGTCTTCGCTTATTCCGCTGCGGTAAATGTTAAGCGGATGAAACCGCCTTACTTCGTTGAACATCTCCATCTCCGCGGGCGGAACCCTTTCAAGCTTTTTGTTAAATAACCTCTTTCTGTAAACTTCAAGAGGAGCGGTTCCCTCCGTATAATATATGAGAGTCGTGCTGTCAAAAGGGTAAGCGAAATTAATTCTCGGCTCATTCTTAGCCGCGGCTCTCATGTTGTCCTTAACAAGAGAGTGTTCTTCAAGAAGTTTTCCGTCTGCGTTAAAGAGAGCGTAACCGTTTTTTGAGTGAAAAAGAAATGTGCCGCCCGCCATAACAACCGGCCCCGCAAGACTTGAACGGATACGGTCGTCCCACACGCTGTGATAAAGGCTTGTGGAATCATCGTTCAGCTTAATCGTAAAAAGAAGCGAATCCTGAAACTCCTGCATGCCGTGCGCAAAAGCGCAGAGCGTTAATGTGAGCAGAATAAAACTGCTTTTACATCTGTTTAAAAAATTAAGTGTTGTGCGCATAATAATATGAATATAAAAATCGTCACGGCTTAATGTGTAAAAAAAATGATAGTTGGCCGTTATCCGTACTCTTTTTGGGGGACAGGAGAACCTGATTCCCAAAAAACTATTTCATTTCAAGGGAGGTCATTATGTATCCGGCAATCAGACGAGGCGGGCCATTGGCTAATTTCAGAACTATGCTTGACGATTTTTTTAACGAACCATTTTTCAGCACAACTTCTGAAGCAGGTAAAGCTTACTGGCCGCGTATGGACATCGTAGAGGACAAAGAGAGATTCTTGGTACGCGCGGATTTGCCCGGTATCAATAAGGATGACATCAATGTCTCAATAGACGGCGATATGCTTACCATATCCGGCGAGAAAAAGGAAGACAGCAAAAAAATGGAAGACGCGTACTGCCATATAGAACGCGCGTGCGGCTCATTTTTGCGCACCTTTACTTTGCCGGCAAATGTTGACAGAGACAAAGTAGAAGCGTGCTATAAAAATGGTGTTCTGGAGCTTTCGCTTCTTAAGACCGGGGAAGAGAAGAAGCAGGCTAAGGCTATTGAGATTAAGTAAGAAAAACACTGTCTGAATCAGGATTTACAGGATTTTAGAATGAACAGGATGAAGAATCATCTTTCTTAATCCTGTAAATCCTTTAATCCTGAGTATCCTGATTCAGACATTCTTCAATTCTTAGAAAAAGTTCCCACTAGCTCACTTGACTGAATAATATGCCCCTTCATTGCCGACTCAATAATCTGCCTTGAGGCGCCGACCGGCAGATTTAATTTTGTATTTAGAGCGTATACTTTAAAGTGGTAATGGTGGAGTACGCCGCTTGTTGGGGGGCAGGGCCCCATGTAACCTAACTCTCCCGAACTGTTAACGCCCTGTCTGCCGCAGGTTTCACCCTCTTCTATCTCCTGGTGAGGCGCGATGTCGTAACAGACCCAGTGAACAAAATCTCCCATCGTTGCGTCAGGGTCGTGCATTATCAATACAAGGCTCTTTGCATCTTTGGGAATAGCGCATATTTCAAGAGGCGGGCTGACGTTCTGCCCCTTGCAGCTATACTTTGACGGTATGGAACCATTTTTTGAAAAACTTGGACTCGTTATCTCCACGGTAACACTCTCCTGTCAAAAGAAATATCAAATATATCGGCACAGCCGTACATAAACTATTAACAGCTTTTATCCTAACGCGAATAACGCGATGAGAGAGGAGTGCGCTTAGGCGCGACAGTATCTATTATGCGCCAGACAGAAAACGCCGTCACCGCTAAACCGACAATTGCCATATTCCCCGCCGTACGCAGGAACGGGACAAATCCGCTGAAAAAAAGCCACAACCCTAAAAAACCATTTACAAGTCCCTGCCAACTCCTGTAAGGTCTCCAAAAACCAAACACAACAATCACCAAACCGGTAATGATAAAATTCAACGGACTTAAAAGAATCGCGCTGAAAGAGGAGAGAAGCGCCCAAAGTCCGGCAATAAGATTTACCCACGGCTGAATGATCATAGACCCACTCCCTTACTGTCATCTTTTTCGTAAACTCATCACGCATCATCACGCTTACAGATATTTGTGGAGCAAACGCTATACCCTTGTTTTGAAAGTGGAGTGTTGAGTTTATGGTATCAAAATTGCGTCTTTGAAACTGGCAGTAAACGGAGTGCGTATGGACGTTTAAGCGCTGTATGCTCTCACATCTATCCACTCTCTTTTATCGGGAGAAAACATTATGCGTTTAAACCTCTTTGCCCTGCTGATCTTTACACTGTGTACACTCTCACCGTTCGCTCAGGATGGGCCCAAACATCCGCAAAGAGGGAGCGTCAGCTTCGGCGCCGCCGCGCCGCCCGTAACCGAAAACAGCTCGCATGATCTGCGCAGCGCATTTGTCAAGATAAGCGAACAGGTCGTGCCAGCCGTCGTAGCCGTTATGCCCGTAGCTTTTCAGGGTAACAGCAGCAGCGGTAAAACCCCGCAGATTCAGGGGATCGGCTCAGGTATTATAATTTCCAGGGACGGACATATCCTCACAAACTATCACGTAATCTCAAACGCAGACAGCGCTCAGATAAAACTCTACGACCAGACGCTTCTGACCGCTGTTAAAATAGGCGCGGACTCTCTGTGCGACATAGCGGTGCTGAAGCTTACAGGCCCCATACCGGTTGAGTTTCCAGTAGCATATCTTGGAAATTCAGACAATTTACATCCGGGAGACTGGGTCGCGGCCATAGGAAGCCCCTTTAACCTCTCATCCACCATCACGGCAGGCATAGTGAGCGCGCTTGGCAGAACAGTAGAGCTTGACCTGCCCTATCAATACTTCATACAGACCGACGCGGCGATAAACCCGGGAAACAGCGGCGGCGCGCTTGTGGATCTTAACGGCGCGGTAGTGGGCGTTAACTCTCTTATTTTATCACCGTCGGGCGGATCTATAGGAATCGGGTTTGCCATTCCTATAAATATGGCGCGCCGTGTCGTAGAGGAACTTGTATACGAGGGAAAAGTCGCGCGCGGGTTTTTAGGTATCGAGGCGCAAGACCTCACCCCCGTACTTGCGCAGGCGCTTAACTGCGAAGCCAAATCGGGAGCCGTAGTAACGGCGCTAAGCGAAAAAAGCCCCGCCTCAAAATCCGGGCTTGAAGCCGGAGACGTAATAGTATCCCTTGACGAACACTCCGTAACAAACGCTAATGAACTTTTTAACTTAACGGCGGCGCACAGGCCAAATACCAAAGTTAAAATAGGATTTTTCAGAGGCGGAAAAAAAGAACATGCGGAGATCACTCTCGCCGCTCAGGAGAAAAGCAAAAATCCTCACCAGAACAGTAAGCCCTCAGAGCAGCCGCCTGTAAAGCGCGGCGTAACCGGAAACAAATGCGGAGTTGCGGTAAGCGACATAAACGAAAAAATGCGCCTAAAATACGGCCTTCAAAAAAATATGAACGGCGCAATGATTACCGCCGTAACACCCGGCATACTTGACGAACGCGCAGCTCTCACGCAGGGCGACGTCCTTACGCGTATCAAAAACAGCAGGGGTAAATGGACAGACGTTTCGTCAAAAAAATCATATCAGAATTTTACAGATAATTTGGCAGACAAAGATATTGTCGTAATGCAAATTCAAAGAGGCGTACAAACCATGTTTGTCTCCTTTGAAATCACCAATTCGCGGAAAATGTAGTTTTGAGGGGTGTATTTTAGTATCTTTATTTTATCATACATAAATAAACAATACACCCCCTGTTTTTCCAATAACAAAGGTGATTAAAAATGTTAACAGCATTCGTATTCCTCAAAGTACAGCGTGACATGGTCAACGAAATCGCCTCCGAGCTTGCGGCGATAGACGGAGTAAGCGAAGTATACTCAGTTGCCGGACGCTTTGACCTTACGGCAATTATACGGGTAAAGGATTGTGACGGCTTGGCCGAGGTAGTTACAAACAAAGTGCTTAAATTTAACGGCATTTTAGATTCCGAAACGCAGATAGCTTTCAGAGTCTACTCTAAGCACGATCTTGAAAGTATGTTCTCTTTAGGAAATTGATTCCGTCAGCTTTTCCAAAAATAACTGAACCTGAGCGGGAGATTGCAGAGAGTAGTTTGCAAAAGTAGCTTCTCCGTGATCACCCGCTAATATAGCCGCCCCCCAACCGTACAACTCGCAAAAGGCGTCTTCGTCGGTAATATCGTCACCGATATATAAAGGATATACGTTATCATTATTGTCAAACAGCGCGTCTGCAATCCACCTTACTGCCATCCCCTTATCCCACATAACGGCGGGACGCAGATCCATAACCATTTTTCCATAAGTGATTTTGATTTCAGGACAGGCTGCGGCAACTTCGGTTACACTGTTTTTTATCT
>Ga0123356_10005134_pt1 | contig 13413 bp, 9 predicted proteins | sample TergutEmb28metaG_2_FD_92546 | JGI IMG/M metagenome (GOLD analysis project Ga0123356, IMG submission 92546) | Embiratermes neotenicus P3 segment gut microbial communities from Petit-Saut dam, French Guiana - Emb289 P3 | ecosystem: Host-associated > Arthropoda: Insects > Digestive system > Gut ... | reverse complement strand
CCGACACTCCCCAAAACCATTGTGCCTCTTCCATGTCGATGGATTCTTCATCACCATATCGGTAATTATAGAGAAGGAACAAACTTCGGACGATACAAAAAGTCGCAACAATGGCGACGGCGTAAAACCAGAGTGAGTTCCCTAAACTTGGGGCACCGAAAGAACTTTGTAGTCCAAAGACAATGGCGAGCAGCATACAGATTACCGTAACCATTCTGACAACAGGCAAGTAATCCTCCACAATGTCGGTCGATTCCGAAATAAGCCATAATGCGATAACCCATAAGGCAACCGAGAAATAGCCCGACCAATAACGCATATCAAGGTAACACAGCCAAGCACTCGGGCGGGTGTCTATCCCAAAAAACACTGCAACATTGATCAGAATAAGGAATGCCCCCACTCCCAGAAGCCACTGCCCACTGAACAATTTTGTCCACAATGTTTCATTTTCGGGCAGGTTTGTGTTGCTCGCCATATCGCCCCCTTGTTTTCCAATCCAGATGTGAACGACCTCACGCCGCTTTTCGATTCTACTCCAATGAAACTTCCTTTGCAAGAGTTTATCGCAAATTTTGCTCTGCTATTCCAAATCGAAGTTGAATACATTCTTCCCCTTTACAACCGTTGCAGTAAGTCCACCCCCTGCGCCGCTGTATTTTTCTGGGAACGGCAAAAAGACTGTTTCGTTTTTCCGTTCCCCGCCTTCGGGCTCGACTGAAAAAGTTTTCGTGGCGACCATTTCGTCCTTTACAATAGTTACATAGTATTCGCCGGGAGTCGTTCCCGCGTTAACGTGTCCCCGTGTTGTTTGGATTTGATAAAATCCATTGGAATCCGTACGCGCAAACCCGCCGTCTCCTTCCCCTGCCCTCTTGGGAGTGAAGCCGACAGTCGCCCCGGCGAGCGGTTTCCCTTGATACGTAATCGTTCCGCTGACGGGATATGTTCTCAATTTGCCATCGCCGCATCCTGAAACGACAACGAAAAATGCAATCAAAAGTAAAAACGAAAAATGTCTTTGCATCTGTAATGATTCCTCTTTGGTTATGGGAGCGAAGCGGTCTCGCCGCCCGCTGGAGTCGCCATTGCCCCCCAAACTCCCATTGTGGAAGGACCTTTCCATTGATGAGCATAGCCCGTCCGGTCTCCGCGACCACCGGGTGGATCATTCTGTCCTTCACCCAATCGCCGGGTCGGGTCACCGGCATCGATTGAATCGGTAACAAAACGCACCGAACCATCGCACAAACCGACGTTAACGCCGTTTGGATGATTGCTGGAAGCAGATAATATAAGAGTGCCACGATAATCAAAATCATCGTCTCTTTCGGCACCGGCAGCACAAGAGGGCAAATTTGGAGCCAAAGAACAATTAAACCCCGTGTACATCATTCGAAGGTTTGCCCAACTGTGTCCTTTACGGTTGAGAATATAGACACCATCGGTAAATTGACCAGAGGTTCCACGAGTCGCGGCACAGTACGAAGGTGCTCCGCCATTAAGTACACGTATTATGCGGGCAATGGACTCCTTGTAAAATGGTGAGTTGTCGGTAGATGCAACCATCGATTCCGAAATGAATATTGTGTTGCTGGCTCCATCACGAACCATTGTAAGCGTTACCTCGCCGAACCGTCCTCGTCTGGCAATTCCTCTGCCATGACTTCCTTCAATCCATGTTTCATCGAATCCCACGTCGCCGTGACAGATGCGATAACTGCTGTGTCCTTTGGGACTTGCCCCTCTGGCATTGCCATCTGAAGGACATTGAAAAACAGAAAGCGATGTGCAGAATGGATTGGACGCACCATCATGCATTGTGTCTCCACGAAGAGGATGAGGGTCGGGGCACCAAGCATTCCAATCGCCTGGTAGCGGAGAAGGATAAGGTGTCGCACTCAAATAACCGTGAATACTATCAAAAAGTGCTCCTTGTTCAATAAAAGGGAGCAACACGGTGAGAAAACTGTATTGGTCAACGCCATCATATCGGGTTCGGTTGCCATTCCAAGAGCCAGGCGACCAATTGATGGGACTTGGTCCGTTAGCAGGACTCAATCCTGTCCAAATGCGATCCTCTCCGCTGTTCGGGATTCGGTTATGGGTGTTGTGAAAATTGTGCATCGCCAAGGACAACTGTTTCGCATTATTGCCGCACTGCATCCGCCTTGCGGCTTCACGGGCTGCCTGAACGGCTGGCAATAGAAGGGCGATCAGCATGCCGATGATTGTAATGACAACGAGCAGTTCAATAAGGGTAAAGCCACGAGGCATCCTGCCCAGTGTGACATTTCGTTTTTTTCGATAAACACTCATAAAGTCCCCCGGTTGAAGACAAGATCGTCACAGTAACGTCATGCCCCGATTTTACCACTACTTGTCGCAAATCGCAACAGCTCGACAAAAAGTGATGTGCGGGAGTACGGGATTCGGCACGGAACTCGGTCAAAGACAAATCCGCTGATCCCAGAGTTGAAATCGGCGGCACACTCGTTACTGATTAGTTACATTCAATTGCCACTCGCACTGTTCCATTCCTGCGTTTCCTATTTTTTAACCGAGAACAACGTTTCCAAACTCGTCTTAATCCACGAGAAATGTTCGGCACCTTCTAACTCAACAGAAATGGCACCAGAAATGGGGCAATCCCCCTCCTCACCGTTCTTTCGTTTGTCAAATTCCTCAGAATACCTTCTAATGTATTCCACTACGAACTTGTCTTTAAGGCAATCTTTGTCGAATGGTAGATCGCGGTAATGCTGCCTCTCGCCATCAATGTGTGAAATATGTGAATGGGAAAAACGCTTCCATATTTGTATTCCTAGTTTCGCCTCCACCTCATCAATGTCGCTTGGCTTGATTCCGGCGGCACGAAAGTGTCCTATGTCAAGGTTGAGTGATATAGCATTACTGTGGGTGCCTGCTTCTGTCTCTTCCCTTTCAGCACTTGTGAGAAATATTTGAATGGCAGGAAGGTCATTGACAAGGTAACAGTGTCCAGGTTCGAGTTCCATAGCGAACGTACATGATTCGTTCGCTCCGGCTGCCTGGAACGCTCGTACCAGCACCCTGGAAACTAGATTACATATATGTTCCCGATGCCGGACACGAACAACGTCCTTGCCTACCCTGGACTTTGCTATACGCTCCAAAAAGCTGTGATCCAAAAAACTCCCCCCAACAACTTCAATTACAACATTACCAGGCACAGAGCCACTGTTCCGCATCAGCATGCCCAGTTTCATGCAGTTTTTCAATGCTCTAGCCACTTGGGAGGCTAAGCGCGCGTAAGCAATCTGTGGAAAATAGGTTGCGAATGCGGAAACTTTTAATCCATTCAGTCGGGCTTCAATCCATGTCTTGATGGCTTCAAGATTCGGGTTTTCTCCACTTTCCGTCTCGAAAGCAAAGACATCAATCGCGGAAACATAACCGCGTTTCAAAAGAAGTTTTAGGTATTCTCTTCCTTTGTCAGAGTTTTGTTGCAGGTCTTTAATGATTGTGTGCGGGGTTGTTCCAATATCAAAAAGCCTTGCGTGCTCCTTGCCGGATACGCCCGGTGGCACGAAGCGATGCCGCGGGATAAATTTGTCCGCCAACACCTTCTCTAAGTCCCGGATCGAGAGCGGATCAATTTGGATATTATCTCCTGTGTCTAGTATGTCAAGAATGTCTCGTGTGCGAAGAAGAAAAACATCAACTGCGGGACTTCTTTCTGGTGAGGTGTTTGCCCTCTTCCATTGAGATAACTCTTGCGTCAAATCAGAGAAGCACTTTGGTGAAGAACTTGTGAGAACTGACGGGTTGAGGTTGAACTTCAATTGTTCTGATTGCTGTGTTCCTGCTGTCCCTGCCTGGAATGACAACTGTTTTCCTTCCGCATTTGGAGGTACAGGCACTTGGAATCTCTGGAACTGTTCTGCAATCGCTTCCAATTGTTCCTCAATTGTCTTCGGACAGTTGATATTTGGGACAATGGCTACTTGCCCTGATTCTTTTCCCCAGTCACGATCTTTTTGCGATGCCCACTGTTCTTTTTGTAGTTCTTGCTGGGCATTTTGCAAATAAGCGTGCTTTATCATTCCATATCTGTCAAGTAGCAACAACACCCAAACTGGCGTGGTTACGTATTCACGTACAAGCTTTTGTATCCGTTCCAAGTACTCGTTTGAAGTATATTGATCTCCAAGCGGAAACGCAGACGGGGGAAAAACCTTTTCGTTGAGTTCCTCGGCATCCTTCATCAGTACAATTTTAATATCATCCTTACTGGTCTGAATTGCGAGAAGTGTTTTGTGGTCTGGCACGCTACTGTGAAACAGACATTCGGGATCGGCTTTGATGGATTTCCGTGTTACGGAAACAAAATTGATCTTGTTGTCGTTTCGTTGCGAGCCTTCTTGCGGAGCCGTGTCAAATTTTTCAGCCGCTTTGAACATCCGTTTTGTCGGAATAGCGAGGAATGGCGCACTACCGGGATCGTGAATGACAAGGTGAGTTAATTGCTCACCGAGTTCCTCTATTTCTTCTTTGCCAAATCTTTCAAGTGCCTTTTCAAATACATTGTCGTCTGTACGGCGACGACGAAAACCGTTGACAAGGACGCAATGTGCCGTTTCCTCGGAAAGTCCTTGACCAAGAAAATCGGGTACTTGAAATTCTCTGGCATCACAAAACATGATGACAGGAAACCCGGCAGAGATGTAGGCTTCAAGAAGTCGCTCGGACTGGTAGTACGCCAATAATCGTTGATTTGCGGTTTGACTCCAAAAGACGTGCCGAAAGGCGGTAACGTTGCAGTCTGTGTCGTTTAGAACTCCTTGAACTTCCTCTATGGCAAGCCCTACGGTTGAGTCGAACTCCCAAGAGTCGAAATCTTCCGGGGCAGTCCACATCTTTCCTAGATGTTTCTTTTTTTCCGCAAGATAAGAAACTTCGAACGTTCCCGGTATTCTCGCAACATCGTCTTTTTTTCCTGTCGTCCACTCATTAGAGAGTAAGCCACACGCCATAACAACACACGCTTGTGCGCATCGTGAGCCGGAATCTTCTGCGGCATCATGCATGGTATAGAACGAACTCATCCAATTCATCCAATCCGGGGACTCCGACGCAAGCCTGCCAACCAGTTTTTGCCCTGATCGACGGTAAGGGCAATGGTCAGCTATCATGCCGAAAGGCTCAGCGTAACAACCAAGAATAATTTCGAATTCTTTGAGGGGAAACGAACTTTTGCCTCCTTCTTTTCGTTCAACCCCGAACGCCGATGGTGGTTTGAGCAGTGCCATAGCGAGAGGCGCAATACTAGCCCGAGGACGAAAATCGGCAAAGCCAACTAGATCATCGATTTTCGGTGGATCGTTGTGACTAAAATGGGAGCCACACACAGCATCCAGTGCCTGGCATCTCACCGACGAGGAAAAAAGAAATTTAAGATATTTCCCCCACTCCTCCCGTATCAGCCCACTAAGTCCCTTTTCTCCTGCCCCCCACGGCTCATTGAAAAGTGCATCGATAGTGCGTTCATAACCCTTATTCGCGAGAGAGACGGCTTCTTGAGCCATCCTCAACTGAACATCCAGCACTTTATCTTTCGTGTTGGTGTCCACTATTTCAAATGTTTTGGTTCCTATCAATTCGAGGTATGAGACACCGGATTTGGCAAGGTGATGCATTGTAAGTAGTCTCTTTTGATCGTCCCTTTTACAATAATCCAACCAAGTCTTGATCGCCTCGAAGAGGTGGGCTTGGGACGCAAAACGCAGTTCGTCTGTCCAATTTCCCCTCCCAAGCAGCGCATAGACAACTTTGTATGAGAGTGTCCACGCCAACGGCGATACGTCATCGCCGAGGATCAATTCCAAAACCCGATAAGTATTTAGCCCATTATCCCACTCCTTGAACTCCAAGCCTGGATTCGCTTCTGTAACTGGACGCAGAGAAAAATATTTCCGTCTGCATGTGCGAAGATTTGTTCGCCCGTGATGCAAAACTTCCGACCTGACGAAAATCGAGGGGGTTGCTTCCGCATGTGAAACAAAAAGCCTGTGAGCCTCATAGGCTATATCCAGCGCAGTGGAAAATGCGCAGTGATCCGATTGTTGTCTCTGGCAACAAACACATTCTCCAGTGCCAGGAGGGCAAGTACAGCAGGAGCAGGAAGTGGAGGAACAGGGAAAGTTATTGGGCATATATTGATCGAAGCAAATAGCATCTCGGAAGAGTCCGCAGAGCATTGTACAACACCTAACCTACCCCTGTCAACTCCGTCGTGCACCAAAAAAGCAATCTGGCTATCCAGTTGTCTCCAGTCACACCCACATGTAGGGCATTTTGCCATTTTCGGCACACTACATATTGTGGCTACTGGCATAAATTGGATAGCCAGAAAAAGCAAAAAGAAGGGAAAATGTGGTGTATTGCACTGAAAACTGTATTGTGGTAGACTCTTGGATGTTGTTCCCTTGGGTACGAGGTTTTTGACGAACGGTAGCACTCTTTCTGTTTCTGTTAGATTGAGCCCACTCACCCTCCTAAATTCTAAATTACTGTGTTTCCACCCGTGTCGAAAGAGCAGATACTTGAAAAGATGCGTGAGTTTGAAATCGAATTTCAAAAGATGGTGGTTGCTATGCAGGCAGCGCATCGGTTACGGTCAGAGTTGCGAGCAATGATCACGAGCGCATTGGAATGTACAGCGTTTGCCGACTCTGAAATCCCTTTACTTTTCAATAGAAGTAGGTTCATCATTGCCTGGGGGGACAGGCGTGAACGTTTTACTCCTTCAACATTTCGGCTTTTGCGGCAGTTGTGGCTTGCCCCAGACCAATTTTTGTCAAAACAGGACGTATGTATAAGAGTAAACAAAGACCCCCTCACAAGCGACGGTGCTATCCGATATGTCCTTTGTAGTGCTCGGCAAGAAATGAAAAACTGTGAATTTCCCTACGAAATAGAGACCGTGTGGGGTAAAGGGTACAAGTTAAAGAAAACAAACGTTAGGAATGTGTTAGAAATACGTTAGAAACATTTGCGTTTTGCCTCGGTAACAGTGAGAATGCCCCTATGGGTTTCGCCTAGGTGTGCCTACATGGGGTGGGCTCACGTGGTCATAGGCAGTTGATTGCCAATCAAACTATTCATGAATTTTTCAAGAGCTTTCGCGGAATTTTCAAAAGCAGATTTCGTAAAGCTGGAAGTTTGCGAATGTCGACAAACGTGTACGGTGGTGGCGAGTTTTGGAAATTGCCAGCAGGTGCTCGGCTAGTGGTCGTTGGTCCTACCTATCCCCTTTATTTTTATTGGAAAGGAAACTATGACAGAAAAAAGCAACACCAACACAACGGCGGAACGGTCCTTTACACCAGCAAACGGACCGATGACGCGGGATGCGGTTAATTCGATCCTTGAAGTCGCTAGAAGTGCGGGATGGGAGGGTCATCCAATAGTGGCATCGGGAAACGTATATCGCCTCATCTTCTTGGCTTCGGCAGGTGTCGAATTCGGTGCAGAACTCGAGAGACTTCTACGTGATGAGGGCTTTGAGGAAACGCCGGAACTTCCCCCCTTGAAGGTGGCAGATTATCCTGTCGAAAGGGATACCGTTTCCACAAAGAAGGCAGGTTATAACGGCGTATGGCGTAGTGCCCCGGTGTTTTAGCTCCAATTTTGACTGGAAAACGTTTGCCAAAAAGGGGCGGGAATGTTGGAGCGAGATCTTCGGCATTTCTCGCCGCAAACCGTTTGGTTTCGGGCATTTGTGTGCTGTGGGTACCGCAGAGAAATGTCCCCAAAACGGCTAATTTATGCCCGTTCACAGTATAATCTTTGCCATTTCCTTTCACGACACTTGTCAAGCAGGCGAAAAAACTTTCCGTTGCACCGTGCGCCAAGAAGTTCGTGAGAGGACAAACGATGCATCTGCATCGAACGCCTCTCTTTGAGTCACTTGCAGGACGAGCCTGCCAGGTAAGGCTGACCAACCCCGGAACCGAGTGATGCATGAGGCGGGGAGATCGTGTTGCTGACGATCGGCAACGTGATCGGCAAGAGTACGGTCTTGAAAACGATTTACGGTCTGCTAAAATCAAGGGTACCAGAAGGGATGGACTATTTTGCTGGCAACGACATTACTGCCTTGCCCGGCGCGGAGAGGATACGCCGAGGCATCGCCTCTATGCCGCAGAAAAAAAACGTGTTTGAAGAATTTACGGTAGAGGAAAATTTGCTGACTTCGGCGGCGATTTATCCGAAATCGGCGGCAAAGGAGCGAGTGCAAGGGGTGTATGAAACGCTGCCGGTGCTTAAAATAATGCGTCGTCGGACACCGTTTCACATGAGCGGCGGCGAGCGACAAAAAACAGATGTTGACCGCCGTTTCTGGGCTGTTTGTCCCGGTTGTCTGTTATAGCGAGAATTAGTAGAATCGATGACGATGTTGGTTTTTCCATTTGACAAAACAATGAACAGTACCAGTGATTGCCAGCCAGTGATACAACAACTTCAAGCATTGTTCTTGAAAATTTCTGTTGTGGACGACGCAAACGGTGATGATACGGATAACAAAACACCATTCGATAAAGTTTTGGAGGCAATCAAGACTGTCTCCCAGTGCGATATTTGTTCTATATGGGGGATAACCATTGTCCCTTCGGGGAAGGAGAATGAAAGCAAAAAATACGTTTCTCTTGTTGCAAGGGATTACGGTGAACATGAAAGTCGTGTGTCGAGGAGTAAAGAGCTTTTCAAAAACCAAAACGATTTTGTTCACGAACTAAAGGAAGGAGACGATTCTTTCACTCGCCGTATTCTTCTTGACACACAAAACGGGAGTGTCAAAGGTTATCACACGCTAGATGATAATTTTGTAAACAAATCAAACGAAAGTCTCGAACCTCTCTTAGAAAAAGGGTACGTCAGTATTGGGATTCCAATACCGTGTCACTGTTGGATAGAAAAACCCAAGGGAACTTGGAAATGCTTAAAAGAGCAATGCAAAAACGCAAAATGTACAGAATTTGGTCAATTTGACCGCTTTCACGGCACAAATGTTACACCGGGGCAGTGTGTCGATTTAATTGTGAAAATGTATTTCAAGAAAGAATCAAGTTCCTCGTTAATTGAACATATCATAACCAACACTGACCTGATTACTAAATTTACCACTGTTATTCGGGATTACGTTGCCCAACTTCATTACCAATATACTGAGACAAGAAAACAGTCTTTGTTGAGGGATTTGATGAATGCGTTTGAGGAAGGTGGCAAGTCCGGAAAGGATCTGAAAGTTATATTCAGAAATGTTATGCAGACCACATTGCGCAAACCGTATTTCCACTATCATTACGCGACCCTTTTTGTCTGGAATCCGTTTGATTACTCCTATCATTTCTTTGCAACAACCGCTCCAAAAATTTGGCAGGAGATAGGCAGACACAAATCTATTGTTGTATTCGAGAAAAATAGTTTAAACGAGACTAAGAATGGAAGTAAAATTAAATACAAGGAAAGTGGCAGAGGGTTCACATCGCTATGTTTACGGACAAAGATAATTTCGATTTACGGTGACACGGGGGGGATACGTGGGAATCATTCAGGAATCTCGTGTGAATATGATCCGCACGATGATGTCCAGGAAAAACGTTTTGCCAAAACAATGATGTTTGTCCCGATAATGCATCTAGGTGATGAAAGACCCGTTGCGCTTCTGCGGTTTATGAACAAGAAAAACCTTGCACTCGTTCAGCAGAGCAAAGGTGTCGAAGATGATCCCCAAGACTATTATGATTGTTTCGACAATTTTGATAAAAATATTGTTTCAAGTATCGTTCCTTATCTCGCCCTCCTACTAAAAAATTATCAGAGCGACAAAAAACAGAAATCAGTGATTGATTTGATGGCACACGAAGTCGGAACTCCGGCTTCGTCCGCCCGTGATGATATACGATGGTTACTGTCGGAGTATAAGCCACCACCAGACTATTACCGCCACCGCCTATTGCGAACAATTGCTGACAATATTGAGATATTGGCTTTTAACGCCGAACTTCACAAATTGCTGTCAAACTTCGAGTCAGGAAAACCGAGAACGACAAGATATAACACGGATGAATCAACAGAAATCGCAAAGAATTATCTTGTTGAAATCATCAGCAGAGCAAGAGATATTGCCAAATCTTTGGTAAGAGAGGTAGACGGGAACAGAGGAAAAATAAAATTTGAAAATATCCGTATTTTTCAGGATTGGGACCAATATGATAGAGGCATTAAGTTCGATAGACTCGATTTCGAGCATTCCCATTTTGCGATAGATAACCTTAAATATCTTAAAAAACCGTTTAGGGATAGAGCTATTTATCTTGCAAATAATCCGGTCAGGGCGGTTTTCGTTAACTTACTGTTCAATGCTATCAAATACCGGGACTTGGATAAAGGACGCGAGTTTCAGGTGGATATTGTCATTCGCTATAACCCAGATAAGACTGTTATTGAAATATCAGATTACGGACGCGGTATTGACAGAGACGATGTAGAAGATATATTTCTGTATGGTGTTCGTGGCAAAAGAGGCGATGATGCATCGGGATGTGGGCTTGGACTTTATTTGGCAAGAAAAATTATTGAAGATTTTTTTGGAAATATCAGAGTTACACAACGGGAGAATCCAACAACTTTTAGCATCACTTTTCCTGACAAACTTTTTGATTCAGACTACACAAAAATATGGTGAAAAGGGCAACGTAAATGAGTACAGAAAAAAGAATTTTGTGGATTGATGACCGAATTAACCATGCCTCAATGTGGGGGTATAAAGAACGGTTGGAACAGAACGGGTTTAGCGTTACACCAGCGGAAACAATCGACGAAGCATTTTCCTTGATGCAGGATACAAGCATCGATTGGGCTGGCATTATAGTTGATATTGCGATACCCCCAAGCAGAGCAACGAGAGGAAAAGCTGCGAGGTTTGGTCCCGGCAGTACAGAAAATGGAAGTAGGGCTGGATACGTTTTGCTCAAGGCAATCGGCGACGATCCGGATCTTGCTCATTTGCGAGGCGTGCCCATCATTGTATTTAAACAGGTAAGCAACATAGATACAGAACCATTAACGAAACACTGCATGTTGAAGAAAATTCCGATTTTACACAAAACCGGTGAAAAGCGTATCGAAGACGCAGTACAAGAACATTTTCAAGGGAAAAAGAGATGACGTGTTCATGTTGCAAATGTATTTTATACTCGTTTCTGGCGGTGGTTATTTTAATCGCCGTGGTAACGCTTACTGTTTGTTTTCCACCAAATGAAAACACGATAGCAAATCTTGCCGATGTCGGAGCGATGTATATTACGGTTCTTGGGATGGTCATTACTATCACAATGGTATGCTTGGCTGTCGAAGTATATTCTAAAATAACGAGAGTAAATGAGGCTCTGGAAAAAATTAAAAAATTAGAAAAAAAAATTCGATCTACAGAAGAAAGAATTCGAACTACGCAAGAGCAAATTCAACCTCTCATACAGAGAACGGAGACTTTGGTTACGAATGTGTCGAGTTTGGTAACAGATGCAGAACATTTGAAAGTGACGATGGACACTCACTCTAGAGAAGCGGAGCGTTTGGCACAAGTGATGTCAGCAACAGTTTTCTATAGTTCATGGCAATACATGAAATCCAACGAGATTAAATCCTGTCTTATGGATTTACAAGTGAATGGCAGAGCAGGGGATGCTGATGCATTACAAAACTGGTTAACTACATACAAAAAACCCAACCGAATACGTTCCTCGCGGTTAAGGTTTGACCGCAAGGGGCGCAAAGGGAACGCAAAGGGCGCAATAACACATCCACACCGTTTCGGGTATAGTTTGTATCCTGATACTTCAGTTATCAGCCTGGCAGAAGGCGTTATTGAAACATTAAAAATTCGTTGAATGCCAAGTGAGCACTCCACGGTTTTCCTAGGCAGACCGGGCGGTTCGACATTGGTCGCCGTTGCCGGTATTCTCATTGTTTTCGATACGGATATGCGTCCCACTATGGGGTTCAGTTGGTTGCTGTACGGCGTGGCGGCGTATTACATCGGCAACCAACCAATGGATGGGTGCCGTTGCATACTTTACTGTACCCTCACAGGAATGCCCCTCGGATTCAGGGCATCACGAATACAGCGAAGAGATTTTGCCTGATCTTCAAGAATTTTTCTGTGCTCTTCCAGTTCAGCCGTCATCGTGCCAACCACTACGCCAACGTTGTTGCCTTCGTCCTTACCGCCCTGCCAATCGAGTCCCAGCCGCTTTGCCTCGCCCACCCGCATGAGTTCATCGTTGATCATAGTGAACGACTCTTCCAAATTTGAGCGTACCGGAGAACGCATAGCGGCATTCAGCACCATCGCTTCCTGCTGGGCTTGCATAGCACTGCCCGCCTTGCGCATTGCATGGACATTTGCTTTTTCGTTGAGTTGTTCTGGACTTGCCCCTATTTTTACGTCTTGATCGGCTAAATCCTTCTCGGCTTGTACCCTGTCCGCTTCTATTTGTTGCCTGCCCTTTTCGAATTCGGCTTTTCGAAATTTTTCTCGTTTTTCGTCCACTTCATGGGCGAACTTCGCGGTAACTTCACTGGGGTCGCCGCCGTAGGGTCTTGAACTTTTAGGACCCCAGCCAGTCGTTGCCTTTTCCATTGCCTCGGCTCGCCGTCCCGCCCAATCAGATTCTTGCATCCATTCTTGCACTTTGGCACCTGCCTCTTTCCTTGTGCTGGCATCCAGTGCAGCAAGTTTGGCATCACGTTCTTTATCCAGTGCTTTTCGGTCATCGTCGGTAACTGCATATTTTTCGCCGCTATCATATTGCTGTGCTTTTGCCTCCTCGTAGTCCTGATCAATCTGATAGTCTCTGGCAAGCCGTCGCTTCTCAATGTGAGCCATCATTTTTTGTTCGACCGAAGCGAATGGGCTACTCAAAACGGCATCGACCTGCGCCTGCTGAATAATGTAATCCGTGCCAAGCGATTGCAGGTTCATGTCCTTTTGCCGCGCCCGGAACGCTATTTCTGTCGCTTTTCGTTGCTGCTCCTCGATTTTGTGTAAGCGGTCTTGCTCTTTTTTCGACGCTTCCTCAATCGCTTTGATAATCTGATCGTTCTTTTCGAGTTGGGCTTGATTCAACAGATCAGCGGCTTCTTCGTCATTGATAACCTTCAAGGTCATCACGCCGTTTTTGACCTCAATGTAAGAGCCGGTCTGCTCGTTGTCGATGCGAAAGTCCTGTATCTTCTGCCCTTCAGGGTTATTCAGTTTGAACGTTTGAGTTTTTTTGCCTAATCGATTCGCAAAATCCTCTTCCGAAGGGGCGAGACTGCCGACACCCGCCCACGCCCACGGGTTAACCAAGTCCAAGCCTTTTG
>Ga0123356_10005133_pt1 | contig 13414 bp, 9 predicted proteins | sample TergutEmb28metaG_2_FD_92546 | JGI IMG/M metagenome (GOLD analysis project Ga0123356, IMG submission 92546) | Embiratermes neotenicus P3 segment gut microbial communities from Petit-Saut dam, French Guiana - Emb289 P3 | ecosystem: Host-associated > Arthropoda: Insects > Digestive system > Gut ... | reverse complement strand
TTTTTGAAGCCGGGCGAATATGCGGAGTTAAAGACGCTAACGCAAAACATCTGTGCGGTGATAAAAGCAGATTTAGCGATCAGAGGCATGGAGCTTTGTGATATTAAGCTGGAGTTTGGCAAGGATGCGAGTGGGAGCATTATATTAATAGACGAAGTCTCCGGTGGAAATATGCGTGTAACGGAAAATGGCAAAACGATACCTCCTCTGGAGTTGTCAAAGAGAGTGCAACAACATGATTAGAAGCTTTATTGAACGTGCAAAGCTTGGAGAGAGTGTATATATCTGCGATGTAAGAGATGCATTTTCTTCTGTTGATACAGCAGTCGGATGTATTATTGAAACCGCAACAGGTGAAATCAATAGTTGGACGATCCCTCTTCCAAAAACTGCGGACAAACAGGAAGAGGATTTTGTTCGTGATTATTTTTATGCAAATATATATAACATCATTTCAACTTACGGTGGCAAACACATGACATTCTACGTCGATCCGGGTGATGACTTTATTGAGCACCTTTGTAACACTTTAGATGTCGTATTTCAGGTAGGTTTATCGCGTGCTGACCGTTTCGGATACGGCAAATGCCTAAATGTTACAGATCGTGTAAATGCGGCATTCGGACATAAGCCATTTCATTTTGTAATCAAGCATGGTAAAAGCGATGTAGATATACACAACGAAGGACCACAAGAAGATGCTATATCTGCGTTTAGAAATGCAGTTAGTTCAGCTAACAACGCTGTGCTTATTGGTCTGGATATCGGGGGCAGTGACATCAAGGCTGTTGGTTCTGTTGATGGTCATATCGTTTCGTTGAAGGAGTTTGACTGGGATCCGTCGAGTATGACGAGGATTGAGCAAATAATTGACGGCATAACCAATGTTGTAGAAGAGATTTGTTCGGAGCTCGGTGAGTCTGTGAAACCCGACGGAATCGGTGTAGGATTCCCGGATGTGGTAATAGATAATAAAATCGTCGGTGGTGAGACATTAAAAACTCGCAGCATCAGACTGGCATCACCTGATTATGAAACTGAATTTGCCCGACTGTTTGAACTTGATGATGTATTACGCGGCTATTGCAAGCCCGGAGGAATCGTCAACATGACAAATGACGGCAATCTTGCTGCGTTCACGGCAGCAGTCGAGCTTGCCTGCTCAAGCCGCGCTGATGAAACCAAAGCGGGTGTTCTTGCACACACCCTTGGTACAGAATTTGGAACCGGCTGGATCGATGAAAATGGTGATATCCCGCAAATCCCGCTTGAGATATACAATGGTATTATTGATATGGGGAACTTTACGGCACGAGAGTTTGAGCCTTTTGATTTGCGTAGCATGTTAAACTTCAACACCGGTATCCCGGGTACGTTGCAGAAATACGCAAGTCAGACCGGAGCTTATCGGTTAGCGGTCGAGTACTTCAAAGAAGATGCTGAAGAGATATATAACGAACTGTGTAACATGGGATTTATTGAGGAGAAGAACGGTGGCATTTATGTTGTTCTTTCACCTTCTGATATGAGAAAGCCCCTGCTTTCATATATCATGAAGCTTGCTGATGAAGGTCAGCCTCAAGCAGAGCAAGTTTTCAAAGTAATCGGCAAGTATCTGGCAGCAACCTGGAGGGAAACAGAATTTTTACTCCGGCCTAAAACAAAGCGGAGGATACTGTACGGGCGTTTTGTAAAAAGTCAAAGATGCTTGAAGCTTATGCAGGATGGGGCATGTGAGATGATTGACATCGCTTTGGAAGCCGGTGATGACGACCTCGCTAATACGCCTTTGATGCAGGAACTAAAAAATAATCCTGACTACACGGTAGCACAGTTTGGGCAAGCGATAGGAGCAGTACACTTTGCTGCAAAAAATCGCTGTTAGAGCAAAAAGAATCTTGAGTACAATAACTACGCGTGGTATAATACTGCTCTATAAATATCTAACGAATAATAAGCTAAAGGATTCAAGCGAATGTCTGCAAAGAAGAAGCATGTGCCAACATTAGTAAAAGTGATAGCAGCGATTATGACACCGATCATTATCGCCGTTGCATCATTTTATTTTTATGGAAGACATATCATAAATGAAGATGCTATTTTCCAAAATATCACAGTTGCAGGGGTAGATGTATCCGGACTGACCCGAAGTGAAGCAATGAGTTCTCTTGAGCTCCCTACTCATGAAACACGCAGCACCAACGCGATAGTGACGATCAGTTTCCCGGATGATTCAGAGTTGAGTATTACAGGAAACGACGTGAGGTTACATAATAATGCCGAAGATATCGTTAGTGGAGCACATTCAATAGGACGCGGGCATGGTTTGATCATAGATACTATTTCATATATGGCCCGCTATACTGCTGAGGAGATATCCTTTGATATTGATTTTGTGTTGGATGAGGAAGTTTTAAGAAGCATTATTACGGAGTATACGAATAGGTATAACCAACAGTTGGAAGCGTCAATTCCGGAAATACTGGATGATCGAATCATATTTACAAAAGGTAACGGACATGTCAGTGCAAATGCTGATGAAATTTATGAGCTTGCATACAATGGCATATTTGAATCATTTTACGATGAAACTCCGGTAGAGATCGTGTATTCACTGCCGGAAACTTCAATATTTATTGATGAGATTCTGGAAGCACGAAGCAAAATATTTGTGCCAATGATGTCTTCAGAATATGATCCGGTGACAAAATCTGCAACAGGAAGTGTGATCGGTGTTGATATCGATCTAATTGAATCAGCAAGACTTGTAAGCAGTATAGATACAGGGCAAACAGTGGTGTTTCCGTTTGTTTATACATATCCGGAGTACTCACAAGAGCTTCTTGAAAGCTTATTGTTTCGCGATTTGATCGGCACGACACTTACAACATATGTACATGGATCATCTAACAGGTTAAACAATGTCGAGTTATCCTCAGGATTTATCAATGGTACGATTTTACTTCCCGGCGAAGAGTTTTCCTTCAACGGGATCGTCGGCCCGCGTTCTTCGTCGCGCGGATTTAGATCTGCTCCAATGTTTGTAGGAGCTGAGTCCGTTCCGGCTCTCGGTGGGGGGATATGTCAGACATCTTCAACGATTTATGCAGCGATAAGATTAACAGAGTTGCAAATAACAGAACGAAGACAGCACAGTAGGCCTGTACCATACCTGCCTCGAGGCCACTGCGCCGCTATCGTGTGGGGCGCCTTGGACTTTAGGTTCATAAACAACACAAACTACCCTCTGCGAATTGATATAGTACTTGATGAAGATCGCTACTTAACTGCAGAAGTATGGGGCACGATAATAGACGACTTCCCCTGGGTGCCCGTTGTGGTTGAGAATTAAAATACCGGCTTTTGCCGGTATCTTTTTTTACATTATTCTAGCCGTTATAATAAACCTGACCGGGGGTTAAGTTGCTTCCGTATCTGATAAAAAGCAACTCGGAAACAGTAACTATCTGATAACCCTGTGAAAGTAAATCGGGTATCAAGCGTGTATATGCTATAAGAGTGGACTTATAGATTTCATGACTAAGTATTATTGCCCTGTCTTTAGCATCTCTCATTACATTGTGATATACCTCATCGGGGTCACTCGTATTCCAGTCCTCAGGATCAACATTCCAATAGATGATTGCAAAACCAAGTTCTTCGGCGACTTCTTTCATTGTGTCACTAACAGCACCGTAAGGAGGTCTGAACTTGGGTACTGCTACGCCGGTTACTGCTTCAATAGTATCGCTTGTATCCATTATCTGCGTTCTAACATCCTCTGCAGAGAGTTTTGCCAGGTTTTTATGGTCCCAGGAATGCCCGATGACTTCACAACCCATACTAACAGCACGCTCTAATGCCTCAGTTTGTGTGTTTACTAGATTTCCTATCGTACAAAATGTTGCCCGGACTCCGTATTGTTCAAATAAATCCAAAAACTGATCGGTGTACTTACCCGGTCCGTCATCAAAAGATAATGCAATAACCGGTCTGTTCGGGTCAACGCTGCCGGATTGGCGTGGAGCCGGTTGCGCGGGCGGTGGCGTAGCGTCAGGGTCGTCAGGGTCATCAGGCTCACGCGGCGGTGGAGTTGGAAGAGGTTCGGGAGTCGGGGAAGGAATAGGAGGGAGCGGAGGTTCAGTTCTTATTAAAAGTGCTGAGCCCAAATCATCGTACGGAAGAGTTACTGTCAAGGTATCAAACTCATCCGGGAAAAACATATAGCGCTCCAGTGCTACAATAATTCCATCTTGTGCGATCGCAAGGTGGTAGAGCCAACTTTCGTCAATAAAATCGAGGTAAAGACTGGTATCCGGATGCTCAAGAAGAAGCCGGTCGTGAAGAAGCTCAAAAATCATCTCAGATTGTCCATAATCTAAAATATCTGTAGAGTTCATAAAAGCATTTCTTGTTAGGTCGATATTAAATGTTTTAACGACTACTTCCGGCTGTGGGGTCAGAGTATATGAAAACTCGCCACTTTGCACGATACCTGCATATCTGTTGTCTACCAGATATGAATCAAAATGAACATTGATCTCTCCAATCGCTGATGGGGTTTCTTCTGCGATCGAGTTGAACTCATAAAGTATGTCATTGTATAACTTGTTTGCCCAATCGTATATGGCAGAGTCAGTAGAATTGCCGGCTTGCGGATAGCGTATATATGCGTACAGCGGACCATTATTGTTTTTAAGAACTTCTGGTGTTCCGTATTGAATAGTCGCATGATAAGAACCATCGTCTTGCGGAATAAAGTTAGGTGGTGGGCTCTGAGTAGTTATCTCTATAGGCTGCGGCGGAGGCGGCATCATATGCGGCAATCCGATTGCACTAATAGCAAAAAGCACAAAAGCTAAAATCAGTATTCCACATAGCTGTAAAAATCTCATCCGGATGAAAATTCCTTTCAATATGCAAAAACAGTAGCCGATCAGCCACCTACGGTTGCTGTAATACCCATACTCTTTGCTAAATCAGCAGTGTGGGTCGCAAGTTCGTCCGTGCATTCGGGTGTGCCTTCCATCATCTCTATCATACCCAAACTAGCGTACTTCCCGGCGCCAAGCTTATGATACTTCAAAATATCTACCTTTACCGAATCACCAAGACTTTTTGCGAACTTTAGTCGCCCGACGATCTCGTCTTCACTGTCATTTACTCCGGGGATCAGAACCAGGCGAATGATCATATCCTTCCCCATATCAGCGATTTTCATTGCGTTTTCCAAAATCAACTGATTATCTACACCCGTATAGCGTTTATGAATCGTTCTATTTAGTGTTTTTATATCAAAAAGAACTAAATCTACTGCTGACACCAATGGAGCAAGCTTTTCCCACGGGAAATATCCTGCTGTGTCAAGGGCAACATGCACCTCTGACTTTTTAAGATCGACTGCTACGTCTCTGAAAAACTCCGCTTGTAAACCCGGATCACCTCCGGAAAAAGTTACACCACCACCGGACTGATCGTAGAAAACCTTATCACGCATTAGCCCTTCTACAAGCTCCTTAACTGTGACGATGCCGCCGACACGCTCATATGCATCGTAGTAACAGACAACAGAACATTCTTCGAGGTTTGCGGCTTCACGGTCGATGTCGACTCCTTCTTCCGTCAGACGTATTGCACCTCCTGATTGTGCTACGCAGGCTCCGCAACCGACACATCTTCTCGGGTGGTAAAGAAATTTCGCAGCATCTCCGATGAGTTCCGGATTTGCGCACCAAAGACAGCTTAGAGGGCAACCTACTGCGAAAACAGTGGTCCGGACACCGGGTCCGTCCTTTGTGGAGTATCTTTGGAGTCTTGATATAAACCCTTCTCTCATAGTGATGAATATTCCCTCTCTCGTTCTTTTTTATTCGTGTCCGGCTCGAGTGTTAAGCTACCAATCCAACTCTGTTCTTGCAATTATTGCGTCCTGCGCTTCCGGCATTAAAGTGGAGAATAATGCGCAGTAACCTGCGACGCGCACCATAAGGTCGAGGTAGTCTTCAGGATTTTCCTTGGCAAGCTTCAGCGTTTCAGAGTCGATTATATTAAACTGATTATGGAAAATGTTTTTAAGTCTTCCCGTTTCAATAAAACAAGCAAATCTTTCGAGATTATCATCACCGGCAAGTGCTACGGGTGAAAACCGCATATTAAGCAGTTGTCCGCCTGCCATTCTTTCATTGGGAAGTTTGGAAACAGAGTTTATAACAGCAGTTGGACCATTACGGTCAGCACCCAGACAGGGTGATGCTCCCTCGTTGAGCGGTTTGCCCGCCAACCTGCCGTCAGGTGTTGCCCCTACTGCGAATCCGTTTGGTACATAGCTTGTTATGTTTGATGTTGACATGGTGTAACCACAGCCGAAAGCCCCTTGACCATAGCGGTCAGTTTTTCGCGATGGCAATAGCTCCAGATATGATTCAAAAACATCTGCAACGATTTTATCAACGTAATCATCATCATTTCCAAATTTGGGAGCATTACGGCAAAGCTGCCGGATCCTTGCTCCACCGGGACCTTCAAAGTTTGATTTCAAAGCTGCTTTGAGCTCTGTTAAGTCCAAGATTTTTTCTTCATATACAAGTTTTTTAACTGCTGCCAGACTATCTCCGACAACACTCATGCCTATGTTTGACTGGCTTACGAAATCGTATTTTGCGCCTCCGTTTTTCAGAGTTTTTCCTCTTTCCAATGAATCATCCACCATTGAAGACGCAAATGCATCGGCATCATGATATTTTAAAGATCTGTCGCAGACCAAATCACATTCTACAGCAAGGTCAAAGAAATAACTCAGGGTCTCTTTCCATACTTGCCATAACTCATCAAAGCTATCATAATCATCCGTTATGTTCCTATCTTCGAGGATGCCGGGCATCTTCGCTCCGGTTGCAGGATCGCTACCGTTATTAAATACGATTTCGAATACTTTTGCAAAATTGATATACGTCATTCCGGTTGCTCTATGTCCCCATTTGCCCGGTATTGCGATCTCCACACATCCCATCGATGCATAGTCGCGAGAAGTCTCCAGATCAATGCCGAGAGTTGTCATGGAATGGATACATACTTCATCACTGAATACAGAGGGCATGCCGAAGCCTTTGCGAATCAAACGCGCGCTGTCAAGTATAAACTCGTGCGGCGTTTGTTCCCAAAATCTAACACAGAGGTTTGGTTCGGGCAGCTTGCTCAAGCTCATTGCCTCTAGACAGAGGTAACTGAGATCGTTAGTTCCGTCGGTACCGTCGGGCTTCATTCCACCGATCGTCAGCGCGGAGTACAGCGGATATCCGCCGCTGTATTGAGTGTGGCCCCAGGGTCGCACTTTATTAAGTGAGTTTGTCATAATAAAGAAGTGCGTGATAAGTTCAAGTGCTTTTTCTTTTGTAATTATGCCATTATCTAAGTCATGCTTATAATAAGGTAGCGCAAACTGATCGAATCGTCCAAATGAGAAGGAGTGTCCATTACTTTCAACCATCATGAGAAGATGTACGATATATACTGTTTGCACGGCTTCGTGGAAGCTTCTTGCACCACTTTCCATATAACTCTCAAACATCTTCGACAGTTCGTATAACTCCGCTTTTCTGGTGGGGTCTTTTTCTTTCTCCGCGTTTTCCGCTGCGCTTTTACTAAGCCGCTTGCAGTAAGATAAGGCGCCTTCCATTGCAATAACTGTCGCCTCATAGTAATCTCTTTGATCCTGAGTTATGTTTGATTGTTTAAGCTTTTCACGTGCGATATCTACGATGCCACGGAATCCTACTTCCAGAACAAATTCGTGGTTTGGAATGATATGCCCGTCGCCTGACATCGAAATACCACCAAAATGCAGCACTCGCATGTCTCTTGCCGTTTGGCACTTTGATGAAAGATTGCGGAGCACTTCGTCCTTGTGGGTTTTCCCGATCCAGTAACTCTCGAGCTTACGTAAGCGTTCCTTAGTATCTTCGGTTATGTTGAAGTAATCACCACTGCGATGTTCAAACTCATCAAGCTCTTCTATGACCCAATCATATGAGTACTCAGGAAAAACAGGTGCAGCAAAGTTAGAGCTTGCTTGATTGCCTAAAATCAGCGAGTTCGGTTCAATGTATACAGTCATTTTATTCAAGATATCTGCAAACGCTTTTGCGCGGCGAATAACTATAGGTTCTCCCTCTGAACGTTTGAAGCTATCCGTGATCATCTCAGCTCTTTCCGGACAAATCGTCGGAGTACGGGCATTCATACTTGCTTGCAGATGACCGATACGATCAAAGTCGCAATCGGTATTTTTCGGTTTAAAACTAAGCAACTCAGTCATAATACTCCTCCATCAACTGACTATTATAGCAAAGTATCACGAAAAAAGAAACCCCGTACAGAAAAAGCCTATACTTGTCAAAACTACTTGTTTTGTGTAGTATAGAATATACTGATTAGAATGCGAGGGGCTGAGAAAATGCCGTTTTATGATCTTCGCTGTGTTGAATGCGATACTGAATCCAATGTAAAGGCAACGATGGCTGAAAAAACAGAACGCCGCATCCCTTGTCCGGAATGCGGCTCTGTGAATATGGAAACTGTTTATAAATCAGCACCGGCTTATATAAAAAGCAGTGGGGATGCAATGCCGATGTGCCCAAGCAGCAGGATGTGCGGTAACACAGGCTGCCGCCATGCCGGGTGAGTTGCTACGGAATTTTATTGCCTGCTGATAGGTAGAGAGCGTACCATTCCTGATGGGTTATTGTGAAGTCGGATGCTTTGGCGATGTTTTTTATTCGTTGCGGATTCATTGAGCCTACAATGACTTGGATTTTTGCAGGATGGCGCAATATCCATGCTGCTGCGACGGCGTCCTTTGTGACGCTGTTTTTTTCTGCTATTTCAGCCATTTTAGCATTCAGCTCCGGGAAGTCCGGGTCGTCTATGAAGGCTTTGCCGGTGGGGGTATTAATAAAAGGAGACCAAGCCTGGACTGTCACATCATGGAGACGGCAGTACTCCAGTATACGCCCATCCCTGCAGCACGCAGGGTCATTTGCTACGTTTACATTAAACCCATGATCGATCATACCGGTATGAACCAAGCTGAACTGGAGTTGGTTTGCGATAAGTTTAAAGGCGGTGCTTTTTTGTAAAAGTGCCATTTGCATAGGGTTGAAGTTACTTACAGCAAATTGACGGACCTTTCCGGAACTAAACAAGATGTCCAGAGCGGCGGCTACCTCATCGGGCTCTACGAGTGTATCGGGGCGATGGAGTGAGAGTAAGTCTACATAGTCTGTCTGTAAGCGTTTAAGGCTTCCTTCGACGCAACGTATAATATAGTCCTTCTCGAAGTTGTAGCCTATAACACCTCTTCCGTTAGGGTTCTTTTCAATACCGCATTTGGTTTGGAGCAGCAGATCTTCTCGTTTTATCCCAAGTTCTTTAACCGTGCTGCCGAAGAGTATTTCCGAGGCACCGTGGACGCCATAAATATCAGCATGATCGAAGAAATTAATGCCGGCATCTAAAGAGGTACGTATCACTTCCGCAGCTTCTGTTGCAGACACTGCTGCAAGCCGCATACAACCAAGAGCGATTTCCGGTGCAATCAATCCACTTTTACCTAAATCGATTTTTTTCATAACAAGATTTTCCTCCAGAAGAGTTTTTCTACAATATAACTGTTAATCAGAGTATTGTAAAGTGATTATGAGCGAATATCATAGTGACTTTTTGCGATATTCTTCGTATAATAATAGTTGATATTGCCGTTTGATAGGAGAAAAGGCTTGAAAGAACGATATATTATCGGAATTGATGCAGGAGGGACGAAGGTTGCGTATGGTCTCTTTGATGTTGATGGTAAAATCATTGATCGTACTCAGCATGCTACTGATGCCGAAGCAAGCGGTCCTGATTTTTCTGATACGATAATAGAGAATGTCAGAGCTATCCTGGAAAGGAATCATCTGACATTTGAGCAGTTGGACGGTGTTGGTATCGGGATGCCATCATTTATAAAGCAGGAAACCGGGTATGTATTTATGACCTCGGCAATGACGAGGATAAAGGATTTCGCGATGCGTGATTACCTGGAATCATATCTGCCTACACGTATAATTCTGGATAATGACGCAAATGCTGCTGCTCTTGCTGAGCATCGTCATGGAGCGGGACGCGGTACTCGCCATATGGTATATGTAGTTATTGGTACCGGACATGGCTGTGGCATCATCATCGATGGTAAGGTCTTTTCCGGTTCATACGGAGCAGCGGGTGAATGTGGGCATATGCTTGCGACACCTGATAAGGGGTTGATGTGCGGTTGTGAGAACAAAGGCTGCTTTATGTCGTATATTGCAGGCAAGCTGCTGCCGGAGCGAGTGAAGTTAGGGCTGAATGAAGGCTTTGAAAGTGTTTTATCACCGGAAACGGCAGATGGCAGGAGTTTGTTGGCAGCTTACAATAGTGGGGATAAACTCGCTGTTAAGATCGTTGGAGATATGGCACATTATCTTGCACACAGTGTTTTTAACGTATATCAAATGCTGAATATAGACACTTATGTTTTCGGAGGCGGATTGACAGCTTTAGGAGACGCTCTGTTTATAAAAATGCGCGAGGAGTTTGACAGATTCAACCACATTCCATTTCCTGTGCATTTTAAAATGGCGGAGCTTAATGAAGATATAGGGATCATTGGTGCTGCGGAGTTTTTAAAATGAGTCAATATTTTGGGAAATTGAACACACGTACTGCAAAAATGCGTGAGCGACTATTGGCAACTCAGCCAACAGTCTGTACTGAGCGTGCAACTCTCACTACAGAGAGCTATAAATTACATGAACATGAGCAAATCGTTCTCAAGCGGGCATATATGCTGGATGCTGTACTCAGGGGTATGTCAATATACATCGATCCCGACGCATTAATAGTAGGTAATCAGGCGAGTGAAGATCGGGCTGCCCCTATTTTTCCAGAGTATGCCATGGACTGGGTCGTTGATGAGCTTGATGAGTTTGATAAGCGTTCCGGAGACAGGTTTACGATTTCTGATGAAAATAAGTCTGTATTGCGTGATATTTATCCCTATTGGAAAGGGCGTACCCTAAAAGATAAAGGCTATGCAGCGTTCCCGGACTCTTCAAGGATGTTTTATGATCTCGGGATAATAAAAACTGAAGGCAATATCACGTCCGGGGATGCACATGTCGCTGTGGATTATGAACTGGTGCTCAGAGACGGGCTGGCGAGTGTACGTGAGAGAGTGCAAAAGGCACAGGCTTCTTTAGTATTGCAGAGCGAAGCTGAGAAAAGGAAAGATGATTTCTATCGCGCAATAATCATAGTGATAGATGCTATTGAGGTGTTTGCCGGGCGATATGCCGGTCTTGCGGAAGAGTTGGCAAAAACAGCAACAAAAGAGCGTGCGGCTGAGCTGATTGAAATAGCACGGATTTGCAAAAAAGTGCCGATGAATCCTGCAGAGACATTTCATGAAGCAGTGCAAAGTATATGGCTAATCCATCTCATTTTGCAAATAGAATCAAACGGTCACTCTCTTTCATATGGCAGGTTCGACCAGTATATCTATCCGTATTATCAACATAGTAAAGCAGCAGGTAAAACAGATGAAGAAGCATGTGAGTTGCTTGAAAATCTTTGGCTGCGGACATATTCTTTGAATAAGATCAGAAGCTGGTCACATACAAGATTTTCTGCCGGCAGTCCTTTGTATCAGAATGTCACGATCGGCGGTCAGACATCAGATGGTAAAGATGCAGTTAATGATGTAAGTCATTTGATACTTAAAACTGTTGCACGGTGCCATTTGCCGCAGCCGAACCTAACTGTCAGATACCATAAAGGGCTCAGTGATGAGTTTATGCGAGAGTGTATACAGGTGATCCGATGCGGGTTTGGTATGCCTGCATTTAATAATGATGAGATAATCATCCCATCGTTTTTGGATATCGGTGTAAAAAAGGAAGATGCATTTAATTACAGTGCGATAGGCTGTGTTGAAGTTGCGGTTCCGGGTAAATGGGGATACCGCCCGACAGGCATGAGTTTTCTGAACTTTCCAAAGACGTTACTTATAGCGTTAAATAATGGTGTGGACATCAAGAGCGGAGAGAGGGTAGCCGAGGGAAGGGGTCATTTCCTCGATATGGAGAGCTTTGATGATGTAATGCGCGTGTGGGATGCGTTTGTGCGAGAGTTCACAGGTCATTCTGTAGTACTCGACTCTTGTGCCGATTTGGTGTTGGAACAGGAAGTACCGGATATATTATGTTCAGCTCTGATAGATGATTGCATCTCACGTGGTAAACATCTCAAAGAGGGCGGTTCTGTATATGACTTTATCAGCGGTCTGCAGGTTGGGATAGCAAATCTCGGAGACTCACTGGCTGCAATAAAAAAGTGTGTGTATGAAGATAAAACCGTCACAAGAGAGGAACTGTGGGACGCATTACTTAACGATTTTGCAGGTACGGAAGGAGCAAGAGTCAGGCAGCAGTTGCTCAAGGCACCAAAATATGGTAATGACGATGATTATGTTGACGATTTACTTGTTACGGCATATGACAGCTATATCGATGAGATAGCTAAGCATAAAAACACTCGCTACGGACGGGGTCCTATAGGTGGAGCTTATTATGCGGGAACATCGTCGATTTCTGCAAATGTTCCACAAGGCGCAGGCACTGTTGCTACTCCGGACGGGCGACATTCCGGTGAACCGCTTGCAGAGGGTTGCTCACCGAGTCGGGGTTCGGATAAAACAGGTCCGACAGGAGTAATGAAGTCCATCTCCAAGTTGCGCACAGATAAGATAACGGGCGGTGTTTTACTGAACCAGAAAATGACTCCAATGATGCTTGCAGACCCAAAGAGTGTTGACAAGCTTATTGCATTATTGAGAGCATTTTTTAATGAACTAAAGGGTTTTCATGTGCAATATAATATAGTGTCAAAGGAGACACTGCTTGATGCGCAAGTGAATCCGGAGAAGCATTCAGACCTGATAGTCCGGGTAGCAGGGTATTCTGCCTTCTTTAATGTGTTATCAAAAGCCACGCAAGACGATATTATCGAAAGAACCGAGCAAGTCTTGTAAGTAAAAGTTAACAATATATGTGTTGAAATTCTCTAACTGATACGCTACTCTTTGAAGAGATTGTCCCGGTTTGCAATACCGTAAGCTTTTAGTTAGAGTTACTTTCGTGAAGAAACATAGTCGGATAGTAAAGCACATGGAGGGAAAACATGATAAAGCGTGTATCTGCAATATTACTTGTAACAACTTTTGTAGTAGTTTTTGCAACAGCATGTAGTGGTGTTGGACCTGAAGAACGCCAACCCGGTGACTCGGCTAAAGCGATGTTCATAACGCAGACGATGACAAATGATGCCCAGGCATTTACAT
>Ga0123356_10005132_pt1 | contig 13414 bp, 17 predicted proteins | sample TergutEmb28metaG_2_FD_92546 | JGI IMG/M metagenome (GOLD analysis project Ga0123356, IMG submission 92546) | Embiratermes neotenicus P3 segment gut microbial communities from Petit-Saut dam, French Guiana - Emb289 P3 | ecosystem: Host-associated > Arthropoda: Insects > Digestive system > Gut ... | reverse complement strand
CACCACAGTATCAAAAAAAATATATTTTTGCCGCCTCAAAACCAACACTCCTCCTTAGCTCAGTTGGTCAGAGCATCTGACTGTTAATCAGAGGGTCCTAGGTTCAAGTCCTAGAGGGGGAGCAAACAAAAAGGGACAGGTAATGCCTGTCTCTTTGCATATAAACTTCATTATGGACTGGTTACAAGCACTTATTTTAGGAATGATTCAAGGCTTAACAGAGTTTTTGCCGGTGAGCAGCAGCGGGCATTTAATTATTGGTAAAGAACTAATTGGCTTGGAAGTTACCGATAATATCGCTTTTGAAACGGTAGTGCACTGCGCCACAGTGTTGAGTACGATAACGATATTGAGAAAAGAGATTGTTGCGCTGTTTCTTAAACTCTTTAAACTTCAGTGGAATCCTGAAACTCAGTATATCGGCATGATTTTGCTTTCCATGATTCCGGTGATGATTGTTGGGTTGTTTTTTAAAAATACTGTAGAACAACTTTTTGGCGAAGGACTAACCTTAGTAGGATCCATGCTAATTGTAACCGCAATACTACTAACCTTTTCTTCTTTAAATTTTAAATTTTTAAACTTTAAATCATTAAATTTCAAGCCAATGGGCTGGGGGAGTGCATTTTTAATGGGTGTTGCACAAGCTATCGCCGTGCTGCCCGGTTTGTCTCGCTCCGGCGCCACCATCGCCACCGGACTGTTGGCCGGCGTGAAAAAAGAGGAAGTCGCAAAATTCTCTTTCTTAATGGTATTGATTCCCATTTTGGGAGAAACCGCGTTGGGCGCCATGAAAGGCGATTTTTCCGCTGCCGTTTCGGGAATCCCCGCAAGTTCATTAGCTATCGGCTTTTTTGCGGCTTATCTTACAGGATGTTTCGCCTGCAAATTTATGATAGAATTAGTGAAACGCACTAATTTACTTTGGTTTGCACTGTATTGTAGCATCGCAGGAATCATTGCATTAATCTATGCTTTATGGTAAAAAAAATGATCCACCAGGCGCGGTTTGAATTGCCTGAACTTAATATCAATTTGGAAGGCGATTTGTTGGTTTTTGATAAACCGTACCAATGTACATCGTTTGATTTGGTGGAAAAAGTGAAAGGGTATATTCGAAGGGGAGAAAAGGAGAAGGGAGAAAAGGAGAAGGGAGAAAAGGAGAAAAGGAAGAAGGTAAAGGTGGGGCATGCGGGGACGTTAGATCCGTTGGCTACCGGCGTAATGATTATCTGTGTGGGCTCGTTTACCAAAAAAATTGATCAATACCAAGCTCAGGAAAAAGAATATACCGGTACTTTTATGTTGGGCGCCACCACTCCCAGCTTTGACTTAGAAAAGCCTGTAGATGAAACGTTTCCGGTTGAGCACATTACCGAAGAAAAAATTTACCGGACAGCGCAATCTTTTGTGGGCGAGCAAGATCAGGTTCCTCCGCACTTTTCTGCTGTTAAGGTAAATGGCAAACGGGCGTATCTGTTGGCGCGGGAAGGCAAAGAGCCCGAAATAAAACCCAAAAAAGTTACCATTTCCGAGTTTGAAATTACAAGAATTGCACTTCCGGAGGTTGATTTTAGAATTGTTTGTTCTAAAGGTACTTACATTCGTTCTATAGCGCGCGATTTTGGGCAGAAGTTAGAGAGCGGCGCGCATTTAACGGTGCTGCGGAGAACACGGGTGGGGGAGTTTAAGGTGGAGGAGGCTATAGGTGTGGTTTTAGTGTGATTCTAAAAGCGCTGTTTTTTGGTTGATATATTCTTATATCGAAAAAATATTATCTTTGCCCCGAAAAAACTGCAAAATATGCTCAAACTTGGTCGGTGTTTCCTGCAAAAACACAAATTATTCGATACGAAAAAACGACAAATATGTATATAAAAAGATTGATAGACAGTGAATTATTAGATTGGAGTAAAGAACGAGATCACAAATCTCTTTTGATTCGTGGTGCAAGGCAGGTAGGGAAATCTTCTTCTGTGAGAAAATTGGCAGAAAATTTCGAGCATTTTGTTGAAGTTAATTTCGAAAGAGATACAATGGTACATGTTTTTTTTGATTCTGATTTGATACCTCAAGAAATTTGTGTAAAACTCTCTGTACAACTGAATAAACCAATTATTCCCGGCAAAACTTTGCTCTTTTTTGATGAAATACAAGCATGTCCGCGCGCTATATCTGCCTTACGTTTTTTCTATGAAGATTACCCTGAATTGCATGTGGTTGCAGCAGGTTCACTTTTGGAGTTTGCATTGGAAGAACTGCCCTCTTTCGGCGTTGGAAGAATTCGATCTATCTATATGTATCCCTTTTCATTTTCCGAATTTATGAATGCGTGTGGCGAAATGCTCTTATGGAACGAAATATGCAAATCTACTCCCGAAAAACCTTTATTTCCCACCTTTCACCAAAAGGCTGTAGAACTATTAAAGCAATTCTTAGTTATTGGTGGAATGCCGGCAGTTGTTTCAAAATTTATTGAAAAACAAGATATTCTTGCCTGTCAAAATATACTTAATGATTTAGTAGATAGTTTAAAAACAGATTTTTCAAAATATAAAAAACGAGTTCCTGAAATGAGAATTTCAACAGCATTTAGGGCAATTGTAGATCAGGCAGGCAGTAAGTTTAATTACTCTAAAGTAGAACAATATAATATTCGACAAGTTAAGGAAAGTATAAGTTTGTTAGAAAAAGCGGGTTTGGTAATTTCAGTAGTACACACATCGGCAGACGGAATACCTTTGGGTGCACAAGTAAATTATAAAAAACAAAAATTTATGCTGTTCGACACCGGCATCTTTCAAAGATTGTTAAAATTACAACTTTCAGATATTCTTTTCAGTGATAATTTCTCGCTTGTAAATAAAGGATCTCTTGCGGAACAAATGGTGGGCTTGGAACTTTTAAAATCTTCACCTTCATACGATCAACTACAACTTTTTTACTGGCATCGAGAATCGAAAAAAAGTTGTGCTGAGGTGGACTTCGTTATCCAAAAAAAAGAAAAAGTCATCCCCATTGAAGTAAAATCAGGAACAAGCGGCAAAATGCAAAGTATGAACCTGTTTCTCAAGGAAAAACAATCAGAATACGGCGTGCGCACCTCGCTTGAGAATTTTGCACAATACGATAAAATAAAGGTTTATCCGTTGTATGCGATAGGGAATTTGGCGAAGTAGTTTTCAAACTTCATTTCTTAAAAATTGTTAATTCGTCAGAAATCCTGTGTAGTTTTTCTCTTGATTTTCGTCTATATATAATAGTTTTTTTAAAATCAAAAAACACAGGAAAAGAATATCTTGACATGTTAAATGATAATCAAGATAATAAATTTGGACTTGTTACTTATGAATACTTTATTGAAATATGCAGGGAGAAAGCCAAAAAAATAGGAGATAATGAGTTTGAAAAATGGGCGAATTATTTAGGAAAAAGATATATAATAAAGAAATAAAAGGAAAATATAATCCATGCGCATACTCCACCTTTCCGACACCCACAACAACGGCATTTTGGATTTCGATGATAACATCCATTATGGTTGCCCCGATTTACTGCGAGCCATTGAACGGATAAAACCTCGTCATCATCTTTTTGGACATATTCATGCAGTTCACGGCATAAAGAAATTGCAAGAAACCACTTTTGTGAATGCTGTTATAGTGAACGAAATGTATGAGCTTGTAAATGAACCTGTTTTGTTGGATATTTAAAATTATTACTGAATCTTATCACTATTTATATACTTTTGCATTTCAAATTTTACCATTATGAATTTCTCCTTTTTACAACGCTCAGAGTCACGGAAATATAATTATAAGGCTCAGGTTTTTACGCCTGAAGATGAACAGCCCACTACTGCTGAAAATTTTGACCCCAATAAATTTGGAGACAAACTAAGAACGAATTGGGAAAGAAGGCGCTACAGCAGCCGAAAGAGCGCAACGAGCAATATGCGTGTGGTGATTTGGCTGGCGTTTATTATATTTGTGTTGGGGTTTTTGGGGTGGAAGTTTTTGTATTAGGATCTCGCAAAGGCGCAAAGGCGCAAAGTTTTTTTTCTCTTTGCGCCTTCGCGTCTTTGCGAGAAACTATTATTCTACCACCTGCACACTCGTCCCATCTTTCAACTTCGTCAACGAAGTAACCGCCACTTTGTCGCCGCTATTAAGCCCGGAAAGCACTTCGTAATTGGCATCTAACCTTCTGCCGAGCACTACTTTTACATAAGAAACGGTGTTATCATCGTTCAAAACAAACACGTAGCGGTCGCCGCTGCCGGGCTGCTTTACAATGGCGTTATCGGGCACCACCACATTGTTGCGGTTGCCCAAGTTGAACATGGCGCGGGCGTACATGCCGGGGCGCACTTTGGCATTGGCATTCGGAATGGTAATTTCCACGGGAAACGTGTGGGTGCGCGCATCCAACGTAGGATAAATCAAACTTACACGACCGGTAATCTCTTCATTACCCAAAATGTCAATTCTAATCTTGGCTTCCATCCCTTTTTTAATGTCATTGTATTGACTTTCAGAAACATTAATTAACAGTTTTACCGGACGGATTTGTTGGATTTGCAAGATTGGGTTTCCGGTGTAGATATCGCCGCTATCGTAATTGCGCATGGTAACCACGCCGCTAATGGGGCTCATCAATTGCGTGTTTTCGGATAAGTAATTGTACGTATTTTGTGCTACATCCAATTGCGTTTTCAAGTTATCCCAATCCGCTTTTGAAACGCCGCCCACTTTGTACAATTCATCCAATCGATTAAAATTTTCTTTCAAATAATCTAACTGAGTTTGAGCCTGGCGCAGTTGAACAGCATCCATTTGCACTAATTTTTGTCCGGCATCAACGAAGTCGCCTACTTCTACAAAGATTTTGTCAATTCTTCCGGGAGGGGCGGTGGGTGCAATGTTGTTGATAGCTTCGGCGCGCACTACAGCGGTGTACTCAAAAAGTTGGGATACGGCTTGTTCGTGTACCTGGGCTACTCTGATTGTAATTGCCTCGTTTTGAGTTGCTTGCTGTGAGTTTTCGGTTTCTTTCTTTAGGTTGCATGCGGTAAGCGTTGCTGCCAATAAGATGAGGGTTAGTACCCTTAGTGTTGTTTTTTTCATATTGATTTTTTTAATTTTTGTTTTTTAATATATCACCTCTTCCGTCATCCAGCGGCAAGCCGCTGTCTGCCACCTTCTCCTCAAAGAGGAGAAGGAATTTCTTCCTCCTTTTCTCCTTTTCTCCCTTCTCCTTTTCTCCCTTCTCCCTTTTATTCCCCAATAATTTTAATTAACGCCCTTTTACTCCGTTTCCCATCAAACTCAAAATAGAAAATCTGCTCCCAAGTCCCAAAATCAAGTTTTCCATTAGTGATGGCGCACACCACCTCGCGCCCCATGATCGTGCGTTTCAGGTGTGCATCAGCATTATCCTCAAAACCATTGTGTTGATATTGGCTATACGGTTTCTCGGGCGCCAATTTTTCCAACCACACTTCATAATCGTGGTGCAAACCCGATTCATCATCGTTAATAAACACGCTGGCAGTAATATGCAGGGCGTTTACCAATACCAAGCCTTCTTTAATGCCGCTTTCATTTATAGCTTGCTGCACATCTCGCGTAATATTTCTCAACCCCCTGCGAGTGGGAAAGTTGAAGTGGAGTTCCTTTCTGTATGATTTCATAATAGTGGTTAGTGGTTAGTGGTTAGTGGTTAGTGGTTAGTGGTTAGTGATTAGTGGTTAGTGATTAGTGGTTAGTGGTTAGTGGTTAGTGGTTAATGGGGTTAATGGGGTTAAGGTTCAATATTCTTTTAATTCTTAATTCTCAATTCTTAATTCTCAATTCTTAATTCTTAATTCTCAATTCTCAATTCTAAAAAACGCTTCCGCCTCCGGAAAGTTGTACTTCTGTTTGGCAACCTCCTGTGGAAACACAAAATACTCAATCTCAGCATGCGAGCGCAATACCCCATCTTTATCCATCAACTCGGCGTATGTAATAGCAGAATTTCCATCTTGAATAACCAATTTTGCGCGAATGGTAATCTCCCCCTGATTCATAAAAACAGGTTTCAAATAAGTGATATTCAAATTTTTGGTAACCCCGCTGGTGCCTAATTTTACAATGAGCACCCAATCAGCAATCTCATCTAACAGTGTGGCTTGTATGCCTCCGTGCAGCATGTTGAGGTAGCCTTCGTACCATTTATCCGGTGTCCATTTGGCGTAAACCCATTCTTCTTCTTCCCAGAAATTGAGTTTTAGCCCAATGGGGTTGGTGGGCGAGCAGCCGAAACAGTGGTAGTCGGCGATGTCGGCGTAGGCGTTGTGGATTTTTCTTTTCATAGTGATTAGTGGTTAGTGGTTAGTGGTTAGTGGTTAGTGATTAGTGGTTAGTGATTAGTGGTTAGTGATTAGTGGTTAGTGGTTAGTGGTTAGTGATTAGTGGTTAGTGGTTAGTGGTTAGTGGGTAGTGATTAGTGGGTAGTGGGTAGTGGGGGGAGGGCGGTTGGATTTGGCGGTTTTGATTGAGGAGGTTATCATTTTGATGATTTCTATTGCGTTGGTATTGATATTTTCAAATTCTTTGGTTGAAATATATTCGGTTTCCATCATTAATTCGAGCCAATATATGGTTTCGTTTATTTCTTTTTGTGCGATAGCCATTTTATGAATAAAATCGGCTATGCTTTCCGAATGTTCTGCTTCTCGCACCATTGCACCAACCGATGTACCACTTCGCAAAACCTGTTTTGACAAAATAAACTCTTTCTTTTCTTCACATAAATACTTGTAAAGATTTACTACCCTTACAGCAAACTTAAAACTTTTCTCTTTCAATACCCCTTTTTTCATCATTTCTAATATATATATAAGTATTTTAACCACTAATCACTAACCACTAATCACTAACCACTAATCACTAACCACTAACCACTAACCACTAATCACTAACCACTAACCACTAATCACTAACCACTAATCACTAACCACTAACCACTATTTCCCCAGTACATACTCCAATTCTGCCTGCGCCACAAGATAGTCGTAAATAGATTGATAGTATAGTAACTGCGAGCGTAGCAGCGCCAACTCGGCCGTGTTAAGGTCAAGCCATGTGGTCATCCCTACTTCATATTGTTTTTGGGCGATGCTGAATGCGCGGGTAGCCATATTCACACTTTCGGTACCTGATTCAAAATCGGCAAGCGCTTTATCAATGTTGCTCAAATTGCTTGATATGGCTAACTGAAATTGCCGTTCCACATCTAGGCGTCTGTCATTCATATTTTGAATATCATTCTTAATCTGTTTGGTTTTGTAGGTGGTGGTTGCCCACGAAACAATAGGAATTTGCAAAGAAATCCCCAATACCGAATAAGGAAACCAATTGAATTGATTAAAAGGAATATCATTCCCCATCGTCATATATTGATAACTTCCCGCTAATGCTAACATGGGGTATGCGCCGGAAAGTACAGCCTTGCGCGAACGCTCCAACAACTGAATGGTCATGTCCATTTGTTTCAAATTGGTATTACTTTCTAAAGATAACGAGCTCATCTCCGGAAGTTTCGCCATTTCCATCTCAAGTTCAAAATCTTTCAATTCCCCAGTAAAGATCAGCGCTTCGTTAACATCTACGCCCATATGAATTTTAAGTGCTATCTGACTTATACCTATTGCATTAAAGGCAGCATTGATACTGGGTTTTGCGTTTTGCACCTGTACATCGGCGCGTAATTTTTCAAACTCAGAAACCAAACCCTGATTGTATTTATCGGTAATAAATTTGGCATTATCTTCTATGTTTTTATAATTCTCCATCAATGCGTTGTACGATTCTTGCATCAGAAGTACGCGATAATACGCTTTTTTTACATTATTTACGAGTACAATTTTTGATGCGCGTGCCTGTTCTACTGCCAGTTCAATATCCATGGAAGTGAGTTTTATCACGTTCCATAGCGCCGGTGCAATAATGGGCAAGGTTAAATTGGCGGAAAGTACCATATTGTTAAAGGTTCCTACTTCAATTTCCATGTTTTGTCCCATAAAATCCATGACCATTTTTTGCTTTTGTAACGTCCGTTGATACGATGCCGCGCCGGTTACGTTGGGGAATAAGTTTACAATTTGTTCTTTTTTGTAATACTTTTTAGTTTCGATAGTTCTGCCTGCAATGCGCATGGTGGGGCTTTCGTTCAGGGCAATTTCGATGGCTTGCGGCAAGGTAATGCGGAGGGAATCGGGCTGGTTTTGCGCGAAACAAGGAAGGGTAAGCAGGCACAGGGTTAATAGGGTTAGTTTTTTCATGTGAGTATAATTTTATAAATTCTGGAATTACAGTATATTTTTTTTGTTCAAATTTTGGCACCACGCCGCAGGCGTGAAATGTGAATAACCCCGTGCAAGGCGATAGCCGCAGCTCGGGGTGAAACGATGTAACACGCTAATCCTGTGCTCCGTAGGAGCACAACATAAAGCAGACAGATGTTGAACTCCTACGGAGTTCTGGTATTGATGGCGGTTTTCTCTACCCCGAGCTGCGCCTACGGCTTGCACGGGGTTATTCATATTCGCCTCCTTCGGAGGCTTTTTCTGATAAACTATTTTGTTCGACCTCGTCAGTCTTCTTAGTTTATCAGAACGACCAATTCCCGTTGGATTTACCCCGAGTTTACCTTCCGGAACAGAAATATTCAACTTCTCAAAATATGACACCCAATAAGGCAATACTTCATCTGCCCCCTCTTTCTTAAAACTCATATCAGAAGTCTCAAAAAACTGAAAATCCCCACTCGCATAAGTGTATGCATCATACACCAACTCACTGCAATAATAGAGGTCGTTCTCAAAATCGAAAGCATAATCATATCCTTTTCCAAGATGATCGCAGGCTCTACTAAGGGCGTTGTTTGCGTATTTTTTATATGCTGATTTTAAACTGCCTACATACAAAACGCCGTTCTGATTTTCATCTTTAAATACTTGTAAACTTGTGTAAACCACCCCTTTTTCAGGAGCCGCTTCCACCACAAAAATGCCGGAATCGGTTACGTTAATGATGCCGACATGTGAAAAATTCAATGCTTTATTTTCCGATTTTGTAACTTCAACGATTGATTTTTCAAAATCGCTGGTTTCGGAAGATACGAAGATTAAATCGCCGGAATTAAATTTCGAGGTGCACATATTAAATAAGAAAAGCGCTCCAAATAAGAGAAATATTAGTTTTCCGGAAGTACGTTTTTTATTTTTCATTTTGTTAAATGATCAATTAATAAGTATTCTTCTACAAGTTTGTGATATTCAGTTGTATAACCATCATCTCTTATAACTAACCTGTCTTTTTCGCAAACCGTATTTTTTCTTTCAAACATCGTTAATATTCTATTCGCTTTTTTTGTAGGTGTGGGGCAAATCCACGTTTTCTTTGTAACATATAAATGTTTTTCTAATGCTAATTTTCCTAATTTTTCTGCCATTCCCGAGGGGAGGATTACTCCGAAACGTCCATTTTCCGAAAGTAACATATTTACGGCGTCTATGAGGTCTTCTAAAGGTAAGCTGTCGTTGTGCTTGGAAATATTTCTATTTGTTTCCGGAGATTTTAGGCTGTTTTCAAAAAAAGGTGGGTTGCTTATTATGACGTCAAATTTTTGTGTTGTTTTTTGGGCAAAATCTTGCACATTTTCGTGAATAAATTGCACTTGGTCTTTCCAGGGAAAGTTTTCTGCATTTTTTTGTGCCTCATTTACCGAGTTTTCGTCCATATCAATCCCTGTAATGTGCGCTTTTGTTTTTTGGGCGAGCATGAATGAGATGACTCCGCAACCGCAACCAATATCCAAAATGGTAGCACAATCCTCCGGAACAGGCATCCACGCGCCAAGCAATACGGCATCAGTACCCACTTTCATGGTGCTTTGCTGGTCGGTAAGGGAGAAGTATTTGAAGTGGAACATAATAGTGATTAGTGGTTAGTGGTTAACGGTTAGTGGTTAATAATTCTTTTAATTCTCAATTCTCAATTCTCTTTGCCGAGGATTCCGTAGAAGAGGAGGTCTGCTACTTTTCGTAAGAGGAGTGCAGTGTCGGGGTAGTGTTTCCGTATTACTTCGTTTTTGTATGATGCAATGGCGTAGTTTATAAATCGTTGCAAAAAGTCTATGTCTAAGTTGGCGCGGATGTCGCCGTTTTTTTGCGCTTCGGTGAAAAAGGTGTGAATCCACTCTTCCATGTATTCTTTCTTGCATTCGTAATGCTCTCGCACTTCAGTGAAAGAAGGGTCGTGGATATCGGCCAAAAACTCGGGGGTCATTTGCTCTAACTGGGCGATGTTGTACCTTGTAATTTGGATCAGCTTTTCGGGAAAGGGCAAGGCGCTGTTGACTACGGCAAAAATTTCGTGCAAATTTTCCGCGCGAATTTGTTCCAATAGTTTAATCAACAGATCGGTTTTGTTTTCATAATACACATAAAACGTACGCCGGCTGATGTCTGCTTTATTGCAAATGTCCTCAATGCTAATACGTTTGAAGCCATGCTTAAAGAACAATTCTTTTGCGGCTTCTAAAATTTCGATAGGAATATCTTTTTTTGCCATAACTTTACAAAATGGGCGCGAAAATAACATTTTTTATATACAAATACACTTTTTGTGTAAATATTCTCGCGAAGGCGCGAAGGCGCAAAGGGGTTATAATTTTTTTCTTTGCGCCTTTGCGCCTTTGCGAGAAAAATCAAAAAAATCATGTTAATTCGCCAACTTAATTTTAATTAAAATATGTTCGAATACAACACCTCGCGTAACCACCTTGAAATAAAGGAGTACGGGCGCAATGTGCAAAAAATGATTGAGTACGCCATTACCATTAAAGACCGTAAAAAGCGCACCGAAACTGCCAAAGCGATCATCCGTGTTATGGCGGAGATTCATCCGGATACCAAAGAAAACAACAACCAAGCCGATCCGCACAATCAATCTATGGATTATTGGCGGAAGTTGTGGGATCATCTTTTTATCATTTCCAATTACAGATTAGATGTGGATGCTCCTTTTCCGAAGCCCACGCCTGAAGAAAGAACAACGAAAAACATACAGCATCAATATGTTAAATCGAAAATAAGTTTTCGTACTTATGGGCGAAATATGGAAGCTATTATCAAAAAAGTAGCGCAATATCCCATGCCGCAACGGGAAGCGATGGGCAAAATTTTAGCCAATCATTTAAAGAAACTCTATCTTCTTTACAATCGTAATGCTGTAAGCGATGAATTGATTCTCAATCAATTGAAAGATCTTTCGGAGGGTAAGATTGTGCTGTCTGAAGATTTTCAACTCTTTTCTACGAAAGAGATTATGAAGAACAATGGGGGCACGCAGTATCTACCCAATGGCGGCGCTAAGAAAACGGGGAGGAAGAAGAAGAGGAAACGGAAACCGGTTAATGCGAGTTAAGAGAAAGATATAAGTTCTCGCAAAGACGCGAAGGCGCAAAGAATCTATAAAAACTTTGCGCCTTTGCGTCTTTGCGAGAGTAATTACTACATTAAAAAAGCACCGTACACCAATTAAACTTATCCTCTACCTCCCCATACTGAATCCCCGTCAAGCGCGCATACAGCTTTTTGCTCCACGGGCCTGCTTCTCCATCTTTAGAGTATTGATGAACAGCGCCGGTATCTCTATCCTGAATCATTCCGATGGGAGAAATTACGGCGGCAGTTCCGCAGGCGCCGGCCTCTTCAAATGTAGCTAATTCTTCAAGAGCCACGTGGCGGCGTTCTACAATCAATCCCATATCGGCAGCCAATTCGCGCAACGACATGTTGGTAATGGAAGGAAGAATCGTTTCCGAATCGGGCGTAATATATTTCCCGTCTCTGATGCCATAGAAATTGGCGGGACCCGCTTCATCAATATATTGTTTGGTTTTAGCATCTGCAAAAATGGCGGTTGCAAAACCTTCTTTATGAGCACGTTGACCTGCGCGCAAGCTGGCGGCGTAGTTTCCGCCTACTTTAATGCTGCCGGTTCCTTGCGGTGCGGCGCGGTCGAAATCGCGAATCAATTGCATTTTTACCGGTTTAAATCCTTCTTTAAAATAAGGACCTACGGGCGTTACAAAAATCATAAACAAATATTCATCTGCCGGACTCACGCCTACTTTTGCGCCGGAGCCGATGAGCAACGGGCGCAAATACAAAGAGCCGCCCGTGCCGTAAGGAGGAATATATTCCTGATTTAATTCCACTGCTTTACGAATCCCTTCTTCAAAAATTTCTTTGGGAACCCGCTGCATAAGAATACCATCTGCAGATCTTTGCAGGCGCAGCCAGTTCTCTTCCCAGCGAAACAAACGCACTTTATTATCTTTTCCTCTGTATGCTTTCATGCCCTCAAAGGCTTCCTGACCGTAGTGCAGGCAAGTGGCAGCAATATGAAGCTCAATCGTTTCAGAGGTACTCACTTCGAGGGGACCCCATTTACCGTCTTTGAAATAACAACGAATATTATAATCCGTTTTTACATACCCGAAAGTCAGGTTTTTCCAGTCAATGTTTTTCATAGAATACTTTTTAGAAATTTTGGGCGAAAATAGAAATTTTATTTGGATTTGTGTGGGCTTTGCAAAATCGGTTAAATTTTCTTTGCATTACACGAAAACAACCCAACACCGAAGGTGTTCAATGTGAATAACCCCGTGCAAGGCGATAGCCGCAGCTCGGGGTAAGCGATGTAACGTGCTAACTCTGTGCTCCGTAGGAGCACAACATGAGGCAGACAGATGTTGAACTCCTACGGAGTTCGGAAGGATGGGTTGGGCGTTTCGTACCCCGAGCTGCGGCTATCGCCTTGCACGGGGTTATTCACATTGAACACCTTCGGTGTTGTGGTAATCGAACTTGCATTTGTGAATAAAAATATGCTTGCTACTCTGTAAAATTTTTGTCTTCTTTGTGTCTCTGTGATGTTTATTATTTCCTAATTTCGCACCATAAAAAAATTTACATATTAACCCGAATTAACCTTAGCATAATGAGAACAACCTTAATAACTTTAACCCTCCTGCTTTCTTTCTGTTTACAGGCACAGGAAATCAAGTGGCAGGAAGAAGCCAAGCTCACCTATATCTATGAAATTACAAATAGTGAAGCAGAACAGTTTGTAAGATTTTCACCCAAAGACAGCTTGTTAATCAAAAAGATGCTGCACACGCCGCGTGGCGCTTTTTCAGGACAATGGAAAGAGAAGCCGCAACAGGGGCATTTTATTTTGGTTGAAATAGAGCAAGGTAGGGTAAATTATCGCTATGCCTCTGTCGTTCCCTTTCAAGTTTTTATGTTTCAGGAATATGATGCTTTTACTTTGCAGATCGTAGATCATAATGAAAACCT
>Ga0123356_10005131_pt1 | contig 13414 bp, 14 predicted proteins | sample TergutEmb28metaG_2_FD_92546 | JGI IMG/M metagenome (GOLD analysis project Ga0123356, IMG submission 92546) | Embiratermes neotenicus P3 segment gut microbial communities from Petit-Saut dam, French Guiana - Emb289 P3 | ecosystem: Host-associated > Arthropoda: Insects > Digestive system > Gut ... | reverse complement strand
TTGATTTCGTCGTTTTTGACTTCTACCACAGTAGACGGCGGGCTGCCGCCAGCAGCGCCTGCCACCACAAAGTCAACTTCTGGCAGCTGGTTCGCCACTTCACTATGATCCAGCGCCGGCTCTTCGCCAGAGCGGTTAGCGCTAGTTACAATCAAAGGCCCTACAGCTGATATCAACTCACTTAGCCACCCCGTCAGCGACTGCTCTCCTGGCGCCCCCGGTACCCGAATCCCAATCGTATCAAATTGGTCAAAATACTCGTTCTTCCAAGTTTCATTTTTCGGCAGAACCACAGTTAGTTCTCCCGGCAAGTACTTCTTCACGAAGCCCTCGGCAAACTCCGTCTTTTGCGCAAACTGCCAAATATCATCAACCCCGGCCAACATCAACGCATACGGCTTATTGCCCCGCCCGCCCTTGATTTTGTTTAGCTTGGCAATAGCCCGCATGTCGTCAAACTTCACCGCCAAGCCATAAATCGTCTCCGTCGGCACCGCCACCACCGCCCCACGTTTCACCTCCGCCACAATCTCCTCAATCTGCTCCTGCTGATAAATCTTCATACACTACATCATACCACACCCCTCAAACCCCACGGGTCCGACCCTTGAGGTTTTTGCACACTCACCTCTGAAATCCCACGGGTCCGACCCTTGGGGTATGTTCTGTATTTTGTAAGAAAACAAAGAAAAACCGGCTCGTGGTCAACCGGTTCTCCGTTTTCTCACAAACAAGTCTCTCATTTGTGAAGTTCTATAATTCTCGCATTAGAATCTTGAACTACCGCTATTATATATCAAGGTCGTCTAAATCTGCAAGGTCTTTTCTGGTTTTTTCTGCCAAATCGCTAGCGTTTTCCACAGATTCCTCTGTTGGCTCTTCCACAGATTCCTCCACAGGCTCTTCTGGCTCTGTTGGCTCCTCTGTAGGTTGCTCACTAGTGATGTCAACATCTTCATCAGCAGGTAATTCTGCTGCCTTTGCTTCTGCCTTGGCTGGGCGGTCCTCGCGTCGCTCGCTCTCTGGTTTGTCAATATCCACAATTTTCAGATTATATCGTGCGTCGTTTTTCGACCCCAAAGCCCGCAGTAGGTTTCGCAAAGATTGCGCCGTCGCGCCTCGCTTGCCAATCACTCGACCGATGTCCTCTGGGTCCACAGTTAGTCGTAGTAGCACGCCCATTTCGTCAGTCGTACGCTCAATAACTACAGCCTCTGGTTTGTTTACTAGTTGTTTTACGATGTACTCGATGAATTGTTCGTCAATCGTCGCCATTTTCAGTCTCCTTATAGTTAATTCTTAATCAGTATATCACAATTCTATTCAGCTGGTTTTTCTTCCGTATTTTCTGCAGGCGCTTCCACAGCTTCATCTGTTGCCGTTTCAGTAGGGCTTTCCTCGGCCTTTGGCTCTTCTGCGCTTTCGTTCACTGCTTCTTGCTCACCGCCTACTTCTGCCTGCTCACTGCTACCTGCAGTTGCTACCTGCTCCTCTTTCGGTCGATTCTTGCGCAGCTTATCCGCAAAACGGATCTTGCCTTGCTTCTTGTTGTCTGGCTTCACTAGCCATTTGGGCAGTTTCACCTTGTTTTCCGCCAAAAGTTTCACCACTCGCGGTGTTGGTTGCGCTCCAACAGAGAGGTATTTTTTTATAACCTCAACATCTAAATTATTTTCCTTAGTATGCGGGTTGTACGAACCCACAAACGCCACCACTTTGCCACTGGTAGGCGAAAGTTGGGCTTCCTGCACGATGACACGATACATAGGGTAGCCCTTACGGCCCTGCCGTTGCAAACGAATTGCTAACAAATTTTTCTCCTTAAAAAAGTTAAAATATGACGAATAACTTAACACCATTATACCACAGTAAAGATAAAAAAGTAAAGACTCTTTATGCAAAGAGTAAGGGGGCCCGAAGGCCCCTTTACCACAACATTTTTTACCTTTTTCCGAATACAACATGTCCCTGACGAGACCTTGATGAGTAATAGGCCTCGAAGTGTCCTTCATTCATCGAATGTCCTTCGATATTAAAGGAAGATCCAGAGCCGCATTCATGCTCGATGGAGTTGATTACCGTTGGGACAAAACGCCCCTTATACCCCCATTCTTGCTCTTGCTCGTCCCATTCCTCAATCTCAAACTCGATCAAGATATTGATGCCCCTATCGTACGCGTACTTTACTGCGTCAAAGAGCATATCCCTGGACGGTCCGTCGATGATCCTGTACTTAGTGTTGCGTTTAAAAGTGCTAGTCGAAGTATTCATCCGAATACCCCTTTCTACTATCGCCAATGCCAGGCGTGGCCTCTATTCAGCCCCATACGGAAACTGCGCAGTCGTCACTATGACGACACTCTCATTATAGCACAACTTTCTTAAAAAGTCAATATCAATATCATTTTATTAAAACTCACGGGTCCGACCCGGTGCACTTTTCGTTCACCACCTCTGGAATTTTACGGGTCCGACCCGTGGAAATCTTCTTGGCTCCCAGGTATCGGCCTACCAAGATTCTCCCAGGCATCGCTACGGCTTCGCCTCCGCTCCTCCGTTCGTTTGTTTCCTCCTCCCAGGCATCGCTCCACTGCGTTCCGCTCTTCCGTTCGTTCGCAAAAGAAAATGCTGCGCGCTTTCTTTTGCTCACTTCACTCCACCGAACTGTTTTTCGCTTCGCGAAAAAATCCAGTTCGGGCCTGGAGAGGGGCTACATAATAAAAAACATTTAACCAAACAGGTTAAATATTTTTTATGGTGGCTCCTCCCAGGCTCGAACTGGGGACACAAGGCTCTTCAGGCCTCTGCTCTACCAACTGAGCTAAAGAGCCACACCAGAACATTTTACCAGATACTAGAAAGCCCCGCAAGTAAACGGGGGCTTATCTCTAGTCTATTTTGCCCGTTTGCTTGTTCCAGAGTTTACTGTAAATGCCTTTTTTCTTCAGTAGTGCTTTATGACTGCCATCTTCAACTATCTTGCCGTGTTCGAGCACTATAATCCTGTCTAGTTCCGCCACGGTGGAAAGTCTATGTGCCACCACAATAGAAGTCCGGTTTTTCATCAAAGTCTTCATTGCTTCCTGGATCAGCTTCTCACTTTCGGTGTCAAGGCTAGCAGTAGCCTCGTCTAGAATCAAAATCGGCGCGTTTTTCAAGATTGCCCGGGCAATCGCCACCCGCTGACGCTGCCCACCACTCAGTTTCACCCCGCGCTCACCCGTTAGGGTGTCCAGACCATCAGGGAGGTTTTTAATAAACTCCCAAGCGTTGGCTTGGTTCGCCGCTTTGATAATCTCAGAACGCGTCGCCTTTGGCTTACCATACGCAATGTTGTCCGCGATTGAGCGGTGAAAAAGCGTGGTTTCCTGCGGCACATAGGCTATATTCTCACGCAGGCTTTCCTGAGTTACCAGCCCTACATTCTGCCCATCAATAGTAATGGCGCCCTCTTGCACATCTGCAAATCGTAGTAGCAACTTCGTTAACGTTGTCTTGCCAGAGCCGCTGCGCCCCACCAAACCAACTCTTTGCCCCGCTGGAATGTGTAAATTCAGATGTTCAAACACTTGCTCACTACCATCCAAATGTTTAAAGTTCACATCCGTAAGCTCCACTTTTCCCTCAACATCTACCAAGGCTTCGGCGCTCTCCACATCTTCAACTTCGTTTTCTAGATCTAGGATCTTTGTCATTTCGTAGGCATCACCAAAAGACCTATTGTACTCACGAAAGATATGACCCACACTCCATAATTCATTGACAATAGTAGTCGTGTAAGTGAAGATCAAAACTAGTGTGGCAATCGGAATTCCAAACCAACTAGGCCCGCCTACCAAGAACACCACAGACAAAGCAATAATGCAAGTTACCACCAAAGAAAACGCCGCGTCACGAGCAATAAAGGCTCGCATTAAGTTAAGCGATGCGTCAACTACTTTCTGGCTTCGGGTAGCAAAGCCTTTTTGTTCATACTTTTCCTTGGCATAACTTTTGACAGCCAATATATTGGTGACAGCATCAGACAGCCGGCCACTGCGCTTATTTTCAGCATCTGCCTCTTTCTTATTTAGCTCGCCTAGTTTCCTGAAAGACAAATAGGCAATTACTGTATAGATAGCTACAAAAGCCAGCAAACAAACGACGTAAAGTGGGACTTCTTGCCACAAGATAACAGCAACGTAAACAATAGCCAAAATAAATGGCAACAAGGTCCATATAACCATTTCTGATAAACGACCATAGGCACCGACGAATTTCCCTGCTTGACTGACCAGCGAACCGCCAAACCTGTCGTTATGAAAACCCATCGACTGCTTGGACAAAGCCTCAAAACATTTGTTTGCCAAGCCATACTGCACTCTGGCTTCCATTTTCCACGCAAAGTAAAGCCGCAGTTCGCCCAACAGCACCGAGCCAATCAAATAACTAGCAACCAGGATGATGATATACGGCGTCATTGCTTCCCAGAGTTGATCCTGGGGAATGTCCCCAGTCGCAACATGCTGAATAATCTGCGCCACGATATACGGCACCAAAGCAACCCGAGAGAAGATCACGATTGGGGTCGTCAAAACAGCACCAAGGGCCAGCAACTTGTGCTGCTTCATTTCTTGCCAGAAATATTGCATGGTGCGCAAGGTCGTCGACTTAATCTTATTTTTACTCATAACATAACCTCATTATTTTATTCTATAATATTATTAGGAGTTGTGCAAACTTTTTTCTTGTATGTATGTTGTATCTCTTACAACGTTCTATTCAGTTTTGGCCTCTTCGGCGGGTTTTTCACCTTCGGCTGGAGTCTCACCCTCAGCTGGAGTTTCGCTTTCACCCTCTGGAACAGCAGCTTCTTCAGCTGGGGCTTCGGCAGCCTTCCTGGCTTCTTCTGCTTCTCTGGCAGCCTTTTCGGCGGCTTCCGCCTTGGCGGCGGCAATGGCTGGGTCTTCGACGTTGGCAATCGCCAGGTTCATGTCTTCTTCGGTCATTTCCACGCCATCTGGTACCTTTACATCCTTCAAGGTCAACTTGTCGCCGTGTTTTTCTAGTCCGAGGGCAGAAACTTCAATCTTTTCTGGCAGGTCCGCTGTCTTGGCCCTCACTTCTAGTTCCATCATCACTTGGACAATCTCTAGACCAGCCTTTTGCGCAAGCGATTCTTCCCCGCCCACGATCACCACCGGCACCTCTGTCGTCACAACCTGGTCGGCACTTACCGCTTGGAAGGAAATATGGCTGATGCGGTTCTTCACGTAGTCCATGTCTATACTCTTGATGATAGCCGTCTGTTTCTCACCCTCAATGTCCAGCTCTACCGGTGTATGCGTGCCCGCCACCCGAACCATCCGCACCAGTGGCAAATATTCTACTTGCACGTTTACTGGTGCAAAATCCCGGCCATACACCACCGCCGGCACTAATTCATCTTCGCGCAAAGTCGCGACTTTCTTACCCGTCACTTCCCGCTTTTTCACACTTAAAACAACCTTGTCTGACATTTTCAACTCCTGATTTTCTTAACTTGTAAACATCATATCATACATCTTTCAATCTGTAAAACTTTCATTATAGGGAAACTCTAGCCGTGTTTCGACGAACCTGTTCGCAAGGGCTACGAGCGCGCCAAATCGCGTTCGGTGAGGCCGATGTTTCGAGGCCGAGCGTCCTTGCGGGCAGGTTCGGCGGAAAAAACGGCGGTTGAGGATAATTTTATAAGCACGTTATGCTATAATACTTACCATGATCCCAGGAGTAGATTTGACGACGGTTTTAACCATCATGGGCTACGGCGTAGCCCTGATAATATTCGCCGAAACCGGCCTGATGGTGGGGTTTTTCCTGCCTGGCGACACCCTGCTCTTCACCGCCGGCGCTTTGGCAGGTATCGGCCAGCTAGACGTCAACATTTGGTTGATGGCAGGTTTGTTCTTTGTGGCAGCCATATTAGGCAATTCCACTGGGTACTTAATTGGCAAACACGGTGGTCGCAAACTATTTCGCAAGCCAGACAACAAGATTTTCAAGCACAAGTACTTGGAGAGCGCCGAGAAATTCTACGAAAAACACGGCACCAAAGCTGTTATCCTCGCACAGTTCGTGCCTATCATCCGCACCTTCAACCCCATCGTCACTGGTATCGGCAAAATGCACTATGTTAAATTCATTTCTTTTAACATCATCGGCGCTTTCTTCTGGGCGTTCTGCATCACCATCGCCGGCTTCTACTTCGGTCAGCTCATCCCCGCCGCTATGGTCGACATTTATCTGCTCCCCATCATCGCTACGATCCTCTTTGTTTCCCTGTTACCCGCCATTATTCATGTACTCGGCAGCCCCCAAAAACGCACTGCTATCATCACCAAAGTTAAATCGATTTTTCAAAAAGCTCCCAAGGAATAACTGTTCCTACCGTCGTTTCGGGCTCTTTTTCTTCGAAGAAAAACTGACTTTTTGTTTGCGATAATTGCGCTTTTTGCTTGCCCCACTTTTCACACTATAACGTGCTTTCACAGGAGTTTTCACAATCATAATCAGCATCGCCGTTGCCGCTAGGATCACAGCCAACCCGCCCCACCACATTACGTCTTTCAGCGTTACTACAGTGTCACCAATCCGGAAAAGCCCCGTGTTTGGCACATTCGGAACTCGCCCTATAAAGGTAAATCCGCCGATTTTGGTGCTACATAACCTATGCACGCAAACCGTCACGTCCTGTGGTCCGGTTTTGTTAGGGTTTTTCTTCACTATACAGATAATCTGCTTACCATCAGCACTAACAAATACGATCTTACACTCCTCGCCACCAACAGTCACGGTTGTATCACCCTCACCATCCGAAAAATTCTCGCCATCAATTATAATCTCGGTGTCTTTATCATTATCACCAAACGCGTTCTTACCGTCATTGGGTGGTAAATCACAAAGCGTACCTACATTATGAACACAATCTACCGTTGGTCCATCGCTGACAAAATCCACTCTCACCTCGCCCTCTACCATTGCAGGGAAAATTCCATCCGGATTGTGCATTGTTTCGCCCACTACTACCAGAGTATAGGATCCGCTCGGCAAGCCTACCGGCATATTCACAGACCCACTCAGCGTCCCGTCATTCGCCACTTCTACATTACCGACGAGCTTCACGCTACTTCCACCCCTGATCAAATACACACCTTCAACTGGTCCCGGCTTAATGTTAATTGTATAACCACCTATATCCACCGTCTGGCCAACAACAGCCGGAGCAGTAGGGTTAACTTCAGGATACTGTGCTGCAACAGTAACGCTCAAAACAACGTCGCCTGGTGCTGCCTCGGCGGGGGGTGGCGCCGCAAACGACAGCCATCCTAGCAAGCCCATGACAAAAGCACAGACTGCAATTTTAATAGTTAGTATAGATTTTTGTTGAAATGTGGTGGATTTCATTGTGGTGGACCTTTCGCTCCCCTATTACAGGGGCAATTTTATTATTTTGTAAGTTTACTTTGTTTACTTTTTCTTACACTCTTCACGATTATAACAACAATCAGAGCAATAATCAAGCAAAAAACTGTGGAAAACGTTACAATTAGCCAGATTGGCGCCACCAAAACCAATTTTGTCTCGTCAACCGGCACTTGGCCCAAATAACTAACTTTGTTTGTTACGTTAAATAGCCCCATAAAAGGTGTTTCTTCCCACTTCTGTGTTATCTCGCGCGTGGTCTCTGGCAAAACCGGCTTGTCACTGGTGTTATTATACAATTCCGCCCCAAACAAGCTCGTCACTGTGTAGGTCTGATGCACTGTGAAATCTACATTGCCAGTGTTTTGCACCACGGTCGAAGAGCTAACCTTCTCATCCGTCCACCAATTTTGTGTGAAGTCAATAAACTCGCCTGTCGAGCGCGTTTCGCCACCCAGGTTCACAAACACTAGCATGCCCACACGGCTGATCGTCTGGATGCCCATACCACTGGAAACTTCGCCCTTTGGTATGGTCTCAGCAAACAATACTGCATACTGCCCACCGCTCGGGCAGTCAGCTGGGATAGCAATGTGGTAAGGCACCTCAATATTCTCACCTGGCCCTAGATCTTTGTATTCACCCTGCCCAAAACTAATCCATTTAGCCAGCTGGCTATAGGCACCCTCTTCGCCAAATATCGGGTCATAAGTCATATCTTGCACCCCGTAAGCATTAGCATAAACCTTGAAGCTAAATGCTTCAGAACCAATGTTGCTCACTTTGAATTTGCCATCGTGAGACTCCTCGCACCCGAGGTTCAGCCGCTCGTTTACCGGGCTAATCTGAATCCACGCCGTCGGCTTGGCTGTGTCTTCCTCCGCCGTCGCCGGCAAGAAAGGAATCACCGCCAGGGCAAACGCCGCCAGCACCAACCCGCTCACTTTAATAATACCTATTCGTTTCATACTGTTCCCTCCTCACTTTATAAAATTATACCAAACTTCACCTTAACTATTCAACCTCTTCTGCCGTTTATGATACTCGCGGATTTTCAAAACCAACGCCCAGATCAACAACAGCAGTATGCCAATTACTATAATCACAAACCACAACGGCACGACCAACACTAATTTTTCAAATTTCTCAGTATTTCCCAAGACATCAATCTCTTCACTCACCCTAAACACCCCTATCGCCGGCGATCCGTCCCAGTGCTGGGTGATTTCTGTTTGTGTTTCAGGCATAATCATAGTGGTCTTGTCATTCTCGTATGCAAGCACCCCATTAAAGGCATCGTACATGGTAATATGGCTTTTAATTTGGAAATTGACGTTACCATCATTTTTATATGTTGTTTTTGCCGTGATGCCGTTTTCTCCGTCAAAAATAATCATCGGCACATCCCAGCTCAAAATCTTTCCACCCCTCACGACACCTTCACCATCCATATTCAGCAAAAACAACCAAGCAAAGTTCGACGTGGTTTGAGTCACATAGCCACTGACCTCCTTTTCTGTATTGTCTGACCCGACTGTATGAAATTTCAAAGCCGCCGTTTGCGAACCGCCCAAAGTCCAGTTTCTCGGCACAGTAATTGTCCAATTCACGTCGATGCTCCCTTGGGCGGGTACAGTATATACTTCTTTTTCCAGCGAAAGCCACTTCGACACCTCGGTCAAAGTACCTTCGGTAAAGAAGTCATACACACCATTTTCTGCCACCGAAAAAGGCACCGCCCAAACTTTTACTTCTTTCACCTCGTTAAAACTATTAGTTACTTCGATCTTTCCGGTTAGCACATCCCCCGCTTTCACATCGTTGTAAGATGTTCTGCCAGGACCAGTCACCAGTACCTTGTCGCTGATCTGATATTCTCCTTCTACAGCGCTTGTAGTAGGGACCGCCAAAGCTATCACCCCTGCCAACAGTACCAATATCCCACCAACCACCAAACCAAGCCTTTTCATTGACCCCTCCTTCATTTGCGCTAATTATATCACAAACCACTCTACTTCAACAACTTTTTGCTACCAACCATGACAAAAAATGCCCTCCTTCAATAGAGGGCATTTTCTAGAGTTTACCCGTTAATGGCTTAGCGATTTACCATTAAGGATTCGCTGTGAACGTCACTGAGATGGTGTTCGTATACGTACCAGGCTCAGTGGTTGGTGCATAGTCAACCCAACCAGAAGCCCCATTGATAGAAACCGTGAATACCCCTGGGGCACCAGTAGCAATTGTGCCAATAGAAGCAGATACTACACCGTACACTGCACCGCTGTTAGCTGCACCTAACGCCTGAGCAGTAGTACCATCAGATGTTGATGAAATACCAGTGCTAATGACATAAGAGCCAGTATAAGTACCGGGCGCTAACTGATACTTCACACCGTAACCACCTCCAACCGGGATTGTTGCCGTTTTGGCTACAATTGTTGGGATGGACTTAGTCGCATCAGCAGGCAGGGGACTAGCTGTACCATCATCGTTGGCAGTTATTGGGTTGTCGCTAGTACCAAGGGTTTTGTTGGCCAAGTTAAACTTGGATCCGTCCTTGTCGGCGATAGTAACTGTGTACCCATTACCATTGTTACCACCACCCGTACAATCTGCATCTATACATGTGCCCGGATCATTGTCTGCCATAACCTGCACCGACAATATTACATCGCCCGCGAATGAAGCTAATGGCAACGCCGCTACACCTAAAACGCCCAAAGCAGCTGCACCTGTTAATATTTTTGATATTTTTGTCATTGTCTTTTTCCTTCCCGTTCTCCACCACGATATAAAAATATTTGTGTCGAACTTTTTTTAATGACTTTACTTCCCTAAAATACCGTAACCTTTTTCATTTGTCAACAACTTTTCCACCCTTCCCCCTCCCACCTGTGGAAAACCCCCAAACCCCACGGGTCCGACCCTTACATTTTGAGTCTTACCACCCCTGGAATTTCACGGGTCCGACCCTTACATTTTGTAGTTGCAAGCATTCTTTGTTAATGATAGTATATTGGTATTATGCCGAAACGAAATGTGATTCGTCAGGATCTCGACAACAGTTTTTATCATGTCTATGGGCGTGGATCAATCGGTCGCACCATTTTTAAAGACGACCAAGATAAAATATTCTTTTTGGGGTTGTTGGAGCGTTATCTCGGACGAAAAAAACTAAGTAACAAGCACAACGTCATTTACCCAAACTTTTACGGTGAGGTAGAACTTTGTGCGTACTGCCTGATGGGTACACACTTTCACCTTTTGTCTTGGCAACTAGAATCTGGCCTGGTGTCACAACTAATGAAGTCCGTGCTAGTGAGCTATACAGCATACTACAACAAACGTTACAAAGTACGCGGGCCACTGCTTGAAAGTCGCTTCTTGGCCTCGCTCATCACAGAGGAAAGTTACTTGCTGCACCTGACACGCTATATCCATCTTAACCCGGAAGATTATCGTGACTATCTATGGTCAAGCCTAGGGTTCTACGTTGCAGGCCTGCAAGAAGACTGGGTGAAACCTGACAAAATTATAGATATGTTCAGCTTAAAGCCAGATAGTTATTGGGATCTGCTAAAAGATTATGAAGAAGATAAAAAAGACGAGTTGAACAAAGTCAAGAGTGATTTCGCTGACGGGGGTACCAGCCTGCGAGAAGAAAATAGTAAGAAACCTTTTTGACATAAACCCAGCAATACGCAAAATCCCGAATATATGATTATTCCAAAATGTAAGGGTCCGACCCTTACATTTTGAGTCTTACCACCCCTGGAATTTCACGGGTCCGACCCTTGGGGTTTAGAAGATTTTGGGGTGGTATGGTATGATTGGGAAGTGAGTAAGGAAAAGACTTTCTTTTGGTATGATGTGGAGACGAGCGGGTTAAGTGGCCGCTACGATAGGGCGATGCAATTCGCTGGACAACGTACTACACTTGACCTGAAAGAGATAGGTGAGCCGATTAATTTCCTCATCAAACTCCCCGAGGATATCCTACCCTCACCAGAAGCGCTTTTAGTTACTGGCATCACCCCGCAAATGACCCAAGGAGAGGGCATCGCCGAGCACGAATTTGCCCAGCAGTTAAGCGAGGAAATCTTCACGCCCGGCACCATTGCCGTGGGCTACAACAGCGTGCGCTTTGACGACGAATTTATCCGCCATACGTTATGGCGGAACTTTTATGACCCCTACGAATGGTCTTGGTCCGAAGATCGTAGCCGCTGGGACCTGCTCGACATGGTGCGTCTCACCAGGGCACTCAGGCCTGATGGTATTAAGTGGCCGGTTGGCCCGGACGGCAAAGAAAACAACAAGCTCGACCAGCTCGCGCCCCTGAACAAAATCAAGCAGGAGCACGCCCACGATGCTATGAGCGATGTGGAAGCAACACTCGGGATCGCTCGAATGCTCCGTGACCGCCAACCCAAACTTTTTGATTATCTATTAAAAATGCGCGACAAAAAAGAGGTTAACAAACTCGTCAACCTCGCTAACCCTCAGCCTTTTATCTACGCCAGCGGCCGCTATACCTGCCCCGGCAAAACAACCGCTGCCTTCCCCATCGCAGAAGGGCACATTAAGGGCGCAACGCTAGTCTATGACCTGCGCGTTGATCCCACAACCATCGACCTGGAAAAGCTTGATAAAGATTACCCCTGGAAAGACCTACCAATCAAAGAAATTCAAGATAATCGTTGCCCTGCTATTGCCCCGCTAGGAGTACTAGATGGGCCCAGTCAAAAACGCCTTGATCTTTCGTTAGAAACAATTAACGCCAACCGAGAGAAAATAGATCAAAACAAAGGCATCATCGATCAAATGGTTAACATCTGGCGCACCCGGCCTGACTTCCCTCCTGCTGCGGATGTCGAAGGCCAACTATACGACGGCTTCCTTGATGACGCCGACAAATTCAAGCAAAAGGCCGTGCGCGAAGCCAATGAGCAAACCATAGCAGACCTCCACCCCAGTTTCGTCGACGACCGTCTCCCAGAGCTGCTCCTACGCTACAAAGCCCGCGAGTTTCCGAAAAGTTTATCAAAGGAAGAACAAAAACTCTGGCAAACCTACAAGTCGGAAAAATTCGCGCGTGAACTCCCCGGCCTCCAACAACGCCTGGCCGAACTCGCCAAAGAAGGCAAAGATGATTACATTCTCACCGAAATCCAGCTCTGGGCCGAGTCAAACATGCTTATAGAATAACTAACTCCACACCCGCGTCTTCAAACATCTTCTTCGTCTCGGCGCTTTCGTGGTAATCTTCCTTCACAATCACGGTCTTTAGCCCCGAATTTACAATCAACATCGCACAGTCTCGACACGGTGTCATCCCGCTAAACAACGTCCCACCTTTGATAGTCACGCCGTTTTTCGCCGCCTGCAAAATAGCATTCGCCTCGGCGTGTACCGTGCGCTTGCAATGTTTAGACACATGCCCATCATCATGCTTCATTTCCTTGATCAAACACCCCACTTCGTCACATTGCGGCGCCCCCGCCGGCGCGCCGTTATAACCAGTAGACAGCAGCACATTATCGCGTATAATCACGCAACCACACTTTGCCCGTAGGCAAGTCCCGCGGCTAGCCACCGCGTCCAAAATTAGCATAAAATATTCTGTCCAATCTGGCCTCATACTCTTTTTCATGGCTTTATTATACCACAAAATAAGAAAATAAGACCGACGAATCGGCCCTTTTTACAACACCTTTCTTCTCGCCCACTGGGTCCAGGAATACTACAATGACCGTCATTGTAGTATATACAAGACGGACTTGTACGATTTATTGCTCAAAGAGGGTGAATTTGGCGTTGGCGATTTGCACGCGACTGTCGCCGGTGGCGCCTTGGCGCTCGAGTTCGTGGGTGATACCCATTTTGCGCATGATATCGCGCAGACGGTTGAGGCTGTGGGGGTTATCAAAGTCCGTCTTGCGGGCAAATTTCTCGATTTTCGTCCCTG